>Ga0182015_10000750_pt1 | contig 45194 bp, 39 predicted proteins | sample 712P3MmetaG_FD_120478 | JGI IMG/M metagenome (GOLD analysis project Ga0182015, IMG submission 120478) | Permafrost microbial communities from Stordalen Mire, Sweden - 712P3M metaG | ecosystem: Environmental > Terrestrial > Soil > Wetlands > Permafrost | place: Sweden: Stordalen | collected...
GTACGACGCTCGGCGGCACGCGGGTCTCGGGCGGGGCCGCCGGCACAGGCGGCTTGGGAGCCACCGCAGGTGGCGGCGGCGCGCTGGCCGGCGGTGGCCCCGTCGCAGGTGGTGGCGCCGCCGCGGGTGGTGGCGCCGCCGCGGGTGGTGGCGCCACGGCAGGTGGTGGCGCCACGGCAGGTGGTGGCGCCATCACGGGTGGTGGCGCCGCCGCAGGTGGAGGCGCCACCGCTTCGGGCACCGCCGGAACGACCGGCGCCGGGCGCGCTTCTAGGGGCACCGTTGGCGTGGGCACCGTGTCCACGGCCGGCGCGTAGGCCGCGGCGACGGTCGGAGGCCGCTCCGTTGCGCCGGCCAACGCGGACTGCCCTTCGAAGACCCGGGCGAGACCCTCAGCCAAGCGATCGGTGGACACGGGGGGCTCGCCGAACGCCTCTTTGAGCGCCGCGATGAACGCGGCGCTCGGATGCGCCGCGAGTCGGGCGAGCACGGAGCGAACGCGCGGGTCGACGAAGGCCTCGTCGCCGCGAAGGGCCAGGCTGCCGTCGATCAGCGACTCGCGCCCGAGCAGCAGGAGGCGCTCGGTGGCTCCGGACGCAACGCCCGCTTCGCCGATGTCCACCTCGATCAGGAGCTTCTCGCTCGTCGCGACCGGCTCGTCGGCCTTGTAGACGCGGTAGATCAGCCCGTTGGTCAGCACGCACCAGAGCACCCCGGCCGCGTTGACGCGGTCGACGGTCTCGGCGATGAACGCCTCGTCGTCGAGTGAGTCGTTGGCTCCGCGCGCCTCGACGAGCATCGCGACCGAGTCGCCGACCATCAGCGCGTAGTCGATCGAGCGCCCGCCGACCGGCCAGTCGCGCACCGTGTGCTCAAGGCTCGTGCTGTCCCAGCCCAGCGCCGAGAGCAACGGCTCGATCAGCAACGCCTTTGTGTTGGCCTCATTGCCAACCGGCCCCTTGAGCCGCTCGGCCAGACCGACCAGCCGGCGTATCTCGTCCTGGAGCGCCATCGCAGGGCTGAGTTTATGCCCGCCGGGGACGACCGAAAAACGGCTGCGTTGAGCGGTACCGCGACGAACCGGCGCAGCGGCAGCCGCTCGCGCGCCCGCGACGCGGCGCGGCCGGGCGGTAGCCGTGCGCCGCGAGTGGACCGACGCGGCCGGGCCGCGGTGCCGCGCGGCTGCCACGGCGGCGGCGACCGGCGGCATGTCCTAAGCTGCGCGCGGTGTTCTCGAGGGTCCTGGTCGCCAACCGCGGCGAGATCGCAGTTCGGATCATCCGCGCGCTCGAAGAGCTCGGGATAGCAAGCGTCGCGGTCTATTCCGAGCTCGATCGCGACGCCATCCACGTCAAGCGCGCCGACGAGGCCTACCTGCTCGGCGGCCCCGAGCCGGCGGAGAGCTACCTGAACGTCGAGCGCATCCTCACCGTTGCGCGCGAGGCGGGCGCCGAGGCGATTCACCCCGGCTACGGCTTTCTGGCGGAGAACGCACCCTTCGCCGCTCGCTGCGAGGACGAGGGCATCGTCTTCATCGGGCCGCCGGCCAGCGCGATCGCGGCGATGGGGTCAAAGACCGGAGCGCGGGAGCTGATGGCCGCCGCCGGCGTGGCGATCGTCCCCGGCACAACGATGCCCGTCAAGTCGGTCACCGCCGCGCGCAGGATCATCGCGGCCGACATCGGCTACCCCGTGGCCGTCAAGGCCGCCGGCGGCGGCGGCGGCAAGGGCTTCCGCGTCGCCGGCTCGCCCCGCGAGCTCGCTGGCGCCTTCGAGGGCGCGGCGCGCGAGGGCGAGAAGTTCTTCGGTGACGCGACCGTGTATCTCGAGCGCTACCTGCCCGACCCGCGGCACGTGGAGGTGCAGGTGCTCGCCGACGCCCACGGACACATCGTCCATCTCGGCGAGCGCGACTGCTCGATCCAGCGGCGCCACCAGAAGCTGATCGAGGAATCGCCGGCGCCGCCATGGATCGTCAGCGATGCGCTCCGCAAGCAGATCGGCAAGGCCGCCGTCGACGCCGCGCGCGCCGTCGACTACCGCGGCGCCGGCACCGTCGAGGGCCTGCTGGCCGACGGCGAGTACTACTTCCTCGAGATGAACACGCGCGTGCAGGTCGAGCACTGCGTGACCGAGATGACGAGCGGCATCGACATCGTAAAGACCGGAATTCGCGTCGCCGCCGGCGAGCCGCTGCCGTTCACCCAGAAGGACGTCGTCCTGCGTGGGCACGCGATCGAATGCCGGATCAACGCCGAGGACGCCGCCCAGCGCTTCCTTCCCCGCCCTGGCCGTCTCATCACCTACCGCGAGCCCTCCGGACCGGGCGTGCGTGTCGACTCCGGCGTCGGCCCCGGCTCAGAGATTTCGCAGAGCTACGACCCGATGATCGCGAAACTGATCGTCTGGGACAGTGATCGCGCCGCCGCGACCCAGCGGATGCTGCGCGCCCTCGGCGAGTTCGAGATCACGGGCCTGAGCACGCTGATCCCCTTCCACCGCCGGTTGCTCGCGACCGAGCAGTGGGCGCGGGGCGAGACCTGCCGCGACCTGCTGGAGGACGATGCGTGGCTCGCATCGATCGGCTCCGAGCAGGCGACGGGCGAGGAGGCGCCGGCCCCGCAGGCGGTCACGCTCGACTACACCGTCGAGGTGAGCGGCCGTCGCTTCGACGTGCGGGTCAGCGCCCCCGCCGGCGTCGGCGCCGGACCGGCGGCCGCTGCGAGGGGGCGGCCCCGGCGGACACAGCGCGAAAGCGCCGGTGGCGGCGGCGGCGATGACACGCTGAGAAGCCCGATGCAGGGAACGGTGCTGAAGATCGCCGTGGCGCTCGGCGCGATCGTCGAGCAGGGCACGCTGGTCGCAGTCGTAGAGGCGATGAAGATGGAGAACGAGATCACCGCGCACAAAGCCGGCACGGTCGCGGCACTGCCGATCTCGGTTGGATCCTCGGTCGCCTCCGGAGATCCGCTCGCGGTGATCGAGTCGACGTGAGCGAGGTTTGGCCCGCGCGCGCGGCTGAGGCCGCGGACGTCACACGGCTGCTGATCGCGTTCCGCGACTGGCTCGGGGAGGAGTTGCCGGACGGCGACGCTTTTGCTGCCTCGGTCGCACACCTGGTCGACGACCCCGCCACCGAGTTCCTGCTCGGCAGGCTCGACGCCGGCTCGCCGCCCTGTGGCGTCTGCCAGCTGCGCTTCCGTCACTCGATCTGGACGGCTGCGCCTGACTGCTGGTTGGAGGATCTCTACGTCGAGGAGGCGGCGCGCGGACGCGGCGTGGGCGGTGCGCTCGTGGGGCTTGCGTGCGAGCGTGCGAGCGAGCGCGGTGCTCGACGGATCGAGCTCGACGCCAACGAGCACAACCGCGGCGCGATCGCCCTGTATGAGTCCCTCGGCTTCTCGTCCGCGAGTAAGGTCCACGGCAAGATGCGAGGGCGCGATCTGTTCATGGGGCGCCGGCTTCCCTGAGACGGGCCGCGGCGCCTGCCGCTGTTTGCAGCCGGCGCGCCGGCCAGACGCCTGCGAGTGGATCCACACACGAGCGTGGGACGCGGCGGCTTCCGTGCCCGCTACGCTGGATCGCATGCCCGACCGCGCACGGATGGCCCTTCTGGCAGCGGCCGGCTTTGCAAGCGCGCTGCTCATTACCGCGCTCGTCGCATTCGAGTGGCCGCTGGCAGCCTTTCACGACGCCAATGTCCTCGCCGGTTTTCGGGCGCTGGCGTCCAGCCCGCGGATCGACACGGCGGCCAGGTGGATCGCCGACGCCGCCACGCCACTTCCGTACGTGCTGCTCGGTGCAGGCTTTGTCGGCGTCGCCTTGGCGCGAGGACGCCCCCGTCTGGCGCTGGCCGTGCCGTTCGCGATGGCCGCTGCGAGTGGGACCACCGAACTGTTAAAACTCGCCGGTCGTGTGCGCTACGCGGCTGCGCTTGGGCCCTACGGCCAGATCTCGGTGCCGTCGTGGCCGAGTGGCCATGCGACCGCAGCGATGATGGTAGCGCTGAGCGCCGTTCTGGTCTCGCCGCCGGTGCTGCGACCGCTCGCAGCGCTGCTCGGAAGCGCACTCGCGGTCGCCGTGAGCTGCTCGATGCTGATCCTCACCCGGCACTACCCCAGCGATGTGCTCGGCGGGTTTCTCGTTGCGGGGACGTGGATGTCGCTGACAATCGCGTTGCTGTGGTCAAGCAAGCGGCGGCGAGTGCCGCAGCGCGGTGCCGATGAAGGGGCGGCCGGCGCACGGTGGGCGCTCCTACCAGCAGCGTTGGCAGCCGCGGGTCTCGCCGCCGCGATCGTGACCAGTTTGGTCGCATCGACCCGCGTGCACGCCAGCGGGTCGTTGATCGCCGGCGCGACCACGATCGCGATCATCGCCGCGGCCATGACCGGCGGACTCGTCGTCGCGCTTCGTCCGCAGCGCGACGCTGAGCGCGAAGCCACCACAGGTTCGCGTCGGAGACTGCCCATGACGCGGAGTTGGACCCCAGAGCGTTGAGCCGGTTTACCACAGGCGTTCACACGTGTTCGGTGAGCCGCGCCAGGTTCGCGGCGTGCAGTCGGCGCTGCTCGCCGTCGCGGCGGCCCGGCGGCAGCGCCGAGGCGTCCCTGCGTCCGTGGCGCAGTCCCTCGAGGTAGTCGCGGTCCTCGCGTAGCAGCGCTCGAGCAGCACTCCGCTCGAGTGGGCCGCCGTGACCCGCGACGATGTAAGCAGCCTGTGCGACGAGCGGCTCGAAGCGCGCCAGCGTCGCTAGGTATCCGTCGATCGAGGCCTCGGGCGTCGGAATCTCGACCGTCGAAAGGTAGTCGCCGCAGACCAGAACCTTCGCCCAGGGGATCCAGATCGCCATGCCGTCGACGGTGTGTCCGTCGGCGGGGTGCAACTCGAGCTCTCCGTCGCCCAGTCCGCAGTAGCCCGGGACGGGCAGGGCCTCGACCGAGCCGAGGGTGAGCGGCGCCGGGCGCGCGAGGTAATGGCGCTCGTCGAAGTCGCGTAGCGCTCGCTGTGCCGCGCCCGGGTGTGCTCGCAGCCTCGCGGCTGTCGTTTCGGCGACACCAAGGGCGCTTCGGGGGAACGCCAGCCGGCCGAGCAGGTGGTCCCAGTCGCCGTGGGTCGCGAGCAGCCCGCTGAAGGGGAAGCCGGCCTGTTCCAGCAGCGCTGGCAGCAATTCGAGCTCGTCGGGAAAGACCGGCGAGTCGATCACGAACCCCTCCCCTCCGCTACGTACCACGGTGGCGGTTGTGCGCCATGCCCGGCTCTCCACGACGATCACATCCTTGTGGACGCCGATCGCGCGCACGTCGGCGTTCCTCCCGGCCGATCTAGACGATGCCGAGGAGCTTGGCGGCCTCGCGCAGGTTCGGCACCTCGGCGGTCGGCTTGCGCTGGCCCGCGTCGAGGGTCTCGCGGTGACGGTTGACCCAGATCACCGGGATCTTCGCCTTCACACACGGCTCCACATCGTGGTAGTAGCTCGCCGCCACGTGCACCCAACCCTTCTTGCCGCCGATGCGGCGGGCGCACTCGTTGAAATGGGCGAGGTCCGGCTTGTAGGAGCGCACCTGCTGCGCGGTCACGACGAGGTCGAAGTCGATCGGGATGTGCCGGCGCGTCTGGCCGAGCAGCTTGTCGTCGATGTTCGAGATCAGCCCCAGCCGGTACTTCTTCGAGAGCTTCTCGAGCTGGGGACGCGCCTCGCGGAACAGCATCCACTGCTGCACCGAGTCGGGCAGGAAACCTGAGCGCGACGGCTCGAGCGGCCAGCCGAGACGCTTGGAGATCTCGACCGCCGTGCGGCGCAGGACCTCGGCGTACAGCTCGTATGAGCCGCCCTCGATCTGCCGCGAGATCTCGTGAAAAAGCGGAATGACCTCTTCGCGTTCGATCGTGAAGCCGTCGCGGGCAGCTTCGGCGGCGAACGCGTCCCAGATGCCTGTCTCCCAGTCGATCAGGGTTCCGTAGACGTCGAAGGTGACGAACGTCGTCTTCGCTGGTAGTGGCATGTAGAGCCTGTGCTCCTCGCTGAGGATGGGTGAGCTGTCAATTATGAACGTCGAATAGAGTCCGTGGCGGCCGATGGATTTGCTCGAGTATCAGGGGAAGCAGTTGTTCGCCCGTCACGGCATCCCGGTACCAGCAGGAGAGCCTGCCAGCACCGTCGAGGAGGCCGTAGCGGCCGCACAGCGAATCGGCTATCCCTGCGCGATCAAGGCGCAGGTCCAGGTCGGCGGGCGCGGCAAGCTGGGTGGGATCAAGCTCGCCGACGACTCCTCGCAGGCTCGCGAACACGCCGAAGCGATCCTCGGCATGGACATCAAGGGCCTCACGGTCCGCGAGCTTTGGATCGAGGGGGCGTCACAGATCGAGGCCGAGTACTACGCGTCGTTCGTCTTCGATCGTGGTGCGAAGGCGGTGCTTGCGATGCTCTCGACCCGCGGCGGGATGGACATCGAGGAGGTCTCCGCGCAGGCGCCGGAGGCGATCGCCTCGCTGCACATCGATCCGCTGATCGGCTTTCAGCCCTTCCACGGCCGCCGCCTCGCCTTCGAGGCGGGGGTCGACGCCGACCTGGTGCGTCCCGTCGGCGCCTTTCTGGAGCGGCTCTACGGCGCCTTCGTCGGCGAGGACGCAACGCTCATGGAGGTCAATCCGCTGATCGTCACGCCCGAGCGCACGCTTGTCGCGCTCGACGCGAAGGTCACCCTCGACGGGAACTCGCTGTACCGCCATCCCGAAAACGCAGAGCTCCGCGACCTCTCGAGCGAGGACCCGCAGGAGCGGATGGCCAAGGACCGCGACCTGACCTACGTCAAGCTCGACGGCAACATCGGCATCCTTGGCAACGGCGCGGGACTGGTGATGTCGACACTCGACGTGGTCGCGCAGCACGGCGGCGCGCCGGCGAACTTTCTCGACGCCGGCGGCGGCTCGAAGGCCGAGGCAATCACCGCCGCGGTCGAGGTGATCACCTCCGACCCCAACGTCAGGGCGGTGTTGTTCAACATCTTCGGTGGCATAACGCGCTGCGACGAGGTCGCGCGCGGGCTGATTCAGGCGTTCGAGCAGATCGAGCCGACGATCCCGTTCGTCGTCAGGCTCGACGGCACCAACGGCGAGGAGGGACGGGCGCTGCTGGCGGCCGCGGCGCTGCCCAACGTGCACTCCGCGAGCACGATGGACGAGGCCGCCGCACGCGTGGTGGAGCTGGCGAAATGAGCGTGATCGTCGACCGCGAGACCCGCCTGTGCACGTCGGGCATCACCGGGCGCGAGGGCACGTTCCATTCGCTCAACAACCGTGCCTACGGGACCAACGTCGTCTCGGGCGTGACACCCGGCAAGGGCGGCCAGGACGTCGAGGGAATACCGGTCTACGACACCTTCCACGAAGCCGTCGCGCAGACCCAGGCCAACACGGCGATGATCTTCGTGCCGCCGCCGTTCGCCGCCGACTCCATCCTCGAAGCGGCCGAGGCGGGGATCACGACGATCATCGCGATCACCGAAGGGATCCCGGCCCACGATGAGCTCCGCGTTTACACGCACCTGCGCCGCACCCCCTCGATCCGGCTGATCGGCCCCAACTGCCCCGGGGTCCTGTCCCCAGGCAAGGCAAACGTCGGCATCATTCCCGCCGCGTTCTTTCGCGAGGGCAACGTCGGCGTCGTGTCGCGGTCGGGAACGCTGACCTACCAGGTCGGCAACGAGCTTGCCCAGCGCGGGTTCGGCAACTCCTCGATTGTGGGCATCGGCGGGGACCCCGTCCCCGGCTCGAGTTTCGTCGACATCATCGACCTCTTCGAGGCCGACCCCGAAACCGAGCTGATCGTGATGAGCGGCGAGATCGGCGGCGACGCCGAGGAGGTGGCCGCGGCACATATCGCCGCCCACATCTCCAAGCCGGTCGTCGCCTACATCGCCGGCTTCACAGCACCGCCCGGCAAGACGATGGGCCACGCGGGCGCGATCGTCTCGGGCTCCAAGGGCACCGCGGCGGCGAAGGCCGAGGCGCTCGAGGCGGCGGGCGTGAGGGTAGCCAAGACCCCGACCCAGGTCGCCGAGTTCGCCGTCGAACTGCTGGGGGGATGAACGTGGCGGAAGCCCCCCCACTCTCATTCGCGCGCGGCGCGCCGTCGCTGGACATCATCGACATCGAGGGTCTGCGCGACGCGGCGCAGCGCGCCTTCACCAACGACCCCGGCGGGATGACGGCCTACGGCACAGCCGTCGGCTACGTGCCGCTGCGCCGCTGGATCGCCGAGCGACACGGCGTCGAGGAGGCCAACGTGCTCGTCACCAACGGCTCGATGCAGGCCGACGCATTCCTCTTCGATGAGCTGGTCGGCGCCGGTGACGAGGTGGTCGTCGAGCGGCCCAGCTACGACCGCACCCTGCTCTCCCTGCGCGAGCACGGCGCCATGCTGCGAGCGATCGCCCTCGAGCCCGACGGCATCGACACGGAGCAGCTCGCCGAGGCGCTGCAGCGGGGCGCACAGCCGAAGCTCGCGCACATCATCCCGAACTTCCACAATCCCGCGGGCTACACCCTGTCGGGCCCCAAGCGCGAGCGCCTGCTCGAACTTGCCCGCGAGCACGAGTTCACGATCTTCGAGGACGACCCCTACATCGCCCTGCGCTTCCGAGGCGAGACGCTGCCCACGATGCTCTCGCTCGATGCTGGAGCCGGCAACGTCGTCTACGCCTCGTCGTTCTCAAAGACGGTCTGCCCGGGCATTCGCGTCGGCTTCCTGATCGGCCCGCAAGAGCTGATCGGGCGGATCGTCCGCCGGGCCACCAACACCTACATCTCGCCGAGCATGGTCGATGCCGCGATCGTCTACGAGTTCTGCACATCCGGCTCGATCGACCGCTCGATCGAGCGGGTGCGCGTCGCCCTGGAGCAGCGGGTCGAAGCGCTGGCGGCGGCGCTGCGCGAGCAGGTCCCGGGCGCGTCGTTCGTCGTGCCCGACGGGGGCTACTTCCTCTGGGTGAAGCTGCCCGACGGGATCGAACCGTCGGCTGTGCTGGCGGCCGCCGCCGAGCGCAAGCTCGCGCTCGTGAGCGGCGACGACTTCGTGCTGGACGGCGGCTCCGGGGCGGTCCGCCTGGCGTTTGCCGGCGTCACGCCGGAAGAGATCCGCGAAGGCGTGACGCGCCTAGCCGCGGCGCTGGAAGCGCTCTAGGAGCCAAGCCCGGCTCAGCGCCCGTAGCGCTGCACTCCGAGCACCAGCTGCTCGGGCAGCGCGACCCGCGCCGGGGGCGAGGGATCCGCGGTGACCGACACCGTCTCGGCGACACTGCGCGTGATCGTGGCACGCCGCTCCCCGGCCGCCACCACGATCTCGTCAGCCCCGGAGCGCTCGACGATCCCCTCGAGGCCCGGCTCCAAGCCGGTCTTGCGCAGGTAATGCAGCAGGTCCTCTGCCTCGTTCTCGAACCGCAGCACGCGGATCGCCGCGCCCACGCTCACGTCGGCGAGCGGCACACCCGGGATCCGGGCGCCGGCGCGAATCGGATGCCCGTGCGGGCAGGTCGTTGCGTCGCCGATCGCCGCGAGCATGCGCTCCTCGAGCACCGGAGACATCGCGTGCTCAAGGCGCTCGGCCTCCTCGTGCACCTCGTCCCAGGCGATGCCGAGCACGTCGGTCAGAAAGCGCTCGATCAGGCGGTGGCGGCGGACGATCTCGCCGGCCTGGCTCTCGCCCTCGGCGGTGAAGCTGATGACCTTGTCGGAACCGCGCGTGATGTAGTCGTCGCGCTCGAGCCGGCCGATCATCTCGTGCACAGCCGGGGCCGAGAGCTGCATCGCGCGCGCGACGTTGGCCGCGGTCATCGGCAGTTCGGCCTCGTGCAGCCAATACAGCGTCTCGAGGTACCCGCGTTCCGCGTCGGTGAGCTCGGCCGTGGCCATCAGCGCTGACTCTAGCTACGCTGGCCCACGATGCGCTTCGGGATCGAGCCCCAGCTCGCGCGCGCCGCGGCGCAATTGCCGGTCGGCCCGCAGTGGTGCTACGAGCAGAAATACGACGGCTTTCGCGCCATCGCCTTCGTGCAGGGCGACCAGCTGCAACTGCAGTCGCGCGGCTCCAAGGATCTGACGCGCTACTTCCCCGAGCTCACGCTGCCGCCCGGGCGCTACGTGCTCGACGGCGAGATCGTGATCGACGGAGACGGCTCAAACCAGGCGTTCGGCGCGCTGCAGCAGCGCATCCACCCCGCCGCCTCACGCATCGAGCGACTCGCGCGCGAGCTGCCCGCCGCCTATGTCGCGTTCGATCTGCTGGAACTGGACGGCGAGGAGCTGCTCCAGGAGCCCTTCGAGCGCCGGCGCGCCGCGCTCGAGCGCCTCGACGGCATACGCCGCTCGCAGCTGGTCTGCGATCCGGCCGCCGCCGAGCAGTGGCTCGAGCAAACCGAGGGGGTCGTCGCGAAACGACTGGACGCCGCGTACGCGCCGGGTAAGCGCACGGCGATGGTCAAGGTCAAGCGGATGCGCACGATCGACTGCGTCGTGCTCGGCTACCGGCCCGGCGTCGAGCCCGAGAGCGTCGGATCGCTGATCCTCGGGCTGTACGAGGGCGACGGGCGGTTGCGGGCGGTCGGGCACAGCTCGGCGTTCACGGCGGCCCGCAAACGCGAACTGCGCCGCGAGCTGGCGGCCTTCGAGACCGGCGCCCGCGGGAGTGGCGAACCGAGCCGCTGGAGCTCCGAGCGCGAGCTCGAATGGGTGGAGCTTCGACCGGAGCTGGTCGTCGAGGTCAGCTATGACCACACCAGCGACGGACGGATCCGCCACGGTACGAAGATCGTTCGATGGCGAGAGGACAAGCAGCCGGCGCAGTGCACGGTCGATCAGCTGCAGTGAGGCGCCGGCGGGCTGCGGCGCCTCACAGCGCCGCGGGAGGACGCCACGAGCCGCGGCGCTCTCAGCGCCGCTTTGCGCGGGAGGGCGCGACGCGCGTGCCCTCACCCTCCGACTTGGGGAAGTTCGGCGGCCACGGCGCGTCGCCCAAGCCGGCGGCCTCGTCGCGGGCCGCCAGCTCGAGCAGCGAGTCGAGTGAGCCAGGATGCTCGTCGATGCTTGCCGAGGGGTCGCCGCGCTCGCGCAGCCGTGCCGGCACGGTGTCGAGCCGCAGCTCCGCGGGCTCAACGTCGGGCAGCTCCGCCCAGTCGATCGGACAGGACACGCGCGCATCGGCGACAGCGCGAACCGAGTAGGCGGAGGCGACGGTGCGGTCGCGCGCGTTCTGGTTGTAGTCGACGAACACACCGACGCGCTCCTCCTTCCACCACTTGCTGGTCGCGCGCCCGGGCATCCGCCGCTCGACCTCGCGGGCCAACGCGAGCGCGGCGCGGCGGACCTCCTGGAAACCACGCTGCGGGTGGATGCGGACGTTGACGTGGATGCCGCGCGAGCCGGAGGTCTTCGGGAAGCCGATCAGGCCGTGGTGCTCGAGCACCTCGCGGACGCACCCCGCCACCGCGCGCACCTCGTCGAAGGCGATGTCCGGCATCGGGTCGAGATCGACGCGCAGCTCGTCCGGTCGATCGAGGTCGCGCCGGCGCACCGGCCACGGGTTCCAGTCGATCACGCCGAGGTTCACGCCCCAGGCCAGGTGCGCGGCGTCGGAGACCACCAGCTCCCGAGCCGAGCGGCCGCTTGGGAAACGAACGGTGGCGGTGCTCAGCCACTCGGGGGCATTGTCGGGCACGCGCTTCTGGAAGAAGAAATCGCCGCTCACGCCGTCCACCCACCGCTTCATCGTCGTCGGGCGCTCACGCAGGTGTCGCACGACCGCGTCCTCGCAGTCCAGGTAGTAGCGCACCAGGTCGAGCTTGGTGAAACCCGGCTGGGGAAAGAACAGCTTCGCGGGGTTGGAGATCCGCACCTCGCGGCCAGCCGCCTCGATCGTGATCGCCTCCGACTTCATCGGCTTGAGAGAATGCCGCACGATGGACCGCAACGTCCGGCCGGTCCTGGTCGCTCCCGACTCCTTCAAGGGAACGCTCTCGGCCCATCAGGTGGCGGAGGCGATCGGCCGCGGGCTTGTGCGCGGCGGCGTCGCCGCCGACCTGGCGCCCGTGGCCGACGGCGGCGAGGGAACCACGGAGGTCCTGCTTGAGCGCCTGGGCGGGCAGCTCATCAGCGTCAGCGCCGGCGATCCGCTCGGCCGCCCGATCGCGGCGAGCTTCGCGCTGCTGGGCGACGGGCGCACAGCGCTGGTGGAGGTGGCCGCCGCGAGCGGCCTGGCGCTGCTTGAGCGCTCCGAGCGCGACGCCGAGGCCGCCTCGAGCGCCGGCACCGGCGAGCTGATCGTCGCCGCGGTGGCGAGCGGCGCCACACACGTGCTGGTCGCGGCGGGCGGCAGCGCGAGTACTGATGGCGGCAGCGGCGCGCTCGAGGCGATCGCGGCGGGCGGCGGCCTGCGTGGCGCCCGGCTCAGCGTGCTGTGTGACGTGCGGACCCCGTTCGAGCAGGCCGCGGTGATCTTTGGCCCCCAGAAGGGCGCCGACGCCGCGGCGGTGGCACGCCTGCAGCGCCGGCTCGAGGCGTTCGGCCTGCCGCGCGGGGTGCCGATGAGCGGTGCCGCCGGCGGCCTGGCCGGCGGACTGTGGGCGAAGCTCGGCGCGAAGCTCGTTGCCGGAGCGCCCTACGTGCTCGACGCGCTGGCGTTCGACACGCGCATGCTGGCGAGCTGCGCCGTGATCGTCGGCGAAGGGCGCCTGGATGCAACCAGCCTGGAGGGCAAGATCCTCGCCGAGGTCGCGACCCGCGCGCGCCAGCACGGAGTGCCTGCGCATGCCATCGTCGGGCGCTGCGAGCTGAGCCGCTTCGACGCCAGAATCCTCGACTTGCAGGAGATTCGCCAGGCCAGGGACCAGCGCGCGATTGAGGATGCAGCCGCGGCGCTGGCCGGCGTGATCGCATCGCGACCGCTACGCTCGCACCGGTGAGCACGGAAATCGTCGCCGAGCCGAGCGTAGCGCTGCGACCCGCCGTGCTCAGCCGGGCGCAGGCGTCGCTGCCCGGGGCGCGACGCGCGACGGTGATCGGCGCCGGCTCCTTCGGCACCGCGATCGCGGTCCTGCTGGCGCGCGCCGGCGTGCGCACGACGCTGCAGACGCGCACCGAGGAGCAGGCCGCCGAGCTGGTCGAGAGCCGTGTCAACGAGAAGTACCTGCCCGGCGTGGAGCTGCCCTCGCAACTGCGTATCGAGGCGGTCTCGGGCGGCGTGTCTCGCGCCGACTACGTGTTTCTCGCGGTCCCCTCGACCAGTCTTTCGGAAGCTATCGCAGCGCTTGAAACGGCCAGCCTCGGCCGCCGAAGCGCGGTCGTCTCGCTGTCCAAGGGCCTCGTGCCCCCAGATGGGGAGGCGCCCACCGCCGCACTGCGCGCCCGCTTCGGCGCTCACCGGGTGGCCTGCATCGGCGGCCCTGCGCACGCGCAGGAGATGGTGCACGCGGGTGCCGGACTCGTCGCCGCGGCGTTCGACGAAGGGCTCGCCGAAGGGCTTGCCGGGATCTTCAACCGCGCCGGTGTCGTCTGCGAGCTGGCAAACGACCCTGTCGGCGTCGAGCTGGCCGGCGTCGCCAAGAACGCGGCGGCGCTCGCGGCGGGCGCAACGGAGGCTCAGGGCCTGAACGCGGCGGGCGCCGCGGCGGGTCACATCTTCGCCGAGGCGTGGCGTTTGGCCGAAGCGGCGGGCGCGCGTCCGGAGTCCTTCATCGGACTGGCCGGCGCAGGCGATCTGGTCGCCACGGCGCTGGCACCGACGAGCCGCAACCGGCGTGCCGGAGAACTGCTCGCCCAGGGCATCCCGGCCGCCGAGATCCAGCAGATGGTGGCTCAGGCCGTCGAGGCGCTCCAGTCGGTGCCGCTGCTCGCCCACTCGATCGAGCGGGCCGGTCTCCCGGCACCGGTCACCGGCGGGTTGGCGCGCCTGATCGACGGCGAGCTGCCGCTCGCGGACTGGGTCGCGCTGGTGCGCGCGACGGTCCCGCCGCGCGCGCGCTGGCGGCGTTCGCGCGGCTTCTGGCAGCGCCTGCGCGAGCGCCTCATGCGCCGCCGCCGCGACGCTCAGCCAGAGTTGTGAGCACCGCCTCGTAGACACCCTCGCCGTGCCCGGCGGCGGTGACGCGCACGTTTGGGTGCGCACGCATCGCCTCATGCATCGTCTCATCGCGCTCCAACGCATTGGCGACGAGCCAGAAGGTGTCGACGACCGCGGCGACGGCGAGGTCCTCGCGCGAGTCACCGACCGCGAAGGTGGCGGCGCGCGCGAGGCCGCGCGCGCGCTGGTGCGCGGCGGTCGCCGCGGCCTTTGACCCGCCGGCCGGGATCAGGTGATAGGCGCGCAGGCGCTCCGCGCCTCGGCGCGTGAGCGTGCCGTTGTCGACCACGCGCAGGTTCCCGTGGCCGTGCTCGCGCAGCAGCGCGTCGGCCTCGCCGACGTCGAGCTGCCCGCGGAAGAGGTGCGAGATCTCGCGCCCGCGATGCCAGGGGTCGTGATATTCGAGCCGCCCGGCGTAGTGCTCGAGCAGCAGCGCCGGCGCCCCGGTGTCCTCGATCTGCTCGTAGACGGTGCGCTCGCCGGCCACCAGCTCGCTCAGCCACAGCGCTTCGCCGTCGATCTCCAGCACGCAGCCACACTCGTAGATGAACGCGCTCTGGCCGAGCAGCCGGGCGTCCTCGGCGACCTGCGCACGCCGGCGCCCGCTCATCAGCACCACCTCGACGTCGGCTCGCAGGCAGGCCGCGATCGCGCGCACCCCGAGCAGCGACACGCCGCCCTCGCCGTCGTGCAGCAGCGAGGCCCCGGCGCCGAGCAGCGTCCCATCGAGATCGAGGTAGAGCGCTCCGCTCACCGCGCGCCGGCCATCGGCGGGCGCTCGTGCAGCGGCGGCGCAGCGCCCGAGCCCTCCCCCAGCAGCGGCGAAGGGTCGAGCTCCAGCAGGCGCCCCTCGCGCTCGAGGCGCAGGGCGAGCGCTCGCAGCACCGAGTAGGCCATGGCGGTCAGCTCGAGCAGGGGCTGGTGGCTGTTGATGTGGGTGTCGAGATCCACCTGGGCCATGCCGTCGAGCCCGACCTCTTCGAGCACGTCGAGCAGCATCACGATCTCAACGCCGTAGCCGGTCGCGAACGGCAGCCGCTCGAGCAGCGAGCGCCGCGCGGCGATCTCGCCGGCCAGCGGCTGGCGCACACCGGCGAGCGCCGGGTAGAAGACGGCGAGCGCCGGACGCGCGAGCAGATGGTTCACGCGGCCGCCGCCGTCGGACAGCGAGACGTCGCCCTGGCGAAACGGCCGCCGGTAGAAGGCCTTGACGAACTCGATCTCGTCGAACTCGATCAGCGGTCCGAGCAGGCCGATCGCGTAGTGCGCGGGGAACTCGAGCACGTCGGCGTCAAGGAAGCACACGAGATCGCCATCGAGCACGCTGAGCGAGCGCCACATCGCGTCGCCCTTTCCCGCGACCGGTCCGTAGGAGCTCATCAGGGCGGACTCGGGAAAGACGCTCGCGCCCGCGTCGGCGGCGATCCTCGCCGTGTCGTCGCTCGATCCGCCGTCGATCACCACGAGCTGGTCGATCGCGCCCCGCTCACGCAGGCCGGCGAGCACCTCGACGATCGGACCGATCGTCACCGCGCAGTCGCGCGCGGGCAGGCAGACCGACGCCGTGCACTCGCGTGCTACGAGCGCAACCTCGTCGTAGCGGGAATGGTGGAAGCTGCGAGCTTGCCGCCAGTGTTCCGGCGAGTTGAACGGCATCTGCCCCTACTATGGCAAGGCGTCAGCACGGCGGCGGCGAAACTTCTCAGCCGGCGGTTCGCGAGATGTTTATCGCTGCGGCGTCCTCGCCCAGCCGCGAAACCTCGTTGATCCCCGACACGCGGTCCAGCGACCGACGATCGGGAACACGACGGCGTTCGCCGTCGGCAGCGGTCACGTGGACAGGAGCGCCGTTGTGGACGAGCGACAGCTCCGCCGCCTCCACCATCTGCACGATGTCGAGGCCGAGGTGCATGTGCGAGCGCGGCTGCGCACCGGTACGCATCGACGCCACGAAATCCTCCAGCTCGCGGCGCAGCGGCTCTTCGGCTTCCAGATGCGGAGAGAGGACGTCGCCCAGGCGGTAGGACATTCGATGCTCGCCGAAGTTGTGCGGTTCGACCAGTTCGGCGCCGCGATCGAAGATCCGAACCTGCTCGCTGCTGGTGTCGTCGTAGACCACCATCGCCTTGCTCCCTGCAATCACGGTTCGGCGGAGCTTGGTCGGCGCCAGCCACGACAGCTCGACGCGCGCGAGCATCCCGGTGTTTGCGTATCCGAGATCGATGAATGCGACATCCCACAGCCCTGCCACGACGGAGTCGCGAGCGATCGACCTGGCGAACGTCGGCATCCCGAACCAGTAGTGGAGGATCGAGAAGTCGTGCGGCGCGAGATCCTGGATCACGCTCGAGTCGCTGCGATGGATCCCGAGGTTGACACGCGTCGAGGTGATGAAGTAGATGTCGCCGAGCGCACCGTCGTCGATCAGCCTCTTGATCGCCACGACCGGCGGTGAGTACAGAAAGACGTGACCGGGCATCAGGATCAGGCCGTGCTCCACGGCGCAGCTGATCAGGTCACGGCAGTCCTCGCTGCTGGTGGCGATCGGCTTCTCGACGAACACGTGCTTGCCGGCCCGCATGCACCGCTGAGCGATCTCGTGGTGGGTTTGAACCGGCGTGGCGATGAGCACCGCGTCGATCGTGTCGTCCTCGATCACATCCTCGAGCCGTGAGGTCAGGCGGATGCTCGGGTGCCTCCGAGCCTGAGTGCCGAGCGCCTCGGGGGAGGTGTCGCAGATCACCGTCACCTCGGCATCCTCGAGATCGGCGGCGGCGCGGAGCAGGTTCGGGCCCCAGTAGCCGACACCCACGAGCGCCAAGCCCAGCCGCCCGTCAATCATTGCGGGCATCGCGGCGCTCGGCTGGTCGTGGGCGGGTGACGCGCGCGCTGGGACCGGCGATCGCGACGCCCGGCGCAGTACGCCCACCGTCGTGCATGGGCTCAGCGCCGGCACGCGATTCGCGCCTCACGCGCTCGCAGTGCCTGCCGCCGCCGGCGAGCCGGCGGTCCGGAAGTCCGCCGCGAAATGATTTCATCGCGGATCCGCTAGCGCCCTGGCGAGCGCATTCGCGACACGCAGCTGCTCTTCCTCGGTGATTCCCGGGAAGCACGGCAGGGAAAGGCAACGGTCGGCGAGTGCTTCGGCAACCGGGAAGTCCCCGCGGGCGTATCCCAGATGACGCCACGCCGGCTGGAGGTGGATGGGCGTCGGATAGTGGATCCCAGCGCCGATGCCCGCCCTGCGAAGGCTCGCGAGCACGCCGTCGCGGTCGGCCACCTCGACGACGAACAGGTGATACACCTGCGCCTCGTCGGGTCCATCGGCCGGCGGGAGGGTCAGCGGCAACTCGGCAAGCAGCTGCCTGTAGACGGCTGCGGCCCGGCGGCGCTGCTCGTTCTCGTCATCAAGGCGGGCGAGCCGCAGTGTCAGCAGGGCCGCCTGAAGGTTGTCGAGCCGAGCAGTGGTGCCGCGCCGGACGTGTCGGTTCGGCTGATCCGGAAGCGACCCGTGGTGGCGCAGCGACCGCACGGCGCTCGCAGCATCAGCGTCGCGGAAGATGATCGCTCCCGCGTCGCCCGCGGCGCCCAGGTTCTTCGTTGGGTAGAAGGAGAACGCGGCGGCGTCTCCCCAGGTACCCGCGCGGCGGCCGCCGCGCTGCGCACCATGTGCCTGCGCGGCGTCTTCGAGCAGTGGGACGCCGGTGCGTGCGCAGATCGCGGAAATTTCGGCGACCGGCGCGAGCCGGCCAAACAGATGGACGGCGACGACGGCGCCCGTTTCGGGACCGACTGCCGCGGAAAGCCGGCCGGCGTCCATGCAACGAGAGACCGGATCCACGTCGACCAGGGCCGGCTTCGCTCCAGCCGCGTCGATCGCCTCAACGGTGGCGACGAACGTGTTCGGCACGGTGATCACCTCAGCCCCCGGCACCACGCCGAGCGCGAGCAGTCCCAGCTGAACGGCGACGGTGCCGTCGCTGACACCGACGCAGTGATCGGCTCCGCAGAACTCAGCGAAGCGGCGCTCGAAGTCCTCGAGATCGGGGCCGAGCGTGAACTGTCCCGCCGCCCAAAGACGTTCGAAGGCAGCTACCGCATCGGCGCGTAGGGGAGCCAGACCACGGGCCAGGTCGAAGAGTGGGACCTCGAGCGCCGGCGCCGTCCGGGCGTCGGACCGCCGCCGTCGCGACGGTGTGTCTTGGACGAAACGCGTGCGCGGTTCGGCGTTGAGTCGTAAGTTCATCCTCTTGGCTCTCGTGAATTCCTTTACAAGGGAGTGGTGAATTCCTATACGAGGTACTGCTCCTAAGGCCGGTGATATTTCTCCGGTACTGGCGACCGGGGTAATGCCAGAGCAGTCTGACGGCTGACTTGCCGTGTTCGTGCAAGCACTCCGCAAATTGGGTCCACCGCGATCGCGCGCTGATCCAGCGGGGGGGACAGGACCTGTCTGAAGCGGTGACGCTTGCCGCCCGAGTGGGCAGGTGCGAGCGCCCGGTCAGGGGTGCGGCCGTGCTGGGCGGCCATTCCGGCGAGCCTGGGGTGGTCGGCCGAGCGGCTCTCGACCATCATTGGGCCCACGGACGATGTCGCGCGGCGAGTGGCTGGAGAGGTCGCCGTCGAGCGTCGACCTCGCATGGCTCCCACTCTGCGGCGTCGTCAGTCCAGCGGTCGCAGGCCAGAGAGCCGGCGCAGCCGGCGCTTGGCGGACCGCCACGCTCCTCGCCCGGCGCCCGCTGCGTTGGGACGCGCGAGGGCGACCTGATACGCGCCGAGCAGCTCGGCGCTGGCGCGGTCCCACGAGAGCACCTGCTCCACGCGCTCACGCCCGACGCGACCCATCAGCGCGCGCCGCCGCGGGTCGTCGAGCAGTTGATCGATCGCGTCCGCGAGGGCCTTCGGATCGTTGGGGCGGGCGTAGGACGCGGCGTCCCCGGCGGTCACCCTTGACTCGGCGAGGTCGTAACAGACGACCGGACGCGACATCGCCATGTACTCGGCGATCTTGACCAGTGTCGACGCGTCGCTGAGCGGTGTCTTTGGATCCGGTGCGAGGCAGATGTCCGAAGACGACAGAACCCGTTTGAGCTCGGGATCCTCGAGCCACCCGGTGAACTCAACATGGTCGTCCAGTCCAAGACTCCTGGAGAGGGCGATCAGATCGCCCTGAGACCCGCCGTCCCCGGCGAAGATCGCGTGCCAGTCGTCGCGGCGGCGCAGCAGGTCGGCGAGCGCGCGAAGCGCGTGATCCACGCCATCCTGTGGAGCCATCTCGCCGATGAAGCTGATCAGCCACTGGCGTCCGCGCTTGAGCGCCGGGTCCGCGCCAACCGGACCGAAGCGGGCGAGCTGCGGCCCGCTGCGCACGACAAAGACGGCCTCGGGGCGCATGCCGCCCCGTTCCACGGCGATCCTCTTGTAGGACTCGTTCGTCGCGAGCACGAAGTCAGCCAACAGGAAGTTCAGGCGCTCGATCAGCCGCGTCAGCCGGTAGAGCACGCGTGCGTCGTCGCCGAATTTGACGAGCAGCAGTTCCGGCGCGAGGTCGTGATGGTCAAAGATCAGCGTTGTGCCGCGCCGTTTGAGGAAATGGACCGCCAGCAGCAGGAAGTCCGGCGGGTTGGAGGCCTGCACGACGTCGAACCCGCGCTCGCCAGCGAGCCTTCGCGTCAAGCGGCGGATCCGCCAGAACGCGGTGGCGTACTCCCGCAGATAGCTCAACGCAGTGCCGTTCGCGGCCGACTGCCGGTAGCGAAAGATGTCGATCCCCTCGCGGCGTTCGAAGCCGGCCTCGTCGAAACCATCCCCCTGCGGGCAGATGGCGACGACCTCGTAGCCCGCCGCGGCGAGCGCGCGCAACTCGTTGCTCACGCGACGATCACGCGGAATGGAGGCGTTCTGCGAGACGACCAGGATCCGCGGTGGCGGCCGGTGGAGCGAAGTGGCGAGCAGAGCGTTCTGCTCAGCGGCGCTCGGCGTTGAGACATGGTTGCGCGGCATTGGCCTGAACATGCGATCGTCGAAGCGGACGGCGATCCTATAGCCTGGCGCCGTGGGTGATTCCGCCGTCACACCGTCGCGTGCGTGGGCGGCTGGTAGCGGAGTTATGGCCACCGCGACGCGCCGCCGGCTCTGAGGCGGGGCTGGTGGGACGCGTCCGCCCCGTGGATGGGGACCCGTTGGCACCGGTCGGGGTCCGCTACCTGACCCGTGCACTGAACGCCTTCGTCGCCTCTCCGCCCGACGCCGCAGACCGCGTCATCGAGAAGGTCGCAGTGCGGTGGGAGAGCGCGCGCCGTCGCGGCCAGCTACCCGCAAATCACGCCGCGCAGCAGTGGGAGCGCGACCTTCACGCGATGCTGGGAGCCGCTTGGCCCTGCCCGCACGCGCAAGCCTTTGCAGGCACCTGGGAGGGTGTGTTGGAGACGATGACGAGCGGCGGCTTGAGCGTCGGGCGACGCAATTACGGGGACCAGGACGACGCCGACCCCGGATTTGCGCGGGCCCTCTGGTGCATCGTGCATCACCTCCACGCCGAAGCCGTGATCGAAACAGGCGTCGCGCACGGGGTGAGCAGCCGCGTGATGCTCGAGGCGCTACGCGAAGACAGCGGCGGCCGGCTGTACAGCATCGATCTTCCGCCGATGCTCGTTCCGCAGCGTTGGTCGGAGATGGCCGTGGCGGTGCCCCTTGAGCTTCGTGATCGTTGGACCCTGCTCAAGGGCTCGAGCCGGCGACAGCTGCCCGACCTGTTGCGCCGCCTGGGGCGTATCGACCTGTTCGTTCACGACAGCAGGCATTCGACGCGCAACGTCCATTGGGAGCTTTCAGCGGCGTGGCCGTTGCTGGCGCCCGGCGGTGTCGTCGTCGTCGACGACGCTGATGTGAACTGGGGTTTCGAGCGTTTTCTGCGCCGTGGCGATGACCGCGAGCCGCTGTGGTGCATCGCCGATGATGGGCAGCGCCAGTTCGCGATCGCGCGTAAGAGCTCACAGCTGCCCCCGCACTCCCCCGTGGCGGGTGAGCGCTCCGGGCTCGGCCGCGCATCAGCCGGACGAGGTCAGCCGGTCAGCGGTGAGCGCACCTCGCTTCCCGATCAGCCGGATGAGGTCAGCCGGTGAGCGCTGAGCAATCACCGCTTCCGGATCGTCCAATGCGCCAGGGTACGAGCGCGGACTATGCTGACCGTCCTCTCGGAGATCAGGAGCACATGCCGCTGCGTACCAGCATCAGGACCACGCCTGACGATTCTCAGGCGCTGCCAGCCGCCGAGGCTGGCCCTGGCACCGTGCGCGTGCTCGTGATCACTCAGGACCGCTCGGTTCCCAGTGATCGCCGCGTCTGGAACGAGATTCTCACCCTGCGATCGGTGGGCTACGAGGTCGTGGCCATCAGCCCGCAGGGGAACGGGCGTGACCGGGAACTGTTCGAGCGCCGCGACGGCGTGGACATACACCGCTACGTCCAACCGCCGGCGAGCGGAAGCACGATGAGCTACGTACGCGAATATGCAGGCGCGGTCTGGCACATCCGCGCCATCGCGCGCAGGGTCGCAGGCGATCGCGGTTTCGACATCGTGCAGGCCTCCAACCCGCCTGACTTCCTGCTCCTGGCGGTGCATTTCCTCAAACGGAGCGGCGCCCGCATGATCTTCGACCATCACGACCTCGCACCCGAGCTGTACCTCGCGCGGTGGGGCAGCAATCGGCTCGTGTACAGGCTCGTGCTGGGGCTCGAGTGGGTGTGTTACCGACTGGCTGACCTGGTGCTCGCAACAAACGAGTCCTACAAGGCGGTGGCCATAACGCGTGGTGGCATGCGCTCCGAAGACGTCTTCGTCGTCGGCAGCGGGCCGGACCTCACCACATTCACGCCGGTGCCCGCCGATCCGGCACTCCGACGCGGGCGCCGCCATCTGATCAGCTTCATCGGCGAGATGGCACCGCAGGACGGCCTGGATCAAGCGCTGCGCGCACTCTCCCGCCTGGGCGAGAGCCGCGACGACTGGTATGCGATGTTTGCCGGCGACGGCAGCGCACTCGAGGACCTACGGCGTTTGACGACGCGCCTGGGGCTCGACGATCGAGTCGAGTTCGTCGGGTGGCTGCAGGGCGAAAGCCTACGGCGATTGCTGTGCTCCTCGGACGTCTGTCTGGTACCAGACCCCAAGACGGCTTTCAGCGACGCTTCGACGCTGGTCAAGATCGGTGAATACATGGCGATGTCGCGGTCGATTGCGGCCTACGACCTGACCGAGTCGAGACTGACCGCCGGCGACGCTGCGCTGTATGCCCGCCCCAACGATCCCGATGACCTCGCCCGGGCGATCGCCGAGCTGCTCGACGATCCGGACCGCCGCGCCGAGATGGGTCGCATAGGACGCGAACGCGTTGAACAGATGCTCTCGTGGGAGCGCGCAAGCGCGAAGTTCCTGGCCGCGTATGCCACCGCGCTCGAGCGCCAGCCCTCGCAATGGGCTCGCTCAGCAGCGCCCCGCAGCCGTCTCGCGAACTGATGGGCACGGCCTCGGCGGTTCGGGCGACCTCACCTCGCCGCTGATGAAGGCGGCCCCGTGATCGTGCGCGTCGTACCGGCTGGATCGCTCAGCGCGCGAGAGCTGGCGCGCTGGTCGGAGATCCAGCGCACCGTGCCGTCGCTGGCCAGCCCGTTCTTCGCCCCCGAGTTCACATCAATTGTTGCCGCTGCGCGCGACGACGTCAGCGTGGCCGTTCTGGAGGTCGATCAACGCGTCGAGGGCTTTTTCCCCTTTCAGCGCGGCCGCCTGGGCATGGGCTTACCGGTCGGCTCGATCCTTTCGGACTATCACGGCGTGGTGCTACCGGACCAAACCAACCTGGATGCCAGAGCGCTGATTCGTTCCTGCGGCCTGACGACCTGGGAGTTTCACCATGTCGTCGACTCACAGCCGGCCTTCGCGCCGTTCCACCGCGTTCATGCCGAGTCCATGCAGATCGATCTCGACGACGGCTTTGAACCGTACCTCCAATGGGTTCAGCGCAATCACGGTCACTCGATCACGCACCTGCGGCGCAAGACCCGCAAGCTCGAACGCGAGCACGGAACGATTCGCTTCACAGCGCACACCGACGATCCCGCGGTGTTGGCGACCATGCTGCGCTGGAAATCGGCCCAGTACACCAAGACCGGCGCCGTTGACATCCTTGAACAGCAGTGGATCCGCGACGTGCTGGGTCTGGTCCATGGGACCCAGAGCGACGGATTCGCCGGCCTGCTGTCGATCATCTCGGCCGACGAGCAACCGGTGGCGGTGCACCTCGGATTACGGTCAGGGCCAGTCTGCCACTCGTGGTTCCCGGCCTACGATCCACGGTTCGCGGCGTACTCTCCTGGCCTGATCCTGCTGCTGAGGCTCGCGGAGAGCGCACCGCAGGCAGGGATCACCACGATAGACCTCGGGAGCGGAGGCTACGAGTTCAAGCGCACGCTGACGAATCGCAGCGTCATGACGGCGGCCGGAGCCGTCGAACTCCCGTCGCTCGCGGCCGCTGCCGCGCGGAGCAGGCGGCTGGCAAAGTCGCTGGTCCGGCGCACGACGATCGCTCCGAGGATCCGCCGTGTTGCGCGAAGCCTCGGCGGCGGCAGCAGCAGCGGCGAGACCCGCTGACGAGTGGGCATTACCGAAACGCTGCGCTGGTTACGGCGGCGTCTGAACGCCGTCTGGCGAGGGACGCTAGCCGGCTTGCCGATCGCGGCCCGGACGTGAACGGCGCGCAACCGCGGCTCGCAGCCGGGCGGCAACGCCCCGGCGGATGAAGCCAGCCAGGCACGCGACGCCGGGCGCGGGGTCGCGCGGATCCAGGATGCCGAAGTCGCGGGTGCCCGCGTATGAGCGCATGAACCGTAAGGCGACGGCCCACCTCTTGCCACGCGGAGCGCCGTGCAGGGCAGCCAACGCGGCGCGCACGTCCTGCTGGGGGTAGACAAGGCGAGCGCGGCGGCGAATGGGCGGCTGCTGGGCGAGCCGTTCCCCACGCAACGTGGCCACGAGGCGTGCCGACGCGTCGAGTCCAGAGCAGTCGGCAAGCCCCCACTGCGTCGGGATCCGTACGTTGACCTCCACGAAGTAGTGAATGCCGGTCTCGGCGTGGCGCTTGGTTTCCACGCCGGCGACGCCAACGAACCCGGCCTCGTCGAGCACGGCCCGAGCAAGTGCTGTCGATTGCGGCAGCTCCGCTATCTCGCACAGCGAGGCGACACCGAAGCCGACCGGGTACTGGCGAATCTTCTGGCATCCGAACGCCACGGGATAGGAGCCGTCGGCCGCCCGCACGACGATCGCCTCCTCGACGTTCCCATCGCCACCCGGCACGTACTCGCTGAGGATCAGCGGAAAGCCCGCGGTGAGTGCCCGCTCGGTCTCACGTCGGGCCTCCTCGGCGTTCGCGACGAGCATCACCCGGTGATCTCCGAGTGAAACGCGCCATTCGTGCGAAAGCACGGGCTTCAGCACGCATGGCCACGGTGCATCGGCGGACACGGCGTCGATGTCCTCGGGAGCGGAGACGGCGACCGTCCAGGGCACGGCGACACCGGCCGCCTGCGCAATCGCGTGCGATGTGGCCTTTCCCATCAGCTTCGCGTGAACGTCGTCCGCACGTTCGAAGCACACGATCCCCGGCGGCAGCCGGTCGCGAGCGTCGAGCAACCACGCGCAGGTCGCGTCACTCCCGGTCAGCAGAACGTAGCTGCCGCGGCTTGCAAGCTCGTCCAGCAGATCGATCCACGCTTCGCCGTCCCCCGCAAACGGCACGAAATGTCCCTCGACGCCTCGGGAATGGGTGGTGAACGAGTTGTCGCTGCCCGCGATCACCACGACATGCTCGCCTCGCCGCCGAAGTGTCCTCGCAGCCGCCAGGCCACCATTCAGCGGGTCGAGCAGAATCACCCCGCTGGTGTGGCCGGCGCTCAAAACGCCCAGTTCAAGGGCGGCTGACGGCGACCCAAGAGCGACCGCGCGACCGCGGGGGCGGCGTAGCAGCTACCGGTGACGAACCGCATCACCGGGCCAAACGTGCGCGCGGCCGGCGCACCCACGAAATACAGGCCAGGGAGCGAAGACTCGAGACCCCGACCAAGCATCGGGTACCCGTCGATCAGTTCGACCTTCTCGAGCAGCCCCGGGGTGAGGAAGGGGTAGCGGCGAACGTCCACCTCATAGCCGGTGGCGAGAAGCAGATGGTCGACCTCGCGTTCCGCGCCGCTTCGAAGCGCCAGGTGGATCTGGTCGCCGCGCGGCTCGGCTGTCACGATCGTCTCGCCGGCCGTCATCGGAACCGCATCGGTGCGCGTGTGCAGCCAGGCGGCTGCGGCGGGCCTGATACAGCGGAAGGCGATCCGTGGCTGCCACGCCTGCGGCAGCCGCCTGAACAGATCCGGGGCTGCGGCCAACCAGCTCGACCGCGGACCACCAACTCCGGTGGGCGCGCCCGTCTTCGGCAGTCGCCACGCGGCTTGGGCGTCGAGCCACACGATACGGTCCTCGCGGAAGATCAGCTCGACGTCGGCGCCGGCCTCCCGCAGCAGTGCCGCCGTCTCAACCGCGCTCTGTCCGCCGCCGAGCACGACGACGCGGCGTCCCGCGAAGTGGCCCAGGTCGCCGTACTGCGAGCTGTGGGAAACCAGCGTCGGTGGGAGCGCTCTGAGCTCCGGTGGGATGTAGGGGAACGGCGCGATCCCCCCGGCCACGACCACCCGCTGGACGCGCAGCTCCTCGCCCCCCTCGAGCGCGATCCTGAATGACCCGCCCGCGTGTTCTATAGAGCTGGCTTTGCGCGGATCAAGGTCCGGCGCGGCGCGCTGCTGGAACCACTCGCCGTACGCGATGAAATCTTCGAGCGGAAGCGGGCTCGGGGTCGCCCGCGCCTCGGCGCTGCTCCAGCGTTCGAGCGAAAGTTCCCGCCGCGGTGAGGAGATGCTGGTTGCGCGAAGCGGCGAGCGCAGCATCATCCCGCGCGGCATCTGGTCGCGCCAGAACTCCATCGTCTGGCCGCAGACGAAGGCCGAGACACGAGCGTCGCGCAGATGGGCGGCGACGGCGAGGCCCAGCGGGCCAGCACCCACAATCGCCACCTGGTGGTCTGGTGTTGCCGTCGCCGTCATGGAGCCCTACGCCGGAATGCGCTCCGCGGCGCTTGAGCCCGCGCCTTCGGCCACGCCCATGGCGCAGCGGAATTCGCTGCACTCGGCCGCCCACAGCGCGCGCGTGCGTTCCGGGCGGGCGGCGGGAAGACCGAGTGGGTGTCGGACGTGCGTGCAGGCCATTGCTCTCGGAGCATATCCTCCACTTCTCGTGGCCGACCCGCCAGCCGGACGCGGGTGACGCGCAGCAGGCCCCCGACGAGGGGAGCGCCGCCGAGCTTGACGCGCAGCGCGGCGGCGTCGCAGTCGTGCGTTTGGAGACCATGGGACAACCACTGAAGCCACTCCTAGAGACCGCGGGCGGCATGCGCACCGTCGATCCGATGGCCAACGGAGCGTGGCTTGATCTCTGCGAGCGAGCGCCGGAGAGCACGATCTTCCACCACCCGGCGTGGCTGCGGCTGATCCACGAGCACTACGGCTTCCCGCTTTCGGCGTGGTGCCTGACGGGTCCAGACGGCCGGCTCAGCGCGGGCATCCCGGTGTCGCTCCTGCGCAGCAGGATCACCGGTTCCCGCCTGATCGCGCTGCCATTCTCGGACTCGTGCGAGCCGCTTTTCGATCCTTCGGCGGGCGTCGAGAGCGCGCGCGTCGCTCAAGGCGTCGCCGACGCCTGCGAGCAGCTCCAGCTCCCACTCGAGGTGCGGGGAGCACTCCCGGGCGCCGCCGAAGCCACGGTGGTAGAGCGCTACGTGCAGCATCGTCTGGCGCTCCAGCCTGACGTCGAACGGGTCGTTGAAGGATTCACGAAGACACACGTGATGCGCGGCGTGGCCAAAGCCCGGCGCGAGGGGGTCACGATCGAGCACAACGTCGGCCGTGACGGTCTCGCTCGCTTCTTCCGCCTGCACACGGCAACGCGCCGCCGTCAGGGGGTACCGACGCAACCCCGCCGGTTCATACTTGGTTTCAGTGAACTGTTCGACGCCGGACTGGGGTTCGTCCTACTCGCCCGCCATCGGGAGCGCGACATCGCCGCTGCCGTTTTCCTGGCGGCCGGCACGACGCTGACCTACAAGTTCGGCGCGTCAGATCGCCGCTTTCTGTCACTGCGGCCGAACAACCTGCTTTTCATGGAGGCGATCCGCTGGGGATGCGAGCATCAGCAGCGCCAACTCGACTTCGGCCGCTCCGACCGCGACAACACTGGTCTGCGCGCGTTCAAGAGCTCGTGGGGCGCCACCGAGTCGCCGCTTCAGTTCAGCTACTTCGGCGGCTATGACCTGGGACTTGGTCGCGGCTCCACGAGGCGTCTGATGGGAACCGTGATCAAGCACTCCCCGGCGGCCTTTGGACGCCTGGTCGGAAACGCGCTGTATCAACATTTTGGGTAATCGCACAGGGCGAAGCACGGGCCGCGCCGCGGGGACGAACTCGCCCGACCCACAGAGAATTCTGCTCAGAAGCCCGGCCTCGTCCAGGGATGCTGTGCAAGTGCAGCCTGGACGGCGCGGATATACGAGTGGGCGGCCGCGTTACCCCACGGCTGCGGCGAGTACCAGGCACCAATGCTGTTCCATTCCTCGCCCCTGCGGTAGCTGGCCGAGCACCAGCTGCAGTAGCCGTCGAAGTAGTAACGCACGGTGGCTGCGTAGTAGTCAAGGCTGAACGCGGTCGACTTCCAGCGCAGCGGTTCGGTGCCGGCGCCGATCGAGCCGTTCGGAACCCACTTGTCCTGCGCGATCCCGAGCGACTCATAGACAGTGTGCGATCGCAGCAGACGCGAGAAGGTCGGATACAGCCTGGCCCACTTCGCGCTGACCGTCGTGGCGTCGCCGAGCTGGGACTGCTGCCAGTCGGACTCGACGACCATCTGCGCCCGAATCCAATTCGTCGGGATGCCCCATTTGTGTGAAACCCACTGAATCAGCTCGTCGGTCGTGGGATCTCGTATCCCGGGGCGACCGGTCACGTACTTGGTGAGCGGGTTGAAAACTCCCTGCGCCCGTGCCGCCTTCTGGGCCACATGAAACGCGGCGAGCTCGGCGTTGGTCGGCACATAGTCGTTCGCTGCGGCGTTTGCAGGCCGGTTCTCCGGCTGGCGAGCGACGAGTGCCGCGGCCTGCGCATCTGGCAGCGGCTGCGTGCCCGGGGGAGCCCAGGACGTCACGTCGTGCTCGTTGGCGCGCGGCACGATCACGCTGCCCGTCCGGGCGCCGCTGACGATCACAGCGAGGCCGACAGTCAGCACGATCGCCAGCGCCGCCGCCGCCGCCCACCAGTAACGCGGGAGAGTCCTGCGCGGGCGCCGCGGGCGCTCCTGCGGAGCGCCCCCACCCGCGGTAACCTGGGGAGTGGCGCGCTCAGCGGGCAACACGCCGCACAAGCTCTCGCCGCAGGCGCTCCCGGTGCTCGCGGGCGAGAAAGGCGCGCTGGTCACGGTCGGCTCGCGGGTACGATCGGATCGCTGCGCTCAGCCAGCCGACGAGATAGTTCAGCCCGCCCACGATTCGCGGCGGGTCGCAGATCCGCCGCGCAGCGCCGATGATCACCCACCCCGGGGCCGCGCCGTAGGCATAGGCGGCAACGCCATTGCGACGGTGCCCCCGAGCCGCGCCGTCCTGCGTGGCGGTTGGTCTCAGGTGGATCGGATCCCCCGACGGCACCGAGAACGATTGCGTGCGCCAGCCGAGCATGCGCGCGCGCAGTTCGTCGGAGGTATCCCAACCGAGCCGCATCGGCAACGGGTAGACCTGCTCGAAGCAGGCCCGCCTGTAGAACTTGGTGGATCCGCGCACGTGGTTGGCGGGACAGCGCTCGCGGAGGACTCTTCCGTCTGCGGCGACGATGCTCTGGTGAACTCCGGCGATGCCGAGCGCCGGATCGGCCTCGAGCCGGCGCTCGAGTTCGGCGAAGGTGTCCGGGGAGAGACGCAGGTCGGCGTCGAGCTTGGCCACGACATCCCATGCGATGTCCACCTGCTCGACGGCCCAGCAGAACGCTTCGAGTTCGGCTGCTCTCGCAAGCCGATCGCGAGCAGCTGGGCGGCGCGGGCGACGCAACACCGCAACGGTCCGGCGGCCGCGCGCGAACTCCTCCGCCAGGCGCACGGAGCCGTCCGCCGAACCATCGTCGACGAGCAGCAGCGCGTCCGGCTCGCGCACCTGGGCGGCGAGCGACTGGAGGAAGGTGGGCAGGTATGCTTCCTCGTTCAGGAAGCAAGCGATGACTGCCAGCCGCATCGTCGGTCAGCTTACTCAGCCGGCGGTAGCGGGTCACCGATGACCGAAGCCCTCGCCCCCCGCGTATGGATCAACGCCACACTCGTTGGCGGGCTGGCGGTCCTGCTCGGCGTGCTGGCCGGCAAACACCCGAGCTACGCGGTCGCGGTGGCCGCACTGGCTGTGGTGACGCTGCTCGCGTTCAGGGCGCCGGTCACCCACCTGACCATCCTTATCGCGCTGACGACGCTCGTGCCCTACTCGGTCGCGGATGCATACCACGTCGGCGGCGGCGGCACCGGCAGCGGCGGACTCCAGGCGTCTGATCTCTTCCTGCTGACTGGCCTGCTGCGGGCCGCATTCGTGCTTCCGCGACTGCGGCTCTCACGCCGCCAGCTGGTGGTCGTCGTGCTCGTGGTTGTGGCCTGCTTGTTCACCGTGTATGAGGCCTGGGTGGGCCTGCGCGCCGGCAACGGGCTGTCGGAGGTGGGCGCCGAGTTCCGAGCGCTCGCCGGCGGGTTCGCGTTCGTGCTGATCGTGATGGCAGCGCTCGAAGACCGAGGCGCCCAGCCCCGGGTGATGCGAGCGCTCGTGCTGCTCGGTCTCGCACTCGGCCTCACCGGCATCGCACAATGGACCCTGGGGACGAGCTTTGGCGGGGACTTCGGCGTCCGCTCCGGTGTCAGCCTCACGACCAACGGCGTGGGACAGCTCCAGGGTGGCCTGTTCGCGTTTCCGATCGCCGTGACGTTCGCCGTCGCCGCATTGACCTCCGGAGCGCTGCGCGGCTGGCGCCAGTGGACTGCCGTCTCGGCCGTCCTAGTGCTGAACGCGGTCTCGTTGCTGCTCACGTTCGAGCGGACATTCTGGGTCGCGGCCGTCGTCGCGGTCCTGCTCGTCGTCGTGCGCTCCGGGCGGGCGCGACGCGCCCGCGCACTGCTCTCCATCCTCGCCGGCACGATCATCGGCATATCGGTGCTGGCCGCCGTCTCCCCCACCACGCTGCAGACGGCCGAGCAGCGCCTGCTCAGCATCGGGCAATACCAGACCGACAACTCGGTTCGCTATCGGACGGTCGAGTCGGGATTCGTGATCGCCAAAATCCGTGCAAAGCCGCTGCTGGGCTCGGGGCTTGGCGACACGATCTACTGGGGGCAGCCGTGGGATCAGGTACCTCCGTCCGCTCAGTCCTACACCCACGTCGGCTACCTCTGGCTGTTCTGGCGGGAGGGCCTGCTCGGGGCCGCCGTGTTCCTGTTATTGCTGCTGCTGTCCGCCGTCTGGCCAGGCAAGGTGCGCGGCGGCCCTCTTGCCAGCGCGATCAAGGTTGGCGCTCAGGCGAGTGTCGTGGCGCTGCTGATCGTGAACTTCACCTTCCCGGCGTTCCACCAGGGCTCGCAGATCACCTACGTGATGGGCTTCCTCGTGGCGTACTGCGCGTTGCCGGCGATCCGCGGTCGAGCCCGGAGCGACCGCGACTCCCACGCGGCCGCGCTCCCGTCGCCGGCCCACTAGTCGTCCGGCGGGGCGGCTGAGCGCGGCAATCACGCAGCGCGGCGCCGCAGCGTTGCGGTGAGAACCGTGCGGCCCTCGGCAAGCAGTTCGCCGGCGCACGCGCGCAGCGCGACCGCGAGTACGAGCAGGCCGGCGGCCGCGCCGAGCAGACCTCCGGCCAGCAGCCCGCTACCGGCACGCTCGAGGCCGAGCGTGACCGCTGCGGTGACCGCGGCCTGCAGCGCGGCGCACAGAGCAACGCCGCGGACCGCGCCGAGCACGGCGCGCAGCGACAGGCCGATGCCGCGGCCGCCGCGCCAGCCGTAGGCGATCGCCAATCCGCAGAAGGTGACGATGTGCGCGAGTGCAGCGCCACGGATCCCGTCGAGGTTGACGCCGATCACGATCGCGCCGATCGTCGCGACCGCCCAGGTGACGTCGATCCTCGCGCGCACTCTGACGCTCCTGACCCCCGCGCCGGCCAGCGCCTCGCCGAGAATGTTGAGCACGCCGTATCCGACGCCGACCACCACCAGGATCTGAAACGGCACAACCATGCCAGTCCAGCGACCGCCGAATGCCGCCGGGATCAAGCCCGGAGCGACGGCGATCGCAGCCGGCAGCAGCGGCACGAGCATAAGGGCCATCATCCGCAGAGCCTTGAGCGTTTGGCGTCTAACCACCTCCTCGTCGCGAGCCGCGGCGATCGCCGGCAGTAGCACCTGGCCGACCGTCCACGACACCTGGGTCAACGGCAGGTAGGCCAGCGAAAAGGCGAGCGCGTAGAGGCCGAGCTGGGTTGGCGTCGTGAAGGCTCCGACGGCGAGGTTGTCACAGGTCCAAGCCAGGAACGTCGCGCTCGCGATCATCAGGAACGCCGTCGCCCCAGCCCGCCGCGCGGCGGGCTCCCCGGCTGAACGCGCGCGTGGGAGAAGGCGCCGCGCGGCGAGGACGGTCAGCACCGTCAGCACGGCCTGGTTGACGACGATGCGAATCACCAGCGCCCAGACGCCGGCGTGGAGCGCGGCGGCCACCACGGCCGCCACCGACGCGATCGCCGCGGCCGCAATCCAGATCTGGGCTATGGCCTTGAAGCGCAGGTGCTTCGACAGCAGCGCATTCGGCACGATCGAGACCGCCGCGAGCCCGACTGTCACCGCGATCACACGCAGCACTCCGACGTCGGCGCCCCCCGTGAAGACGTTCGCGATCGGCCCGGCCAGGGCGATGAACAGCGCGGTCGCCGCGAGCCCGGCGACGCTTGTGAGGACCAGCGACCGCCGCACCGACGCCGGCGTAAGCTCGCGCGCGATGATCAACGACCCGCCAGTTCCAGACTCGAGGATCAGCAACGTGCCCGACACGACGGCGGAGCCGACAGCCATCACACCGAAATCGCGCGGCGGAACGAGTACGGCGAGCACGAGCAGCGACGCGTACCAGGATCCCTGGCCGAACACGACGCTGAGCACCTTCCACGAGACGCCGCGCGCGACGACGTCCATCGTGGGCGCCGGTACGGCGATTTCGCTGGCGGGTGGGTTCACAGGCGCAGTTTGTTGTTCTGGACGCTCAGGCGATTTGGTCGAAGGCGACACGCGCGGGGGACGGCCACGGTCCACTGGCAACGCACTCGACGCTCGGCTAACTGCGCCGAATCTCAGGCGACGATAACGCTGGCGAGCCTTCCTACCAGGAACGACGAGCGCCACCGCCGCGAAGGCCACGAGCAGCATGCGCGCCCCGGCGGCCAACCGCCGGGCGCTGAGTGCCGGCGCGCGGCCGTTGCGCACCTACGGCCCTCCGATGCCCGCCACGATCGCGCGGCCTGGCGGAGTCTCGCCGGGAACATCCCTGCTCACCGGACGATCGTAGCCGCTGGCGACCGAGCCGACCGTTGACGTTGGTTGGGGGCCCCGAGCACCAGACCGCCGCCTCGCACCGGCGGCCGGCCGGGAGCGTGGGCGCGATAGCGTGCGTCGCGATGCCCGAGACGGTGCGCCGCGAGCCTGGAGAGATCGACCCGGACGATTACCTCTTCGAGCGCTACCACGCGCCGGGCCGGCGGCGCCGGGTGCTGGACGGCTACTACGCGATCAAGCCACTGGTGCCGCACCGCCTTCGCATGGCGGCTCGTCGCGTCCACGCCCGGTACGTCCATCCCTCGTTCCCGCACTGGCCGATCGAGCCGCTGCTCATCGACCACCAGCGCGCCGTCTGGCAGCGCGCTCTGTCGGAGCGCCCGGCGTCAAGACTGCCGCTGGTCGGCTTCTGGCCCGACGGGCGTCGCTTCGCCGTCATCGTGACCCACGATGTGGAGTCCGCTCGCGGGATCGCGAACATGCGGTCGCTGCTCGAGATCGAGCGCGAGCATGGCGTCTGCTCCTCCTGGAACTTCGTCGCCGAGTGGTACCCGATACCGGCCGAAACGTTCGAACTCGTGCGCAGCAGCGGTGGCGAGATCGGTCTGCACGGCATCAGACACGACGGCCTGCTGTTCAGCGACCGCAGGAGCTTCAGTGAAGCCCTGCCTGCGATCCAGCGTTACATGCGCGAGTGGGAGGCGGTCGGTTTCCGATCGCCGGCGACGCATCGCAACGCCGAGTGGATGCGCGAGCTTGGCTGCCTCTACGACTCTTCCTTCCCTGATACGGATCCCTACGAACCCCAGCCCGGTGGCTGCTGCTCGATCTTCCCCTACTTCCTCGGAGACGTCGTCGAGCTGCCGGTCACGATGGTGCAGGACCACACGCTGTGGGAGGTCCTGCGCCAGCCGAACATCGATCTGTGGCGACAGAAGGGAGACTGGGTGATGGCAAACCAGGGACTCGTCAACGTGATCGTGCACCCGGACTACGTGCGCTCGGCGAAGCGCCTCGAGCTCTACTCGGAGCTGCTCGGCTACCTGCGCCAACGCGTCGACGAGCGCCACGGCTGGCACGCGCTGCCGCGCGAGGTCGCAGGCTGGTGGAAGGCGCGAGCGCAGATGCGCGTCGTCGAAGACGGGGCGGTGGCTCACATCGCATGCGACGGACCGGCTGGCGGATGGTCTGACCGGGCGACCGTCGCGTGGGCTTGCGAGCAGGACGGCAGCGTGAGTATCGATGTCTGAAGCGGCGCGCCCGCGGCTCGTCTTCGCAACCTGTCGCCCCCCCTACCCGCTCGATAACGGCGCACGGATTCGCGCCCACCGCCTCCTCACCGGGCTCGCGCAGTCATTCGACACGCTCGTCGTGACGTTCGAATTCGAGCCGGGCGATCCGGATGGCCACTGCACGCGCGAGCAGCTACAGACGCTGATTCCCGGCGCCGTGGTCGTGACGGTGCCGGAAGCGCGTCGCGCCAAGCGCATGGGTCAGCTGGTGAGCCTGCCGCGCCGGGAGTCCTGGTCGCTTGGCAGGTACCGAACCGCCGCCTACACCGCGGCGCTCGAGCATGCCGTCACCTCGCACCGCCCCGGCATCGTGCACTTCGACGACGCCGGCGTCGCGCTGGTGCGACCGTTTCCAGGCACCCTGAACGTCTACAGCGCGCACAACATCGAACAGACGATCCTACGGCTCGGTGCCCGCGCCGGGCGTCCACCGAGGCGCCTGTTCAACGCCATCGAGGCAGGCAAGGTCGGCCGCGAAGAGCGGCGCATCTGGCGCAGCATGGACATCTGCCTCGCCGTTTCGCCGCTCGACGCCGCCGTGATGAAGGCGGGCGGTGCCCACCGGGTCGAGCTGTGTCCCAACGGAGCCGACAGCGTCGAGCCGCTCGGCCTGCGGCCGCGGCGCGACGGCGAGCCGCTGCGTCTGCTGTTCGTCGGCTCCGGAAGCTATGCGCCGTATGAGCGTGGTCTCGCGTGGATCGTGCGCCAGGTCCTGCCGCGTGTTCGCTCGGAGGTAGCGGTCGAATTCGACATCGTTGGCACCCCGCCGGCGCATCCGCTGGCGGCCGACGGCGTCCGCTACGTCGGCCGTGTGCCCGCCGTCCAGCCTTATTACGAACGCGCGCATGTCGTCGTGGTGCCGGTGTTCGAGGGCTCGGGCACGCGACTGAAAGTGATTGAGGCCGCCGCGTTTGGACGGCCGGTGGTGTCAACGAGCCTCGGAGCAGAGGGCTTGCCGCTCGAAGCCGGGGTGCACTTCATGCAGGCCGACGGCGCCGAGGAGTTTGCCGCCGCGGTGCTCAAGCTCGAGCGCTGCTGGCGCGAGCCGATCGACGTGAGCCTCGAGCGCATGGTGGCGCAGGCGCGTGACGCCGTCCGGCCGCTCGCATGGACACGGATCGTCGACCGCCTTTCGGCGCTCTACCGCTCCGCGCTCGCGGGTGCGCCGCCGTTTGAGGACGCTGGTCCCCGGAGCGCACCGGCGACCGCGGTCACAGTGCGCCGCCAGGAGGGGACGGCTTGAGATGCGCAATCTGCTGATCGTCAACGCCGACGACTGGGGCATCGATGAGCCGACAACCGAAGCGGCCCTGCTGTGCTTCGACGCCGGCGCGGTGACATCGGTCAGCGCGATGGTGTTCATGGCCGGGTCGCAGGCGGGAAGCCGGCTCGCCCTGGCCCGAGGCGTTCCGGCCGGGCTTCACATCAATCTGACCGAGCCGTTCAGCGCGGCCGCCGACGGCGCAACACGCGCCCGCCAGGCAAGGATCGCCGAGTACTTCGCGGGCCCGGCCCGGCGCCGCTGGGGCCCCAACTCGAAGCTGTTCGCGGAGATAGAGCGCGCCATCGGTGAGCAGTTCGAGGAATTCCACCGGCTCTACGGTCGTGAGCCGACGCATGTCGATGGACACGAACACATCCACCAATCGCTCGGCGTCCTGGCGGCTCGCACGATCCCATCCGGCACGAGGATGCGGCCGAGCTTCACCTACCAGCCAGGTGAGAAGTCCTGGCCGAACCGTTCGGTCCGGGCGCTCCTCAATCACGCCTTGCGGACGCGCTTCACCGCACCGCGTTACTTCTTCTCGATCCGCGACATGCACCCCACGCTGGGCGGTACGGGCCTGGAGGAAAAGCTCGCGCTCGCCGGCGGGTCGACGGTCGAGGTCATGACCCATCCGGGGTGGGAGGACGAACGCGCGATCCTGCTTGATCCGGCGTGGGTCGACCTGCTCAGTTCGCGTCGCCTCGGTTGCTACAGCGACCTTGAGGCGCCTGGTCCCCGCTTGGCGCGTCTGCGCCGGGCGGCGGCCGGTGGCAAGGGCGAGCGCCGGGGCTAGCGGACGGGTCGCGGAGCTCGTGCGCTGGCGCTCACGCCGTATGCGCCCGAAGCACCGCGAGTGGCGTGCGCAGCATGATCCACAGGTCGAACGCGAACCCATGGTGGCGGGCGTACTCGACGTCGAGGTCGAGCATCTCGTTGAACCCGAGCCGAGCGCGGCCCGAGACCTGCCACAGACCGGTGATCCCGGGACGCACGCCGAAGCGCTCGAAGTGCTCGGGCCTGTACAGCTCGAGTTCGTAGCGGACCGCCGGACGCGGCCCGACAATCGACATCTGCGCCGCGATCACGTTTAGGAGCTGGGGCCATTCGTCGATGCTGGCCTTGCGAATGATCGCCCCAGCCCGGGTCACGCGCGAATCGCCGGTCAGCTTGCGGAGTCCGCTGACCGGCTCGGCGGGGCCGGCTGCGAGTGCACTGACGTACAGGTGATGGGCCTCGTGGGTGGCGTCTTGCGACATCGAGCGGAACTTCAGCATCGTGAACTCCCGGCCGTCGCGGCCGATCCGCCGCTGGCGGAAGAAGACCGGCCCGGGCGAGTCGAGGCGTATCGCGAGCGCCACGACGACGAACAACGGGGAGAGGCAGACGAGCATCAGCGTGGCGACAAGCAGGTCGGTGGCGCGTTTGAGCACCGCAGCGAACCGGTTCCGGCGGCCATGGCCGACGAGGGCGTAGTGGCCCGCCGGCGCGCCGCCGCGCACGCGAGGCTCGCGTTGCGCCTCCGGCTGGTGCGATCGCCCGTTCTGACGTGCCGGCGTTCGCGGCCCCCCAGCTGCGTCCGGGTTTTTGCGGAGCGGAGCCACGCACAGACTCTAGCCATTGCTCTGCCCTCCGGGGACGGCGGGCGGCGCGGCGGTCAGACGCGAGCACGGGCGTGCCGTGAAAGCGCTGCGGGAACGTGAAGACTCGCATACACTGATCCGCGCTCCCTGCGTCGATCGACATTTCCCGAACGGAAGGACCTCGACGGTGAGTACTGGCGAGATCACGGAAGATCACTCAACCGGCTATGACTCGGGCCTCCTGATGTCTGAGCAGGTCGCTGCCGGTCTGCGGGTGCTGCGCCGGCGCTGGATCGTGATCGTGATCGTGCCCGTGCTCGCCGTCGTCGCGAGCCTCGGCGTGACCGCCACCTCGGCCAAGCGCTACACCGCGACCGCGAAGGTCGACCTCTTCCCGACCAACGAGGTCACAGGCCTGCTCGCCCCGGGGTCGCAGGTCACGCCCGCCGACCCGGAGCGGGACGAGAACACGGAGGTTTCTCAGATCACCGAGACGCCCGTGGCGGACATGGTTCGCACGAGCCTGCGCCTGGGCGAAACGAGTCAGTCGCTGCTGCAGCAGACATCAGCAGCACTTGAGGGCACGACGAACATCGTCGACGTCTCCGTGAGCGATCCGAGCCCCACCCGCGCCGCCCGGCTCGCCACGGCCTTTGCGACGCAATATGTCATTTACAGCACCGCGCAGGAGCGCCTCCCACTGGTGCAGGCGGTGAGCACCGACCAGGGTGACCTGGCCAAGTTGACGCCGGCCCAGCAGATCTCGGCGACCGGCCTGCAGTACACGAAGAACGAGCTTGCGCTGGAGGCAGCCCTCGCGACTTTGACGCCGGACGCTCAGGTGACCGAGAACGCGACCGCGCCATCGTCGCCGTCTTCGCCGCGGCCGCTGCTGGACGCGGCGATCGCGCTCGTCGTTGGCCTTCTGATCGCGATCGTCGCAGCGATCGTGCTGGAACTGTTCGACCGAAGCGTGAAAGACGAGGACGACGTCGCTGCGATATCGCGTCTGCCAACGCTCGGAGTGATCCCGAGGCCTCGCTGGCTCGCGACGGCAAACTCGCGCGGGCGTTCGCACAAGCGATCCCGCGGTCAGCCGGCGCGGGCTCTTTCCCGGGTCGGAGTGAGGCCTGGTGCGCCGTTCGCCGCAGCCTCGTCGGACGACTGGGACCTGGACGAGAGCTACAGCCAGCTCGCCATCAGCCTGCTTGCGCTGAGACTTGGCCCAGAGGAGAACGTCTTGATGATCACCTCGGCTGGTCCGCAGGACGGCAAGACCACGGTGACGCTGGGAATTGCCGCCGCACTTGCAGACCTCGGTTACAGGGTAATCGCAGTCGAATGCGATCTGCGTCGCCCGCGTTTCGCGGAGTACCTCGGACTACCTCCGAGCAAGGAAGGACTCAGCTCGCTTCTCGCGGGCACCGCCAGGATGCCCGCGGGCCTTGTGGCCGTCGCTGCCGACCGGCGTTCTGGGGTACGAGCCACCCCGCAGCCTCGAGTCGAAGGCAGCGTGGCGACGACGGAGCCGAGCGCCGACACGCACTTCACCGTCCTGCCGTGCGGGCCGATCCCCACGAGGCCCCTGGCGCTGCTCGGCAGCGCGGAACTGCCCCCGCTCCTGCGCCGGCTGCGGTCGATGGCCGATGTCGTGTTGGTCGATACACCTCCGCTGGGCGTGATCAGGGATGCGGTCTTTCTGACTGGCGTGGTCGACCAGGTCGCGCTTGTCGCACGACTCGGGCACACCCGCCGCGACACGCTCGCGCACTGCCGTGCCGCAGCCGCCCAGCTCAGCACCCCGCTGGCCGGAATCGTCGTCGTCGGGGGAGAGCGGGGGGGAGCTCTCAGCTACTACGGTCGCGCGGCCGGCGAGTCCGTCTGGGCCCGAGCGGCCGCGGCCGTTGCGGGGATGCCCGAGCCGCGACACCAGCCCGAGCCGCCACACCAGCCCGAGCCGCCACACCAGCCCGAGCCGCCACACCCACCCGAGCCGCAACACCCACCCGAGCCGCAACACCCACCCGAGCCGCAACGCCAGCCCGAGCCGCCACCACCCGAGCCGCGGGACGAGCCGGAGCCCCAGAGCGAACCGCCGCCCGCGGTCAAACCGCAGCGCGCGGCCAAACAGCCCGCGGCCGGCGGCAAACGCAGCCGCGCGCGGCGGCAACGCAGCGACACCACGGGTGGCTGACCCACCGCAACCGCGGTCCTGACCGTGCGTCAAGTCATCCGACCCTCCGAAGGCAGCGCCGTCCCGATCGTCGCCATCATCGCGGGGGCCGTCGTCGGCGTCGTCAGCCCAATCGCAGTCGCCACAGTGGCACGCAGAAGCAGGCGAGAACTCGACGCGACCGCCGATCGCCAGCGCGCGGCTTTAGATGCCGAGCGGGAGCGACTCCAGACGACGCTGCAGGCCGAAGGTCGACGTCAGCGTCGCGAGACCGAGCGTAGGCTGCTCGACCGCGGTACCGTCGTGATCGCCGATTTCCGCGCAGTGGCCGCTGACCTCAAGCTGGATCCTCGCGGAAGGCCGATCCCCACCGACCGCTGGCGGGCAGTCGTCCATGAGATCGCCGTGTTCCGCGGCCGGCTGCTGCTCTGGTTCGATGAGACTGCGGACATAGTCCAAGCCTTCGATGGCGTCATGGCGTTCACAGCGTGGGGCGCGATCTGGGTCGGCGAGCAACGCGGCGGCGAACAGAAGGTCCGGCTGACACGTGTTCTGCAAGGTGGCAGCGATGACACGCCAGCCGCCTTTCGCAGCCACACGCTCGAGGATGTCGACGTGGCACACCTCCGGTATGTGGTTGCCGCCCGTGGCTACCTTCAGAGCTGACGGGCGAGAGCTCAGAAGCCGGGCTGGGCCCAGGTTCGCGCCGCCAGGATGGCCTGCACCTCGGCGATGTAGTTCAACTGTCCCGAGTTCAGCCATGGATACGGCTCAAACCAGCCGCCCAGGCTCGCCCACGCGTTGCCCGCGGCATAGGTCGAGTCTCCCCACGCGCTTCGCAGCCCGTCCGGATCGTCGAAGTAGAAGCGCAGGGTGGCCGCCTGGTAGTCGACGTTGAAGGCCGTTGACTCCCACCGCAGGGGCTCCGTGCCGGCTCCGACCGAACCATCGGGATTCCACTTGATCTGAGTTATTCCCATCGACTGATAGACCTCGTCGGTGCCCGCGACCCTGGCCTGCGGCGGGTATTCGCTGTAAACCGCCGGCGTGACGGTCGCGAGATCACCGAGTTGGGACATGTTCCAGTGGGACTCCGCAACGTACTCGGCGCGCAGCCAGTCCGCGGGGATTCCCCACTTCCACGCAGCCCACTGGATGATCTCGTCGGTGGTTCCCGTGTAGTGGCCGGTGACGTACTGATCGTAGGGGTTGGCCGCCACGACGGTCTGGCCGTTGTTGTTGATCGTGGCGTAGAACGCATCCAGCTGAGATGGCGTCGGCATGTAGGCATTGCTCGCGGAGTTGTCCGGGCGGTTCTCCGGCGTCGGGGTGACATCCGCGGCCGCCGCCGCATCAGACAGCGGCACGAAATGCCCGGCGGTGGCAGGGACCCAGGACGTCAATGGAGCAGGCGGATCGCCGCCGCTCCCCGACGTGCCCGACGGCGGCGTGGGCGACGGATCGCCGCCGCTCCCCGACGTGCCCGACGGCCGCGTGGGCGACGGATCGCCGCCGCTCCCCGGAGTCGTCGCCGCAACCGGTTTGGCCGAGACGGGAGCGGACAGAGCTGAACTGTTGCCGGCGGCGTCGAAAGCGTCAACCCTGTAGGTGTAGGTCTTGCCGTCGGTCAGGCCGGTATCGGTGAAGGCTGGCGCCGAGACCTGCGCCACCTCGCCTCCATCGCGGAACACTCGATAGCCAGCGACTTTGACGTTGTCGGTGGAAGCACGCCAGCGGAGTGCGACCTGCGCGGCGCCCGCCGTGGCCACCACGCCGCTCGGCGTCGACGGCGGCCTCGTATCCGGCGCTGGCGCCTCGATCGTCCAGCTGACGCTCGCCGCGATGCCGTCGACGCCGCCCGCAACGGCGTACACCTTGAACCTGTGCACCCCGTTGGCGAGACCTCTGTAGGAGACCCGTGAGGTGCAGCCGGCGTACGGTTTCGCGTCGATCGAGCACCGGAAGTGGGCGTGCGCCGCCGACGAGCTGAAGGCGAATGAAGCACGCGAGGAGCCCGAGGTGCTGCCGGACGCGGGGCCGGAGGTAATCGTCAGGGTTCTGCTGGCGCCCTGCGCGCCGGACGCGCGAGAGACATGGCACCCGGTAGCTCGGCGTGCCGCGGCGCGTCGCCCACGCCGACAATGGCTTGAATGCAGAGCCGCGGAGGTTGCGTGCGCCCGATCGGGCGTCGGTACGACGGGCGGATGTGCTGACGCCGAGGCAAGGCCCGTTAGCAGAAGGAGAGCGGCAGACATCAGAACGCCGCACAGTGCGCCGCGACGTGCCGGCGAGATCATCCGCAGGGCAGAAGGAGCCGATCGCAGGCCATGCGGTTTCTCCTTCTGGACGGTGGCCATTGCCGTCAGCATCGGCGCCCGCAGCGCCCACACGGTCGCCGGTCGACGAACGTTCGCCGTCTTGGACCCGTGTGCGAGCGAGCCCCGTCGGTACTAGACGGATCCGCCGTAACGCCAGGTCCGGCAAACCCAGGACCTGACGCCAGCCTCGCGGTCGATCGCTCGCGCGCCTCGGCGAGCGCTGCCACGAGCGCAGGCTCCTCCTAACGGGAATGGTGGAAGCTGCGGTCTTACCGCCAGTGCTCCGGGGAGCCGAAGGCCATCCCCCCTACTATGGAAAGGCGTGAGCAAGGTGGCCGCGATGACCCGCGAGATCGAGCCCTGGACGGCTCTGCTGGCGAGCGCCCGCGGCGAGGGACGGCTCGTCGGGGAAGCCTTCGAGCACGCCCGCGCGCCCCGCTTTGAGGCGCTCTCGCCAGAGCTTCACCCACAGCTGCAGGCGGCGCTCCGAGCAGCCGGGATCGACCACCTCTACAGCCATCAGGCCCAGGCGCTACAGGCGGCGTGGAACGGCCCGACGATCGTGACCACGGGCACCGCCTCGGGCAAGTCGCTGTGCTTCAACCTGCCCACGCTCGACACGCTGCTGCGCGACCCCAAGGCACGGGCGCTCTACCTCTATCCGACCAAGGCGCTCGCCCAGGACCAGGCACGGGCGCTCGCCGCGCTCGGCCTTCACAACGCGATTCGCCCAGCGATCTACGACGGCGACACGGCACGCGAGGCACGCGCCGAAATTCGCCGAAAGGCGAACCTGATCCTGACCAACCCCGACATGCTGCATCTGGGCATCCTGCCCAACCACGACGCCTGGTCGACGCTGTTTGCCAACCTCGCCGTCGTGGTCGTCGACGAGGCGCACATCTACCGCGGCGTGTTCGGATCCCATGTCGCCAATGTGCTGCGGCGGTTGCGGCGGATCGCCGCCGCGTACGGCACGCAGCCGCGGTTCCTGCTCGCGTCGGCGACGATCGCCAACCCGCTCGAGCTCGCCGAGCGACTGACCGGCCTGGAGGAGGTGACCCTGATCGACGATGACGGCTCGCCGTCGGCCGGACGGCGGATCGCGATCTGGAACCCGCCCGTCAGCGACGAGGTGCTCGGCGCGCGCCGCTCCGCGCTGGCCGAGGGCGCCGAGCTGCTCGCCGGGCTCGTCGCCGCGGGCGCGCGGACGATCTGCTTCGTGCGCTCACGCAAGGGCGTGGAGTTGCTCAGCAAGATCACGCGCGACGAGCTCGAGCGGCTCGGGGCCGGCGAGCTGGGCGCGCTGGTGACGCCCTACCGGGCCGGCTACACGGCTGCGCAGCGGCGCGAGATCGAGGCGCGCCTCGTGGCCGGCGAGCTGCGCGCGGTGGTGACCACAGACGCGCTCGAACTGGGGATCGATGTCGGCGCGCTGGACGCGGCGGTGGTCGTCACCTTCCCCGGCACGATCGCGAGCCTGCGGCAGATGTGGGGTCGTGCGGGACGCCGTCGCCGGGGGTTCGCCTGCTATGTCGCCGGCGAGGACGCGCTCGACCAGTTCTTCGCCCGTCACACTGAGGACTTCCTCGATCGGCCGGTCGAGTCGGCGATCCTCGACCACGAGTCCGAGGAGATCCACCTGGCCCACCTGCTCTGCGCGGCGCACGAGGGCCCGCTCAGCGAGCGCGACGCGGAGTTCTTCGGTCCGCGCACGCTCGCCTACCTCGAGCGTCTCGAGGGACTCGGCGAGCTGCGCGCCAAGGACGGCCAATTCGTTCTGCGCCGCCGTGAGCGCTACCCGGCCGGTGAGGTGTCGCTGCGATCGGCTTCGCGTGACGCCTTCGAGATCGTCGACGTGCGCAGCGGCGAGGCGCTCGGAACAGCCGAGTTCGCGCGCGCCTTTTCGACGCTTCACCCGGGCGCCATCTATCTGCACCTCGGCCGCTCGTTCCACGTCCGCGAGCTCGACCTCGACGCGCGCCGGGCGCTGGTGGAGCCGTTCGACGGCGACTGGTACACGCAGCCAAAGCGCGAAACCGACACGCTGATCGAGCGGCTGCTCGACCGTCGCGAGACACTCGGCGTGACGCTCTCCTTCGGCCGCGTGCTCGTGACCGAGACGGTGCTCGCCTTCCAGCGCCGCCGGCTCTCCGACCACCAGGAGATCGACCTCACCGCGCTCGAGCTGCCGGCGACGCGCTTCGCAACCCAGGCGATGTGGTTCGAGCCCGGCGCCGGGACGCTCGAATGCTTCCCGCTTGAGCTGCTGCTCGGCTCGCTGCACGCCGTCGAGCATGCCCAGATCGCGGTGCTGCCGCTGCTGGCGATGTGCGACCGCTGGGACATCGGCGGCCTCTCCACCAACGCCCATCCCCAGACCGGCGGGCCGACGATCTTCATCCACGACGGCCACCCCGGCGGCGTCGGCATCGCCCGCCTGGCCTTCAGGCATTTCGAGGAGCTGGTTTCCGACGCACACCGGCTGATCGCGGAGTGCTCCTGCCGTGACGGCTGCCCATCATGCGTGCAGTCGCCGAAGTGCGGCAACCTCAACGAGCCGCTCTGCAAGGGCGGCGCCGCCGAATTGCTCGAGCGGATGCTGGCCGGCGCCTGAGCCGGGCGCGTCGTGGCTGCGTTCAGGCGGCGGCGTGGTCTCACACCGCGACGAGCGACGCGGACGAGATGACCGTCCCTCAAACCACCGGGGCATTCCACGGAGCGGCCCCGGCGATCGCTGGGATCTCGGCTACGAGCGCCGGCTGCGACCCTTGGAGCGGTATCCGTAGCCGGACAGCAGCAGCACGATGACGATTACGAGCAGAATCGTGACGAACATGGTCACCTCCCAACGTCAAGCTGCGTTCGTGCGCGCATGATTGCCTTCTCTCTGGCGCCGTCTTCGTCTAGTGCTTCCGGCGGCCGGAGATGGTGTCGACGAGTTTCTCCGCGGCGTTTTTGACCGAGCTCTTGGCCTGATCGTTGCGCCCTTCGTTCTTCAGGCGCTGGTTGCCGCTCAGCACACCGGCGGCTTCCTTGATGCGTCCCTTTGCCTTGTCGATGTTCTTGTCAGTCATGGACCCTCCTGATTGGGAATCGGCGAGCGCCCGAGCGGGCGATCGCGGTGTTTGCGGCCGGTGGCCGCACGGGGGAAGCGCCACCACTCATGCGAGGTCCTCGCCACCGCTGCCCGGCGGGGATCGCGGGGGCCGCAGTGGTGCGATCGCCTGAGCGAACGACAGGGCATCGGCCTGGGCGCTGGCCTGGTTGGCGCCGATGAACGCGACAACGCGCCTCGGTCGTGCGGTCGTGGGAGCGAGTGGCGGATCGGGCGCGCCTTCGCCCGAGCGCCCGCTGAATGCGGCGGTGACCGCGTCTATTCCGCGCGCGGTCGAATCGGTGGGAACTGGCAGACGGGGCATCTCGACCTCCAGGCTCGCGAGAGCAGGGACTTCGGAAAGTCAGTTGGTGCTGCCCGCCCACGCCTCGTGAGCCGACCCCACCGGATGCCCTTCACGACCCACTGTACTCCGCCGGCCAGCCGGGAACATCCGGGCGCCGGCCGGCGACCGCCATTTTCGCGTCAGCCGGGGAGCGCGCGCGGCAGTTCGGGCCCCAACTCGCTGTGGGTGTGGTCGACGAGGTCGGTGGGCGCGAGAATGAAGACCTCGCACATCATGTCCGGATGCTGCTGGTTGCCGCTCATGAAGCCGATCACGCGCCGGCCGGTCGCGCCTTCGATGACCTCTTCGAA
>Ga0182015_10000751_pt1 | contig 45130 bp, 43 predicted proteins | sample 712P3MmetaG_FD_120478 | JGI IMG/M metagenome (GOLD analysis project Ga0182015, IMG submission 120478) | Permafrost microbial communities from Stordalen Mire, Sweden - 712P3M metaG | ecosystem: Environmental > Terrestrial > Soil > Wetlands > Permafrost | place: Sweden: Stordalen | collected...
CTCGGACTGGGGCTGCCGGCGGCCGCGCTGACGCTGCCGGTCGCGCAAGTGTACGACGTCGAGCTGGAGATCATCAGCGACCATCCCGTCGAGCGGGTGGTGATCAGCGACCCCCTGCCGGCGGGGATGGAGGCGGTCGACACCAGCTTTGCCACCACCTCATCCGCGCTCACGACCCCCGCGACGTCATGGCAGATCGGCGATCAGCAGATTCGTCCCGACCGCATCGACGCGTATGCGGACCAGCTCGACGCCGGCATCTACCGCCTGCACTACTTGGCGCGAACGGTCACGCCCGGAACCTTCGTGTGGCCGGGAGCCGGCGCACATATCGCCGATCGGCCCGATGAGTTCGGCCGCAGCGCGGCCTCCATCGTCGTGGTGAAGTAACCGCGGGCGACTAGCGTTCGGCGGTACGGCCCTTGATGACGGCGCCCAGGTCGAGGTTGCGCGGACGAAGGTCGTGGCGTGCGTCGATCGTGCGAACGCAGTGCGTGTAGGACGAGATGATGATCGATTGGGTGAAAGCCGACCCGCGCTGATAGCGCACGCCGTCGAGAAACTCGCCGTCGGTGACGCCGGTCGCAGCGAAGATCGCCTCCTCACTGGCGCAGAGCTCGTCGAGGGTCAGCGTCACGCCGATCCGCAAACCCTCGCCCCGCGCGATCTGCTCGTCGCGCTCGTCGCGCGCCCACAGCCGGCCCTGCATTTCGCCGCCCAGGGCACGCGTTGCGCAGGCCGCGATGATGCCTTCGGGCGCGCCGCCGATTCCGGCCAGCATGTCGACGCGCGCCCGGTCCTCGAGCACCGCGTAGACGGCGTTGGCCACGTCGCCGTCGCCGAACACGCGCACGCGCGCGCCGGCCGTGCGGACCGCGCGCATCAGGTGCTCGTTGCGCGGCCGATCGAGCAGGGCGACGGTCAGGTCCGAGACGTCGCGCCCTTTGGCACGCGCCAGCGCGCGCAGGTTCTCTTCGAGCGGCTGATCGATCGAAACGACGCCGCGGCCCGCCGGGCCGGTGACGAGCTTGTCCATGTACGGCACGCGCGTGCGGAAGAGCGTTCCGCGCGGCGCGGCGGCGATGACAGCGATTGCCCCCGGTCCGCCCTTGGAAGCCAGCGTCGTCCCGTCGATCGGGTCGACGGCGATGTCGAGCGAGGGGCCGCGCCCGCTGCCGATCTCCTCGCCGTGATAGAGCATCGGCGCTTCGTCCTTCTCGCCTTCGCCGATGACCACGATCCCGTTGAGTTCCGCCTCCGCGAGCGCCGTGCGCATCGCCTCCACTGCGGCGCCGTCGACGGCGTTCTTGTCGCCGAGCCCGACAAGACGTCCGGCCGCGATGGCGGCCGCTTCGGTGCCGCGCACGAACGCATACTCGAGGCCATGGGTCTCCATATGGCGCCTATTTCCAGGTGCCCGCGTGCGCAAAACCTGCTTCGGATGGCCGCCGATCGGCAAAAAAGGAGCGGCTGCCCGGCAAGGTGCGAACTGTCCCTCCGGTGGCCGGACGAGATGTCGCGCTGTTCGAAGCGCTTGCAACCGCGCTGGGCGCGCCCGCGCTCGGAGACGCGCTCGACGGCGCGCTGGGTGCGATCGTGCGCGCGCTGGACCTCGCCGCCGGCTGGATTTGGATCGTCGATACCGACACCAAGCGCTTCTATCTGGCCGCCGCTTTCGAGCTTCCGCCGTACCTGCGCGAACCGGTTCAAATGACCGGTGACCTCTGCTGGTGCATGGAATCGTTCGAGGACGGCGATTTCGACTCCACCAACGTCGAGTGGCTTTCGTGTTCCCGTCTGCGGCGCGGACAGCGTGAAGGCGGCGCCGCGCTGACGCTGGGCCTGCAATCGCACGCATCGGTTGCGCTCCGATTCGGCGACCGGCGCCTCGGGATCATGAACCTTTGCCCGCCGCCGCGCCGGCGGCTCAGCGACGCCGAACTCCAATTGCTCGCGGCGACCGGCGCGCAGATCGGTCTCGCGGTGGAGCGCGGCCGGCTGGCCGAAACCGGCGCCAGCGCCGCCCGCTCTGCCGAGCGTGCACGTCTTGCGCGCGAGATTCACGATACGCTGGCTCAAGACCTGACCGCGATCGCGCTGCAGCTCGAAAGCGGGCTGCGCGATGCCGCCGCCGATTCGCCGGCCGCGGCGCGGATGCGCACGGCGCTCGAGGTCGCCCGCACATCGGTCGCCCAAGCGCGCGCCTCCGTATTGAGCCTGCGTACCGATCCGCTCGAAGGCCGGCCGCTCGGCGCGGCGCTCGCCGCGTTGGCGCGGCGGACCAGCTCCGAAACCGGGATGCGCGTCGCGCTGCTCGAGCGCGCGGCACCGGACCTTCCGTATGAAACGGAGGTCGAGCTCTACCGCATTGCCGCCGAAGCGCTGACGAACGTGCGGCTGCACGCGGCCGCGGCGCGCGTCGACATCGAGCTGACCGTCACCGATGACCGTGTCGTCCTACGCGTGCGCGACGACGGGAGCGGTTTCGACCCGGCGCTGCGCGCCGACGACCGATATGGACTGCTCGGCATGGAGGAGCGGGCGCGTCTGGCCGGCGCCAAGCTGCGCATCGCGTCCCGTCCGGGCGCCGGGACGCTGGTCGAAGTGATCGTCCCGGCGGCGATCCGATGATTCGGGTCGCGATCGTCGACGACCACCCGATCGTCAGCGAAGGGATCGTTGCGAACGTGAACGCCGATCCGCTTCTCGCCGTCGTCGCCACCGGCGCGACGTTCGACGATGCGCTCGTGATCGCCCAGCGGGATCTGCCGGATGTCCTGGTTCTCGACTTGGAACTCGGCCCCCGCAGCGGCCTCGACGCCGTGCAGCAGATCAAGGCGCTCTCGCCGGCGACGCGCATCGTGGTCTTCAGCGCATACGCCGGAGAAGACCGGGTCGGAGAGGCTTTCGCGCGCGGCGTCGACTCGTACGTTCTCAAAGGAACGGCGAGCGACGAACTGCTGGCGGTGATCCACGCCGTCGCTGCCGGCGGCACGCGCATTCCGGCCGAGATCGCAGGTCAGCTCACGCGCGCTGCCCGCACGCCGCGCCGCGACCGTCTGACCGTGCGCGAACGTGAGATTTTGGCGCTGCTCGCGGATGGGCTTTCCAATCGCGCCGCCGCCGAACGGCTCGGGATCTCCGAGCGGACGGTGAAATTTCACGTCGGCGAGATCCTGGCGCGGCTGGGTGCGAACAACCGCGCGCAGGCGGTAGCCATCGCGCAGACGCGCGGCTTGCTGTAAGCGCGACCTGGCCGAACGGACAGGAGCGCGACCCGTCTTCCGGGCGGCGCGCCGGCCGGCCGGTCCCGTGTAGCATGGAGGCATGAACGAGAACTCCTGGTTTGAACGGGGACACGTCGCCATCGTCACCGGCGCATCGCAAGGTTTTGGGCGCGCTGTCGCGACCGAGCTCGCCGGACGAGGTATTGCGCTGGTCATCGATGCGCGGGGTGCCGAACTGCTCGATGAGACGGCACGTCGACTCACCGAACACGTCCCGGTCGTCGCGATCGCGGGGGATGTGACCGACGGCGCGCACGTCCACGAGCTGATCGCGGCCGCCGAGCGTCGCTTTGGGCGTCTCGATCTGGTGGTCAACAACGCATCGACGATCGGGCGTTCCCCGCTGCCCAGACTCGACCAGCTCTCACCGGCGATGCTCGAGCGCATCTACGCGACCAACGTGTTCGCCCCGCTGCATCTGATTCAGCACGCGCTGCCGCTCATGCGGCGGAACGATGGCGGCACCATCGTCAACGTGAGTTCGGATGCGGCCGTCAACGCCTACGCGGGCTGGGGCGGCTACGGCTCGGCAAAGGCCGCGCTCGAGCAGCTGTCGCGGATTCTGGCCGAAGAACTGAGCGGTTCGAACGTCCGCGTGATCGTCGCCGATCCGGGCGACATGGCGACCGCGTTGCATCGGGCGGCGCTTCCCGCCGACGATCCCGCCGGGCTCGCCGACCCCAGCGACGTCGCGCCTGCGCTGCTGCGCGCGATCGCATCCGCGCGCGAGCCGTTCACGCGGGTCGCGCTGCAGGAACAGCTCGCCGCTCGATGAGCGCCGCCCCGCTGATCGTTCCGCTGGGCCGCGAGGCGACGATGCCTCCGGAACGGCGTGGCCTCGTGCGCGACGAGGTGCGACTGCTGGTCAGCGACCGCGCCGCGCGCCGTCATGCGGACCGGTCGTTTCGCGATCTTCCACTGCTGCTGCGCTGCGGCGATCTGCTCGTCGCGAACGACTCGGGCACGCTGCCCGCGGCGCTGACGGCGCACCGCGCCGACGGCACGGCGCTGGACGTGCACCTCTCCGCGCGCATCGCGGAAGGCCGCTGGATTGTCGAACCGCGCGCCACGCTGGTCGCCGCCGGTGAGCGCGCGGATCTGCCCGAAGGCGCGCAGGTTACCTTCGTCGCACCGGTCGACGCCGGCAATCTGCGTTTGTGGTATGCGACGATCGCCGCGCCGTTGCCGTTCGCGGCGTTTCTGGCGCGAGTGGGCCGGCCGATCCGGTACGGTTACGTCGGCGAGGCCTTCCCGTTGGACGACTACCAGACCATTTTCGCGCGCATGCCGGGCTCGGCGGAGATGCCCTCAGCCGGGCGGCCGTTCTCGGCGCGCGTTGTCGACGGCCTCGCCGCCGCAGGCGTGCGAATCGCGACGCTGACGCTGCACGCGGGCGTGTCGAGCGCCGAACGGCGCGAGCGGCCGATGCGCGAGCCGTTCCGCGTGCCCGCGTCGACGGCGTCGGCGGTCAACGAGACGCGTCTGCGCGGCGGACGGGTGATCGCGATCGGCACGACCGTCGTGCGCGCGCTCGAGTCCGCGGCACGGCGCGGAGCGGCGGTTGCAGCCGGCGGCTGGACCGATCTGATCGTCACGCCCGAGCGCGGCGTCGCGCTCGTCGACGGCCTGCTGACGGGATTTCACGAGCCCGAAGCGAGCCATCTCGACCTGCTGCGCGCCTTCCTCGACGATGCGGCGCTGCGCGCGGCATACATCCATGCCGCCGACAGCGGCTACCTCTGGCACGAGTTCGGCGACCTGCACCTCGTGCTCTAAGGCGCCCCGGCGCCGGCACCAATCAGTGCGGCATCTCGTCGTCGTCGAGGCCGAAATAGTGTCCGAGCTCGTGGATCACCGTCTCGCGCACTTCGCGCACGGCTTCGGGGCGGGAGCGGGCGATGCGATTGATCGGGCCGCGGAACACCGCGATCTCGTCGGGGAGGAGCGGCGCATCGTTGTAACTGCGGTCGGTCAGCGCGACGCCGCGATAGATCCCGAGCAGCTCGTCGCCGTCGCCGTCGTCAGCGTCGTCCAGGCTTTCCAAGTCTTCGTCGCTCGGCTCGTCTTCGACGGTAACGACGATGTTGCGCACCAGGTCGGCGAAGCGTTTGGGCAATGAGTCGAGCGCTTCGGCGACCACCCGTTCGAACTCGTCGCGGGTCAAGTCTCCACGTCCCATCGTGGTTCAGCCCGGGAATGGCTCCGCGCTGCGGCTGATGAAGGCGGCGACGCGCGGTGCGATGGCGTCGCGCCAGATCCGCCCGTTGAAGATGCCGTAGTGACCGACGGAGCGCTGCAGCAGATGATCGCGCCGCTCCGCCGGGATGCCGATGCACAGATCCTGTGCGGCGGCGGTCTGTCCCGGCGCGGAGATGTCGTCGAATTCACCTTCCACGGTCATCAGCGCGGTGCGCCGGATCGCGGCCGGATCGACCGGCGTGCCGCGCCAGGTCATCGTCCCGTCCATGAGGGCGGCGCGCTGAAACACCACCTCGACGGTCTGCAGGTAGAACTCGGCCGGGATGTCCATCACGCTCAGGTACTCGTCGTAGAAGGCGCGCCGTTCGGCCACCGCGGCGCCGTCACCGCGCACCAGCGATTCGAAGATCTTGAGGTGCGCTTCGATGTGCCGGTCGGGATGCATCGCGACGAACGCGCCGAGCTGCACGTAGCCCGGGTAGACGCGCCGTCCGGCGCCGCGATACCAGGCCGGAACGCGGGCCGTGAGCTCGCGGTCGAACCACTCGAGCGACTGTGCCGCGGCGAGTTGAGTCGGCGCCGTCGGCGCCGCCCGCACGTCCAGCGGTCCGCCCATCAGCACCATCGAGCGCGGCTGCGCCGGGTCGCCGGCGGCCGCGAGCAGTGCGACCGCGCTGAGCACCGCCGGAACGGGCTGACAGACCGCGACGACATGCACGTCCCCTTCCAGCAGGCGAATCCAGTCGAGCATGTACGCGATGTATGTGTCGAGATCGAACCTGCCCGCCGAGGGCGGAATTTCGCGCGCATCGTTCCAGTCGGTGATGTAGACGTCGTGATCGTCGAGCAGTGCCGCGACGGTCCCGCGCAACAGGGTCGCAAAGTGTCCGGACAGCGGCGCAACCAACAGGACGCGCGGTGCGGGCTGCGCACGCGGGCGTTCGAACCGCAGCAGCGAACCGAAGACGCGTTCGTCGACGACGTGCGGTGAGGCGGGCAGGTCCCAGGCCGGTTTGCCGCGCCGCGTTGCGAGCCCCGAAAAGACATCCGCCGAGGCGCTGATCATGCGGCCCGGCAGCGTGTACGAGAGCGGCGAGAACGGATTGCTGAACAGGGCTTGCGCACCCGCAGCGGACCACCGCGCCGGCGCCATCGCGAGATACGCCGCGTCGTACCACTCGTACGTGATGAGGGGCCTCCTACCGCTGTTTTCCCCGGCCGGACGTCTACACATCGTCCGACGCGGCACCCGGCCGTTGGGGTTGGCGTTTCTCAGGCTGCATCCAAAGCCCTCGCGCCGGGTACGGCGCGGCAGGGGAAAGCCTCGAACGGGCACGACTATAGTCGTAGCGCGTGCGTCTGGAGGAGCGAAGATGTTCGACGGTCGGGTGGCATTGGTTACCGGCGGGACGCGCGGAATCGGCGCGGCGATCACGGCCATGCTGGCCAAGAGCGGTGCCAGCGTGGCGGCGGGTTACAGCCGCGATAGAGAATGCGCCGAAGGGCTGCAGCAGAAGCTCTCCGGCGGCGGCGGGGCGGTTTCGGTGCATCAGGGGCGCGTCGATGAGCCCGAAGACTGCACGCGCGTCGTCGACGAAGTGATGCAGCGTTTTGGCCGGATCGACTTCTTGATAAACAATGCCGGCATCACGCTCGATAAGACGGTCCGCAAAATGACCTACGATGATTGGCGCAACGTCCTCAACGTGAACCTCTTCGGTGCCTTCTGCATGACGAAAGCCGTCCTCGAGCACATGATCGAACGCGGATCCGGACGTATCGTCAACATCAGTTCGGTCATCGGCGAGACGGGCAACGTGGGGCAGGCGAACTATGCCGCGTCCAAGGCCGGTCTGTTCGGTTTCACCAAGAGCCTGGCCCTTGAGATGGCGCGCCGCGGCATCACGGTCAACACCGTCGCTCCCGGTTTCATCGAAACGGAGATGGTTGGCCAGATTCCCAAGGCCGCGCTCGATGCCGTGATCGAAAAGATCCCGCAGAGGCGGCTCGGCCGGCCCGAAGAAGTCGCGCGCGTGGTCCGCTTTCTGCTCGAGGACGAGTCCGGCTATATCACGGGCGCTGCCTACACGATCAACGGCGGCCTCGATATGTAATGGCTGACGATACCACCGACCGTCTGTGGAACGGCGTCGGCGAATTCATCCGCGCCCAGCGCGAACTGGCGAACCTTTCACTGCGCCAGCTGGCCGACGTCGCCAAGATCTCGAACCCGTACCTGAGCCAGATCGAGCGCGGCATTCACAAGCCGTCGGCCGACGTGCTCAAGAGCCTTGCCTCGGCGCTCAAGATCTCGGCCGAGACGATGTATGCCCAGGCCGGGCTGCTCGACGGAGAAGGAAGCGAGCGCATGCACCCCGGCACGGTCGAGGAGGCGGTCCGGCTTGACCCGGCCCTGACCACCGATCAAAAGGAGACGCTGCTGCGGATCTATCGCGGCTTTCTCGAACGCAGTTGACACATCTAGCACGTGCTTGGTATACTTAGCACTACCTCGACGACAGCGCCCTTCCGGCGCGGGAGACCACCCACGTGCCTGCCACCTACCTTGAGACGATTGAAAAACTGCAGCACCAGGGCCTGGAGACGCTCAAGCAAGCGCAGGCCGTCCAGCTGGCGACCCTGACCGCGGTGCGCGACATCGTCGCCGGCGCGCCGATGCTGACCGAGATCCCCTCCTTCGACAAGCTCCCGACCTTCGGCGACCTGGCCGAACTGAGCACGAGCTTCGCCACCAAGCTGGTCGAGCAGCAGAACGCCTACGTGACCGCCCTCGCCGGCGTCTTCGCGTCGGCCCAAAAAGAGGCCGCCGGTGCGGTCGACCGGGCCGTGAAGGCCCCCAAAGCCGCCTAGCCCCTCAACGCAGCGCGCGTCGTGCAGGCCGCCGGGAGAGATCCCGGCGGCCTGCTGCGTTCACGGCCGGAGCCCGCACCCGCGCCGCGCAAGAACGCCGAGTGAGCGCCGCCGACGATCTCTGCTTCCTCGATGCCGCCGAACTGACGCGGCGGATCGCCGCCAAAACCGTTTCGGCAACCGAGGTGATGAGCGCCCACCTCGAGCGCATCGCGGCAGTCAATCCCGCGCTCAACGCGATCGTGACGCTGGACGCGGGAGGGGCGCTCGCGGCCGCGCGCGCGGCCGATGCAGCGCAAGCGCGCGGTGACGCACTCGGACCCTTGCACGGACTTCCCGTTGCGCACAAGGACATCTTCGTAACGCGCGGGATGCGCACGACCTTCGGTTCGCCGCTGTTTCGTGACTTCGTTCCGGCCGCCGACAGCATCACCGTCGAGCGGCAGCGCAACGCCGGAGCGATCGCGGTCGGTAAGACCAATGTCCCCGAGTTCGGCGCCGGCTCGCAAACCTTCAACACCGTATTCGGCGCGACGCGCAACCCGTACGATCTTTCGCGAACCTGCGGCGGCAGCAGCGGCGGATCGGCCGTCGCGCTGGCCGCCGGTATGGTCGCGCTCGCCGACGGCAGCGATCTCGGCGGCTCGCTGCGCAACCCGGCGAGTTTTTGCAACGTGGTCGGACTGCGTCCCTCGATCGGACGGGTCCCGCAATATCCGATCGAAGATGCCTGGGGTGCGCTCAACGTTGCTGGTCCCCTGGGGCGAACGGTCGGCGACGTCGCGCTGCTCTTGAGCGTGCAGGCCGGAGCCGATCCGCGCGATCCGCTCGCGGTCCCGGTCGACGGCGCGCGCTTTCGCGCACCGCTCGAACGCGACGTGCGCGGAACGCGGATCGCCTGGAGCAGCGACCTCGGCGGCCTGCCGGTCGAACCCGCGGCGGCCGCCGTGCTCGAAGCGCAGCGGGCGGTTTTCGAGCGGCTCGGATGCGCCCTCGAAGCGGCGACACCCGATCTGAGCGGCGCCGACGAAGTTTTCCAAGTGCTGCGCGGCGTCACGTTCGCCGGCAGGTACGGCGAACTGATCGAACGGCATCCGGCCGCGTTCAAGGAAAGTATCGTGACCAACGTCGCCTTCGGCCGTGGACTGAGCGCCGAGCGGATCGCGGCGGCGCACAAACTTCACGCGCAGTGTTACCTTCGCATGTCGGAGTTCTTCGAGCGCTTCGATTTCCTCGTTGCGCCGGTCAGCCAAGTGCTGCCGTTTTCGGTCGACGAACCCTACCCCACCGCGATCGAAGGCGTCGCGATGGAAAACTACATGGGCTGGATGCGTTCGTGCTATCTGATCACGGTCAGCGGCCATCCCGCGATTTCGGTCCCGGCCGGATTCACGAGGGACGGCCTGCCCGTCGGCATCCAGATCGTCGGACCGTATCGTGACGAATGGTCGCTGCTGCAGCTAGCGTGGGCCTTCGAAGCCGCCACGCACACCGGCCGGCGCCGTCCGCCGGCCGTGCCCAACAGAACGAAAACGTAACCGAAACGCACACCGAATCGTAACCTGCGACCGAACCGCTGCGGCTTGCGCGGCGTTATACTGTTGACAGAACCTGATCTACGCACCCGCCGGATCCCCCGGGCGTCGCAAGTCGTAGACGGGCACCGGCCGATACGTGAGGCCGGTTCCCTTTTATGCCGGCGGCTCGTTCGGAATCAGCCCCGCGCCGACTTCAACCCGGCACACGCGGCAGATCGACGCCTCGAGCGGAATCTTTGACCCGCAGAACGTGCAGATCTGCAGCGGTCCGGTGACCACTGCGAGCTCGGCTTGCTGCGCCAGCCACGCATCGCTGGCCGAGGCGAAGTTGCGCGACGACCGGTTCCGCGGCAGCGAGCGGTCGGACCCGGTTGCCGGCGTGAACACCACGATCAGAATGCCGATGATTCCCAAGCAGAAGGCGAGCGCGAACCCGAGCGTACCGCTGCGGCCCTTGCCCTTCATGATCGCCCCGCACGCGACCGCGACGAAGATGTACACGACGAGGCCGAGCATGACCCCGATCAGCAGGGTGCCCGTCGGCGGAAAACCGCCCCTCAACATGGCGGCTTTCATACGATGCTGCAATCGTGCGTCATAGCGCATGCGCGACTTTCTGTATCACGGTATGCTTGCCCCCCCGGCCCGGGGGTGAGGGCAGCACGCCGGGCCGGATTCAGCGCGCGCGGGGCTCGACGTAGAGCGACTGCAGGGCGTGGCCGAAATAGCCGTCGTCGTCGGCGAGCCGTGCGACGCACGTGCCGAGACCGTCGTCGCCGAGTACCGTGCGCGCTTCGAGCAGCACCCACTCACCACGCGGGTAGCGTTCCAACGCGACGGTCAGCGAGGGCGGAACGAACAGCCAATCGCTCATCGGGAGTTCGCCGCTGATCCCGTTGGCCGAGTCCACCAGCACCAGCGCACGATCGAGCGGCGCCGTCGGTTCGTCCGCGATCAGTGGAACGCGCAAGCGCGCCCATGCGGCGGCCGGTCCCGGCGACTCCGGCGACCCGTCGGCGTAGCGCCATTCGAGCGATTCGCCGTAGCCCCAGCCACGCAGCCAGCGCGGCGGTTCTTCGGCTGCCGGCCGGACGGGAACGGGATCCGGCGGCGTCACTCCGGGCGGTATGCTGCCCGGCGGCTGGACGACGATGCGCCATGCGCGCGCCGTCACGACGTCGCGGCCGCCGCTGGCCATGGTAGCTTCGAGCAATTCGATCCGCTTGCCCGGACGCACGATGCGCGTGCGGATCTCGACGACAGCGCGCGGGATCGGGCCCAGAAAATCGGTCGTGATGCGCGCGAGGCGCATGTCGTCACGGCGGTGATTGGCGAGCATAGTGCGGGCGAGCAGCGCCGTCGGCGGGCCGCCGTGCTGCAGCCGCGCGTCCCACGGGCTCTCGGTTGCGCGCGTGGCCTCGAACGTGTCGTCGCCGCGGCGCTCGAAGTATGACCCCGCGCCCTCCATCCTACGCCGCCAGCGTCGTCGCGATTGCGAGCCGCAGCCGCACCGCGGCATCGCGCACTTCGTCGGCGCTGATGATCAGCGGCGGAACGAAGCGCAGCGTATTGTGGCCCGCCGCATTGATGAACAGCCCGCGGTCGAGCGCGAAGCGGACGAAATCGCCTGCCTTGTAGGGTTCGCGCACCGGCAGGCCGAGCATCAGGCCGATTCCGCGCGGAGCCTCGAAGGCGTGCGGAAAATCGCTCGCGATCGCGAGCAGTTCGGCGCGCAGCAGGCCGCCGATCGTGTCCACTTGCGCGTCGAGGTCAACGACGTCGCGGATGGCGAGATGTTCCAATGCGGCCGCGGCCGGGACGGGCGAACCGCCGAAGGTCGTGCCGTGGTCGCCCGGTCGCAGCGACGAGGCGGCGGCGCCGCGCACGATCAGCGCGCCGATCGGCAATCCGTTCGCCAGCGACTTCGCCAGCGTGAAGGCGTCGGGGACGACGTCGTACACCTGATGTGCGAACAGACGGCCGATGCGACCCATGCCGCACTGTACTTCGTCGAAGATCAAGAGCGCGCCGCGCTCGTCGCACAACCGTCGCGCAGTCTCGAGATACGCACGGGTCGCGGGAACGACCCCACTCTCGCCTTGGACCGGCTCGACTAGGAAGCACGCCGTGCGCTCGCCGATGGCGGCGTCGAGGGCGCCGGGGTCGTTGAAGTCGACGAATGCGAAACCGCCCGGAAGCGGTCCGAAGCCTTCGTGGTAGGCGGGATTGTCGGTCGCGGCCAGCGCGCCGAGCGTGCGGCCGTGGAAGCTGCCATGCGCGGCGAGGATCACGTTGCGTTCGGTGTCGCCGGAACGCCAGGCATGCTTGCGGGCGAGTTTGATCGCCGCCTCGTTGGCTTCGGCGCCGCTGTTGCAGAAGAAGACCGCATCGAATCCCGCCAGCTCGGCCAAACGATCGGCCAGCGTCCCGGCGGGTTCGTGGTGCACGAGATTCGAGACGTGCACGAGCGTTGCGGCCTGTTCGGCGATCGCTCGCGTGATGCGGGGATGCGCGTGACCGAGCGCGCACACCGCGATGCCGGCCACCAAATCCAGATACGCGTTCCCGGATTCATCGTACAGCCAGCACCCTTCGCCGCGCACGATGTTGATCTCGAGCCGCCCATAGTTCTGCATCAGATGCGGATGCTGCGTCACCAGCCGCGCCCCGCGCTGCGCCACAATCGGATTCACTCGGTGTTTCCTTTAGAAACGCCCATCGTGCTCATACAACAATTCCTTTGAACGGAGCGCAGCGCAGCGAGCACCGCCAAGGACGTGAGTTCTCACGTCGCGACGTGACGAACTCACGTCCTGTAGTGGGCATTGATTCTTACGTAGTCGCCGGTCAGGTCGCAGCCCCAGGCGGTCGCGGTCGCGTCGCCGAGGCCCAGGTCGAGTCGCGCTTCGACACTCTGCTCCTCGAGCACGTGATGGGCTTCGGCTTCGCTCATCGCTTCGATCGCGCCGCGCTCGACCCACAGGTGGTCGCCCAGATAGAGCGACCACGTTTCGGGATCCAGCTGCGCACCTGCGGCGCCCGCCGCGGCCACGATGCGGCCCCAGTTGGGATCTTCGCCGTACAGCGCCGTCTTGACCAGGCTCGAGTTGATCACCGACCGGGCGATCGCGCGGGCCTGCCGGGTGTCGCGCGCGCCGCTCACGTGGAAGGTCAGCGTCTTGGTCGCGCCCTCGCCGTCTTTGACCATCGCAATCGCGAGATCGCGACAGACGGCGGCCAAAGCTGCGCGCAGACCGGGCGTCGCGGCCGCGCTGCCCGGTTTCGCGCACGCGTACACGGCGTCGTTGGTCGACATGTCGCCGTCGACCGAGATCATGTTGAAGGTGCCGTCAGCCGCTTCGCGCAGCGCCTCGGTGAGCGATTCGCGCGACACCGCCGCGTCGGTGGCGATGAACGACAGCATCGTGGCCAGGTTGGGCGCGATCATCCCCGAGCCTTTGGCGATGCCGCCGATGATGTGGCGCTTTCCATCTTCGTGCCAGGCATAGGCGGCGAGTTTGGGCACGTGATCGGTCGTCATGATCGCCTCGGCGGCGTCGTTGGCGGCCTCCGGCCCTTCTTCGAGCGCTTTGAACGCGCGGTCGAGACCTTTCGCGAGACGATCCATCGGCATCGTCACGCCGATGACCCCCGTCGATGCCACGACCACCTGTGATGGGCGGACGCCCAAGAGCGTCGCGGCATGGCGCGCCGTCGTCTGCGCATCGCGGATCCCGCGTTCGCCCGTGCAGGCGTTGGCGCAGCCCGAATTGCAGACGATCGCCGCGATGTCGTCGCCGTCGGTCGCGAGATTCGCCGACGTGACGATGAGCGGCGCGGCCTTGATCTCGTTGGTCGTGATGACCTCCGCGCACACGTGCGGGCCGGGCAGTGCGATCAGCGCCAGATCGGATTTCCGCTTCTTGATCCCAGCGTGGACCCCGGCCATACGAAGGCCGGGAACTGCGCCGAGTCCACCGCGGACTTGGATCAGGCGGACCGCATCCATCGCGAGTCCGCCGTTCTGCGCGTCAGCGCGCGATGGTGCGAGCATCGAGACCGAGTTCCTCCGGAAGACCGAGCATGAGGTTCATGTTCTGGACGGCTTGACCCGCGGCGCCTTTGCCGAGGTTGTCGATGGCGGAGAGCACCTGCACGACGCCCTCTCGTTCGGCAACGCCGAGGTGGGCATCGTTGGTGCCCTCGAGCGCAGGCAAGTACGGCGCGCGGATGTCGCGGAAGACCGTGACGAACGGGCTTGCACCATAGAACCGCTCGTAAGCGGCCAGAACCTCCGCGCGCGTGAGCGGTGCTTTCGGGATCAGGTAGACGTCGGCCAGAATTCCGCGCCGCAGGGGGACGACGTGCGGTGAAAACACGATCGGCGCGACGATCCCCGCGGCGCGCGCTTCCTGCACGATCTCGGGTCCGTGGCGGTGGCCGGTCAGCCCGTACGCGCGCACGTCGCCGTCGACTTCCGCGAACATCGAGGCGGCCGCGGGCGTGCGTCCCGCGCCGGTGACGCCGCTCTTGGCATCGATCACGACGGTCGCGATGCGGTCCGAAAACGGCGCCAGCGGGACCAGGGCCAACAGCGCGGCCGTCACGTAACAGCCGGGGTTGGCAACCAGACGTGCCCCGGCGATCTGCGCGCGATAGCGCTCCGGAAACCCGAACACCGCTTCGCCGGCATGTTCTTCCAGCCGAAAGGCGTCGGAGAGATCGATCACGCGGGCGCCGGCGGCGAGGAAAGCCGGAGTCTGCTCGCGGGCGAGGTCGCGGCCGCCGGCGATGAAGACGACGTCGTCGGCGCGCACTCGCGCCAGCGTCGTGCCGCCCTCGTCGAGCTCGAGATGCAGATGCGGCAGCGCCGGGAAGACGTCGGCGACGGCGACGCCGGCGCTCGAGCGGCTCTCGAGCACGCCGAGCGCAACCGACGGGTGGCGGTCGATGAGCCGGATCAGTTCGGCGGCGGCGTATCCCGATGCGCCGATGATATGGGCGGTGATCACGCAATCGACTCCGACAGAACGGCGATGGCGGCGCGCGTCGCGCCGATCGAGGCGGCGACGGCATCCGGATGGGTGGAACCGCGGGTCCGTTTTCCGAGCACCGACGCGAGCGCGTCCAGCGGCGCGTCGGGAACACCGAGGGCGCGCGCGTCGTCGTCGGTCAGCCCACGACGCTGGTCTTCGGCCAGCAGGACGCGGGCGCCGACGGCGGCATGGGCGTCGCGCGCGGTCGCGCCCGTCCGGATCACGGCGTCGGCGAGATCAGTCGCAATCGTGTAGCCTTCGGCGGCCCGCGCCGAAAGTGCGTGCTCGTCGAAGTGCACGTGCGCGAAGGCGCGCCGAAACGCATCGAGTGCGGTCAGGGCGGCTTCGGTGCCGATGAGAACGAGCGCCTTGGTTTCCTGGAGATCGCGGTGGTAGGAGAGCGCGACCCCATTGACCGAGGCCAGCGCGCCGCAGTAGGCGCCGATCGCGCGTGCACCGGCGGCGCGAACGAGCTCGAAGGGATCGGGGTTCCGCTTTTGCGGCATCAGGCTCGAGCCGGTCGACGCCGCGTCGTCGAGCCGCACGTAATTGAAGGCCGGCGTTGCCCAGATCACGAGCTCCTCGCTGGGCCGGCCGGCTGCGAGGGCGGCGCGCATCGCGGCGTTGAGCAGGTCGAGAGCGACGTCACGATCCCCCACGCTGTCGAGCGCGTTGCGCGAGGGCGCGTCAAAATCGAGCTCGCGGGCCGCCGCATCGCGGTCGAGCGGCAGCGACGATCCGGCCAGCGCAGCGCTGCCGAGAGGGCAAAAGCGGCGCCCGTCCGCCGCGACGCGTGCGAAACGTTCGGCCGCGCGGACAAAACCTTGCGCTGCGGCATCGAGCCAGAACGCGAGCAGCACCGGCTGGGCCGGCTGCCAATGCGTCGTTGCCGCCATCAGCGTGCGCCGTTCGAGCGCGCCTTCGGCGCGATCCTCGCACAGCGCCGCGACATCGAGCGCGAGCTGCGCCCCGCGCTGTGCGCGGTCGCGTACGTAGAGCAGCAGCGTCGTCGCGACCTGATCGTTCCGCGACCGGCCCGCGTGCAGGCGTTCGCCCGACGCGCCGGCGTACGCGCGAACCCGCGCGTCGATCGCGCCGTGGACGTCTTCGAAGCCGTGCTGCGTCGCCCAGGCCGCGAACGTGCCATCGTCGATTTCGGCGCCGATGCGGTCGAGCGCCGTCCGCAGCGCGCTCGCATCGCCGGCGGCCAGGATTCCGCCCGCTTCGAGCGCGGCGACGTGCGCACGCGAACAGCGCAGGTCGAACTGCGCCAGCGGCAGATCGTCGTCGAGCGACGAACCGAAAGCGAGCAGCGTCGCATCGGGCTCGGAGGCAAAGCGTCCGCCCCACTGCAGCCCGCTCATCCGCGCATCGCCGTCGCAAAGCGCATGACCCCGTCCGCGCCAAAAGAAAAACGCGCCGTCTCCGGCGCGCCCGTCCGATCCGTGCCCACTCCGTCTACCGCAGGGTGACGGAGCCCGGTACGAATCGTACGGGCGCGGCGGAGGGCGGTCGGCGCGGTGCGTTCACGAGATGATATCTATACATCGCACGCGTGCGTTTCGTCAAGCTCATCATACCGGCTGCGGCTCTGCGGCCCGTGCGGCCTCGGATGCCTTGGCGGCTCCGGCCGCGACCGGGAGCCCGTGAATTGCAATGAATCCGCCGGCGGCGTCGTGCCGGAACGTGTCGCCGGCACCGTAGGTCGCCAGCGACTCGTCATAGAGCGCGAACGGCGAGCGGCAGCCCGTCACGACGGCCCGGCCCCGCAGCAGGTGTATCCGCACCTCGCCGGTCATGCGTTCGGCGAGCTTCGCGTTGAAGGCGTCCAGCGCGTCGCGCAGCGGCGACGACCACAGCGCGTCGTAGATCAACTCGCCGTACTTCTGGTCGAGGCTCGACTTCAGACGCAGCTCGTCGCGCGTCAGCACCAGCCGTTCGAGCGCCTTATGTGCCTCGATCAAGGTCACGCTGCCCGGGCATTCGTAGACCTCGCGCGACTTGAGTCCGACGACGCGATCTTCGATCAGGTCGATGCGGCCGACTCCGTTCGCGCCGGCGATCCGGTTGAGTTCGGCGACCATCGCCGCGCCCTCGCATCCCGCGATCGACGGGCTGCCCCGGTGCCAACTGATCGCGACCTCGTCGCCGGCGGCGGAAGCGATGTCGGGTGCGACCGTCCAGGCGTACGCATCTTCCGGCGGCGCGTTCCAAGGGTTTTCGAGCACCCCGGCTTCGATCGAGCGGCCCCACAAGTTCGCGTCGACGGAGTACGGCTTGGCCGCGGTGTGCGCGATCGGGACACCGTGGGCTTGCGCGTACGCGATCGCGTCGGGACGCGACAGCGGCCGCTCGCGCAGCGGAGCGAGGGTGGTCAGATGCGGTGCCGCGGCCCGTACGCCGACCTCGATGCGCACCTGATCGTTGCCCTTGCCGGTGCAGCCGTGTGCGACCGCATCGGCGCCGTATTCGGCAGCCGTTTCCACCAGCAGGGCGGCGATCAGCGGGCGCGAGAGCGCGGCGCTGAGCGGGTACACGCCTTCGTAGAGCGCGTTCGCGGCCAGCGCTTTGAAGGCGTAGCCGTCGATGAAACGTTCGCGTGCGTCGAGCAGCACCGCATCGACGGCGCCTAGCGCGAGTGCCTTGCGGCGGACCGCGTCGAGCGCGTCCTGCGCGCCTTCCCCGGCGACCAGATCCGATTCACCCAAATCGAGCGTCATCGCCACGACCTGCTGACCCGCGTCGATGTACTGCTTGAGCAGCACCGACGTGTCGAGGCCGCCCGAATACGCCAAGACGATGCGGTGCGCCGTCACGCGGGCTGTTCCGCGCGCATGTCTTCGAAGCGCTGCATGACCATCGGCGTCGTTTCGGGCTTCTCGCAGACCACCAGTACCGTGTCGTCGCCGCCGATCGTACCGAGAACCTCGGGCCACGCGGCCGCGTCGATCGCTGCGGCCAGCATCATCGCCGTACCGGGATGCGTGCGCAGCACGATCTGGTTCAGGCTCGAGCGGGCCTGGATTACGACCTCGGAGACGACGCGGTGCAGGCGCGAGGTGAACGCCGGCCCGACCGTCGGCTCGACGTACTTGAAGGCGCCGCCGGCGCCGCCTTTGAGCGGAATCTTGAGCAGTCCCAATTCCTTGATGTCGCGCGAGACCGTCGCCTGGGTCACGTCGTAGCCTTGCTCCTCGAGCAGCACGGCAAGCTCGTCCTGCGAGCGGACGGGCCGCGCCGCAATCAGCGAGAGGATCGCGCGCTGGCGTTTGGTCTTGGGTTGCTGGAGCGTCGTATCCATCAGTCCGTCACCCCGCGAAGATCGGTGAGAAGCGCAAGCAGCAGGGCCTTCTGCGCGTGGAGGCGGTTTTCGGCTTGGTCGAACACGACGCTGCGCGCGCCGTCGATCACGTCGGCCGTTACCTCTTCGCCGCGATGCGCGGGCAGGCAGTGCATGAAGAGCGCGTGTCCGGCCGCCGCACCCATCAGTGCGGCATCGACCTGATACGGGCGCAGGGCGGCGAAATTGCGCTCGGCAAACTGCTCGTCGCCCATCGACGTCCAGACGTCCGTATACACGACGTCGACGTCGCGCACCGCGCGGATCGGCGAGGTGAACGCGCGCGCGGTCACGCCGTGCGGCTCGCCGAGTTTGACCAGCCGCGACAGAAAGGCGTCGCTGGGGCGGTGCGTCACGGGGGCTGCGAAGGTGATCGACATCCCGGCCAAGGCGGCCGCTTCGGCAACCGAAACGGCGACGTTGTTGCGCGCGTCGCCGACGAAGGCGATGCGCAGCCCCTGGAGGGTGCCGAAACGCTCGCGAATCGTCAGCAAATCGGCCAGCGCCTGACACGGATGCGCCGCTTCGGAGAGCGCGTTGATGGTCGGCACCGTTGCCGCACCCGCGAAGCGCACCAGCGGCTCGTGCGCGTGGGTGCGGTAGACGATCGCGTCGCCGTAGCGCGAGAGGACGCGGGCAGCATCCTCGGGTGTCTCACGGGTGCCGATGCCGACGTCGCTGCCGTTGACCGCGATCGCGTGGCCGCCCAGCTGCGTCATGCCGGCTTCAAAGGAAACGCGCGTGCGCAGCGAGGGCTTCTCGAACAGCATGACCAGTGTCTTGCCGCGCAGCAGCACCATCTGTTCGCGGCCGCGCTCCTTGAGCGTGCTTGCCAGGGACAGCAGGCTAGCGAGCTCGTCGGCGCCGAGGTCGGTAACGCGAAGGACGTTCCGGCCGCGCAGCCGGGCCGCAGCGGGCAGGGCAATCATGACTGCATGATTATACAGGAAATGTATATTTATGCAACAATGGGTCAGGCGGCCCTGCGTTCGGGAAGCGGACGGGGTGCGGAGAGGCGGGTGCGCGGCGTGCTAGTCGTGCTGAAGTATGGCGGGAACGCGATGGGCGCCGCGGCCGGCGGGGATCCCGTCCTCGACGAGGTCGCGTCCTTGGCCGCACGGGGCGACCGGGTCGTGCTCGTGCACGGCGGCGGCCCCCAGATCGACGCCGAGCTGCGCGCCAAGGGGATCGTCGAGGAGCGGCTGGCTGGGCTGCGGGTGACGGGCGCCGCCAGCCGGGACATCGTCGAGTACGTCCTGTGCGGCAGCGTCAACAAGGCTCTCGTGCGCGCGCTGGCATCCCGCGGCGCGCGCGCCGTCGGCATCTCGGGCGAAGACGGCGGCCTGCTGCGCGCGCGCCGGGCCGATGCCGTGGCCGGGCACGACCTCGGTTTCGTCGGCACGATCGAGAGCGTCGATCCGCGTCCGCTGACGGCGCTGCTCGAGGCCGGCTTCATCGCCGTGGTCGCGCCGCTTGCGCTCGACCGCGACGGCAGCGCGCTGAATTGCAACGCCGACACGTCCGCCGGCGCGATCGCCGGCGCGCTGTGCGCCGACGCCTACGTCGTGATCACCGATGTCGCCGGCGTGCGCCGCGATCTGCGCGATCCCGGTTCGGTGATTGCGCGGCTCACGCTGGCGGAAGCGGGCGCGCTCTTCGACGCGGGGACCTTCAGCGGCGGGATGATTCCGAAGATGGAAGCCGCGATCGCGGCCGTTCGCGACGGGGCTCGCCGCGCGCTCGTCGGCGGAGCTGGACCAGGCGCAATCGATGCGGCGCTTCAAGGACGTGGCACTGAAATCGTTCCCTAGCGGGCGCGGTCGCGGGCCAAAGTAGAGCGCCAGGGCCCGCGTCACCGCGGGGTTCGGTGATGAAGGCCTTCGGCCGCCGTCGCTGCCGTCGCGTAGTAACGGCTCCAGCGCCGCTTCTGACCCAGTCGCCGTCGGTTTACACGAACACCTGTTCGCTATTAAATCCTTGGCCCACGTATTGCGTTAGGTTCGATGTGCTGCTAACATAATATCATTATGGCAGTAAAGCAGTTGGGGATCCGGCTCGATCCGCAGGTCATTCAGCAGCTCAAGCTCCGCTCGGCGATCGAAGGCCGCTCGGTGAACGAGATCGTCAGCAATGCGATCCGTGAATACTCGACCGCGCACCCTGTTCCGCGGGCACAGATGCTCGAGATGGTACGAGCAATTGCTGTCGAGGACGCCGAGCTCCTCAAGGCGCTTGCGGAGGACTAGGTGCAGTACCTCACCGCTGACGACGTCTTGGCGATCTACGCCCAAGAAATCGGGCCGCCGGTACTGCGCTCCGCTGACGGCCTTCACTCGGCCGTCGGCCGCCCTCAGGCGTCGGCCTCCGGCGAGGACGCGTATCCCGGCGTGTTTCAGAAGGCCGCCGCGTTGATGCAATCGCTCGCACAGAATCAGCCCTTCGTCGACGGCAACAAGCGTATCGCGTGGCTTTGCACCAAACTGTTCCTTCAGCTTCACGGGCTGCCCATGCGAGCTACAACCGAGGAAGGCTTGCGTCTGCTGCGTGAGCACATCCCGAACCGCATGACGGTGGATGAGATCGCCGCGTGGATTGAGGAGCATGCGTGGTCGATCGTCGACGGCGTGGATGAAATCGCATGAGCTTGTTTGCCCAGGCGCAAGCCATCATTGTGATCACACGCTGGGAGCATTTTTTTCGGCAACAGCGAGTCCTCGTGTCCACGCTCGAGGGAAACGTTGAGAAATGCGAATCGCTGCGCCGCACCATGCAATCGCGCGTTTCGGAACTAAACTCCAGCGAAGCGGCGCTTGTCGCGCGACGCGATGCTTTAAGGTGTCGATCGGAGAGCGACGTCGACTATCATGCCGAGCTCGCGATCTGTGCGAAGGAGGCCGAGAGTCTTCGCCTTCGGACCGAGGTCGTTGAGAAACAAATCAAAATATGCAGCGATGCCGTTCGAATGGCCACCGGGCACGTGCTCCTAATGACTTGGCGGCTCGAGTCTCTCCTGGAGCAGCGTACTCGCTAGGCGCGGTCGCGACGGCGACGCGCGCCCCCGGCAAACGAGTGCAGGGGCCGGTCAGGGTGTGAGAATGACACGGCGCACCTGCACCCGCTACAGGGGACGCGCATCGCACTGGTCGTAGCATATTGTGCCGGGAACCGCAATACCACACTGCGCGGGGTGCTCCGTATACTTCCCGGCGTGTCACAGAGCTTCGGCGAGCGTCTTCGCGCGCTGCGCACGCGGCGGCGGCTTACGCCGAGCGGGCTCGCGCATGCCGTGGGCGTCACCGAAGGCGCCATCCGCCAGATGGAGTCGGGCCAGACCAAGAGCGCCAGCTTTGCGGTCGGCCTCCGGTTGGCGCGCATCCTCGGGGTGACGCCCTGGTACCTCGCGACCGGCGAAGATGCCGCCGAGGGCAACCCACCGGCCGACGTCCCGACCCTGCACTTGGTCGAGCAGCTCACGCTGCAAGTCCATGCCCTCGATCGGCGCGTGCGCGCGCTCGAAAGCCCCCGCGCGGCAAAGCGCCGCCGCAGCGCCGACTAGCACAGCAGACCGGGCGCGCCCCGCCGGTACCGGCCAGGCGCCGGCTTCAAGCGCCCGCCGGCGGGGAATGGAAGTGAGGCATGAAACAGACGGAGAAAGTTTCCGTCGCTCGAACGCGGCGCCATAATCAATTTCCACGCATGCCTGGCCAGGAAGGTAAGAGAGCGGTGTCAGAAGCGGTCGTGACCCGTGTGCCCGTGCAGTCCGGGACGATCGCGGAGCCCGGGGCGAAGCGGATTTGGTTCTTCGACGAGGGCTCGGCGGAGATGCGCGATCTGCTGGGCGGCAAGGGCGCCGGCCTAGCCGAGATGACGCGGGCCGGGCTGCCGGTGCCGCCCGGGTTCACGATCACGACCGCGACCTGCCTGGCCTACTATGACGCCGGCCGAAAACTCCCGCCGGGTCTTTCCGGCGAACTGGCTTCGGCGATGGCCGTCCTCGAGGAACGGACCGGCAAAGGATTCGGCGCATCGTCGCACCCGCTGCTGGTCTCGGTGCGCAGCGGGGCGCGCGTCTCGATGCCGGGGATGATGGACACGATCCTCAACCTCGGGCTCAACGACCAGACCGTCGTCGCGCTGGCGAAGCTGACCGCGAACGAGCGCTTTGCGTACGACGCATACCGTCGCTTCATGGCCATGTTCGCGAACATCGTCCTGGGCATCGAGAAGGAGCAATTCGAGGGCGTCGTCGATGAGGCCAAACGCAAGGCGGGCGTTGCGTCCGATCCCGAACTGAGCGCCGATCGCTGGAAAGAAGTGATCGCGCAGTTCCGCGAGATCGTGCGCGTCCACACGAACGCGCCGTTCCCGCAAGACGTGTACGAACAGCTCGACCTCGCCGTGGGGGCCGTGTTCGACTCCTGGCACTCCAAGCGCGCCGGCGATTACCGTGCGTTCAACAAGATTTCCGACGATTGGGGCACCGCCGTCAGCGTCTGCTCGATGGTGTTCGGGAACATGGGCGACGATTCGGGAACCGGAGTCGCCTTCACACGCGACCCGAATACCGGTGAGAAGACCCTGTACGGCGAGTACCTGCGCAACGCGCAGGGTGAAGATGTGGTCGCCGGCTTGCGCACGCCGATGAAGATCTCGGATCTGCGATCGAGTCAACCCGATATCTACGCACAATTCGTCGCCTTTGCGCATCAGCTTGAGACGCACTATCGCGACATGCAGGATCTCGAGTTCACGGTCGAACGCGGCAAACTGTACATGCTGCAGACGCGCAGCGGTAAGCGCAGCGCCGAAGCGGCCGTCGTGATCGCCCTCGATCTCGTGCGCGAAGGCATCATCACCAAGGCCGAGGCGCTGGGACGCGTCGACGCGGCCTCGCTCGATCAGCTTTTCCACGCCCGCATCGACCCCGCGCAGACCTATGCGATCGCCGGGAAGGGGCTCAACGCGTCACCCGGCGCGGCGGCCGGGGAGATCGTGTTCGATGCCGACAAGGCCGTGCTGCGCGGCGCGCAGGGCGACGACGTGATCCTGGTACGAGTGGAAACGGCGCCCGACGACGTGCACGGCATGATCGCGGCCAAGGGGATTCTCACCTCGCGCGGCGGCGCGACATCCCACGCCGCGGTCGTGGCGCGCGGCATGGGCCGCCCCTGCGTCGCGGGTTTCGATGCGATGACGATCGACCGGCAGGGCCGCAGCGCGACGATCGCCGGTCAGGTGCTGCACGAGGGCGACTGGATCACGATCGACGGAACGACGGGCAACGTGATCATCGGCAAGCTGGCCCTGATCCCGCCGCCCTCGCAGCTCCCGCCGTGGCTGTCGGAGTTCCTGAGCTGGGCCGACGAAGCCGCGCGGCTCGAGGTGTGGACGAACGCCGACACGCCCGACGACGCACGCAAGGCGCGCGAACTCGGCGCCGTCGGCGTGGGTCTCTGCCGCACCGAGCATATGTTCATGCAGACCGAGCGCTTGCCGGTGGTGCAGCGCATGATCATCAGCGACACACCCGAAGCGCGCGCCGTAGCGCTGGCGCAGCTGCTGCCCTTTCAACGGGACGATTTCAGCGGAATCCTCGAGGCGATGGCCGGCCGTCCGGTAACGATTCGACTGCTCGATCCGCCGCTGCACGAGTTTCTGCCATCACGCGAGCAGCTGCTGGTGGAGACGACGACCTTGCGGCTCACCAAGGGAGAAACCGATCCGGTCTATCGCGAGAAGATGCGCGTGCTCGACCGCGTGCAGGCCCTGCACGAAGAAAATCCGATGCTGGGGCTGCGGGTCTGCCGGCTCGGCATCCTCTACCCGGAGATCTACGCGATGCAGGTCCGCGCGATCTTCGAGGCCGCCTGCGACCTGCGCGCCCGCGGCGTCGACGCGCAGCCGGACGTGATGATCCCCGGCGTCGGCACGCAAGAAGAGATGCAGGTCACGCACGATGCGACCAAGGCGGTCGCCGATGCCGTGATCGCGCGCCGCGGGGTCGCGGTTCCCTACCGGATCGGTACCATGATCGAGCTGCCGCGGGCCTGCGTCGTCGCCGCCGAGCTGGCCGCGATCGCGCAGTTCTTCAGCTTCGGGACGAACGATCTCACCCAGACCGTCTACGGATACAGCCGCGACGATGCGGAGGCGAGCTTCATCCCCAAATACTTGGAGCAGAAGATTCTCAAGGACGATCCGTTCCAGGTGCTCGACCGGGTCGGGGTCGGTGCGCTGATGCGCATGGGCATCGAGCGCGGGCGGGCGCAGCGCCCCGATCTGAAGATCGGCATCTGCGGCGAGCACGGCGGTGAGCCCGCCTCGGTCGCCTTCTGCGACGAGCTCAAGCTCGATTATGTTTCGTGTTCGCCGTATCGCGTCCCGATCGCACGCTTGGCGGCAGCGCAGGCGGCGCTCGACGCTCAGTAGGACGCGTCGAGGCAGCTGTTCATCGTATCGATCACCGGACCGTACACGTCGGTGTTGCCGCTGGCGGTGATCGTCAGCGCCGGCGAGTTCGCGCCGTTGCGCGTGTAGGCGAGGAGAAAGCCGTCGGCTCCGGCGAGCGCATCGACGTCGTCTCTCCGCAGCACGACCGTCAGCACGCCGTTCTTCGAAGCGCCCGCGGCAGCATAGTCGCTGAGCGTCGGCAGCGCGGGGTGCGCAGCATCGGTTGCTTTCGGGAGCACCTGGAAGAGCGCGTTGCCGCCGGAATCCGCGCTTGCACGCCGGTCGGTCACGAACAGCGCGTATTCGCGCGCGTGAAGGTGCTCGTGGTTGATCATGACCAGCGCGTAGTCCGCGCCGGTCGGCACGCCGCTGCAGCTCCGGTCGCCGTTGACGAGCCGGCACGACACGATCCAGCGCCCGACCGGTAGGGTCCGGTTGAGGCACTGCCAGCCCGGTGAACAGCCGGCGAAGACCAGCCCGAACGCCAGCGCGAGGAGCAGCTTCACGCCCACGCGTTGCCGCCTCACGCGGCTTCCTTCCTCTCTCGGAAGGCGAAGCACGCAGCACCGCTGCGGTAGGACGCGCATGCCTCCCCGCGAAGCGCGGCTGATTCATGTTCCTGCGTTCGCTGCGGCCGTTCGCGCTCGCTGTCGCGCTGGTTGCCGCTGCGAGCAGCGGCGGGACGTCGGCGCCGGCCGATCCGACGGTGCTGCGGATCGGCATGACCAGCGAGCCCAATTCGCTCTCCCCGCTGTTCGCGCTGAGCGACTACGAAGAACTCGTCGACCGGCTGATCTTCGACGTGCTGGTCGGCCTCGATGCCAACGGCGAACTGGTGCCGCGTTTGGCACGGGCGGTGCCGTCGCTCGCGAACGGCGGCATCGCCAAGGACGGCCGCACGATCACCTACCATCTGCGGCGCAACGTGCGCTGGCACGACGGCGAGCCGTTCACCAGCCGGGACGTCGCGTTCTCGTTTGCGGCGATCATGAACCCGGCCAACAACGTGTCGAACCGCCGCGGCTACGACCAGATCGCGAAGGTCGAGACGCCCGATCCGTACACGGTCGTGTTTCGATTGAAGCGACCCTATGCGCCGGCACTCACGACCCTGTTCAGCGATGGTGCGCCCAACCCCATCCTCCCCGAACACCTCTTGGGGCGCGCGGCGAATCTCAACCGGGCGCCGTTCAACGGGCAGCCGATCGGGACCGGGCCCTACAAGTTTCTGCGCTGGGATCACGGTCAATCGATCGAGCTCGTCGCAAACGATGCCTACTACTTGGGGAAACCCAAGCTGGAACGCATCAGCGTGCGGATCGTCCCCGACGAGACGACGCTGACGAACCAGCTGCGCACCCACGAGCTCGACGTCTTCGTCCTCGCCTCGGTCAACGCGTACGGGCAGATTCGATCGCTGCCGGGAATCGTCGCCCACCTCGTTGCCACGCACGCCGCGTCGAACGTGCTGATTAACCTGACCCATCCCGATCTGCGGGATGTCCGTGTGCGCCGTGCGATCGCCGCCGCGATCGACAAACGCGCGATCGTGCGGAAGCTCGCATTCGGCGCCGGAACGCTTGCGACGGAAGACCTGCCATCGTTCATGTGGGCCTACGACCCACGGGTACGCCCGGACGTCTACGACCCCGCGCGCGCACGCGCCCTGCTTGCGACGGCCGGCTGGCGGCCCGGTGCCGACGGCATCGTCAGCCAGAACGGCCGCCGGCTCAGTCCGGTCTTCGCCTACGCACAAAACAACGTGACCGCCCGGCTGATCGCCGTGCAGATCCAGAGCTACCTGCACGCGGTCGGAATCGACCTCCAGCTCAAGGGCTACAACAGCGCGGTGATGTTTGCGCCGTACGCCGGCGGCGGTATCTATCAGCGCGGCAACTTCGACTTGGCGTGGTACACGATGACGCTCGGCGTCGACCCGGACGCGTCCGGGCGGTTCACCTCTCACGCTGTGCCGCCGGACGGGCAGAACTACTCGCGCTACCAGAACTCCGAGATGGATGCCGCTCAGACGGCCGGCCTGATGAGCTTCGATCGCGCCACCCGCAAGCGTGCCTACGCGCGCAGTCAGGAACTGCTGGCGCGCGATGTCCCGGTCGTCTTCGTCTTCTGGCCGAAGAACATCGATGCGTGCGACGCGCGGCTGCGCGGCTTCGCACCGAACCCGGTGACGCCGACCTGGAACGCACAGGACTGGTCGTACTGACCCGCGAGACCTATTGGGATGCAGGTCGCGAAAACCGCCGCCGGCCCGCTTGCGGGCGTGCGGGTGCTCGATTGTTCGACCATGATTGCCGGGCCGACGACTGCGGCGACGCTGGCCGATTTCGGCGCCGACGTCGTCAAGATCGAACGTCCCGGGCCAGGCGACCATTCGCGCCGTTACGGCGCCCAGCGCAACGGGATCGGGCTCTATGCGAAGGCGCTGGGCCGCAATAAACGCAGCGTCGCGCTCGACCTGCACCACGCCGACGCGCAAGCGCTGCTGCTGCGCTGGCTGCCGTCGTTCGACATTTTCATCGAGAACTTTCGCCCGGGTACACTCGAGCGCTGGCAGCTTGGTCCCGAGCGTCTGCTGGCGGTCGCGCCGCAGCTGGTCGTGCTGCGGATGACCGCGTTCGGACAGGACGGTCCGTACCGCGACCGGGCCGGGTTCGGTACCCTCGCCGAAGCGATGACGGGGATCGCCGCCGTCTCGGGCTATGACGATCGCCCGCCGCTCCTGCCGGCTTTCCCGTTGGCCGATGTGATGGCGGGCCAGGCCGCGGCGGCTGCCGTCTGCGCGGCGTATGCCGACCGGCTGCGCAGCGGCGCAGGCGAGGTGATCGACTTTGCGATCTACGAGGCCGTGATGAAGCTGGTCGAATCGCAGATCGCCGAGTACGCCGCCAACGGAACGGTGCACCGGCGGCTCGGCAGCCGTTTGGAAGATACCGCGCCGCGCGGGGCGTACCGCTGCGCCGACGGCGGCTACGTCGCGCTTTCGGGCAGCACCCAGGAGGTTGCCGAACGAGTGCTGCGCACGCTCGGCGGCGCAGCGTTGGCCGCCGATCCGCGCTTTCGCACCAACGTTGACCGGGTTGCCAACGGTGCGGCGCTCGACGAGCTCATCGACGCCTTCTGCCTTTCGCGGACGCGCGATGCGGCAATCGAGGCCTTCACGGGGGCCGGCTGCGCGGTCGGCCCGCTCGAGTCGATCGATTCCGTCGCCCGCAACCCGCAGGTCGTCGCACGGGGCTCGCTGGCGACGCTGCCGGACGACGATCTCGGTACGGTGACGATCTGCAATACGTTCCCGCGCTTCGCGCGTGCCGGTGCTCCGCCGCTGCGGACCGGGCGCTCGGTGGTCGGCGCCGACACCGCTGCGGTGCTGGCGGCCGAACTCGGTCTGAGCGACGCTGAACTGCGGCGCTTGGCCGCGAGCGCCGCGATCGCGGATATTTCCTTACCGGGACCGGAGACGGTCGAGGACGTAAGCACCGTCTGAACGAGCCAGCCTCAGCTAAAGGAGCCTCCTATGTCCGTGACCCGACAAGGGTTTGTCGCCGGCGCCTCCGCGGCGTTCGCGTCGATCGGCATCATCACGCCGGCGCGCGCGGCTGATTTCGACCTGAAGTACGGGCACGATCTGCCGGCCGAGCATCCGGTCAACGTCCGTTCGGTCGAAGCGTTCGCCCGGATCAAGGCGGCGACCAAAGGGCGGGTGCAGATCAAATCGTTCCCAGCCAGCCAGCTCGGCAGCGATCCTTCGATGCTGCAGCAGCTGCGCAGCGGCGCCACCGAGATGTTGGCGTTTCCGGGTGCGTTCCTCAATTCGGTCGTCCCGGTCGCGTCGATCGAGAATGTGGCCTACGCCTTCAACGACCGCGACACCGTTTTTCGAGCCATGGACGGCGATCTCGGGCGCGTCATCCGGGACGAGATCCGCGCGCGCGGCATCATCCCGCTCGATAAAATCTGGGAGAACGGTTTTCGCGAGATCACGACCTCGAACCATCCGATCCGCAACGTGGCCGATCTGGCCGGCCTGCGCATCCGCGTCTCGCCGGGCAAGATCCGGGTCGACACCTTTCAGTCACTCGGCGCATCGCCGACCCCGATCGCATTGAGCGAACTGTACACCTCGCTGCAGACCCACGTCGTCGACGCTCAGGAGAATCCGCTGCTGCTGATCGACCAGCAGAAGTTCTACGAGGTGCAGAAGTACGTCTCGATGTCCGACCACATCTGGTCGGGCTACTGGACGCTGGTGAACCAAGACGTGTGGAACAAGCTGCCCAAAGACGTCCAGGGGATCATCAGCCGCGAGATGGATCGAGCGACCTTGCTGGCCCGCAACGACAACGTCAACCTCAACCGGGCGGTCCGTGACAAGCTGACCCGCCGCGGCATGGTGTTCAACGACGTCGACAAGGCGAGTTTCAAGAAGAAGCTCGTCGACGCGAAGTATTACGAGCGCTGGAAGGCGGAGTTCGGCCCGACGGCGTGGGCCGCGCTGGAAAAATACGCGAACAAGCTCGGCTGACGCGAACAACGCAATGATCGCCGGCGTACCCACGGTCGAGAGCGCCCAAGAAGTCGTTCGCGCGAAATCACACCCGTACCGGCTGGGTTGGACCCGGGCGATCGATCGTGCGATCGGCGCCGTCGTCGAACCGTTGGCCGCCCTGCTGGTGCTGGTGGAGGTCGCGATCCTCGCCGGCGGCGTTTTCACGCGCTACGTCCTTCGGGCGCCGCTGGTGTGGACCGACGAGCTCGGCACAATCCTGTTCCTGTGGCTGGCGATGCTCGGCTCGGTGGTGGCCTACCGGCGCGACGAGCACATCCGGCTCTCGGTACTCGTTCGCCGCGCCTCGCCGCGGGTGTCGGAGATCCTGACCGCCGTTTCGTCGGTCGTCACGGCGATCTTCGTCATCGAGCTGATGCCGGCCAGCATCACCTTCTTCCGGCAGGAGCAGATCGACGTCACGCCGGCGCTGTCGATCCCGCAGTCGTACGTCGTGCTGTCGATCATCGTCGGGCTGGCACTGATCTTGGTGATCGCGCTGCTGCGGCTGGCCGAGACCAACCTGCGGGTGGTCACCGGTGTTGTCGCCGTGACGCTGCTGATCAGCGCCGCGGCCTGGTTCGGGCGCGGCGCCTTCGCGGGGTTGGGCAACTTCAACCTGGTGCTGTTCTTCGTAGTCCTGGTCGGCGCGTGCGTGGCGATAGGGATTCCGATCGCGTTCGCGTTCGGCGTCGGAACGCTGAGCTATCTGGCGATCACGACCACGGTGCCGCTGAACACGGTCGTCGGCCGCATGAACGAGGGCATCTCGAATTTGGTCCTGCTGGCAGTCCCGCTATTCATCTTCCTGGGCCTGCTGATGGAAACAACGGGCGTCGCACGGCGGCTGGTCGAGGCGCTCGCGAGCTTGGTGGGCCACCTGCGCGGCGGGCTGTCGATCGTGCTGGTCGCGGCCATGTATCTCGTGTCGGGGATCTCGGGCTCGAAGATCGCCGACATGGCCGCGGTCGCGCCGGTGCTCTTTCCGGATATGGCGCGCCGCGGTCAAAAGCGGACCGATATGATCGCGCTGCTGGCAACCTCGGGCGCGATGGCGGAGACGATCCCGCCCAGCCTCGTCCTGATCATCATCGGGTCGGTGACCGGTGTCTCGATCGCCGCGCTTTTCACCGCCGGGCTGCTGCCGGCGGTGGTCTGCTCGATTTTCCTGATCGCGCTCGCGCTCTGGAACGCGAAGCGCGAGAATCAGGCCGTCTCCGCGCGCGCGCCGCTGTCGCGAATCGCGAAGACGCTTTTCGTCGCGCTGCCGGGCCTGCTGCTGCCGCTCCTGATCCGCTATTTCGTCGTCAGCGGCATCGCCACCGCGACCGAAGTCAGCGTGGTCGGCATCATCTACACCCTGCTGATCGGCGTGCTGATCTATCGCGAGTACGATTGGCACACGCTGTACCCGACCCTGGTGAACACCGTTGCGCTGGCGGGAGCGATCCTGCTCATCATCGCCACCGCGACGGCGATGGGATGGGCGCTGACGCAATCGGGCTTCGCTCAGCAGCTGGCCGACATCCTCGGTCATGCCCCCGGCGGCAAGGCCGGCATCATGCTGCTCTCGATCGTGCTCTTCATCGTGCTGGGTTCGGTGCTCGAAGGGATCCCGGCGATGGTGCTGTTCGGTCCGCTTCTGTTCCCGGTCGCAAAGGCCGCCGGCATCAATGAAGTCCACTACGCCATCGTGGCGGTGCTGGCGATGGGCGTCGGCCTGTTCTCGCCGCCGCTGGGGATCGGTTTCTTCAGCGCCTGCGCGATCGGAAAGGCCGAACCGGAAAGCGCGGTGATGCCGATCCTGCCCTATCTCGGCGTGCTGCTGGTGGCACTGCTCGTCGTCGCCTACGTGCCCTGGATCTCGCTCGGATTCTTGCCCGCGAACCAGCGCTGAGAGCCGCATGCGCACGCCCCTGATCGGCATCACGGCGGCTCTGCCCGACGCCGCCACCGCACTCATCGCCGCGCAGACCGAGATCGTCGACGTCAGCGCTGCGCCGCGGCCTGCCTGGGACGCGGCGCTCGCGCGCGCAACCGGGATCGTCGTGAACTCCGTCGTTCCCGTCGACGCGGCGCTGCTCTCGGCAGCGCCGCAGTTGGGGCTCGTAGCCAGTGTTTCGGTCGGCTACGACAACATTGACTTGGCGACGCTGCGCGCTCGCGGGATCCGCCTGACGAACACGCGCGGCGCGCTCGACGAGGCGGTCGCGGATCTGACCTACGCGCTGACGATCATGGCGATCCGCCGGCTCGGTCGCGCGCTGAACTGGGTCCGGGACGGGCGTTGGGAGAACGGCGATCCTCCTCACGGCCACGATCTCGAGGGCGCCACGCTCGGGATCTTGGGCTTTGGCGGGATCGGCCCCAAGCTGGCGCGGCGCGCCCAAGCCAGCGGCATGCGGGTCATCTATGCGAACCGCCGGCCGCGCGATGACGACGCGCAAACGGGGGCGTCCTACCGGCCCTTTCGCACGCTGCTGGCCGAGGCCGATTGCGTCGTCATCCTGGTCCCGCTGTCCGACGAAACGCGCGGCCTGTTCGACGATGCCGCGTTCGCGGTGATGAAGAAGGACGCCGTCCTCGTCAACGCGGCGCGCGGGGCGATCGTCGACGGTGCGGCCCTGCAGCGAGCGCTCGACAGCGGCGCGATCGGGGGCGCGGCGCTCGACGTCACGGACCCGGAACCGCTTCCCCTCGGGCATCCCCTGCTGGGCCGCGACGACGTCATCATCACGCCCCACGTCGGCAGCGCGACCGTCGAAACGCGCGCGCGAATGGCGATGCGGGCGGCCGAAAACGTGGTCGCATTCGTGCGCGGCGAGCCGCTGCCCACGCCGGTCAACCTCGATGGCGCGTAAGCCGCTGCGACGTCGCGAGCTGTGCGCCGCGGCGCTCGCGACCCTCCTGGCAGGGCTGAACCCAACCGCCCCCGCCGCGGCCGATCCCCCGCCGGTCCGGATGGCCGGCAGGTTCTACACGATCGAGACCACGGCGGCGCACTACAACGCCGGCAGCGGTGCGTTCTCGACGCAGGCCCCGGTCCATATCAGCCGGCCCGGCCTCGACGCGTTCGCCGACCGCGCCGAAGGAAACGCCCGCGGCGGGGTCGCGGTCATGCGCGGAAACGTCCGCGTGCACGATGCCGGTGGACGATCCAGCCCGCAAGGCGCCGGTGCCGCACCCGCGACGCTCACCTGCGACGAGCTCGACGTCGACGCGAAGACCGACGTCTACCGCGCGGTCGGCCACGCCCGGTACGAGACCGCGACCCGCTCTGCGGCGGCCGATACCATGATCCTCGACCGCAAGCATCACACGCTGCACCTTGCCGGAGCGGCCACGATCTCCGACGGCGACACCACGGTTCGGGCCGACGTCGTCGACGCCGATATGGCCCGCCACGACACGGTGGCGACCGGATCTCCGGTCGTCATCACGCGCCCGGTCGCGACCCCAACGCCCCCGGAGGGAACTTCATCGCCCCCCGGCAGCGTTGGCACAATGGCATCTCCGCCGCCATAATCAACAATAATCTTCCAGGTTTAGGCGGAGCTTCGGGTGCCCGAATCCAATGGAGTTCTTCAGAGATCGTCGCGCCGTCCCGACGGCCTTTGTTCACGGCGGTCGAGCCATTTCCAAATCACCCCTAGAGGAGGGGAATCGCGTATGACTTCCCGCACGACCTCCGCGCTCACTGCAGCGCTGGTCGGCAGAACGGTACGTACGTCGCTCGCCGTGCTCGCATTCACTTGCGGAACCACGGTCGCCACGTATGCGCAGACCGTCCCTGCCCCGCAGGCGCCGGCAAGCGCCCCCCAAGCGTCGACCACGACGATTGTGACCAACCCGTTCACCTTGGACCAGTCCATCAGCCCATCGGCCCCCATCACGGTCGCACAGGCAGTTCCGGGTACGGCCCCCGCGGCCCCACCCCTCGGCCACCTGCCGATCATCGACTTCGTGGCCACCTTCTCGCAGCCGGGCGTGCCGTTCAACAACCCGATCGACAAGGCCACCGGCAACCAGTACCACGCGTACGACCCGCTCGACCTCGGCGGCACGGTCCGTCTGCCGGTTACCCGTTACTTCTATCTGGCGTTCGACCGGTTCACCGAAGGCACGCTCAACCAAGCCGTCGAGCGCGTCATCAACACGAACCCGGTGACGCACGTCGCTTCGGTCATCTATCCTGGTGTCTCGCGCGACATCGTTCTCCAGTACCGCGGCGACCTCCAACTCGGCAAGTTCGTCGTGGTCGAGGCCGGCGACTCGTTCCGCCATCGTTTGTATGCAAACGACGGTTCGGGCGTCAGCACCGTACCCTTCGATTGCTCGGCAACCGGAAAACACACCGCCGGCTGCACCACGTCATCGACCGAGCATCACTACGCGTACCTCGGCGTGACGTACACGACGCCGCCGCTGGCCGCACTCTTCAAAAGCACCTTCGCGTTCAACCTCACCGGTGACGCGCAGAACGTCGACCATCACGTAGGGACGATCTGCAGCGCTGCGAACGTGACTGATCACCTGTTCGGCTGCACCATCGCGACACAGGTCGGTTACATCGACGAGAATCCGTCGCAAAACCGCGTCTACGAGACCACGCAGGGCGTGACGTGGACGATCCCGGTCGACATCAAGCACGGCGTGCTCGTCAGCGCTCGCGAGCGTTGGGGCGCGCTGAACTTCTACGAGAACCAGCCCTTCCCGTTCCGCTGGGCGACGGCGTTCGACGCCATCATCAGCAAGCGGTTCAGCCCCGGCTTTACGCTGGCGCTGCGCCACTCGGACTACCACACCGTCATGATGGGAACGACGGGCGTCAACGGTCTCGCGCCGTTCGCGACGTTCCTCTCACCGAACGCCATCCACGTCGCATCGTTTGACATCCTGGGGACGTTCCACGTCGACACCAACTCCTGGCTCCATTAGGCTCAACGGAGTCCGGAAAACGCCTGGGGATTTCGGTCCCCGGGCGTTTTTCTTTTTACCCGATCGCGCGCGTCAAGCGCTCGCGATCGGGCGGCGCGTCCAGATCCAAGAGCGGTCCGATGGGGACGATTCGGGTCGGATTGATTTCATCGTGGGTCATGTAGTAGTGCCGTTTGATGTGATCGAAGCTGACCGTCTGAGCGACGCCCGCGATCTGATAGAGATCGCGTAAATATCCCCACAGGTTCGGGTAATCGACGATCCGGCGCAGGTTGCACTTGAAATGGCCGAAGTACACGGCGTCGAAACGGATCAGGCTCACGAACAGCCGCCAATCGGTTTCGACCGGCACGTCACCGAACAGGTACCTTCGATCGGCGAGCCGCGCTTCGAGGCGGTCGAGCGTGACGAAGACTGCGTGTGCCGCCGCTGCATACGCATCCTGGGCCGAGGCGAAGCCGGCCTGGTACACGCCGTCATTGACCGTCGCGTAGATCTTCTCGTTGAGAGCGTCGATCTCGCGGCGGTGCCGGCGCGGGTAGAGGTCGAGCTCCGGGTGCTGCGCCAGAGCGCCGAACTCCGTTTCGAACATCCGCATGATGTCGTCGTCCGAGTTGCTGACGATGCGATGCGTGCGCGTATCCCACAGCACGGGGACGGTCACGCGGCCATGATAGTGGGGATCGGTCGCGCGATACGCTTCGGCCAGGTAGGCGAAGCCGTTGATCGGATCGGACGACGCGCCGGGCACGTTGCGAAACGCCCAGCCCAGCTCGTCGCGAATCGGATCGACGACCGTCATGCCGATGACGGCCTCGAGCCCCATCAGGCGGCGCACGATGATCGTGCGGTGCGCCCACGGGCAGGCCAGCGACACGTAGAGGTGATAGCGGCCGGCCTCGACCGGGAACGCGGACGACGGATCGGCGCGCACCCAGCCGCGAAACGCGTCGCCCTGGCGCACGAAGCGTCCGTCGCCGGATTGCTCGAGCGGAAATTGCGGTTGCGGCATCACGATGCGTCCCGCCGCGCGCGCTTCGGTCAGAACTTGTAGCTGGGGTCGTTCCGGTCGAGCATGCGCAGGAGGCCGTCCCAGGCCAGACGCGCGACCTGCCCGGTGCCGACCTTTGCTTGCTGCTGCACCACCGCTTGCACGGAGTCCGCCGGCCAGTGCAGGGGCGTTCCACCGGCGAGGACGGCGATCTGCGTCGCACAGGCGCGCTCGAAGAAGTACATCTCCAAGAACGCATCCGGAATCGAGGGGCCGACGGTGAGCGTGCCGTGGTTCCACAGCAACATCGCCGATTTCTGGCCGAGATCGGCGACGAGCCGCGGGCGCTCGTCGAGCAGCAGCGCAACGCCTTCGTACTCGTGATGGGCGATTTGGCCGTTGAGCAGCATCGCGGTCTGATTGATCGGCAGCAGGCCGCCCGCCTGACACGAGACCGCGACACCCGGTATCGTGTGCAGGTGCAGCACGCACTCGACGTCTTCGCGCGCGGCGTGGATTGCGCTGTGGATCGTGAAACCGGCGGGATTGATGAAGAACGGGGTCTCGTCGATGATCTTCCCGTCGAGATCGACCTTGACCAGCGACGAGGCGCTGATCTCGGTGAACAGCTGGCCGTACGGATTGATCAGAAAATGGTGGTCGCCGCCGGGGACGCGGGCCGAGATATGGGTGAAGATCAGATCGTCCCAGCCGTAGTGGGCGACCAGCCGGTATGCTGCTGCGAGGTCGACCCGCGTTTGCCACTCCGCCGCGCTGACCCGGTCGCGCAGTGACGCAGAAGATGGTTGGGACGCAATGGCGCTCATGGTGTTCCTCCGGCGGTGGGGTTTCGTCGGCCGTGCGGGCCTCTCCGTTGCGGCCCGGTCAGGTCATGGTCGGGATGGCCGCCAGCTCGCGGACGATCTGGGCGAAGTCGGAGAACGTGAGCGCCTGATCCGCGTCGCACTTCGCCTCGGCGGGGTTGGGGTGAACCTCGATCAGCAAACCGTGCGCGCCGACAGCTTTCGCCGCGCGGCACAGCGGCCCGATCCAGCGGCGCACGCCCACGCCGTGCGAGGGGTCGACCATGACTGGGAGGTGCGTGCGTTCGCGCAGGACCGGTACTGCGGAAAGGTCGAGCGTGTTGCGGGTCGCCGTTTCGAAGGTGCGGATCCCGCGCTCGCACAGGATCACGTTGGGGTTGCCTTCCGAGAGGATGTACTCGGCGGCTGCCAGCAGCTCGTCGATCGACGCGGCCATGCCGCGCTTGAGCAGCACCGGCCGGGACGTTTTCCCGACCGCTTTGAGCAGATCGTAATTCTGCATGTTGCGGGCGCCGATCTGCAGCAGATCCACCGCAGCTGCCATCCGCTCGACCTGATCGATGCTCATCACCTCGCTCACGGTCGGCAGGCCGGACGCGCGGCTCGCCTCCGCCAGCAGCGCGACGCCTTCCCAGCCCAGCCCTTGGAATGCATACGGTGAGGTCCGCGGCTTGAACGCGCCGCCGCGCAGCATGACGCCACCGGCCGCCGCGACCGCGTCGGCGGTCGCGAGGATCTGTTCGCGCGATTCGACGCTGCACGGTCCGCCGATGATGACGAAGTTGCCGTCGCCGACGATGACGTTGCCGACCGCTACGCGGCTGCGTGCGTGCTCGCCCTGCCGCTGCGCGCGCGGGAACGAGACCTTGGCCGGCGCCGGTATCGCGGCCGGCGCCGTGTCGACGATCACGCCGGGCTCGCGCCGTATCCGCGGCGGCGCGGTGGCGGCGTCATAGGTGCCGATCACGTGCAGGGCGACCGTCACGTCGCGCAGCTCTTGCAGCGCGAGCGCAAAACCCTCGTCGCGCACGTCTCCGTCGACGTCGGCGTAGAAGGCGTATTGTGAGTCGGCGCCGAGGCGCGATTTGGAGTCGAGTTTCGAAACGTTCAAACCGTGCGCACCGAACACCGAGAGCGCGCGTCCGAGCGCGCCGGGTAGATCCGGGACGGCGAAGAGGACCGACGTCTTACGATCCGCGTATGCATCGGCCGGCTCGAATTCGGCGGCCGGCCCTTGGGCATTGGGCGCGCGGAACAGGATGAAGCGAGTAAAGTTATCGGGATGGTCGGCGATCGTCTGGGCCAGCTCGATCAGACCGTAGCGCTGGGCGGCCGCGCTCGATGCGATCGCGCCGCGCGAGGGGTCACCCGCCGCGGCAACGTCGCGCGCCGCGATGCCGGTGTCGGGAACCGGGACGCGCCGCACGTCGGGAAGCGTCGACAGAAAGCGTCCGCATTCAGCCAGGACGATCGGATGCGAATCGATCTCGCGCAGTCCTTCGAGGGTCGCGCCGGGGACGGCGAGCAGGCGGTGCTCCATCCGCATATTGATCTCGGCGAGTAAGTCGAGCTCGTATTCTGCCAGCGTGTCGTAGCCTTCGCGAATCGTTCCGGCGATCGCGTTGTCGATCGGCAGCAAGCCGAGGTCGGCGCGGCCGGACAGGACGGCGTGCGCGACGCCCCGGTACGAGGCGCAGCCGAGCGGGGTGAACGTGACCCCCCGCCGCTCGGCGTACGCACCCAGGACCGCGTGAGAGTACGAGCCCTCGATTCCTTCAAAGGCGGCGGTCATGGTCAGGGTGCTTGCCGCCCGTTCGGCGGCGGAGTTGGGGCTCGTCATCAGACTCCCATCAAGCACAAGAGCCCCCCGCGTCGGCGAGGGGCTCTTGCAGTTCGGTCCCGGGACCGGTTACGGCAAAGGCCTACCGCCGAAACGCTTCACGCGCGGCAAAAGTGCGGTAGGACCAGGCGAAAACGGTCACGACCGTCCGATGGTGCCATGCCCGGAGGCCGCTCGTCAACACGCAAGCCGTAATCTACCTTGCGGACGTTGACGTTTCACAGGAGTATGGTACAGCTATGATCGCCCGACTCGCCGCCCTTCTTGCCACCCTCGCCATCCTCGGTACGACCGCCCCGGCCCCTGCTGCTGCCGCTCAGCACGAGCGAGCGGTCCTGGCCGGCGGCTGCTTCTGGGGGATGGAAGCCGTCTTCGAATCGCTGCACGGGGTCAGCAACGTGGTCTCCGGTTTTTCCGGCGGCACCGCGATGACCGCGCACTACGAGGTCGTCAGCACCGGCATGACCGGTCACGCCGAATCGGTCGAGATCACGTACGACCCCGCGCAGATCTCCTACGCGCAACTGCTCGCCGTGTATTTCACGGTCGCGCATGACCCGACCGAACTGAACCATCAGGGTTCCGACGACGGCACCCAATACCGCTCGACGATCTTCTACACCAGCGACGCGCAGAAACGTGTCGCCACCGAAACGATCGCATCGCTGACGGCGGCCAAGACCTTCTCGTCGCCGATCGTCACCACGGTCGTGCCGTTCGTCGCGTTCTATCCGGCCGAAGCGTACCACCAGCACTTCGCCGCGCATAACCCCGACTATCCGTACATCGTCTACAACGACATCCCCAAGCTTGAGCAATTGCGCAAGAAGTTTCCCCAGTTGGTCAAACCCAATTCGGTCGCGGTCAACCTGACGCGCTCCTAGCCGAGCGCTCGCAGCAGCTCGGCCTCGCGTTCCGGCGCTAGCGCCGCGCCCGCGACGGCGTGTTGGCCCTCCCACGCCAACGTGTCGGCGATCGTCGCTGCGAGCGGGCGCGTCTGCAGCCCGGCACGGCGCGCGGCCTGGCCGGTGACGCGCTCGAGCAGCGTGAAGTCCGGCGCCCACAGCGGCAGCTCGCTCCACGGCGCGACGTTCTGAGCGAGCAGCCAGTCGGGGTCGGCCCACACCGGTTCGGGCGAGCTGCCGGCGATGCGCGCGATCTCGTCGAGCAGTGCCGCGAAGGTCGCCCCCGGCTGCGCGCCCGGCACGTCGTACGTTTCGCCGTCCGCCGCCGCAAGGCGATCGAGAACGAACGCCGCCAGGTCGCGCGCGTCGACGACCGGGATGCGCCACGCGCCGTCGCGCGGCACGAGCATCCGTCCGCCACGCGCGACGCGCCGCACCCAGTATCCGAACCGGTCGGTGTAGTCCCAGGGGCCGACGATCAGGCCGGGACGCACGATGAGCGCGTCAGCGCCGAACCGTGCGCGCAATGCATCCTCGCAGCCGGCCTTGAGCTCACCGTAGCGGGCCGGCTCGAAGGTCGCGACGGGCTCGATCAAACGCCGGCGGGGGCTGTCTTCGGTGACGCGCGGCGGTCCGTCATCGGGATACACGCTGACGCTGCTGACGAACGCATAGCGCTCGACGCGGTCACGCAGCGCGGCGGCCGCCGCGTCGACGTCCGGCGGCATGTAGCCGCAGGTATCGACGGCGGCATCCCATCGTCCGTGCAAACGATCGAGGTCGCGCGTGCGGTCGCCGAGGATCTCCGCGACTTCGGCGTACGGGTTCGGCGTCGTGCCGCGATGGAAGATCGTTACCTCCCATCCGCGGTCGACTGCGGTCTCGACGAGATGGCGGCCGAGGAAACGCGTGCCGCCGAGCACGAGCAGCCTCATCGCTGCCTGCTGCGCGGGCGTTTCGCCGGGCAGCACGGGGAGCTTTCGCCGTCCTGCCCGGCGGGTAAGCACCAAGCATGCCATCGTCGATCGAGCCCCCGCCGGCCCCCCGCCACCAGTGCATCAACGCCGCCTGCGCCTGCAACGATTTGGTCAGTGCCGGGCCGTGCAGCGAACGGTGCGCCGCGAATACCGTCGAGCTCGCCGACGTCGAACGCGGCAAGGCGACGCTCACGGGCTGTTCCTGCGGTCACGACAGCTGCCATGGCGGACGCGGCTCGCGCGGGACTCCGGAGCGCGGCATGTCGTAGCGCTTCAGAACAGGCGGGGCTGCTCGTTGCCGGCGATGATCTCGGCACAGATGCCCCGGGCCTGACCGACCGGCACCAGATCGCTGCGCACGAACAGTTTGCGCCAGTAGGCTTTGCCGGAAAGGCGCGCGATCAAATCGGACGCCACGCGAGCGTCGACGATGCGGCCCATCAGCCGCACCCGCACTGTCGGCGCGGAGTCGCCGGTTCCGAGCGGCAGACGATGGATCAGCTGTTCCTGCGAATCGCTCCAGACTGCGTCGCCCCAGCGTTCGCGCAGGGCGCGTTCGCAGCGTTCGAAGACGCTCAGGTCGCGCTCGGCGTTGAACTCCGCCGCCAGACCGTAGATCGTGTGCCGTTCACGCAGTGCCCGAGCACCTTCGTCGTCCAGATCGCGGATCGCATCGAGCACGCGGAAGTCGTCCCAGGCCAAAAACTCGCCGATCGCGTCGAGCGCGCGCGGATCGGGCCATAGGATGCGCAGCACGTCGTTGAGCACGCGCTCGAATGCCCGGGTCGTGTGATGGAAATACACGCTTGCGAACATCATGTAGCGGGCGAGGACGAACGACTCGAGCGCGACCACCCCGCGGCCGTCCACGCCGAGCTGCGGACGTCCGCCGGCATCGAGGATGCGCAGCGAACCGATCAGCTGCGCGGCGTCGAACGTCCCGCCCGCGACCCCGGTGAAGTAGGCGTCGCGCAGCAAGTAGTCCATGCGGTCGGCGTCGAGGTTCGGTCCGCTGACCAGCTCGCGCAGCACGGGATCCGACTCGGCGGTACCGGTGATCAGTCCCAGCACCGCCGCCGGGTCGACGTCGAGGGCACAAATCGCATCGCGCATCTCGGGCTGCGCGAGGATCGCCTCGGTGCGGCGTTCGTGCCGCACGCCGAGAACCGCCTCGCAGGCGTGCGAGAAAGGGCCGTGCCCAAGGTCGTGCAGGAGCAGGCCGGCGCGCAGTAGCCGCCGTTGCGCGCCGAATGCACGCTCGGAATCAAACGCGCCCGGCGAGTGCACGCGAAGTTCGTCAAACGCGCGGCTGCCGATCGCGAGCGCGCCGAGAGCATGCGAAAAACGCGAATGCTCGGCCGAGGGGAAAGCCAGGTACGCGAGGCCCAACTGCCGCAGCCGGCGCAGCCGCTGCACCGGCGGCGACGAGAGCAGCCTCACCTCGCCCGCGTCGAGCTCGATGAAGCCGTGGATCGGGTCGTAGATGCGTTTCGACTTCACCGGCGTGCCGCTCGCTTCACCGCGGCTTCTCTCCACCGGGCGCGGTCGCATACCCTGCGCTGCTGCGGCGGAGCTGTGCCTCCGCGCGCCGAACCCTCTGGACCGTGCGTGTCGACGACGGCGTCAAGCGTGAGGTACTCGCTCGCACCGACATCGGCGAGGTGATCGGCGCGTACGTGACGCTGCGCAAGCGCGGCAACGATCTGGTCGGCCTGTGTCCGTTTCACGGCGAGAAATCGCCCTCGTTCCACGTGCATCCCGATCGTGGTTTCTTCAAGTGTTTCGGCTGCGGCGTCGGCGGCGATGTGTTGACCTTCGTGCAGAAACACGAGAACGTCGGCTTCACCGACGCGCTGCGCATCCTCGCCAAACGGGTCGGCGTCGAGGTCGAAAACGAGGACCCGCGCGCGGCGCGTGCCCGGAGCGAGCGCGAATCGATCTACCACGCGAACGAGGTCGCGCGCGCCTGGTTCCACCGCATGCTGCTGGCGCCCGGCGAAGGCGCCGCGGCGCGCGCCTACTGCGAGGGGCGCGGGATTACCGAGGCGACGATCGCGGCCTTTTCGCTCGGCTACGCGCCCGCCGGCTGGGACGGGTTGGTCGATGAATTGCGGCGCAACGACGTCGACCCGGGCCTGGCGGTGACGGCGGGACTGCTCAAACCGAGTCAGCGCGGCGGCTTCTACGACTTCTACCGCGACCGGCTCATGATTCCGACGCTCGCGAACACGGGCGAAACGATCGCCTTCGGCGGACGCGCGCTCGGCGCCGCCGAGCCGAAGTATCTCAACACCGCGACCACCCCGGTCTACACCAAAGGGCGCTTTCTCTTTGCGCTCAACGTCGCGCGGCGCGCGGCGGCACGCGACGATGCGGCAATCGTGGTCGAAGGATATCTGGACTGCATCGCGCTCCACCAGGCCGGCTTTGCCAACGCGGTGGCCGCGCTGGGTACCGCCTTCACTGCCGAGCAGGCGCACGAGCTCGGCCGCGTTGCGAGCCGCGCAATTCTGTGCTTCGATGCCGACGCCGCCGGGCTCGAGGCCACGCTCAAGTCGATCGACGCGCTGAGCGCGGAGGGCGTCGCCGCCTTCGCGCTGCGCATTCCCGACGGGAAGGATCCCGACGAATTCATTCGCCGCAACGGCACCGAAGCGTTTCGGGCCCTGCTCGAGAAGCCGATCCCGGCGACGCAAGTACGCATTGACGCGGAGATCGAGCGCCGCGGTCCGCACGGCGGGGGCGCCGCGCTGGCGCGTTGGGCCGAAGAGACGATCCGCCGGCTCGCTCCGGCCGAAGAACAAGACCGCTGGCGCGTCTACGCGGCGCGCCGGCTCGGCTTGTCGATCGACGATCTCCGCCGCGCGCGCCTGATGCTCAATCCGCTGCACTTCGCGCCGCGCGGGAACGAGGGGAACGCGTCGCGGCACATCGTCCCCGGCTTCGCCGAGCGGCCGTCGTTCGAGCGCGAAGTCCTGGCGATTGCGCTGGACGATCCCGGCTTGGTTGCGGAGTACGCCGAGCGCATCCCGTCGGAGCGCTTCGCCAGCCCGCAGTTCCGGCGCGTCTGGGAGGCGCTCCGTACGCACGCTCGCTCGCTCGTGAAACCGTCGGACGTGTTTGCCGTGTTTGAAGGAGACGATGACGCGGCGGCGACCCTCGCGTCGGTCTCCGGATCGGTCCGACTCTCGGACGCGGATGACCGGCGAGCGAAGCTCGATCGCGTCGTTGCGCGTTTCGCCCGGGATGACGCCGAACGCCGATATCGCGAGCTTGACGAAGAAATGACGCAGCTCGTCGACGCGGATCGTCCGGTGCCGGACGCTCTTCGCGCCGAGCACGTCGCGCTTGCCGTCCAGCTCAAAAAGGGATAATCCGCAGCAGAAGGTTACTTCTCCGCTCCGGAGCCGATCAGAAAGGGGGTGAAGACCAGCATGGCCCGTACCAAGAAAACCGCCGCCGCAACCGCCGAGGGGCCGCAGCTCTCGCTCGACGAGCAGATCAAGAAATTGCTCGAGCGGGGCAAGAAGCGCGGCACGCTCACGTATGAAGAGATCAACACCGTCTTCGACAACGTCGAAGACGTCGCGCCCGAACGCATGGACGATCTGCTCGAGGAGATCGCGTCGCTCGGCATCGAGATCGTCGAAGAGCCGGCGAAGGGCGAAAAGCCCGCCGACGAAGCCGAAAAAGAAGAAGAGACGATTCCGGCTGGTCTCGCCCTCGACGACCCGGTTCGGATGTACCTCAAGGAGATCGGACGCGTTCCGCTGCTCTCGATGGAAGACGAGCGGCGCCTGGCGATGTCGATCGAGTCCGGCGAAAAGGAAGCCCTCAAGAACGGCACCGCCGACAATCGGATCATGCTCGACGGTGAGGACTCGAAGCGCAAGCTGACCGAGGCCAACCTGCGTCTGGTCGTGTCGATCGCGAAGAAGTACGTCGGCCGCGGCATGCTGTTTCTCGACCTGATCCAAGAGGGGAATCTCGGGCTCATCCGTGCGGTCGAGAAGTTCGACTACCGCAAGGGCTACAAGTTCTCGACCTATGCGACGTGGTGGATCCGCCAAGCGATCACCCGGGCGCTGGCCGATCAGGCGCGCACGATCCGCATCCCGGTGCACATGGTCGAAACGATCAACCGTCTGATCAAGATCAGCCGGCAGCTGCTCCAGGAGCTGGGCCGCGATCCGACCGTCGAAGAGATCGCCAACGAGATGGGCCTCACGCCCGAGAAGGTCCGCGAAGTCATCAAGATCTCGCAGGAACCGATCTCGCTCGAGACGCCGATCGGTGAAGAAGAAGACTCGCATCTCGGCGATTTCATCGAGGACCAGGAAGCCGTCGCACCGGCCGAAGCCGCTAGCGTCATGCTGCTCAAAGAGAAGATGCAGGATGTGCTCAAGAACCTCACCGAGCGCGAGCGCAAGGTGCTGGTTCTGCGCTTCGGTCTCGAAGACGGCCATCAGCGGACGCTCGAGGAAGTCGGTCAGGAATTCGGCGTGACGCGCGAGCGCATTCGCCAGATCGAAGCCAAGGCGCTGCGCAAGCTGCGCCATCCCAGCCGCGGCAAAGCGCTCAAAGACTACTGGTCCAACGAATAGCGATCAGGCGCCGGACCTCAAGTACTTCCCGCTGGGCCGGCTCACATCGATCAGCGACGGCGTCTTCGCCGTCGCGCTGACGCTTCTGATCATCGACGTCCCGCCGCCGGCCGTCGATGCGAGCCGTCTGACGTCCGCACTTTGGAGCAGCGCGCCGCGGCTGGGGATATTCGCTCTCAGCTTTGCGATCGTCGGCTACTATTGGGTGGTCCACCATCTTTCGGTCGCGCTCATCGGACGCGCGACGCGCGGCCTGCTGTGGTGGAACCTCCTGTTCTTGTTCACGATCGTCGTACTCCCGTACTCCACCGCGGTGCTGGGCCGCTATCCGCAAGCGCCGCCGGCGCTGGTATTCTACGGGGCCAACGTGGCCTGCTGTTCGCTTGCCCTCTGGTTGGTATGGGGGTACGCGGTGCGCAGCGGACTCTTACGCCCGATCCCACCGGCCGCGGCCCGGCTCATCCAGATCCGCTTCGCGATCTCGTCGGCGGGGTCCATCGTGGGAACGCTGCTCGCACTCTTTGTCGCGCCCGCCGCCCTGGCCGTGTTCGTCCTGCTGCCGCTCGCGCACGCAGCAACATGGGTCCCCATATCGACGCCCCCACCCAACAAAAGCGCGCCTAGCGGCGCCCGACGAAAAAGCCGCTAGCCGCGGGCGCCCACTGAGGAAGGCGGAGCGCAGTGCCCGCAGGGCGCGAGCACCGCGAAGGATTCAGCGAAGCTGAATCCACTACGCTAGCCGCGGGCGCCCACTGAGGAAGGCGGA
>Ga0182015_10000752_pt1 | contig 45127 bp, 34 predicted proteins | sample 712P3MmetaG_FD_120478 | JGI IMG/M metagenome (GOLD analysis project Ga0182015, IMG submission 120478) | Permafrost microbial communities from Stordalen Mire, Sweden - 712P3M metaG | ecosystem: Environmental > Terrestrial > Soil > Wetlands > Permafrost | place: Sweden: Stordalen | collected...
GGTCGATCTGCCGAAGATGGTTCAAGTCGTGTGCCGCTTCCAAGCGGACGAACTCCTCGACCGTTTGCCGTCCGCGTACCTCGTGGACCCCATAGCACTCCACCCACCGTGCGCGCGGGACCGCCTCCAACAGTCGCAGGTTGCTCTCGCGCAGCGCTCGAAAGACCCCTGCCGAAAGGCTCGCCTCTTGCTGCGCGTAACCCAAACGCTCCGCCCATACGGCACGCGCGATATATTCTAAACACTGAGAAATACTGTTTTCTTTATTTTGCGAATCGTACTCTCATCGCGTTTATAAAAAGTCCACTGCTTAATCCGCTTTCCTCGAATCAGGCCTGCCTGCGACAGGATTTTCAGGTGTTCACTTGCTGTTGGATGACTGACGCGGAGTTTTTTGGCAATCAGACAGCCGCAGACTCCGTCCTGGACAAGGTCCCCGGCGATCTGCGGAGGAAAGTGCCCCCTGGGGTTCTGCAGCCAGAACAATATTGCGAGCCGGTGCTTATTGGCCAACGCCCGAAACACGCGATCTGCTTTCATTTTCTCTCCGGGCCAATTTGGTATTTGACATTAAGCTAAATGCCTAAATACTGTGACACGGACGCTCCGATTTGTAAAGCTGTAAACGTCGAGACGGAGAGCCGGACGAAGTGACCAAGCTGAGAAATTGATTCATTGGGGGACTCATGGAAAGATTATTCAATGATGTCCGGTACGCCTTCCGCATCATGCGGAAGAGTCCCGGCTTTACTCTCATAATCATTCTCACGCTGGCATTGGGAATCGGGGCGAACACATCGATCTTCAGCATCGTAAACGCGGTGCTATTGCGTTCCCTGCCGTATTACGACCCCAGTCGTTTGGTGAAGATCACTTTCAACGATCCTGGAATAGGTTTGCGTGACATCCGCTACTCTGTCCCCGAGCTGGAGGATCTGAAGTCAACAGCCGGTGTCTTCGAGGAAGTAAGCGTTGTCTTCCCCACCAGCGCCAACTTGACCGGCGCCAGACAACAACCGGAACGTCTTGAATTGCTGGGCGTGAGCCCCAACTACTTTTCCATGCTCGGCGCATCGCCGCAAATCGGGAGGTTATTTGACTCTCAGGACTTTGCGCTGGGTTTTGCAGAAGCAGTTGTGATTAGCGATGGCTTGTGGCGCCGCTCTTACGGCGGCGACCCGAATATTCTCGGAAAACATCTACAGCTGGACAACGATCCGTACACGATTGTGGGCGTGCTTCCTGCTGGATTTCGCCACCCCGGAAAGACGATCGCGAGGGATGTGGAAGTGTGGGCCACGACCGGGTTCAGCGGGGATCCTTGGCCGAAACCCGCGCGAAACGTGAGGGTGCTGCCCGAGGCAATCGGACGGCTGAAACCTGGCATCGATGTAACGCAGGCTCAGGCGAGACTGACGGCAATGGCCAGCGAACTCCGAACTGACTTCCCGAATGATTATCCTCCTGAGGCCACATGGTCTATCGAGATCCAACCTTTGCAGGACGCACTCGTAGGCAATGTGCGTTCCCAACTGCTGGTATTAATGGCCGCGGTAGTCCTAGTCGTGCTAATCGCATCCGTGAACATCGCAAACCTTCTACTGGCTCGCGCTTCGGGAAGACAGAGAGAAATGGCAATGCGGATGACGCTTGGGGCTGGCCGTTTTCGCATGGTGCGCCAGATGCTGACGGAGTCGCTGGTGCTTTCCTTGATCGCAGGTGTGGCAGGCGTGCTCGCGGCGAAATTGACGTTGAGTTTCATCCTTCACTTTGTTCCCGCTTCAGTTCCCCGGCTCGCCGAAGTGGGTGTCGACCGGACGGTGCTGCTTTTTGCTCTTCTGATTTCCATCTTCACCGGAATCATATTTGGGCTCGCTCCAGCTTTTCAGACGATGAAAGCCGATATGACTGCCGCAATTCGGGAAGGTGCTCAAGGCTCCGGTTACAGCGCTAAGACATTCCGGTTGAGGAGTCTGCTGATTTTGTCTGAATTGGCGCTTGCTGTTGTGTTGATGGTTGGAGCCGGCTTGCTCCTGCGGACTTTCTGGGGATTGCTTCAGGAGAATCCGGGTTTCAATCCTTCGAGAGTAGTTACTGCAAGCTTCTGGCTAGCGAACCCGAACGATCCCAAGACGGATGCGTATGCCAATTTAGCAGAGAGGACATCTTTTATCAGAGACGTCATCCGGCGTGTGGCCGCGATTCCAGGAATTGATCGGGCCGCCATGACCTCGGATTTGCCAGGCACGCGTCCCGCGATAACCGCCGCACTGGTGATTGAGGACCGCGCGACCGATTCTTCACAGGGGTTAACAGCGGAAGTAATTCGAGTGAGCCCCGATTATTTCATGCTGATGCAATCCCCATTGATTCGTGGACGTTTTTTCCTTGAAAGCGATGAAAGCGGAAAGCAGGAGGTAGCCATCATAGATGAGACGACGGCACGACGCTATTGGTCGGGAATTGATCCTGTCGGCAGGCGCTTGCGGTTGGGGGGTAATCCCAGGCTTCCCTGGGTAACCGTGGTCGTGGTCGGAATCGTCAAGGATATGAAGCAAGACGGACTCGACACGGATGGTGTCCCCCACATATTCAGACCTATCTATCAGCAATCAGGGCGGTCCATGAGCGTGGTGGCAAGGACGCCTCTGCCCGCATCACTCCTCGAATCGCAGATTCGGAGTGAGATACAGGCAGTCGATCCTGGTCTGCCAGTATTCAATGTCCGGTCGATGACCGATGTGATGGATGTTTCAATTGCTCCGCGCCGATTCTCGGCGGAATTGGTTGGAGTGTTCGCGGCCGTCGCGATGCTTTTATGTTCCATTGGCATCTATGGATTGCTGGCTTACATAGTTGGGCAGAGGTCTCGTGAGATTGGAATACGAGTAGCCCTGGGAGCCAAGCGGTCAGATATTCTCAAACTCATTCTCGGCAAAGGGCTATTGCTCGCCGGTACTGGAATTGCGATTGGATTGATCCTTTCTGCAATCTCAGCACGGATGATTGCAGGTCTTCTGTATGGCGTTGATCCGATTGATGTGATCGTCTTCGTCACAGTCCCGCTGATTTTGTTGGTTGTCGCCTTTCTGGCGACTTACATTCCCGCTCGTCGGGCGACGATGGTGGATCCAATCATTGCCTTACATGAAAGCTAGAACGGCGAGGCTAGAAACGCAACCGACTGCCAAGGAGAAGAAAGTGTCCGTTTACGAAAGGCTAGAGGCTCTCAACATCGCACTTCCAAAACTCACGCCACCGGTAGCAGCGTTTGTACCGTTCCTGCGCAGCGGCAATTTGATTTTCCTGGCTGGTCACATTGCCAAACTCGAGGGCCAGCCATGGGTCGGTCAGTTGGGTGCGAATCTAACGACGGAGCAAGGGAAAAACGCTGCACGCGCCGTGGCCATCGATCTGATGGGCACACTTCAAGCGGCGGCGGGTGGCCTAAACCAGATCAAACGTATCTTGAAGCTGATGGTGCTCGTGAATAGCACTCCCGCGTACACCGAGCAGCATCTGGTGGCCAATGGCGCATCGGAATTCTTCGCGGAGATTTTTGGAGAAATAGGAATGCATGTTCGCTGCGCCTTTGGGGTCGCTCAGATTCCGTTTGGAGCTTGTGTCGAGATCGATCTGATCGCGGAGACTGAGAACTGACGGGGGATGGAAGCTAGATTTGCACAGATCGTAAAGCTGATACCGAGAAGGAGACCTCATGGCCACAATTCAAACTGCAGCCGACTGGCGGAAGGAGTGGTTCGAGATCGCAGACGCAACCTATTTGAACACTGCAGCCCATGCGGCCATCCCCCGTGTGGCCCTGCATGCGGTGCAAACCTCAATTGAAGTCAACAAGTCTCCGCATCACATGGACGACGTCGTTTTCTTCGAAGCTCCAAGCCGAATTCGGGCATCCCTCTCGAAAATGATTGGGGCGAAACCGGAAGAAATCGCGCTCACTACCGGGGCAAGCACCGGCGTTGCGGCCGTGGCCCATTTCCTGAGGTGGAAGCCGGGCGATGAGGTTATTACTGCCAAGGGAGAATTTCCACTGCAATATGCCACCTGGAAACCCATGGAAGAACGCGAGGGCGTGAAATTCAAAATCGTAGCGCCGCGAGACAGCTTCATCACGGCAGATGATCTAATCCACGCGCTGACGCCTAGAACGCGCGTCGTTTCCGTGAGTCATGTGCGCTTTGACGACGGCTCGCTGTTGAATGCGGCCCGCGTGGCTGCGGCATGCCACGCTCAGGGCTCGCTATTTGTGCTCGATGTAAGCCAGTCTTGTGGTGCGGTGCCGATGGATGTCAACGAGCTTGGCGCCGATTTTTTAGTGTGTGCTGGATACAAATGGCTTCTTAGTCCCTATGGCACGGGATTCTTTTGGGCGAAGAGCGAACACCTGGACAGGGCGCGTCCGGGTCCGTTTTATTGGACGGCGCAGGACGCTGAAGATGATTTTTTTAAATTGAATTTTGTCGATCCCGCACCATCCCGCAGCGCCAAGCGCTGGGATGCGGCGGAAGCGGCCACTTATTTAAATTTCAACCTGGCGGCTATGGATGCCTCGGTAGATTTTGTGCTGCGAGCCGGGCCCGAATTGGTACTCGAACACAACCGAAAATTGATTGATCTCTTGTTCCAACGCCTCCCGAAAGGCTGCGTTCCGGCGAGTCCGCTGGAGTCCGCAGCGCGCGGGCCTTACGGCTGCTTCACTGCGCGGAGCCCTGAAGAGACCTCCGAGCTTTATCAGAAGCTGCAGAAGGAACATGTTGTCGTGGCGAAGCGAGAGGGTAAGATCCGCGTCTCACCCCATTTGTTCAATTCAGAGCGGGACATCGACCGCCTGATTAACGTGTTGGCCGCATGATGTTGACGCGGAATTTTGTTCACGGGAGAAGGATGACCCCTGAGGTGATCTCGAATCGCACCAACAAGACTCAAGATGTCGCTCAACTTAGGGGACGAAATTATTTCGTGGTGCGGTGGACTTTTTCCGACCTACTACTAACCTTCAGAGGGGGAGCTATGACGACGCCTTTCTACAAAATCGTGCTGGGAACTGCGATTCTCGCGATGAGCAATCTGGCCGCCGTCGCGCAGACGAATACCATCAAGCCAGCGTACGATTTTTCCCTCTCGCGCGAAGAGAAAATCAAGCTGGCCGAGAGCGCTGGCCCACCCGAGGTTTCCAGCAAGGCTACTGTCTATGTTCTTGACAGCACTGGCTACGTAAAAGTCCGAGACGGAAGCAATGGCTTCTCCTGCTTTGTGGACCGGCAAGCGCCGGTCAATCTGGAACCCACTTGTTTTGACGGTGAAGGAAGCGCAACGACGCTCCTTGCCCGGCTCTTCGTGGAGGCGCAACGCGCGCTGGGGAAGAACGAGGACCAAATCAAGGCTGATCTCGGTGAGGGTTATCGGACTGGGAAGTTCCAGGCTCCGCGCAAGCCCGGAATCGTTTACATGCTTTCAGACCTGGGCTACCTTTTGGTTCCCACGGCGAACAAATTGGTTCACATGCCGCCGCATCTGATGTTTTATGCGCCTTATGTCACCGACAAGGATATCGGTTCCCCGCCAAGTGCGCGGAACATGCCTCGCGTGCTTAGGGCGGGCCAGCCGGACGCTTACATTATTGTGATGGCGCCATCCGAGGGAGTGCACTGAGTTTCTTCGGGGAAATCGGGAAATCGGGGAAAGACGGCCGATTGCTTCAGGCGTCGATCTGAGTTCATGCGACGGAGCTAGACTGAGCTGTTCGGTTTGACCGGAGGACCATGGAGATACGGACGATCGGCCCATTCCTTCATTATTTTGGCAACGTGCGAGAGCGCACTATGCGCGTGGCGCGTTGTATTCCGCCGGACAAGATCGATTGGACCTACGCACCGGCCAAGTTTACTTTGGGCGATCTGTTGCGGCATCTGGCGGTAGCGGAACGATATATGTGGGCGGAAAACGTGCAAGGGCGTCCGGCTCGTTACACGACGCACGGAAAAGAGCTGGCGGACGGTTACGACAATGTGATGGCGTTTGTCGAACGCTTGCACGCGGAATCGATGGAAATTTTCGGACGACTCACCGATGAAGATCTACAGAAGAGATGCAAAACACCCGATGATGCGCCCATCACTACGTGGAAGTGGCTGCGCTTGATGGTCGAACACGAGATACATCATCGCGGGCAAGTTTACATTTACTTGTCATTGCTCGGCGTCGCCACGCCGCCACTCTATGGCCTAACCTCCGAACAAGTCCGCTGCCGCGCCGCCGTGGATTGATTTTCACGGAGCTGCGCTCGACTTGAAGGTCGTTTCATTGAGCATCCGAACTTAACTCGATATCTAATCGAAGGCGTAGCGCCGCAAAAAAGGGACACGGGCTCGGCGTAGCCTTTGCCGACTATGACGGCACTCGTGCGGGCAAAACGATGCTGGGTTACCGGGGCGGAACATCCAGATTGCGCGCGATCCATGGCAGCAGCACGCGCTGGAAAATAATCGGGTCCGGCCAGACCTTTACCTGTCGGCCCAAGTGTCCCCCCTGCGGATTGATCCAAGCGTCCTTGGGTACATCTCCGGCGCTCATTAGCTCATAAATGTCGGAAATCGGGACTTGCGTATCTTTCACGCCGGCTATAACCAGCATCGGAGTCGTAGGCTTTCCTAAGATGCCCTGATTCACCAGCGACATTTTCGCGAAGATTGCGGCGATGTCATCCACCGAGTTCACGTTGTCAAAAATCGCCATCAACGCCGGCACTTGGTCAAATAAATATTCGCGATTGCCAAGCAGTGATTCAGTAAGAAATTTCCGGGTGAAAAAAAGATCGGTCGGCGGAGACTGCACGCTCACGGCTTTCAATCTGTCGCGCTCCACAACCGCCATTTTAGTTCCCCAATACGCTCCCCAACTCACCCCGTGAAACGCAATACGCGACTTGTCCACTTCCGGGCGGGTATGAAGATAATCGATCACTTTTGATAACAGGCGATCGGCAGTGGGGCTTGCTTTTATCGGGCATTGCCCTGTTCCCGGCCCATCCACCGCTATGAAGCCAATGCCGTATGGAAGAATTGCGCCAAAACTTTCGGTCAAATCCTCTTTTCTGCTGTCGAGTCCATTGACCGCAATGACCATCGGCACGGGACCGCCGGCATTTTTTGGTAAACGCACATAGCCGATAATTTCCGAGCCTGCAAACGGGATATGCACCACCTCGAGCGGCGGATCCCAGAATTTCGCGTGGGCCAGAAATGCTTCGATCGCTTTGGCATAAGATTCTTTCTTTTTTGGCGAAGACGGAATGGGCCATCGGCCAAAAGAATAAACTCGCCACGCTCGTATGAAATCGGCATTGGCTTTTTCAGGATCGGATTTTTCGAGCGACCTGCCTTCCGCCATGTAGCGATCGCCCACATGCATAAACGCTGTCGCCCACTCGTCCTTATCGCGGGTCTTGATCGAAGCGAAGGCTTCCTCCACATCTTCAGGATGCATTCCGATCATCGGATACATCCCGTTCTGCGCACGCTTGACCGCTTCCACCTTTATTTCTTCGATGGTGCGTTCCGCTCTTTCCTGCGCGGGGGTTGCCATCGGTGCCGCCAACAGCGTGAGTATACCCGCCAAATTTAAAAAAAACCGCCATCCTTGCGTCTTTGCCATAGGTCCCTTTTGTTGTGGTGAAATTAAGCGCCGCGACACTCCGCGAAGCTTCAATAGATATGTCATGTGGTTCAGAGGCGCATCTTGTCGAGCGTCCCGCCGGCCCTGTCTGGAAATAGTCTAGAAAATAAACTTCAGCCCCAGTTGCACGGCCCGGCTCCCGCCCGATCCGATCACTGGATTCGAAGCGGCCACGTCCGGTGTCGCGCACGAGCATCCGAAGCCTCCCGGCCCCGGTACGGATGGATCGTTGTGGCCCCATCCGTTTTGGCCGCCGAAAGGATTCGCGAAGTTTGGATGATTGAACAAGTTAAAAAATTCGGCGCGGAACTGCATGTTCAACCGTTCGCCAAATCGAAAATTCTTCATCGCCGAGAAATCCACATTACGGAATCCAAAATCCCGGAAGATATTACGCCCCATGGTGCCAAAGCTGCCCACTCCTGGAGGCAACATGAGCGAACTGCCCACTTGGTAGCAGCCATATAGTCCAAGCGCCGTGGTGTTCGCCCCGACCGGCCCTCCATCAAGCGCCTGTGCCTTCGCTAAACAGGCGGGATCGCTGGTGCCCGCGAAATAGGGGACACCTGACGAAATTGTCGGTTTGAAATCCGACGGATTCCCGAAGAAATTCCAGCGATCCACCAGCTCACCGGTTCCGCTGATGTCCGTCCCGGCATCAATCGGTCCCCAGGGTTGCGCGCCAAAAACGCTCACGATGGTATTCACCTGCCAACCTTCCAGCAGTTCACCTTTCGTCTTTATTCCTGGAATGGCGTAGGTAAGCGAGAGGGTAAAGCGATGCCGCATATCGAAGTCGCTGCTGGCATATTCACCGGTCGGATTGGCGCTGTTCATCGGCAGCCCGGAGCCCGCTCCGAAGTCCCAGTTCGCGCCTACATCGTCAAGCGCGTGAGAATAGGTGTAGCCGGCAAGAAAGCTCAACCCATGATAGTCGCGGCCAGTCAGCGTCATCTGCAGGCCGTCGTAGTTGGACTTGTAGATATTTCCCATCTGGTAGATTTGTCCCAGGAAAGGAAATCTCGCATTGAACGGCCGCGCGTTTTGCTCCGCGACAGGATCGGCGCCCGCTCCGCAAACACCAGGGTCATAGCCTGAAGCGATGCACGCTTGCCATCCCGCACCTACGGCGGGCTGATTGATGTCATGGATGCCGACTAACTTTGAGCCGTGATTTCCGACGTACGCCGTCTCCAAAGTGATCTTCGAATTGAACGCATGCTGCACGTTCAAGTTCCAGGCGTACACGTAGGGTGTTTTCAGATTCTGTGTGATGCCCAGAATCGTGCAGGGGCTTCCCGTGGCCACGCTGCAGTCGATCTTACCGGTTGGGAAAACTGTTCCGCCGCCCACGTTGTCCCAATTCAATTGCGATCCCGGGAACACCACCAGCCCGGTAGCAATATTTCCCGTCCCCGGCTCCACTCCCACGCCACCGGTGGGTATGGTTGAAAGCCCGATGTTGTTATTCAGCGCGAGGAAAGATTCCCAGTTCACCGTTTCGTAGATCAGTCCCGCACCGCCGCGTATCACCGTCTTGTTATTGCCCCCGATGTCCCACGCAAATCCTGCGCGGGGCGCAAAGTTGTAAGGGTCAAGGTTGTAAGGCCCGCTTATCCCTTTTCCCACTTGCACAAGTCCAACGTTGGGATCGAAATTCGCAAGCTGATTGTTGGCGTCTTTGATTACCGTATTCAGTTCGTAGCGCAAACCCAGGTTCAGCGTCAGGTGGCTCGTTATGCGCCAGTCGTCCTGCGCAAACAGCGCCACTCCCCAGTTGTGAATGTCGCGGGTGGGATCGCCAATCAACAAACTGCCGTTCGTCGGAGCTCCCGCGAAAAAATCTTCAATCGGCGTGGACGTGGGAAAAGCGTCCCCACCAAGAAACTTGAAGCGCCCTCTGGTCCCGCCATATGCCCCGCCCTCGAATCCGTCGCGGTGTACCTCGCCCCCAAATTTGAATGCGTGCTTTCCAATGGTTCGCGAAACATGATCTATGAACTGGAATCGGTCATCCGGCCCCTGCACTTTGGGCCAATTGAATCCGCCAAGTCCGCCCAACGGAAAGCTAAAAAATCCCAGCACGTTGATGCGCGGCAACCCGCCATACAACGGATTCGTCACTCCCGTATCCAGCCCATAAGAGCTGGCCGGAACGTCGTGATCATTCGGGAATGTCGGTTGGTACAAGCGGTTGTACCCGAAGCGCGCCTCGTTGATCCATGTCGTATTGGGCGTCCACACTTCGTTTAACCCGATGACTTGCGCTCGCGTATGAATCTGCGTTAGCCATTTCGTTTGCAATTGGGCCGCGTCCTGCACCGTGCCGTTGTTATTTCCAAAAAAGTACAAGCCGTTCAGGGTATTTTCCTGATTGATCCGGTAATCGATTTTGCCCACCGCGTTATCGACAGAAACGCTGTTCGGCAGACCGTAGTTGATCACCGTGTTTCCCGCCGGGTTGGTTCCGTTGTTACCTGGTATTCCTGTGCCATTGCAGCTAATTGGCGGCCCCAGTGTGCATCCGGCAATTTTTAAACTGGCCGCGCTGACATCATTGGGAATTTGCCCCGCGAGAAAGGCCGCATGGACATCCGCGATCGCGTCGATGGCGCTGTTGTTGCAATCGCCGGTGACGATGAAGGTACAAGTCGGCCCGCTGGCCGGTGTGCTCAAACTGACCGTCGCCGGCGTGATGACCTGCCCCACATTTCCTACCGTGTAGCGCTGTCCCTCATATGCGCCAAAGAAAAATAATTTATCCTTCCGTATGGGCCCGCCCACCGTGGCTCCGAACTGTTTCAGGTTGCGTGGAGATTTCTCCGTTCCGACGGGATCGTAATAATTTCGGGCGTCCAGCGACGTGGTGCGCACAAATCCATACGCTGTGCCATGCAGCGCGTTGGTGCCCGACTTCAACCCCACGTTCACTATCGTTCCCGGCTTCCATCCATATTCCGCGGGCGGATTTTGAATCACGTTGAATTCCTGGATGGCATCAACCGGAAGGATGGTCGCCGAATCACCCGCGATGCCCGCGCCATTGATAATGCTCTGTCCGGAAAACGGTTCGCTGTTGAACATTCCATCGACGAGGTAGGCGTTGTCCTCCGCGCGCAGTCCGTTGCTGCTCGTAGTGGAAAATCCTCCGCCCGGATACCGCACCACTCCAGGGCGCAGTTGCAGCAGATTTTCATAGTTCCGGCCGTTCAGCGGCAGGTCGTTGATTTCCTCATTGCTCAGCGTTCCGCCCAACGAAGAAGAGGTGCTGTCCAGCATGGGAATTTCTTCTGTAATTGTCACGACCACATTGGAATCGCCGGCCTTCAACCTGGCGTCCACCCGCACATCCTTGCTGACCTCCAGCACGATGCCTTCGGTCTGAAAACTGTTGAAGCCCTTCGCTTCGATATATACCTTGTATGTGCTGGGTGGCAGATCCGCCACTACGTAGTCTCCGGCCTCATCCGTTACCGTGGTCCGCGCCTCATTCCGGAGCGTGTCTATCACGGTCACCTTGGCGCCCGTGATGGCCGCCTCCTGCTGGTCGTGAACGCTGCCTAAAACGCGCCCGGTGGTAGTCTGGGCGTGCAGGCCGCTGGCATATAGGCCCGCATAGAGGAATGTCGTGAATAGAATCGCGAGGACAAACTTTAGGCACCTCTCGGCCGATGAAATGCGCATGGTGGGACCCCTCCCCTAAACGCGTCAAATGCCTCGACTGTCTTGATGGTTCGGTGGTAATACCACCATATATTTAATAGTGTCAACAAAAATTTTTGATTTTCGCGATTTTGTGGTATATCGGTCATACCAATTTTGGGTTCTAGTGCCTTGGCTTTGCCCCCGGTGCTAAGGTTGGTCGCAGGGCCCGGAGCTGCTCCGCAGGTCTCTCTTTCGTGGAGGCGTGGATGTACAAAGTTGTCCAGACTTCCCGGCTGTACGAACAGATTGTTCAACAAATTGAAGATTCCATTCTCAAGGGAACCTTGAAAGAGGGGGACCAGTTACCTGCCGAGCGCGAGCTCGCTCAGCAGTTCGGCGTGAGCCGCACCGCCGTGCGTGAAGCGGTCAAGACCCTGCACGAAAAAGGCCTCGTCGAAGCCTATCCGGGTCGCGGAACTTTCGTTACCAATGGCACCGGACATTCCTTCCGCCAGACCTTGGACCGCATGATGCGCAGCGGGCCACCCGAAGGCACCGCTCACCTTACCGAGGTTCGCAATATCCTCGAGCCGGAAATCGCTGCCCTTGCCGCCGAGCGCGCCGACGGCGAAATGATTTCCGCCATGCGCGAGGCCATTGGCGTGATGGACAACACCCGCAGCGACGCTGAAGCGTTTATCGAAGGCGACCTGGATTTCCATTTGGCCCTCGCCGAAGCCGCTGCCAATCCGCTCATCCTTTCCTTGATCGACTCCATCGTCGGGTTGCTGCGCGAGCAACGCATGCGCACCTATTACGTCAAGGGCGGCCCTGAGCGTGGCCAGTATCATCACAAGAAAATTTTGGAAGCCATCGAGCATCGCGATTCGCAGGGAGCCCGCGAGGCGATGCATGCGCATCTTCGCCAGGTCGGAGAGGATTCGCGCGAAGAGTAACGAATCGGGTCGTAGGTTTTATCCAACGGTATCTGCGCGGGACGGAGATAGAAACACATGGCCAAGCTTGGCTTCGTAGGTCTCGGGGTGATGGGCAGCGAGATGGTTTTGCGCCTGCTCGAAAAGGGCCACACCGTCACCGGCTACAATCGCACACGCGCTAAAGCCGAGCGCCTCATCGAAAAGGGCATGAAGTGGGGAGCATCTCCTCGCGAAGTCGCCGCCGCTTCCGAATTTACCTTTTCGATGGTTACCAATTCCGACGCATTGAAAGCGATTATCGAAGGAGCCGAGGGTATTCTGGCCGGCTTGGCCCCCGGCAAATTGCTGATCGACATGAGTACCGTAAGTCCCGCTTTTAGCCGGTCCGTTGCGGAAAAAGTGCGTCAAAAGGGAGCCGACATGGTCGATGCTCCCGTTTCCGGCAGTGTGATCACCCTTCAGGAAGGCAAGCTGTCGGTCATGGTCGGCGGTCACAAAGAAACTTTCGATCGCGTTGTCACTCTGCTGCACGACATCGGACCAAAAGTTACCTACGTCGGCGACAACGGCCTGGCGCTGGTGATGAAAATTGCCACCAACCTCAGCCTCGCCGTTCAAATGTTGGCCTTTTCCGAAGGCGTACTCCTCGCCGAAAAAAGCGGCATCTCCCGGGAGATCGCGGTCGAGGTGCTCATCAACAGTGCCGTCGCCTCGCCGATGGTGAAGTACCGCGGGCCCTTCGTTCTCAAGCTGCCCGATGAAGCGTGGTTCAACGTCAACATGATGCAAAAAGACATGCTGCTCGCGTTGGAGCTGGGCCGGTCTGTCGACGTGCCCTTGCCCACCACCGCCGTTTCCAACGAAATTCTGACGGCGGCGCGCGGCATCGGCTTGGCCCACGAAGATTTCGCGGTGATGTTCGATGTTCTCGCCGGGATGAGCGGAGTAAAGCGATGAAGACCGCAGCGAATCAATCTCAATCCACTGCCGAACCTGCCATTGCGGTGGAAAAATATCTACACATGTACCGCCGCATGCAGATGATTCGTCTTTTTGAAGAGCAAGTGAACGAGCTGTACACCCGCGCGTTGATGCCCGGGCTCGCCCATCTCTACGTGGGCGAAGAAGCTGTCGCCGTGGGAATTTGTGAAGCACTGAACCGGGACGATTACATCACCAGCACTCACCGCGGTCATGGACACTGCGTTGCCAAAGGCGCATCCCCCGATCGCATGTTCGCGGAGCTGCTGGGCAAGGAGGCTGGCTACTGCAAAGGCAAAGGCGGCTCCATGCACATCGCCGACCAGCAAACCGGAAATCTTGGTGCTAATGCCATCGTGGCGGGCAGCACCGGCATCGCTACAGGAGCCGCATTTTCCGCCAAGCATCTCAAGACCGGCCAAGTCTCGGTTTGCTTTTTTGGCGAAGGCGCTCTCGGTCAGGGCGTCCTCTATGAAGTCATGAATCTTGCGGCGCTGTGGAAGCTGCCGGTTATCTACGTTTGCGAAAACAATCTTTATTGCGAGTACACCCATTTCTCCGAAACCACCGCCGGCGAAATTCTCGATCGCGGCAAGGCCTTCGGCGTCCATGCCGAAGCCGTCGACGGTCAGGACGTTCGCGCCGTCTACGATGCCGCTTCCCGTCTCGTCGCGCGTGCTCGTCGCGGCGAAGGCCCCGCCTTCCTGTTGTGCAACACCTACCGTTACACCGGCCATCACGTGGGCGATATCAGCCGCGAGTATTACCGCACCAAGCAGGAAGAACACGAATGGAAAACCGGCCGCGATCCGATTTTGGTCCTGGGCACCTGGCTTCTGAATCAGAAATTGACCGACGACGCCACCCTGAAATCCATCGAATCTGAAGTTCGCGCAGAGATGCTGGCCGCCATCGATTTTGCTGTGGCCGCGCCCTATCCCCGTCCGGAAGAAGCGGAGCAGGACGTTTATGCCTGAGGTCCAAGTCAGAGAACTCACCTTCGCGCAGGCCGTACGCGAAGCTCTTGCCGAAGAAATGCGCCGCGATTCGCGTGTATGCATTCTTGGCGAAGATGTAGCTGAAGCCGGCACACCCTTTAAAGTGCTCTCTGGTCTCGTCGAGGAATTCGGCACCGACCGGGTCATCGATACGCCGATCTCCGAAGCCGGCTTTACCGGCGTCGGCGTCGGCGCGGCGATGACCGGCATGCGGCCCGTCGTGGACATCATGTTCGGAGATTTCTTGACCCTGGTCATGGACCAGATGGTCAATCAGGCTGCCAAGGTCCACTACATGTCCGGCGGCAAATGGAAAGTTCCTATGGTTTTGCGCACCACACTTGGCGCCACACGACGTTCCGCGGCACAGCATTCGCAATCTCTCCACGCCTGGCTCAGCCACGTTCCCGGCCTGAAGGTGGTCATGCCCTCCACTCCCTACGACGCCAAGGGCCTTCTCAAGTCCGCCATCCGCGACGACAATCCGGTAGTCTTTTTCGAAGACAAAATGATGTACAGATCCAAAGGGCCCGTACCTGAAAGCGATTACACCATCCCCTTCGGCGTGGCGGACATAAAGCGCGAAGGAACTGATATCACTCTGGTCGCCACCAGCAGCATGGTGCAGGTCGCTCTCGGCGCGGCGGTCTTGCTCGAAGAGGCGGGCATCAGCGCCGAGGTCATCGACCCGCGTACCACGTGGCCGCTCGACGAAAAAACGCTGATCGATTCCGCCAAAAAAACTTCTCGCGCCATCGTGATTGATGAAGGTTACGGCCGCTACGGCGTAACCGGAGAAATTGCTTCCGTCATCGTTGAAGGCGCGTTCTACAATCTCGAAGCTCCGGTCAAACGCATGGGCGCCATGCATGTTCCCATCCCGTTTTCTCCGCCGCTTGAAGACGTGACCGTACCTACCGAGCAAACTGTTTTTGAAGCCGCTCGCTCACTCTGCGGCAAATCTTAGCGCAGACGGAAACAGGAGGTGCAAGCATGGCACTGAAAACCTACGGACCGATGGCGGTGGATTGGGAAAATCGTATCGATTTTGACCGTTTGCGCCGCGAACGCCTCGACCGCGCGAAAAAACTTCTCGCCCAATCCGAAATGGGTGCGCTGTTGTGCTTCGACATGAACAATGTTCGCTACCTCACTTCCACGCACATCGGAAGCTGGGCGCAGGACAAGATCAGCCGCTTTGCCTTGTTGCCGCAAAACGATGAACCCATCCTCTGGGATTTTGGCTCCGCCGCGCGCCATCACCAGCAGAATTGCCCTTGGCTCGGCGAACGTTCTCGTCCGGGTATTCCGCTTCTTCGCGGCGCGATGTCCCCGGAAATGGGACGCGCTGAAAACGTTGCCAAGAAAATCAAGGTCGAGCTCGAAAAGCGCGGCCTGCTCAACGAGCCGCTGGGCATCGACGTGGTCGAGCCGCCCATCCTCTTCGCCTTGCAAAAAGAAGGCATTAAAATCGTCGATGGCCAGCAATTGATGTCGGATGCTCGCGTGATCAAGACGCGCGACGAAATTTCGCTGCTCAATCATTCCGCCATGATGGTGGACGCCGCCTACGACGAGCTTTACCGTGCCATGAAGCCGGGTATGTCGGAAAATCAGGCGGTCGGTCTCGCCAGCAAAGTTCTGTACGATCTGGGTTCTGAATACGTGGAAGCCGTGAACGCTATTTCCGGCGAGCGTTGCAACCCGCATCCTCACGTTTTTTCCGATCGCGTTCTTCGTCCCGGTGATCCCGTTTATTACGACATCCTCCATTCCTACATGGGCTACCGCACTTGTTACTACCGTTGCTTCACCATCGGCTATGCCTCCCACGCCATGATCGATGCCTACAAACGCTGCCGCGAATATCTCGACGCCGCTATCTCCCTGGTGCAGCCCGGGCGAACTACCGCCGAAATAGCTTCGGTATGGCCCAAAGCGCAGGAGTTTGGTTTCCCTGATGAAGAAGCCGCCTTCGCCCTGCAATTTGGTCACGGCATTGGCCTGGCCATTTGGGAAAAGCCGGTCATCAGCCGCATGGTTTCGCTCGAACATTCGCACGAGATCAAGCCCGGAATGGTTTTTGCTCTCGAAACTTTCTGGCCTTCCGCCGATGGTTGGAGCGCTGCGCGTATCGAAGAGGAGATAGTCGTTACCGAAACCGGCCACGAAGTGATTACTCGCTTCCCCGCGGAAAATCTGATGGTTGCCGGTGCGCACTATTTCACCGTCGATGGTCCGCTGCCCACCACCCGCGAGCATGAAGCTCCGCCCAGTCGCCGAGTGGTTGAAATGGTTGAATCCAGCGCAAAAATCGAAGGAGTAGCGGCCACGGACTAGCTCGCTTTCACCAGTCCACTGCACATCTATGGCGATCAGCGTGGTAATGCCCGCATTGGAAATGGCCCAGGAGACCGGCAAACTTCTGGCCTGGCGCAAAAAAGAAGGCGACATTGTCACCAAAGGCGAGCCACTTCTCGAAATTGAAACCGACAAAGCCGTCGTCGAAATTGAATCGCCCGCCGGTGGAATTCTTGCCGGCGTAAAGTCTCACGAAGGGGCCGTCGTTCCCGTCGGCGAGATCATTGCCTGGATCGTAGCTCCCGGCGAACAACCGCCTGCTTCGTCAGCCGCAGCTACTCCCACTGGTCGCACCAAAACCGAGCAGCCCAAGGTTTCTGCTCCGGCCGGCGTGTCTGCTTCCTCGCCCGCGCCGTCCAGCATCAACATCTCTCCCAAGGCGCGCCGCCTCGCCAAAGAACACGGCATCGACATCACGCAAATTCGCGGAACAGGACCGGAAGGTAGCATCACCACCGAGGACGTTCTCGCCGCGAAAGAATCTGCTTCTTCAACGCCTTCTACAGATTCAAAAATTCCTACGCCATTATCAAGCGGACCCGCCGCGCTTAGCGCCGTCGCGCGGCTCATGGCCGAGCGCACCGCCAAAAGTTGGACCACCGTCCCACACTTTTTCGTAGTTCGCGATGCCGACTCCAGCGCTCTGCTCGACTTCCAGAAAAAAATTAAGGCCCAGCTACAAACCTCCGTGTCCGCCTCTCCGACTATCACCGACTGTCTCATTGGCCTCGTCGCCCGCACACTGCAGCGTCATCCCGCTCTCAACGCCAGTTGGACCGGCGATAACATCCGCATCAACCCCGAAATCAACATCAGCCTGGCCATCGCCGTTCCCGATGGCGTTGTCGCACCCGTAATTCAAAAAGCCCACGCTGCCACTCTTGCCGAAATCGCCACGCAACGTTCCGCTCTAGCCGCCCGTGCGCGTAGCGGCAAACTCACTCCCGCCGATCTTTCCGGCGGCACCTTCACTATCAGCAATCTCGGTATGCTAAAGGTCGATGCTTTCACTGCCATCATCAGTCCGCCGCAAGCCGCTGTTCTCGCTGTCGGCGCCATTTCCGATCGTGTCGTAGCCGTCGGCGGCCAGCCCGCGGTACGCCCGATGATGACTCTGAGCCTCTCGAGTGATCATCGTGTTATCGACGGCGCCCGCGCCGCGGCCTTCCTCAATGATCTGGTCGAAGCCATTCGTGAACCCGAAGAATGGCTCCGCCTCTGATGCCCAACCCCACGCCCGCACGAAAAAAACCTTTCTACGCCAACCTCTGGGTCCAGGTGTTGATTGCCATCACTGCGGCCATTTTATTCGGTCGTTTCTATCCCGCCAAAGCCATCGCCATGAAGCCGCTCGGCGATGGTTTCATTCGCCTCATCACCATGATCATTTCGCTGATCATTTTCTGCACCGTGGTTTCCGGCATCGCCAGCATGCAGGACATGAAAAAAGTCGGACGCGTCGGCGGCAAGGCGCTCTTATATTTCGAAGCGGTATCCACCCTGGCCCTGTTCATCGGTCTCGTGGTCGGCAATCTCGTTCATCCCGGCACGGGCCTCAACGTCAACGCCGCCACCCTTGACGCCAAAGCCGTCGCCGATTACGCAGGTCAAGCCAAAGCGCAGTCCATCCCCGAATTTTTGCTGCACATCATCCCCACCACTATCGTGGATGCTTTCGCCAAGGGCGACATCTTGCAGGTCGTTTTCGTCGCCATACTCTTTGGCTTCGCGCTTTCGGCCATCGGAGCCCGCGGCAAGCCTCTCATCACCGTAATCGACTCGCTCACACAAACCGTTTTTGGCATCGTCAACATTCTCATGCGCCTCGCTCCCATCGGCGCATTCGGCGCCATGGCGTTCACCGTCGGAAAGTACGGTATCGCCGCCCTCGGCCCCCTCGCCAAGCTGATCGGCACTTTTTATCTCGCTTCAATTTTCTTCGTGCTCGTCGTTCTCGGGGCCGTCGCGCTTCTCGCCGGCTTCAGCATCTTCAAATTTCTCGTCTACATTAAAGAAGAGGTGCTTCTGGTCCTGGCCATCAGTTCTTCGGAGCCTGCCATCCCCACGCTCATGGAGAAGCTGGAAAAACTCGGCTGTTCGAAAGCCCTTGTCGGTCTGGTCGTCCCCACCGGCTACACCTTCAACACCGACGGCTCCAGCATTTACATGACTCTCGCCGCCCTCTTCGTCGCGCAAGCCACCAACACGCCTCTTACGCTGGGCCAACAGCTCACCATTTTTGCCGTCGCCATTCTCACTTCTAAGGGCGCCAGCGGCGTGCAGGGCGCCGCATTCATCGCTCTCGTCGCCACGCTTACCGTGATCCCCACCATTCCTGTTGCCGGCATGGCACTTATTCTTGGGATTGATCGCTTCATGAGTATGTTCCGCGCACTCGTGAACATGATCGGCAACGGTGTAGCCACCATTGTGGTCGCCCGGTGGGAAAACGAACTTACCCGAGAGGCATTGCAGAAAAACCTCGCTGCCGGTTCCGCCTGAAGATGATTTCCTGTGTAGAGCGCGCTCGCGAACCGAGGTCGGCGAAGGGGCGAGAGCTGAGGTCATAGCGCCAAATTTCTCACTACTGAAGAAAACCGATGTCGAAGAAATTGTGAATGCATTCCCGCGTCTGAGTTGAAAGATGCTTCACGAAGAAATGCTCGGACGTCGAACGGAAGCATCCGTGGGGCCTCTCAAAAGTTGTGTGCGCAGCAATGTGGAAGGACTAGCAGCGTTACGGCTTCGTTTGCTGCTCAGCTCTAGGAGTTGGCGCGGAGCAGGCCCAATTGGCTGCGTCAGACGATCCGGAGTTGGACGATAGGCGTATGTTTGCGCCAGCAATGCTGATATCACTCACAACCAATTGTACAAATCGCCCGGTTAGCGTTAAGCCCAGTGAATTAATTCCAAGCACGCTGTGACCGCGATAGGCCCCAGAGCCAGGTGCTGCGGTGCGATTCCAAAAGTAAGTCCAACAGGAATAGCGAACTGTCAAAGCTCCGGGGTTGGGGACTGTTCATTCAGCATCTAAAGGAAGCTCCCGGCCGGATCGAGGAGCCGGCATTGTTATGGAATCACTGATGCAACCTGAGCATCGATACAGGCCAGGCGCCGCCGCAAAAGAGAAGTAATCCCAGCAAGGACCGTCGCCTCTTCGATATTAAGCTGGCGAAAGATCATGAGTAATTCTGCCACTGCGATGCGCTTTTCCAGATGATTCAGAATTTCTCGTTCGACGGGATCAAGCTGGCGCTCAATGGTCAACGCTTGTCCCATGAGTGTTGCCTTGGTGTTCACACGCTTCTCGCCACCCAGCAATTGTGCATCGAGAAGCGCTATCGGACCGGTGCGGCGAAGCCAACTGCGTCGCAGAATTTCAGGTAGGTCAGTCCTGCGCGCCAGGCGTTCGGCGTGAAACTCGGATTCTATCTCCGGCCCGGCCGCGCGCTGCGGCGATACCGCTTCTTCGACCCGAGTCCACGGCGGGCCACACGATGGATCGCTCCACTGGAAGGAAATAAGCGTCACAACGACGCGCATGTACCCCTGTGCGTGAAGATTGCTACCCCATTGTTGTACGGCGTCCAAAAAGGTCTGGTAGTCATCGCCCTGGGCGTGGCCGATGGCGTACTTCGCTGCGGAATATTCATGCAGGCGAATGATATAGATGTCCATGGGTGCGCCGTCGATCCATTCGCGCAATCGGTTGGCGACCGGCTCCGCATCACGCTCGCCTAGTTCCGTAATTATCTGGGCGATGCCCCCTGGAGCGAGATGGCGCGGCAAGCCGGCCACGACGCGCATTTGTATATCTTCTCCGGAGCGCCCTCCGTCGCGGAATCTCAGCGTGTTAAAGGGCGATGGGACAAACGGGGGATTGGCTGTAATCAAGTCGAAGCGTTCGTCACCCATGGCCTCGAAAAGATCCCCTACCATGACCTCGACATTGTTCGCGCCGGAAATGCGGGCGTTTAAGCGCGAACAGCGCGCAGCACGCAGCACGCGAATTTATGTCCACGGCAAGCACGCGCTGCGAATGCCTGGAAGCGAGTAACGCCTGAATGCCCGAGCCGGTGCATAAATCAAGGGCAATGCGAACCGGTTGCCGTACCGTGCAGCGAGCAAGAGCCCGGCTGTCGGCGCCCACAAACATGACCTGATCGTAAGGAACAGCCGTGTACCCCGGATGGGGAAGCTTGGGCCACGCATGATCTGAAAAGATCAAACGATCGCCCACAGGAAACAACGAAGCGCGAGCGCGGGCTGAACCCATCTCATCAATTGCCAGTAGCCCACTCTGGACAAGAACAAACTGGTCGGATGCGACGAATAACCGGTCAAGTTCGCCGGCGGAGAGCACCCCTTGCAACAAGAACAGATCGATAACCAGAGCCAGCGGATCGCGCGCTGCCAGGCGCTCCGCGCGATAGATAGGAACGGCCCGCCACTGGAGGTCGGCGAGATCTTGCAAACCCAGACGCTGTCGCACCGCCGTCTCTGAGTATCCAATCCTGATGAGATTCGAAACCATCTGCCGCAGGGCAGGCACGTCGGCATCGTTAATAAGGAAACTTACGCGTTCAGTCATAACTCAAAAAGCGCTCAATACAACTTCAATGAGGGATGGCGGTCGGCCAACGGGTGGGATACCAAGACGCCCTCATGACTCCCGCCCCGATGAAACGGTTAGTCGCATTTACCGGGCGACTGCTTTTGCACAAAGCCATCGACTTAAACCCAATGAGCAACCAAAACGGTGCCGATTGCAAAGACACTGACTGCAAATTTGGTTTTGCACCTGATTTGAGACTAGCAATTTCGAGAATGGTGGAAAACTGTCCGCTCTTTAGGTGAGTACTGCGAGTCAACGCCCGACTAGTCGCGGATTAATACAGGTGCCCGTTGCTAGCCAGAAACGGGGTTCGCGGAAATATAGATCGAAACGCTGAAATTGACGCGTCCGGTTGTCACCCGTGTCACTGAAAAGAAAAACGGAACCGGACCATTGACCTACTCTACCCTTTTTTGCCCCTGCGCATTTTTGCTAAGCGTCCAGCAATCGCTGTTTGCAGTGGAGGTATTTTCCGTGGTTTGCACCGAGACGTGGCCCAACAAAAACTGAATTTGCTCCAACTCGCCCCCGGCGCTGTGGCAGAGGCGAGCACACGATCTTCGAAGGTCATGCGGTGCGAGTTTTTGTGATTCCAACCTGCCACGGAACAGCTGCTGTGGCCGCCTTTGGGATTGAATGTGAAAGCGCTTGCCGCTAATGATTGGTTCGTAGTCAAGTAGCGGCATAGCTGCGGTTACGAGTGCCGCTCTGAGACTGCGCGCGCCGCTGTAATGGCGCTTAGAATTCGTAACGCAGCGCGAATTGCATAACGCGCGGCACGGTCAGCGTTCCGCTATAGTTTCCAAAGTTGGCTGAGTTTCCATTTGCCAGGCTGCCGCCGGTGGACGCCGATGCGGACTGCACGTCGAATCGGACAGAGTTGGTTACGTTGAAGACTTCCCAGCGGAACTGGAGACTCTGCCCGTCGCTCCACGGCATTTTCCAGCGCTTTGCGAGACCCAAGTCGATTCCGAAGTAACCGGGACCACGAATCTGATTGCGTCCACCGGTTTCCCCCGGGAACGCGTAACCAAAGTCGGCGGCGGCGGCAATTCCGTTGGCAAAAATGTTAGGAGCGGAATTGCCAATTCCATTGTTGTTGGGTCCGCTGTAGTAGGTGCCAGTGACCACCGGTCCGAGCTTGTCGGCATTGCCTTCGAGTTGGTAGTTGGTTGGATATTGGCCGCCATTATCCACGTTGACGGGAAAGCCGCTGGTCCAGCGCGCCAGTCCCGATAGTTGCCATCCGCCGATCACCGCCTCGGTGAACCGGTTGGCATTAGAGTCGATCCATTTGCCGCGCCCGAAGGGCATTTCCCAAATGGCATTGGTGTTGAACTGGTGCCGCAGGTCGAAATCCGAAGGGCCGCGGTTCGAGAAGGGATTCCAGGCATTGATGATTGCGCCTCCCAGACCGCCCCACTCTCCCACACGCTCTGCGTCAGAAGCGATGTCAATCGACTTTCCGTAGGTGTAGTTGAAGTCAAACTGAATGCCATGGGTCATCTTGTGCTGCAAGGTCATTTCCAAGGCGTTGTAGTTGGCGTTGGTCACGGTTCGCAGCGCGTACAGCGAGGAATACTGCGGACTATAGAACACGTTGGGGCCGGTGTAATTCCCGAGGTGATAGAAATACGTGTTGCCGGAATTATTGGCATCCGGAACCCCGCCGGTATCCATTTCGTAGATCGACAGTGACTCGTTCAAACTGTTGGCGCACAGAAGATCAAATGCCAGCACGGTGGGGTTCGTTGTGGAGTTAGCGTTTGAACAGCTACCGTAGGGGCTATTGGGACCGATTTGATAAGCGCCACCCGCTGCCAGTGGCTGGGTTATGTCCGCCCAGTATTTCTGAACCGCGGGCGAGACCATATTGGGGCTGAAATTGCTAGTCGTGACACCATTGCGGTAAAGCTTCGCCAGGGCGGTGGCCGCCGCAAAGTAATCGATGCCCGCAGCCTTGTCGAAGGGGTCGAGTGGCATGGCCAAATCTTCCTGGGCCAGCAACCGGTGAGCAAGTCTCCCGACATAGGCGGCCTGTAGAGTGAATCCTCCGGGCAACTGGCGCTGGACGGATAAATCGAGAGTGTACGAATAGGGAGTTTTGATGTGGTTATCCAAACCCCAGGCAATGGCCTCGCTGCCCGGCGCCGGGTTGCTGGGATAAGGCTCGGGGTAATTCACAGCAGGCGCTGGCGTGAAAATTGGGAAGCCAGCATTATCCACCGTCGGAATCGTGTTTATGCCCGTAATGCGCGGCGTAGTTGCAACCGTTTCCGAGGCGGCCGCATTGGGAATGCTTGTAGACAGCCCAAACGCACCGTTCTGATCGAAGGTAGAAAGCAGGCCTTCTCCAATTCGGTCATAGACAATACCGAACCCGGCCCGAATGCTGCTATGCCCTGCCCCGCCGAAAAGAGTATGAAGCAGGCCGGAGTCCTGGCTCGGTGACCACGCAAGAGCAACGCGCGGGCCCAGATTCTTATAATCCCAACCGTAGTATCCCTCCGTGCCACCGTTCGCCGGACCGGAGAAGTTGAAAGCGATGGGAGGAGCATCGATGGAGGGCACACCGTTATTCATGCCAATCCCGCGATTATTGAAATAGGTGTTAAGGCTTTCGGTCGGGGTTACTTCCAAACCGTTCGTCTCCCACGGTGGCGAGAATAGCGAGTAGCGCAGGCCCAGGGTGACTGTCAGACTCGGTTTGATTTTCCAGGTATCCTGCGCATAGATTTCGTATCCGTCCTCGGCAAAATCCCGAACTACAGGTGCGCCTTGGGGCAACGGGTTGCCGTTTCGGGCGTAGTTGTATTGCGCGTTGACTTCCACATCCATGCCAAATAGTGCTGTGACGGCGTTGTCGTAGTTAGTGCCAAAGCCATTGAAATCGACGGCCGGATAACCGTTATTTGCGGGATTGAGTGGTGAAGACGCGCGGCCCGCCAACCCCGAGGTATTCAACCATTGGGCGTTCGCGTATCCGCTGCTGAACGAATTGAGCTGGCTGGATTCAGGATTCCGGATCCTGGAGATCTGAAATCCGTATTGCAGACTGTGTTTTCCGTGTGTCCAGGTCAGGTCATCCCAGAAGCTGTGGGTGGGTTCCTGAAATGAATGCGAATAGTTCAGCGTGAGGTCAGTGGGCTGGGGGTCAATCCCTCGAAATGTATTAAAAGGTTGATCGGCATTTCCAATGGTGCCCAGACTCTCGCGTACGAAACCATATCGAAAATTGTTAATTAAAGTGCTGGTGATCACCGCGGAATAGTTAGCGATCAGACCCTTACTGTAATTAACGATGTCCGTGGTTGGGGCTTGCCCGGGGAAAAGCGGCGCATTGGCCGCGTTCTCGTTTGCCAGCGCGCCTGTAAGGGAAACGCGCTGCTTGCCGTCTCGCGTGATGTTGTAGTCCAGCTTGGCGATGTACCAATTTTTGGTGTCTGTGGTGGGGGCCGCGAAACGATACCCGGCGGTATTGAATCCATCACCTTGGCTAAAGTCGTTTGGAAGCGGATAGGTCTTGAAATAATTGAGAACAGCGGGATCCGGGCCGGATGGGCCAGTGTAGCCCGGGAGGGTGCTGAGCGGATCCATGGCTTTTAACTGAGCGGGCGAAAGGACGTAGTTCCCCGGAGCTGCGGTGTAATTGGCGCCGCTGAGGCCTTGCACGGTGTTGCCCGGGCAGGTCGCGGAAGGGTCACAAACGTATTGGACTACGCCATCACGCAATTCGGCAGTGGGAACCAATCGCAATACGCTCTGTTGCTCGACGTCACGATAAGCTTCGTAATTCATGAATAAGAATAAGCGGTCCTTCTTGATGGGCCCGCCCAGTGAACCGCCGAAAATATTGCGATTGAGGAATTGCGGCTGGTTGGGCTCCCCGCTCGCCAACTGCGAAGCCTTGAGGAAATAATCATTAGCGCTGACGAAGGAGTTGCGATTGTATTCGTAGGCAGAGCCATGAATATTGTTGGTGCCGCTCTTGGTGACCAAGGCGACCTGCGCGCCGCCGGCGCTGCCTTCATCGGCTTCCGCGTTGCTGGTGGTCACGCGAAATTCTTCCACGGAATCCAAGGTCACCGGCAAGACGGATTGAAACGCGTACCCGCCTTTAGGATTTACGGGGATACCGTCAAGAGTCACGTTGCTCTGGTCGCTGCGCGCGCCGTTGACTGACCCGCTGCGCGTATCGGTATCTTTTTCACCCTGCACGATCGTTGGATTATTTCCGGTGTACACCACGCCGGCTTGCAAGGAAAGCAGGTCGCCGACGTTGCGGCTTTCCAGGGGCAACTGCTTGACCTGGTTTTCTCCGAAAGCGATGCCCAGGGACGCGTCGGTGGTATTGATGGTCTGCGATTCCGCGGAAACTTCGACGGTTTCAGAAGTCGAACCGACGGATAAAGTCACATTTACGGTGGCGGGGTTGTTCACCAGCAATTGAATACTCTTCTGCTCATAGGCGCGGAATCCGGGAGATTCGACCTTCAGCGAATACGTGCCCGGTGCCAAGGAAACAAACTCGTACGCTCCGGTGCTGCTGGAAACGACATTGCGTTGCAGCCCAACGGAGTTATCGGTGAGAGTGACGGTGGCTCCCGCCACACTCGCGCCCGACTTATCGAGGATCGTGCCGCGCAGTGAAGTTGTGCCCGTCTGCGCGAAGAGTCGCGGCGCAAACAAAATTGAGCAGATGGAAAAAAGCAGAAAAAAACGCCGAATCGTGAGATTGCGCATCATTCGCCCCTTCAAACATTGAAAATAGTTCGTGCACCGGGCAGCGAATGGCAGATTACAGGACCCTACAGCGGAAGAATCGAATCAACCCCTCGACAAGTTGACGTCCCAGGCCACCACTTCCTTGAATCGACAACCGTTGACGCACATTTTCACAATTTTGCAGGCAAGTCAAGAGCCTGTCGTCGGCTGAGGTGGGATCAAGCGCGTCAGTGGCTAAAACACTACGGGGTTCTCGCTGCCGCCGCTGTACTGTGTTCGTACTTGCCGAGAAAGACGAGCGCGAAAATCTCTGCGCTGAAATCAAGCTACGGCAGCCTTGGTCTGGACGATCGGATATTTCTGACCGTACAATTGCTTCAAACTTCCGATGATCTCTTCGGAGGGCACGGAACTTGCCGCCGTCCATTTGTTCACGCCACCGTGCATGACAATGTCATCTACTGAGAGGATGCCGATGGGGGTGCCGCGCTTATCTACCACCGGCAAGCGGCGAACCTGGCGGCTGGCCATGGCGCGCAGAGCGTCCTGAACGTCGTCCTCAGCGCTGCACGTAAGCACATCCCTGGCTGCAACTTCGCCCACCGTAAGTTCCCCAGCGAGCCGGTTTCTGGTCCCGACAGCGATACAGATATCCCTGTCGGTGATGATCCCGGACAATTCTCGATCTGGTCCAATCACCGGGAGCATGCCGCAGTTGTGAACCCACATTAGTTCCACTGCTTGCCCCAGGTTGGTTCCAGGAGTGCAGCAGACGGCGGTCTGGGTCATGATCTCTTTCACTTTCATTACATCCTCCAATTTTCGCCGCCTCGGATTTTTGGAACATTTCCTTTTAAGCGCATCCGATCGTTTCGAGGCCCGAGCGGTTCGAAATCATCAACGTCGAACCTTCCAGTTCGACGAGGTGCTGGCTCTTGAATTCGCTCAGCGTGCGCGTCACTGTTTCTCGCGTGGTGCCGATGAATTCAGCGATGTCCTCGTGGGTGAGCGGCAACTTGATCGTCGCGCCCGCGCTGGTATTTTTTACATCTGCAGTCCAGCTGAGCAATAGCCTGGCCAGTTTCTCTGGCGCGGATGCGGACAAGCCCACCGTTCGCAACTGGTCGCAGGCTCCGCTATACAGTGAGCTGAGTTGCTTCACGACATTTTGATAAACCTCGGGATGTTTGGTCACAAAATGCAGAAAATCGTCCCTGCGAAGGAATGCCACCTGGCAGGGATGCAATGTCTCAGCGGTCACTTCGTATGCAGTGCCCGACATCGTCGCCATGAGACCCAGAATTTCGCCGGCTTTGGCAATGCGCAAGATCAGGGTTTTTCCCGCACTGGAGCTGATCGAGAGCTTCACCTCTCCCGCGCACAGCACAAATACTCCGCGCGATTCCTGCTTCTCCAGGAAGAGCAGCGCCCCGGCAGGGTACGTTGCCGTGGATTTGATACTGCTGAAATCTTCAACCGCTGGAGCGCTGAACTGGCAGAAAAATGCGCCCGCACGAAGCTTGCACGACTGGCAATTATCATTTGTTTCAAATCCATAAGGTCCGCGCATCTTACTCTCCTTGTGCATCATGATTCGAATCCTCGTGGTTGCTGTGCATTGCATCCTGAGCGAAATAACGACTCAGCGGTGAATTGGCGATGAACGACGCGTTGGTCTGCTGATAGATATCTCGCAACAACCGTTTTCCCTTGTCATCGACAAACGCAACATCGCGCAGATCGAGATTCAACTTCTTGGATCCCCGGGAGGACACTGCATCGCACCAAGTCCGACGAAGCTCATCCACCCATGGGCCGACGATCTTTCCTTCCAGTTGCATCGTCTGAACCTTGGGTTCGTCGTGAATCGTGATTCTTAACATCGGTGATCTGGCTCCCTGTGGGTGACAACAGAAATAATGCAGGTCACGTTCCATCCGTGACGGTGGGCACACGACAGGGGTATCTGTTTCAAACACGAACAGTTAGGAGGTCAAGAAACTGAGGAGCTATCCTAAGAATTCCTCGAGACGAGACGACATTTCGTCGCGAGACTGAATATAGTCTCGTCGCGAAATGTGTTTGTGGCTGAGGTAGGCTTCTGGTGGCGCTCATGGGTCCTGCTCGCTTCCCCGGATCTGTCCGTAACTGCTTTTTATTGCGCACCGTGAGAACAGGACAAGAAGCGCATGCCACAATCTTGTGCGCGACACCAGAATACACTTTGAATTCGAGGCCACCCGTTTAATGAGTGGGAATCATCTCCAAGTGAAGTGGCGAAGTCAGCGACTGCCAGTGCCCAGGTTGTCGGACCGCCCTGCGTCCACGCGGGGCCACTGAGCGATGGGGCGTCCGCCCGGCCACTCTGGTTGCCAAGTAGGAGAACCAGTTTTAGTCCGCGTGTTGGTGCACTGTTGCGGCCAGCCGCTTGGCGAGTCCTCCCAAGATTCCTGCCGGCCGTATGAGGTGAGGTCCATGAGCGCGTAGCTGTAGTCCATGGCCTCGACGCCACGCACCGTCGTCCAGTAAGTCTCGAAGACCTCAGATCCTTTTCGCAAGTAACAAACGATGTGCATTCTGCCTACTTGGCGGCCGACTAGTAAAGTGTCGAGCGAGTCCTGCGCCGAATACCATGGCATCTTCCAATTCATGAAGTCGCGGTAACGGGAGCTTTCTTCGTAGGGTCCCTGGCAAAGCACAGCAAAGGTGATGTCGCGGGAATGAAGGTAAGACAGCTCACCGATTTGCGTAGTAACCCACGTGCACCCCTCGCACTGCTCGGGCGCAGCTTGGCCGGGGTGCCACATGAAGTAGTAGGCGATCAGAAGCCGGCGTCCTTCAAACGCATCCAATAGCGTCGTCGCACCGCGTTCACCAACGAGTGGGGTGGCGCCATCTACCTTGACCATGGGGAGCCGCCGGCGGGCGGCGGCAATCGAGTCACCCTCGTGCGTATGCGCTTTCTCTCGAACTCGCAATGCGTCCAAGGCGGCTTGGAAGGTGCTCCGGTCGACAACTTTGGGCGCCCCAGGTTCGTCTTTGATGATGTCTGCCACAGTTCTCTCCGTCAGCGCCTTTGCGCTTTTAATTTTTGTCAGTCTCACGCACCACCGCATCATCTGCAGTCATACGCTTGGTTATCTTTTTGTTTTCACGAGGGAGCTGCACGAATGCTTCCGCCGTGACTAGGCTCCGCGCACGGTACGGAAGCACTCGCGCAGGCTTTCGTTACTGACCCTTCGCCTTTGCCCTTTCCTTTTCGAAGGCGGCTGTTCCGATGTCGGATACTTCGTCCCACTTCGGGTTAGGCGAGGTCTCTGCACCGTAATTGTCGTGCCAGTTCCACCACTTGTATGGGGCGGTCTGGGGATAGCCGTTGGGCGAGTCTTCCCAGGTCTCCTGACGGCCGAGCGGCGTCCTGTCCAGGTAACTCCAGAGCGTTCCCATGGCCTCATCGCCGCGCCAGTTGACGAAGTAGGTGCGGAAAACTTTTTCGCCGTCGCGGAAGAACACGTTGTGGCCGTGATATTCATCGACGCCGAAGTCTTTGTCGAAACAGTCGGTCATGGTGTACCAGGGGATTTCTTGCCAGCCCATCCGTTCTTTCAGGCGCGCGATGTCCGCCTGTGGAGCGCGCGAGGCGTACGCGAGCGTGGTGTCGCGAGCGTTCAAGTGCGCCAGGTGCGAGACCTGATCGGCGCCCAGGGAGCAGCCGCGGCAGGCATGTTCAGGCCAGCCGAAAACGCCGGGCTCGAAAAAGGCGCGGTAGAGGATCAACTGCGGGCGACCCTCGAACAAGTCGAGCAGGGTTACTTTCCCCTTAGGCCCTTCGAATTCGTAGTTCTTCTCCACCGCCATCCACGGCATCCGCCGGCGCTCGGCGGCGAGGGCGTCGCCAGCCCGCATATGGGCCTTTTCCTTCACCAGCATCTTCTCGCGCGCAGCCTGCCACTTCTGCGGTGACACGACCGGTGGAGTCTTCATCGCGCTCCTCGCTTTTGCGTGTTCGTTGTTTCCCTTTTTGCTGGTCGGCATATTATTTCTCCTTTCTTTTCCTTTTCTGAAATAGACAGTAACGATCTTTCCTGAAGAATTCTCTGAACTTGCCAACGCAGACCGCCAGAATTCCTCCCGTCGACCCGGCTCCGGCGACCAGTACTGCCGCGCTGGCGATGCATGCTGGGCACATAGTTACGCACCCATTTAGACTTCCGTTTTCCAATTTGGTTTTCCGGTTTTTGATACGGCAGCCGGAAGTGACCAGCGAGTTCTCACTTTCCAAATACTGGATATTCCTGATTCTTGCAGAACATCCACGTTGCGAACGGTGACTGCTTCACGAGCGCAACCATCGGTCGTCCAATGTTGGACTACCACTTTTGCTATAACGTTATAGGTCTCCCCGCTGTTTCAGGCTCAAACTAACTTTTCCCCGTGGTCCCACGCAAGGGCCGCTGCAATGCTAGGATAAGACCACTTTGAGAAGTGCGAGACCTGGTAGGCAGCTCACTTCGCCAAAATCGCGTTGACCTTTCCTGAAACGACCTGTTACTACTGTGGCCCTTCCTGTAAGCAATATTGGAGGTGTCATGGATATGGACCGCCGTCGATTTCTCGCCAGTTCGCTTGCTGCCGCTGGCGGCGCTCTGGTGCCTGGCGCTGCCTTCGCTCAATTTCCGGTTGCGGAGCAAAGCGTTCCGGGTGCAATTCCATCGGCACAAATTCGTAGCGCGCGCTTTCCGGAAGGATTTCTGTGGGGTATGGCCACCGCGTCTTATCAGGTGGAAGGCGCCTGGAACGAAGACGGAAAAGGCGAGAGCATCTGGGATCGTTTTTCACACACCGTCGGCAAAGTGAAGGGCGGTGCCACCGGCGATGTGGCTTGCGACCACTACCATCTCTACCCGCAGGACATCGCCATCCTCAAGCGCCTGAATCAAAAAAGTTACCGTTTTTCAATTTCCTGGTCGCGCATACAACCCAACGGTACCGGTGCGCCAAATCAGAAAGGTCTGGATCACTACAGCAAGCTGGTAGATACGTTGTTAGCGGCGGGCATTCGTCCGTTCTGCACGCTCTATCATTGGGATCTTCCACAAGCGCTCGAAGACCGCGGCGGCTGGCCCAATCGCGATCTCGCCGGCTACTTCGCCGATTACGCTGGGGTTCTGGCCAAGAATCTTGGCGACCGCATCACCGTTTGGGCTCCTTTCAACATGCCTTGGTCCTTCTGTTATCTGGGTTATGGCGTAGGAGTTTTTCCTCCCGGCAAAGCCGACTACGGACTTTTTTTGAAAGCGGCGCACACCGTGAATCTTGCCCAGGGACAAGCTTTTCGCTCCATCAAGGCCGCGTCTTCCAAGGCGACGGTTGGCAGCGCGTATGGTATGGCTCCCGCCTACCCCGCGTCCGGCAGCCCGGAAGATCGTGCCGCCGCCGCGCGCTACCATGCCATGAACAATACCTATTTCCTCGAGACCGCTATGCACGGCAAATACCCGCAGGCATTCGTCGGCGAAATTCCTTACGAAACGATGGGCTTCAAGGCCGGCGACGACAAAATCATGCAGGCACCCTTGGACTGGATCGGCTTTCACTACTACACCCGCAGAATTGTTTCGGACGCGAGCCATAAGATCGGCCCAGCCGGGCAGGCCAGTTTTGGCACGGAGACGGAAAACGACGCATCCGCCAGCCGCGATCAGCGTACAAACTTTCAGGCTGTCACTCCTTCGGAGGGTCCGCTGACCGATGCTGGTCTGGAAATATGGCCGCACGGAATTTACGACCTGGTGATGCAAATCACGCGTGAATACAACCACCCCATCATCGAGATCACCGAGGAAGGCTGCAGTTACCTGGACGCGCCATACGATAAAGAAAACGGCCGCGTTCCCGACACGCGGCGCATTTATTTCTTCCAGCAGCATCTCGCCGAGCTGGCGCGGGCCATCGCCGACGGCGCCAACGTGCGCGCGTATCATGCCTGGACGCTGCTTGATAATTTTGAGTGGGCCGATGGCTACAGCCAGCGTTATGGCTTGACTTACGTGGACTTCCGGGATCAGAAACGCACTATAAAGGATTCCGGCCTGTGGTACGGCCGCATTGCTGCCGCAAACCGCCTCAATGTATAGAAGCTATAAAGAAGACGTGCAGCATTCGTTGTTCTCGGGCCTATGTCTGAGATCTTTTTTGCAAAGATCATGCGATTCGTTTTTTGTCCGATGGAATGGGATAATCGCCAGGTTGATGACCCGTCCGAACTTTTAACGCGAAGGTACACCTATGAAGCGCCGCGAATTTCTCCGCACCACTGGCATTGCTTCCGCAAGCCTGTTGCTGGCCAAAGGAAATGGCTTGTACGCTACCGAAAGTTCACTCGGCGCGAACTGGCGCACCTTTGAAGTCACTACGCGTGTGCAAGTCTTAAAGCCGTCGGGCACCACGCGCATCTGGGTTCCTGCCGCCATGAATCGCCCGACGCCATTCCAGAAAACGCTCTCCAATACCCACCACGGGGAAAAAGGGGCGGTGAAAGATGTGGGAATTGGGAACAAAGAGGACTCGCTGGTGGCGATCCTTGCCGAATTTCCTGCCGGGGTTGATCCGATTTTGACGGTTACCAGCCGCGTTTCGACGCGAGATTACACTGTGGATGTGAGTGCGTCCGGAAAAGCGCCTCGCGAAAAGCGCGAGGACCTAAAGTTTTTCCTGCGCCCCACCAAATACTTACCGACCGACGGCATCGTGAAATCCACCGCTGATCAGATTACCAAGAGCGCGAAGACCGACGAGGACAAAGCGCGCGCGATTTACGAGTGGATCGTCGATAACACCTTTCGCAATCCCAAAACGCGTGGCTGCGGCGTAGGGGACATTCGCTTCATGCTGGAATCCAGAGATCTCGGGGGCAAATGCGCCGATCTGAATGCGCTCTATGTCGGCTTGGCCCGCGCGGCGGGATTGCCGGCTCGGGACGTGTACGGGATTCGTGTCGCCAAGTCTGAACTGGGCTACAAAAGTTTAGGCGCTTCCTCTGAAAAAGTGACTAAGGCGCAGCATTGCCGCGCTGAAGTGCATCTTACGAGGTACGGTTGGGTACCCGTCGATCCCGCGGATGTCCGCAAAGTTGTTCTCGAAGAACCGCCGGGCAACCGCCCGTTGGATGATGATGTGGTAAAAAAGGCTCGCGCGCGCTTATTCGGTTCCTGGGAGATGAACTGGATGGCCTATAACTTTGCACATGATGTCGCGCTCCCCGGTTCAAGTGGGCCGCCAGTCAATTTCTTCATGTACCCGCAGGCAGAAACGGCCGAAGGCCGCCTCGACTGTCTCGATCCCGATAATTTCAAGTATGAAATCACCTCGAAAGAAGTGATGCCCGCAAGCGCTTAACATACCGGCACCACCGCAGCAAAAGGCAAACACATGACTACAGAATGGCGCGGGAAATGGGCTCTGGTAACCGGAGCCAGCGCAGGAATTGGTGTAGCCCTGGCCCGCGAGTTAGCCGCCGGAGGAAGCAACCTGGTTTTGACGGCACGGCGCAAAGAGCGGCTGGAAGAACTGGCGCAGGAACTACAGTCGAAACACCAAATCAAAACCTCCATCTTTGTGGCCGATCTGGCGGAACCGGACGCACCCGAAAAAATTTACGCATACACGCGCGAGCAGAAACTTGAAATCGAGCTCCTGATCAATAATGCCGGCTTTGGCGCGTATGGTGAATTGCACGCCGTGGATGTGCATCGACTTCTCGAGATGGTGCAGGTCAATTGCAGTGCCGTCGTGCATTTGACGCGGCTATACCTGCCGGAAATGGTCGCCCGGCGCCATGGCGACGTGCTCATTCTCGCGTCCACCGCTTCCTTTCAGGCCGTTCCCTATATTTCGACATATGCGGCGACGAAGGCCTTTGATCTGCTTTTCGCGGAAGGCTTGGCCGAAGAAATGAAGCCGTACGGAATCCGGGTTTGCGCGTTGTGTCCCGGCTCCACGGAATCGGAGTTTCACACGGTGGCGGGCCAGGAAAAATACATGAAAAAACCGGAAACCGCCGAAAAGGTGGCGCGCACCGGTTTGCAAGCGCTGGCGGCGGGCAAAAGCTACGTAATCTCCGGTGTTGGAAATTATCTCGGCACGCTCGGCGAGCGGTTGGTGCCGCGAAGAATGGTAACGCGCATCGCCGCCGGCATGTTCAAGCCTCCCAAGCAGTAAAGTTTAGTATTGCTGCAAATCCCGTCCCCAGAGACGACTACGCCTCTCCCACAGCATTATTTCGCTGTGAAAGAGGCGCGCCGTCTTCAGGAGAGAAGCTCGTTAAATAATTGCGTTAATTATTGGTCGGTGGAGCCGGAACATCCGACGGGCTCGGTCCTCCGCCATGACGATGCGGCCCGCCCGGGCCCCCTTCTTTCACGGCGTAGTCGGCCGGCACAGTAAAGAGTGAAGCGGCTGGTTCGGCCTTCTGAATGTTCGTCAGAGAAAAAGTTGTGGTTCCAAATCGCGGGTCGGTTCGCGTGCTCTTCACCACCGTTTGCAGATCAGGCGAGTACCATCGCTCCGACACCGCCACGATGGGTTTGTCGTTTCCGATTTCCCCGGCGGCTATCGTGCGGGTGGTGCGCGTTCCTTCTGCGCTCACTCCATTGATCACTTGCGTGCCAAGAGATTCGGTCTTCAACGCTCCGGAGGCTTCCTCCTTTTGCTCCCTTTGCTCCATCCGTTCATGAAACGCTTGCGCCTTGTCTCCGGTTGCACCGCTGCCCGCGCGCATGGTCATTTTGTTGGCGACCTTGGTGTCGGCGTTCAGCATGTAATGGACGCCGGCCACCGGGTCCGAAATGGCCACCATCTTATGCGTGCCGCCCGCAGCTGCCAGCGGTCCCACACCGGTGAAGCTCATTTCACGGCGCGAGCGCCCCTGGCTGTCGCGATACAATGCGCCCTGCGTAGTGCGATGAATAGCCGTGCCATCCTGCAACGTTTGCGTGGTTTCGGAAGTAGAGGTCGCGGAGAACGGCGCGCCCTTCACCACCTTGCCACCGTGCATGCCCTCGAAGCCCATCAACTCCATGGGACCGCCGAAAGGCGGAGGCGGATGGCCTTCACCACCCGGTCCTGGGCCCTGAGCACGGGCGCTTCCTGCGGCCAGCACCAAGGCGCTACCCAACACCAAATGCATCCATCCGTTTCGCATCATCTAAGTGATTCTCCTCTTCTCTCCCGATCGCAATAAACTCATCACGCTGCCGTTACCAGTTGCGCCCTCACTCCGGCAAGCGCACCGCTTGCGGCGAGCCGTCGCTGCCCACCAGCACATCCACCTGAATCCAGTCACTGGCGCGTTCTTCATTCACCGGTAACCCAAACGCCGCAAGCGAGGCTCTCTGCATGCCCACACGGACGATGGCCGCATCTTCCACTTCCAGAGCGGAGCTGCCCGGAAGTTGCGTGAAATCCCCAGTGTCATTGCTGGCCAGCAGAACTTCGGCCGACGAACCCGCCTGGATGCCGCTCTGCATCGATGTCGCTGGTTTCAACACTTCCGCGATGGACGATCCAGTGACGCTCGGCACATTCCCCGTCGAGCCTTGCCGCCACTTCTGCCAGTTCCACACGCTGGCTGTGCAAACCAGCACGGCGGCTGCGGCCAGCGCCCAGGTTGCGAATTTCAGTGTTCTGCGTTCGCGCTGGGCCTGATGTTTGAGTCGAAATTGTTGCAACAGCCGTGTTTCTACACGCGCCGGCGGCATCAACTCCTCGTTGGATTCCGCAAGCGCATCCAGTTCCGTTTGGGCCGCTTTCCACGACACGCGCAGGGCCCAGCACTTTGCGCACACTCGAGCATGCTGCTCGGCACGGTGGCGGCACTCGTCACTGATGGAATCGCGCCGCGAGTCCAGTCCGATGGCTTCGAATTCTTCGCAATCCATTCCTGGTCTATCGTTTATAGGGGCGTTTATAGGGGCGTTCATAGGGCCATTCTTAGAGGCATTCCTAAAAGCATTCATAGAAGTTATCCTGCCGAGCGCCAGCGACGCGGCGCATCACGAAGCATCTCCAACTTGGCCAACAAGAGCGCGCGTCCGCGGTGCAATCGCGAACGAATCGTCCCGATGGGACAATCGAGCGCCTGTGCGGCTTGTTCATAGCTCAACTCTTCCAACTCGCAAAGAACCACCGTCTCGCGAAATTCCACCGGTAGCTCCATCACCGCCGCCCTTACTTTTTCCAGGCGCTCGCGCTGCTCGGCCCACATGGCCGGCGTGAAGGAGTCCCGCAGCGTTATTCCGCCGCCCGTGCCATCTTCCTGGCGCTCCACCAACGAAATCTCCCGCGGAAGACGCTCGTTGTGCTTCATTACCTTGTTGCGCGCGATGCCGAAAAGAAAAGCGGGTAGCGTGCCTCGTTCAGGATCGTACTTGGCTGGTTCACGGATCAGCGTCATGAATACATCCTGGACGATCTCTTCGGCTCCCCAGGCGCTGCCGGTCATGCGCAGCGCAAAGCGATACAAAACGCCCGCGTGTTTGCGGTACAAGGTGGCGAAAGCTTCTTCGTCACCCTTGGCCGACAGCCGAAGGAGCGCTTCGTCCTGATCGTTCTCTCGAATTTTCATTTCGTGTGGATCAGGCCGTTTGCGTTTCATCAGATATTTCCCTGCAGGTACGGGAAAAGTTCCCGGGCCGCTGGAAGCGCATTGCCATTCCGCGCAGTTCCCAATAAGTTCAATCGCAGCAATAGATTAGACGCCAGCGCCCGACTTTAGGTTTCCTGCTGCTCATCTTATTAGGGCGTGATCAAGTACCTCGATCACATGCAGTACCCGTCGGTTGGTGCCGTGAAGCTGCGCTCCAGCCCGCAACTGCAGCAGGCAGCCAGGATTGGCGGTGGCAATTATGGGCGCGTGAGTTGCCTCGGCGTGGCGCATTTTTTCGGCCAGCAGCTCCAGCGAAGCTTCGGTTTCGGTGACGTTGTAGACCCCCGCTGATCCGCAGCATATTTCTGAATACGGAAGCTCCACCAGTTCGAGCCCGGGGATGGATCGCAATAATTTGCGCGGAGCTTCGCGAATTTTTTGTCCGTGAAGCAGGTGGCAGGAATCCTGGTAGGTGACGCGTACCGATGAAGCATCTGACGCCAGAGGTTTCAGCGGTGCGGACAAACCAATCGCAGCGAGAAATTCTGTAACGTCGCGCGCTTTCTCAGCGAAAGCCGCAGCTTCCGTATATTCAGGTTCGTCACTTGTGAACAGGTGATCGTATTCCTTCAACGTGGAGCCACAGCCGGCCGCATTGGTCACGATCGCGTCCACTTCGTTTAGGGCAAAGGCGCGAAGATTTTGTCGCGCAAGATCGCGGGCCACGTCGCGGATCCCTGCATGCTCCGCAAGCGCTCCGCAACAAAGTTGGCCACCGGGAACGAGCACATCGCAGCCGTTGGCGGTCAACACGCGAATGGTCGCGTCGTTCAGTTCGGCAAACGTTACATTGGCAACGCACCCGGCAAAAAAAGCGACGCGAGCGCGCCGAGTGCCGATCGCCGGAAACGTTTTGCCCAGGCGGTCATCAAAAAAATGGCTGTCGACAGTCGGCAGCAAGCGCTCACGCTCAGCCAAACCCAAAAGTTTGAGAAGACCGCTGGCCCGCGCCATGGTTTGCAGACCTGAGCGTTGGTAAAACCGCAAAATGCGCGCCACCGCGGCGATGCGCTTCGGATGCGGCAGCAGGCGGCGATAAACAACATCGCGCGCAATTCGCGAAAACAAAGGCCGGCGGTAATCCCGTTCAATGCGTGCTCGAGCGTATTCGACAAGCTTTCCGTACTCCACACCGGAAGGGCAGGCCGTTTCGCACGCGCGGCAATCCAGGCATTTGTCGATGTGCTCGACAAAGGAATCTGTCACCGGTCCATTATTTTGTTCCACGTGAATCATCTGGTGAATGCGTCCCCGCGGCGAATCCGCTTCGAGATTCCACAACCGATAGGTCGGGCAGGCGTTCAGGCAAAGGCCGCAGTGCACGCAGCGCGCGTAATCTTCGTAGACCGGGTTCAAACCGGGGATAGGGCGTTGTGTCATCGGTGGGTCAGCAAACCATGATAAGGCGGCGCGAGGGGCGCGGCCAAACCTGGAGAGTTGCTGCGGGATGCGCGTTGGTTGGTTTAGATATTCGCTACGAATCTTCCTGGAGCGAAAATATTTTGCGGATCAAACGCTGTTTTCACCCGCCGCATGAGCAGTGAGTCTTTCGCAGCAGAACCCCAGACGTTGAGCCGCCGCTTCAACTCCATGGGACAATACAAAATCGAGGACTGACCGCCGTGCGCTGCGGCGAATTGGCAGACTTCGCCTGCAATACCCGTGATCGCGATGAAGGTGTCTTCGTCCGCGGTAGCCGGCTGCACAACAAAATATAGAGGACCGGCCGCATTGGCTGCGAAGGTACACGGAATAGAGCGATTCTCAGCGAAGGCGCGAAGACGCAGAATATCCGCTGGGATTACCGGAAGCGTCGAGATCTTGAAGATGGTCGCCGCTGGGGTGGATTCACAAAAATTGCGAACCATCTCCGGTAAGCCGGCGCGCAGAAATTTTGCCGAAGTCTCATCAACAAGCACATATTTTCCCGCACGCGATTGCTCAGCGTAATCCGTAAGGTCGCGCGAGTAACGAGCCAGAATCTCTGCGGTTCCTTCAAATCCCACAAATGCATGCCAAGCTCCGGGTTCGAACCACTCCGGCGTGGCCGCGTCGCCTTCCTCGTTCGGAGTCGCAAGGCTTTGCGCTGCCTCTGATGCGAGGATGTGAAATGTGCTGGGGGCTAGAGGCGACTTGGAAATCATGCTCTGGAACCTGATCACTGCATCCACTGACAAAAATGCCGCCACCATACAGCCATAGCCCGGCGCACACGGGAATGTACGAAAATTCAGGCGCGTAATCACCGCCAGCGTTCCCAGCGAGCCAATCAGTAATTTATGCAGGTCGTATCCGGTCACGTTTTTGACCACGCGCCCGCCGCTCTTCGTGAACGTTCCCTCGCCATTCACAAATTCAGCGCCGAGCAGAAAATCTCGCGCCGACCCGTAGGAGAATCGCAGCGCGGAATCCGCGCCGGCGGCAATCGTTCCTCCCACCGTGCAGTCTTCAAAAAAAGGAACGGCAAGCGGCAGAAATTGGTTTTGCCCGCGAAGGACCGCATCTAATTGCGCCAAACTCATCCCCGCATCAACGCTGAGCGTCAGATCGCCCGGATCGTAATAGGCAATCTGGTTGAGCCCGCTCGCATCGATCGCCAAGTCGTAGCGCGCAGGAGGCATCCCGATGCCAAGCTTTGTGCGATGGCCACAGGGAACCACTCCCAGTCCTTCGGTTTTTGCGAAGCGCACCAGTTCTACAATTTCTGCGGCACAAGAAGGCTTGGCGATTGCCCCGGGCACGACACCATCCACGGCGTACTTTTCACAAGAGTCTCGTTCGCCGTCGACCTGCGCTGCTCCAACGACCGCTTCAAGCCGTACCGCTAGATTGGCCCCGGTAACATTCACAGCGGAGCCACTCGTACCGCGGCTTGCCCTCGCGGGCTAATTTCCCCGCAACCCTTGTTCAGCGGAAAAATCTTGCCGGGGTTCAACGCGGAATCGGGATTGAACGCGTCGTGTACCCGGCGCATCAGATCAAAATCCGCGTCGGAGAAAAGCAGTGGCATCAATTCGCTTTTCTCCATGCCCACGCCATGCTCGCCGGTGAGAGCGCCGCCAATTTCCACGCAATAGCGAATAATTTCCGTGCACGCTGCGATGGCCCGTTGATATTGCTCGGCGTTGCGCGGGTCATAGAGCACGATGGGATGCAGGTTGCCATCGCCGGCATGAAAAATATTGCCGATTTCGAAATTATATTGTTCGCCGATTTCTTTGATGCGCCGCAGCGCTTGCGGAATTTTGGAACGTGGAATCACTCCGTCGATCACGTAATTGCAGGGCGCCAGGCGTCCCAGCGCGCCGAAGGCATTCTTGCGTCCCTTCCACAGCAGCTCGCGTTCCCTTTGATCGCGTGCGATGCGCACCTCCCGAGCGTGGTGCGCGCGGCAAATTTCATCCACAGCAGCGGTCTGCGCGGCAACCGCTTCCGTAAGGCCCTCCAGTTCGATCAGCAATACCGCGGCGCTGTCGCGCGGAAATCCGGCGTGAATAAAATCCTCCACCGCGCGCAGTGTCCAGCCATCCATCATTTCGCAGGCGGTTGGAGTAATCGCGCGCGCGGTCAAGTCCGCAACGGTTTCCGAGGCGTCGTCGACGCGATCAAAAATAGCGAGCAAAGTGTTTACGTCTTCCGGCTTACGCAGCAGCTTCACGGTAATTTCCGTAACCAGCGCAAGGGTGCCTTCCGAGCCGACCAGAAGCCCGGTTAGATCGTAGCCGAGCGTGTCTCCATGTTTGCCGCCCACACGATGAATTTCCCCGTCGGGTAGCACGATCTCGAGCGCGGTCACATGATTGGAGGTGACCCCATACGCCAGGGTGTGCGGCCCTCCGGCGTTTTCTGAAACATTGCCGCCGATGGTGCACGATTTCTGGCTGGATGGATCGGGCGCGAAGTATAGCCCGGCATGCTCCACCGCGCGGGTCAGCTCATAATTAACGACGCCTGGCTGCACCACGGCGCGCTGGTTTTCGATATCCAACTCCAGGATGCGGTTCATGCGCGAAAAAACAATCATGATTCCGCCGGTGCGTGCCAGTGCTCCGCCGGAAAGCCCCGTGCCGGCTCCGCGGCCAATTACCGGAACGTTATGCTGACACGCCAGCTTTACGACCAGCGCCACCTGCTCGGTACTCGTGGGAAAAACCACCGCCCCGGGCCGGCCTTTTTCTACCGAACCGTCATACTCGTACAGCAACAGGTCTTCCGGCCGGTGAAGCACCGGAGTGCGCCCGAGTATCCCTTCAAGTCCTTGGATAACTTTGCGATCCATTAGGCTGAGAAGCGCCTCTTCGCCTTCGGGTTACTGTGTCTTTCGACTAACCAATGCAACTATAGTGAGAGTTGCGTTGCGCACGCAACGCCGGTATGCGCACCGGCCCGTCACCTGTGTTAGTGTAATTTTTCGAGCCGCCTAAAAGGAGAGGGATGCCCCGACCAAAGATTTTTGCCACCAGGCCGCTCTTCGACGAAGCACGGCAAATCCTGCAGGAAAAATGCGAAGTGGAATACTGGGCTCAGCCGGAGCGCATTAGCAGGGAGGAACTCTTTCGCCGCGTGAAGGACAAGCAGGGGCTGGTTTGCCTGTTGACCGAGCGCGTGGACGACGGGCTTTTGCAAGGCGCCACCAAATTGCGCATGGTGGCGAACGTCGCCGTGGGATTCGACAACATCGATGTTCCCGCGTGCACCAAGCGAGGCGTAGCGGTAACCAATACTCCCGGCGTTCTCGATGAGTCCACTGCGGATTTTGCCTGGACGTTGATGATGGCCGTGGCGCGCCGGCTTGGCGAAGGAGAAGCTCTGGCGCGTTCCGGCAATTGGAAAGGCTGGGATCTCGATCAGTTGGTCGGCACGGATGTCTGGGGAAAAGCGTTGGGTTTGGTTGGTTTCGGGCGCATCGGCCGCGCCATGGCTCGCAGAGCCGGCGGATTCAAAATGAAAGTTCTATACACCGATGTGCAGCGGGCTCCTGAGGATGTGGAAAAGGAATGCAACGCGGAATATCGCGATTTCAATACCTTGCTGGCGGAATCGGATTTTGTCAGCGTGCATGTGCCGCTCTCGTCCGACACTCAGGGATTGTTTGAAGCGGCCAAGTTTTTCAGAATGAAGCCCACCGCTTTTCTCATCAATACCTCGCGCGGCCAGGTCGTCGACGAAGCCGCGCTGGTTCACGCCCTGGAAAGCAAGAAAATTGCGGGAGCAGCTCTGGACGTATACGAGAACGAGCCCTTCATTCATCCCGGATTGAAACGGCCCAACGTTGTGCTGGCTCCGCATATTGCTTCTGCCTCGCTTGAAACGCGCACCAAGATGTCGGTGATCGCCGCCGAAAACGTAAAAGCTTTTTTTGACGGCAAGCGTCCCCCGAATGTTTTGAACCCGGAAGTTATCAAGACCGCCTGAGCGTGGCGCGAGATTAAATGGCGGATTTAAAGCAACTCGCCCGCCGGATTTTCCACGACACCTTAGCTGCCATCGATATTCCCCTGACCATGCAACGCCAGTTGGCGCCGCAGGGCGCGCTGCTGCATTGCCGCGATGAGATCGTCGACCTGCGTAAATTTCAGAAAATCCGGGTGGTTGCCATTGGCAAGGCTGCTCACGCCATGTTGGATGGGTTGAAACTCTGTTTGCCGTCAGGCCTGCGGTTCGAAGGAATCGCTTCCGCGCCCGCGGCGCCCGCGCATCCTCATGACGGCATGCAGTACTTTGCTGGCGGCCACCCGATACCTAACGAAGCGAGTTGGAAAGCCGCAGAAGCGATCCTCAAGATACTCGCGGATTGCGACGAGCACACCCTGGTCATTTTCCTTTTGTCGGGCGGAGCTTCCGCTCTTGTGGAACTTCCTCTGGATCGCCGGTTCCATCTAGCTGACGTGCAGCACATACATCGTGCTTTGGTGGGCTCCGGGGCCTCCATCGAGGACATCAACGCCATTCGCAAGCACATTTCGGCGGTGAAAGGCGGCAGGCTTGCAGCTGCCGCGCCGCACGCCACGAAAATCACATTCGCGGTGAGCGACGTCCCCGCCGGCAAAGAATGGGCCCTCGCCAGCGGGCCAACCTTGCCGGACCCGTCCACAGTGAGCGATGTATGCAAAATCCTCGATGAGCATTTCTTGCACGACAAATTTCCTGAGGCTTTTCGGCATTACAATTTGCAAACCACCATGCCGGAGACGCCCAAACCTGGCGACCCGGCCTTCCGCAAATCCCATTTTTGTCTGCTCCTCGGACTCGACGCGCTGTTTCATCCCGCACACGGCGCTGCAGAAGCTACCGGCTGCATGACCTGCTGCGACAACGCCACCGACGACTGGCCGGTCGAGCGCGCCGCGGAATATCTACTCGCGCAACTTGAAGATTTGCGTGTACGCAATCCTGCCAGGCGCGTAGCGGTAATTGCGGACGGCGAAGTGAGTTGTCCGGTAACTGGAAACGGTGTTGGTGGACGAAATTCCGCGTTCGTCCTCTCGTGCGTGGAAAAAATCGCAGGCAAAAAAATCGCGGTGCTCAGCGCGGGCACGGACGGTATCGACGGGAACAGTCCCGCTGCCGGCGCGGTTGCCGATGGAGACACACTTGCGCGCGCCACAGCGGCCGGGCTGGACCCTCGTGATGCATTTCAAGACAGCGACGCTTACACGTTTTTCAATCGGCTAGGCGACGCGGTCATCACCGGCCCGACGGGGAATAATCTGCGCGACTTCAGAATTTTGATCGCGGAGCCATAGACGCCAACGCGTAACGACGCGTTTATAACCGCAATGTTAGTGTTTCGGCGGAAGCCTGGTTTCCATACTCTTCAGCCGGTCATTCATTTCTTCAAGTAAGTGCTCCAGCTTGTCGAGCCGCTCGGCAACTACTGCAGTCTGGGAGTTGGCGCGGCTGCTTTCATCACTCGGATTGCTGTCCGCGGGCTCATCGTCGTCTTCATCGCCGCCGGCGGCTTCCGCATGAGCATTCTGTTTTCCTTTGGGCGACTTTAGCCGCGCAATTTGCGCCTTGATCATCGGAGCCATTTCAATGCTCAGGTCATCGCTTTTCAGCAACGCTTCCAGTGCCGGCACCGCGGTGGCGTCTCCGCGGGCACCCAGAGCAAACAGCGCCGCCATGCGAATGGAAAAGCGCGGCTCCGATAAATACGACGCGATCTGCTGCGTGATTTCCTTGTTGTCTTTGTCCAACTGTCCCAGGCTTGCGATGGCCGCTTCGCGCGTCTCCAGGCGCTTTCCGGGCACTATCCACTCGCGCAACGTGGGTACGGCTTTATCGTCTCCCAGCGGCCCGAGTCCACGCAGTGCCGCATTACGCAGAAAATCGTCAGGAGAATTTCCGGCGATAGCCGCATTCAGAATGGAGAACGAATCCGGAGCTTTCAATTTGGCCAAGGTTTGCAGTGCTGCCGCTCTGGCGCGGTAGGAATCATCCTGACTCGCGATAGTTTTGAGCTTCGCAATCACTTCCTTGTCGTCTTTGAAGTCTCCCAGGGAGGTTGCGATGCGCGCTTTCAACCAAGGTTCCTTCGCCGCGTTATAGGCATCGAGAACTTTCTTTGCTGCTGCAGGCTCTCCAATGTCACCGAGGCTGTCCGCCGCGATAGCGCGCACGGCCCACGCTTTGTCGTTGCTCGCGGCTTCTGCCAGTGCCGCGATTACGTCTTCGTTTCTCGCTTCTCCCGCCGCTGCTCCGTCTTTGGCGTTGGAATGTCCGCCTTCCTCTTTCACGCTTTTCAAGGCTACGGCGGCGTCCGCGCGATCGGAAAATTCGCTGGCATTCTTAAGCTGGTAAATCCACTCCTTCTTTTCTTTATGCACGTCCAACGTTTTCAACACGTGCCCGCCCTTGTCAAACAGCACCATCAGCGGCGCGCTGCTGGACGGCAAGGTGAAGGTGTCTACCGTTTTCGACACCACGACCGGATACAGGTGCGCCCCTGACGCGGTGGTAATTTCCACGTCGACCGGCACACGGAAAATCCCCACGCGCCCTTCCACTTTTTGCGTCTGCTTTACGGTCAGCACCAGTTGGCGCTTGTCATCGTCATATTTGTAGCTGACATCAAACTTGGGTGCGCCGGCGCCGTAAACCCACTGGTTAAAAAACTGGTCGACATCTTCGTGCGTCGATTCGTCAAAGGCTTTAACGAGGTCCGAGGTGACCACGTTCTTGCCGTGATTTACTTCCAGGTAGTGTTGAATCGCGCGATTAAAAACTTCTTCACCCAACTCGTGCCGCAACATGGTCAGCACCCAGCCGCCCTTGGTGTACGCGTTCCCGTCGAATTCGCTGGAATCGTCAAAGTCGTACCGGACGATGGGTTTCTTGTAGAGGCTCGTGCTCTGAAACCAGTGTCGCGCATCGTTCCAGCGCTGATATTCGGATTGATCTTTGGGAAAATAATGTTCCGTCCAGACGGTTTCACCAAAGGTCGCGAACCCTTCGTTCA
>Ga0182015_10000753_pt1 | contig 45112 bp, 41 predicted proteins | sample 712P3MmetaG_FD_120478 | JGI IMG/M metagenome (GOLD analysis project Ga0182015, IMG submission 120478) | Permafrost microbial communities from Stordalen Mire, Sweden - 712P3M metaG | ecosystem: Environmental > Terrestrial > Soil > Wetlands > Permafrost | place: Sweden: Stordalen | collected...
AGGTCGACAGCTACATCCTCGACACGATCGGTTCGCTGAGTCCGCGGATCCAGCGCATCTACCTCTACGAGTGGAACGCGGTGACCGCCCACGACAGCTGGGACACGGCGCTGATCTCCTACACCGGCGTGCCGCGGCCGGGCTACGACGTGCTCGCCAAGACGCTCGAGGCGTGGGGCATCAAGCCGAACTGCGCGATCTCCCGGGTCCCGCCGGGCTGCGCAGGGACCAAGTCCGGCGCCACCGGCTCGACCGGCTCAAGCGGCTCGACCGGCTCGACCGGGTCGACCGGGTCGACCGGGTCGAAGTAGCGCAGCGGAGTTCCCGCAGTCGAGCTGCGCTCGCTGGATCGCCGCCGCGCGTTGAGCGTGTTTCCCCCTGTGCCAGAGCCGGACCGGCACGTGGCGCTGCGGGGCTATGCCGCGGACAGCGGGTTCTGGATCGCGATCCGGATGGCGACGAGGTACACGCAGCCGATCAGCGTGGCCAGCCGAAGCCTGCGGCTTGAGCTCAGCGACGCCGGCAGCAGAGCCCACAGGCCGTACCACGGCACCAGCCAGGCGGTGCTCGCCAGCAGCGCGAGCGTCGTCCAGCCGTAGCAGTCCAGCCAGTGCGCGCCGCGCCAGCAGCGCCACAGCATCACGATTAGCACGACGCCGAACGCCACGAGGAAGACGACCCTGACCGGGAGTGCGAGCTGACCCGCGCCGAGCAGTTGCGAGACCTCGGCGGGGAGGCTGTGGCCGGAGACCCGCCCCTGCTCCGACAGCGCTCCGGAGACGCCGAACAGGTGGGGGCCGAACGCGATCCAGGCGACTGCGCCGGCGATCAGCAGCGCGGCCGCCATCGACGCGGCGGCACGCCCGCGGCGGCGAGCTCCGAGCAGCGCAAAAGGCAGCACCAGCGCCGCCGACGTCTTGACCGCGGTCGCGGCGACCAGCGAGAGGCCGCCTCGCACCTCCGCTCCGGCGACCAGGCACAGCGCGCCGGCCGCCACGAGCATCCCGATCAGCGCCTCGTTGTGCGCTCCGGGCACGGCGAAGACGAGCACCAGGGGGTTGAGGCCGTAGAAGGCGATCGCGCGGCGCCGCGAGCGTCCGAGCCGCGCCGCCGCACGCCAGATCAGCACGACCGTGGCGAGACTGGCCAGCGCGGCGATGCTCTTGAACGCCCACAGCCCGCCCGCTATCCCGAGTGGCACGAGCGCTTCGCTCAGGAGCGTGAACAGAGGACCGTAGGGCGTGGTCAGGGTCGTCCAGCCGAGCAGGTGGTAGATCGGGTCCGAGGGGGCCGCCGCCGCCGTGTAGACGTATGGGCTGAGCCCATGCACGACGTCAAGGCGGGCAAAGCCGATGTACCCGAACACGTCACCGGAGAACAGCGGCGGGGCGAGCAGCGCCGCGAGGTGGGCGAGCACGATCGCACTCCAGAGGCGCCGGGCCGAGATGGCGCCGGCACAGCGCAGCGCCACCGCGTAGCAGGCGCAGATAGCGATGACCAGCAACTCCAGGCCGGCGGTGGACGTCTGGAGCCCGAGGCCGCCAAGCGGTCCGGCGAGCCAGCCCGGGAAGAAGTGCGGGGCGGCCTGCGCGACGGCGCTGGACGGAGCGGACGCGGTTGCGATTGCGAGCAGCGCCATCGCCGCGACCAGTCCGCAGAGCGCGACGGCGCCCGCGTTCGCCGCTGCGCGCTGCTTGCCGGCACTGGCGGGCGAGCCGGCGTGGGGGCCGCCGGCGCTCGCCGCGGCGCGATTGTCAACCGCCGGGCGCTGCTGGCGGCGCGGGAGGGTGCTGGTCGCCACGCGACCATCATCGCGACTCGGCGGCCCGGCGTGCCCTGCGGTGCCCCCTCGAGCAGCACCTTGCGGCCGCCGGCGCGCCGGCGCGGCACTTCCTCCAGCGACCTCGGCACCCGTCGCTTCGCCGAATTTTCCTATGAATTTCTTACTTTTCGCCGTTCTGACCGGTACAGTTCACCTACCCGTCGGCGTCCGATCTCGCGCGGGTGAGCGGCAAGCAGGCCGCCAAACATCGCTTTGCGTCTCCGCCGCCAACATGATCTGACAGTCCCGCGCGCTCCCGGTCCGCGCCGCGTCCTGATTCTCTCGGCCGATGTCGGCGAGGGTCATGCGGCCGCGGCGCGCGCGCTCAAGGAGCAGCTCGAGGACTGCGGCGAGCCGGTCGTCGTCGACATCATCGACGGGCTCGCGGCGATGGGCGAGCGCCTGCGCGCGGCCGTCGCCGACGGTTACCGCACGCAGTTGCGCGTCTCGCCGCGCTCCTACTCGCTCTACTACTGGCTGCTGGAGCACCTCGCGCCCGTGCGGTTCGTCACCAAGCAGGTTCTCTGCCGGCTCGGTGCGAGCTCGCTGCGCGCCGAGATCCTGCGGCGCGACCCCGACGTGGTCGTCTCGACCTATCCCGCCATCACCGTCGTGCTCAGCCATCTGCGCCGACGGCGCCTGCTCGACATTCCCACGGTCGCCACGATCACGGACATGACCGGACTGTTCTTCTGGGCGCAGCGCGGGATCGACACACACCTCGTGATGTACGACGCCTCGATCCGCGACGTCGAGCGGATCGCCGGCCGCGGCAGCGTTCAGATGGTTCGGCCGCTGATCGCCGCCGAGTTCCTGGAGCCGCGCGATCGCGCCGCGGCCCGCTCCGCGCTCGGGCTTTCCGACGCGCGCCGTGTTGTCGTGGTTTCGGGCGGCGGCTGGGGAGTCGGTGATCTCGAGGGCGCCGTCGAGCAGTTGCTCGCGATCCCCGATGCGACCGTGATATGCCTCGCCGGGCGCAACGAACCGGCGCGCGCGCGGATCTGCGAGCGGTTCTCGGCGGCAGGGCGCGTGCGCGTGCTTGGGTTCACCGATCAGATGTCCGATCTGCTCGCCGCGGCGGACGTTCTCGTCCACTCGACCGGCGGTGTGACCTGCCTGGAGGCGATGGCCCGGGGTTGTCCCGTCGTCTCCTACGGTCTGCCGGTCGGGCACGCAAAGCTCAATACGCGCCTGATGGCCCAACACGAGTTCGTTCTGCTGGCCGAGGATCCGCGCGAGCTCGTCGAGCATGTCGAGCGGGGTTGCCGTGAGCGCGCCCGGCGCTCCGCGACGTGCTCACGCGAAGCGGTGCTTGACGCCGCCTCGGCGGTGCTCGCCGCCCACCGCCGGATCAGCCCGCTGCCGGCGTGGCGGATGCGCGTCGCGGCGGTCGGCGCCGCTGCGCTGATGTCGCTCGGGGTTGGGGTCTGGGTGATGTCCACCGATGAGGTGGCCGCCCTCGCCGCGGTCGTCGGGATTCACCCGGTCAAGACGGTCAAGACCGATCGCCCGGCCGTTGCGCTGCTCGTGCAGGCGCCGGCCGGCGAGCTGGCGCTCGTTGCGCGGCGGCTCGAGCACGACGGCCTGCAGGCTTCGCTCGCAACCTCCGCACCGCTCACTCGGGGCACGCTTCGAACGCTCGCCTCCGACGGCGACGTGCCGATACCGACGATTCGCCATGCCGGGCTGTTCGGCTGGCTTCGCACATCGAGCCAGCTGCGTCACGAGGCGCGTGCGCTGCACCTGCGCCATCACTTCTACTACCTCGAGCCGAGCAATCCGAGCCTGGGACAGCTGCTGCTCGCGCGGGCCGCAGGCGGTCTGCCGGTGCACGGATCGGTCTCGCTCGGCACGAAGGCCGAGACTCCGCCCAGACCTTTGCGGGCAGGTGACGTGGTGGTCGTTTCGCTGGGCGGTTCACGCAGCTCGCTGCGCGAGCTGGATCGCCTGGCGTCGAGGCTTCAGTCCGGTGGGCTGATCGCGCTGCCGCTGTCGGCGCTGACCAGCTGACCACGCGAGCCGCCGCCGAGCGCGAGCAGCGCCGGGGAGCGCGCGATCGTGATCGCGCCGGCCAGCACCACCAGCAGGCAGCCAAGCAGTGGGATGCCATCCAGCGGCGAGTCGATGAAGCTGGTGTGCAGCACCAGCGGCGCGAGTCCGATCGGCACGACCGTCTGCACCACGAACACGACCGGTGCGACGAGGATCGCCGGTCTTCGCTGCAGCGCGCTCATCTCGCAGGTCAATCCGACGAGTGCCGCCGCGGCCGCACCGGCCGCCCAGCTGATCGCAGTCCCCCAATGGCCGTTCGAGCCGGCGTCGGCGACGAACTGGTTGACCAGGCCGCTCCAGGCGAACGCCAGGCCGGCGCCGATCATCGTCGCGTTGGCGAGCGGGCGGCCGACCAGTTGGAGGATGAACGGCGTGAATGCGGCTGCCCCGAGCAGCGTGAGCACGACCACGACCGCAATTCCGTGCACGTGACGGGTGTTGTGGCCGGGGGCCAGCGCGGCGATTCCGCCCACGCCCGCGATGATCGCCGCGACGGCGAGCAGCTCGCGGCGCCCGGGCGATTCGCCGAGCATCCGCTCGCCGACCAGCAGCAGCACCAGCAGGCCCGAGGCGAGCGTCGGCTGGACGACGACGACGCCGACGTAGGACAGCGCGAGGATCTGCAGCGGCCAGCCCAGCGCGGTCATGCCGGTGCCGAACAGCCAGCGGGCACGCGTCATCAGCTGCGTCAGCAGCGAAAAGCGCAACGCGTGCTCGTGCCCAGTGTCGCGAGCGTCGAGTGCCTGAACCGCGATCCCTAGGCTGTAGAGCGTCGAGGCGCCCGTGGCCAGCGCAATGCCGATGAGCAACGAGATCATGACCAGCCGCGATCATCGCACCCAGGGAGTGCTGGGCGCATGCGCGCTCGCCGCGTCGATGTTGAGCGGCGCCTACGCGTTCCCGGCGCTCGCGGGCATTGGCGCTCTGCGCTCGCTGCGCTCACCGCTCGGGATCGCCGACCACACGGTCAACGGCCGCGGCTACGGCCTGACGTTCGATGACGGACCCCACCGCGAGGGCACGCCCGCGGTGCTCGACGCGCTGGCGGCGCGCGGCGTGCGCGCGACGTTCTTCCTCGTCGGCGAGCAGGTCGCCCGCAATCCCTCGCTGGCGGCCGAGATCGTCGCCGCCGGGCACGGGATCGGGCTGCACTGCGATCGCCATCGCAACCAGCTGGTGCTCGGCCCGCGTGCCGTTCGTGAGGACATCATGCGCGGAGCGGCGCGCATTGAGGAAACCACCGGCGCGGCGATCCAGCGCTACCGGCCGCCGTACGGGATCTTCAACGCGGCCGCGCTGGCGATGGTGCACACCAACGGCTGGCGACCGCTGCTCTGGACGCATTGGGGCCGAGATTGGCGGGCTCGCGCGACGCCCGACTCGATCTTCACGACACTCGTCGGAGGCGATGTTGGCGAGGGGTCCGTACTGCTGCTGCACGACGCCGACGACTACGGAGCGGAGGGCTCCTGGCGGCGCACCGTGGCGGCGCTCCCACGCGTGCTCGCGGAGCTGGAGGGGCGCGGCATGTCGTGGACGCTGGACGTCTAGATGTGGCGGCGGGATATGCCCTCGAGGGAGGTGAGCTTTGTTACGAACTTGTTACAAACTGTGCCCCCCGCTAAACTGATTCTGCCGTCGGGCTCTCCTACCGCCCGGTTCCCACGGCCGGCCAACATGTGGCCGCAGTCCGGGTATAGGGTAGGCAGAACGACGATGTCCGAACACGCCCACGCAGACGATCGACGAGGAGACTCGGGCCGCCGGCCCGGGCCTTATCGGCGCGTCGCCGGGCGGCGTCGGGCATGCACGCGGCGCCGCAGACGCGCGGCGTGGGCCCGGACGGCGGCGCTGTGCGCGCGTCGTCGTCGCCCCGGTTGCTGACGGCCACCAGGCTCGCTCGCATGCTCGCCAACGCAACCCGATCCGACCGGCCGACCGCTCTGGCGGCTGACGCCGCGACGACGCCGGAGCCAGGCGGCGCGAGCGGTGACGACGCCGCGCTGGCCGTGGCCTTCGTCCGCTACCTCGATGTCGTGCTGGTCATCGCGAGCACGCCGTTCGTGATCCTCGCGGGGCTGCCGGCCGCCGGTTTCGCGATCGGCGCCGTGACGTGGATCGTCACGCGCTTCGCCGTGGGCGTGCTCGAAGGCCGGGCCTGGGGAGCGCGCAACCCGAACGTGCGCACAGCCCTGCACCTCGCCGCGATTCTCGGGCGCGTCTGGCTCGTCGCGCTCGCCGTGCTCATCGCGCGCTTCGCGATCGGAACCCCAGATGGGATCGCGGCCGCGGTCGTCGTGCTGGCCGCCTATACGGTCGAGCTCGTGACGAAGATCACGCTGAGAAGGTCGATCACCGCCGGCCTGCGGAGACCCGCGTGAGCACGAAGCGCAAGGTTTGGATCGGCATCGGGATCTACCTCGCGGTGACGATCGCGATCATCGCGGCGGTCGGTTGGAAGGGCACGAAGCACCCCAACTACCCGCCGCAGGACGAGTTCCAGCTCCACACCTGGATCAACCTCGGGATCTTCTCGATCAACAAGGCGGTGCTGTACCTGTTCCTTGCGGGGATCCTGACCTGCGCGACGATGATCTACGTTGCCCGGCGAATGAAGCAGCGACCCAACCGCGTGCAGACCGCGGTCGAGTTCATCTTCCAGGGGCTGCAGAACAACGTGGTCGGCCCGAACATGGACCGCCGGATGGCAGCCAAGTGGTTTCCCTTCATCGCCACGCTCGCCCTGTTCATCTTCTACTCGAACCTCGTCGGCTATATCCCGCTGCCGACCTCGACCGAGACCTTCAACGTCTTCGGCCTGCACATCCCGACGTTCTCGCTGTATGCGGCGACTGCGAACCTCTCGATCCCGCTTGTGCTCGCAATCGTGGTGTTCGTCTCCTACACCAGCGAGGGGATCCGGGCGAAGGGCCCACTCGGCTACCTCAAGGGCCTGATCCCGTCCGGCGTGCACGGTCCGATGGCCGCCTTCATCTTCTGTCTTGAGGTCCTCTCGAACGTGATGCGGTTGATCTCGCTCTCCGTTCGTCTGTTCGCCAACATCCTCGCCGGCCACCTGATCATCCTGTTCATGGCGGGCGCGCTCGCGGTGATCCTCGGAGTCGCGGCGCTCGGCTGGATCACGCTGCCGTTCGGTGTGGCCCTGTTCGCGTTCGAGGTCGGACTCGTCGCAGCACTGCAGGCATTCATATTCGCGACGCTCACCGCCATCTATCTTGGCGGAGCGGTCTCGCACGACCACTAGCCCCAAAGAAGGAGACACCTTGTTCCTGCTTCACAGCTTGCTTTCCGCGATCACCGACACCGGCATCCAGGACGCCGGCAAGTCGATTGGCCTCGGTGTCGGCGGCGGCCTCGGCGCCGTGGGCGCCGGCATCGGCATCGGCAACATCTTCGGCAAGTCGATCGAAGCGAGAACCCGCCAGCCTGAGATGGCGGACGAGATCAACCAGATCCAGTGGCTCGGGTTCGCGCTCACCGAGGCGTGCTTCTTCTACGGGCTCGTCGCCGGCCTGCTCGCGGCGTTCATCGTCTAGGAGCCCAGGCGGATGCCCGTGAGTCCACATCCGATCGTCGCGTCCTCCGGCAGCTTCCTGATCACGCCCAGCGTCGGGCTGATGATCTGGACGCTGCTGGTGTTCGTCGCCTCGATGCTGCTGCTGCGACGCTTCGCGTTCCCTGCGATCCGCGACGCGCTGGACCGCAGGCAGAAGTCGATCGAGGATGCGATCGACACCGCCGACCGCACCCGGGTCGAGGCCGACAAGCTGCTCGCCGAGTACCGCGAGCGCCTCAAGGAGGCCCGCGCGCAGGCCGAGGAGATCGTCACGCGCGCGCGCACGACCGCGCAGGAACAGGAACACGAGGCGAGTGAGGCGGCCCGCGAGCGGCGCGACCAGCTGCTCGAACAGACGCGCCGCGAGATCGAAGCCGAGACGAGGCGAGCGATAGCCGAAATCCGCGACGAGGTCACCAACCTGACGATCATGGCCACCGAGAAAGTCACGCGCAAGACACTCGACAACGACGACCAGCGGCGCCTGGTCGAGGACGCGATCGGCGAGCTCGACTTCTCTGCGCTCGCATCGGAGAACTAGCGGCCCGATGGAGGAGATCGCCACCGTCTATGCGCGTGCGCTGTTCGAAGCGGCGGAGGATGCCGGGCGCCTCGATGTCGTGCGCGGGCAGCTCGGCCAGGTCGCGGACGCGCTGGCCGAGAGCGCCGACCTGCGGACCTTCTTCTTCTCGCCCTACTTCTCCACAGAGGAGAAGCGTGACGGCCTGGCGCGCACGCTGAGCGACGCCGACCCGCTGCTGACGAACTTCATCGAGCTGCTGATCGACAACCATCGCATGCCGGTCGTCTTTCGGATGCGCCGCGAGCTCGACCGCCAGTGGGAGCGTCAGAACCGCCTCCTCCCGGTCGAGGTCACGAGTGCGATCGCGCTCGAAGAAGCCACCGTCGCGCGGATCGGCGAGCAGGTCGGCGCGCAGACCGGACGCCGCGTGGCGCTGACGTCCACCGTCGACCCGGACATCCTCGGCGGCATCGTGCTGCGCGTCGGAAACGCGATCCTCGATGCCTCGATCCGCAACCGTCTTGAACAACTACGCAGGCAAGTCGCCCGGGGCTAGGCCCGTCGCCGCGACGCCAAGGAGCCATTTTTCACATGCAGATCAACCCGGACGAGATCACCAGCATCCTCAAGAGCCGCATCGAGGGCCTTGACGCGGGGAGCGCAACGCTCACCGAGGTCGGCACCGTGCTGTCGGTCGGCGACGGCATCTCGCGAATCCATGGCCTCGAGAACGCGATGTCGTTCGAGATGCTGGAGCTACCGCACGACGTCATCGGCCTCGCGCTGAACCTCGAATCGGACAACGTCGCCGCGGTGCTGTTCGGCGAGTGGGAGAAGATCGTCGAGGGCGACACCGTCAAGCGCACCGGCCGGCTGCTCGAGATCCCGGTCGGCGACGCGTTGCGAGGCAGGATCGTCTCGCCGCTTGGGCGTCCGCTCGACGGCGGCGGCGAGGTTGCGACCACCGACACGCGCCCGGCCGAGTTCAAGGCCCCCGGCGTCGTTCAGCGCCAGCCGGTGCTCGAGCCGATGCAGACCGGCCTGAAGGCGATCGACTCGATGATCCCGATCGGCCGCGGCCAGCGCGAGCTGATCATCGGCGACCGCCAGACCGGCAAGACGGCGATCGCCCTCGACACGATCATCAACAACCGCGACACCGGCGTGGTCTGCATCTACGTCGCGATCGGCCAGCGCATGTCCACGGTCGTCGCGCTGGCCGAGACGTTGCGGGCGCACGACGCGCTGGAGAACACGATCATCGTCGCCGCCGCCGCAGATGAGGCGGCGCCGATCAAGTTCATGGCGCCCTACGCCGGCTGTGCGATGGCCGAGCACTTCCTCTACAACGGCGGCCACGCGCTCGTCGTCTATGACGACCTGACCAAGCACGCCTACGCCTACCGCCAGATGTCGCTTCTGCTGCGCCGCCCGCCCGGTCGCGAGGCCTATCCGGGCGACGTCTTCTACCTGCATTCGCGACTGCTGGAGCGTGCGGTCAAGCTCAACGACGACCTCGGCGCCGGCTCGATGACCGCGCTGCCGATCATCGAGACGCAGGCCGGCGACGTCTCGGCCTACATCCCGACGAACGTGATCTCGATCACCGACGGTCAGATCTTCCTCGAGCCCAAGCTCTTCAACTCGGGCGTGCGTCCGGCGATCAACGTCGGCATCTCGGTCTCGCGCGTCGGCGGCAACGCGCAGATCGGCCCGATGAAGAAGGTCGCGGGCCGCCTCAAGCTCGAGCTCTCGCAGTACCGCGATCTCGAGGCGTTCGCCCAGTTCGGCTCGGACCTCGACGCCGACACCCAGCGCACGCTGGCTCGCGGCGAGCGCCTCGTGCGAGCGCTCAACCAGGGCGAGCGCCAGCCGCTGGCCGTCGAGGACCAGGTACTGCAGGTGTTCGCGGCGACGAACGGCTTCATCGACCGCATCGAGGTCGATCGGGTTCCGGCGTTCCTCGCGGATCTCGTCTCGAGCGCCCACGCTCGCCACAAGGAGTTGCGCGAGGAGGTCGCTGCCGGGGACTGGTCGGATGAGACCCAGGCCGCGCTGAGGGCCGCCGTGACCGAGTTTGCCGAGGACTTCGGCTACGACCTCGACGAGGAGGGCCAGCCGCTCGACGACGATGCGCCGCCCGCACCGGCGCCGCCAGAGCACGGGAGCGCTGCTCAGTCGGGCGATCAGGACGCAGCGCAGCCGTCGGAGGACCAGGAGCCGCCTGCGGACGCTGACCGCGAGCCGGAGGCCGCGACGGCATAGCGCTCAGGCGCCTGCCCGATCACCCATGGCCTCCCAGCGCGAAGTACGCACCCGTATCGCGAGTTTCAAGAACATCCAGAAGATCACGCGTGCGATGGAGGCCGTGTCGGCCGCGCGGCTGCGCCGCGCCGAGCACCGGATCGCGGCCCTGCGCCCTTATGCGGACGCCCTGCGGCGGATGACCCGCCAGGCGGCCAAGGACGCGGGCGCGGAGGTCTCGCGCCTGCCGCTGATGGCCGTGCGTGAGCAGGAGAAGCGGGTTGGGATCCTGCTCGTCACGGCCGATCGCGGCCTCGCCGGCGCATTCAACTCCCAGATCATCCGCGCCGGGCTGCGGCTCGGCATGGACGTCGAAGCCGAGCAGAAGCAGCCGGTGTGGTTCGCCTCAGGGCGCCGCGGGGTCTCGTCGCTGACCTTTCGCGGACACGCGCCCGAGGGGGCCTACACAGGCTTCACCGACCGTCCGTCCTACGCCGACGCTCGCCACATCGCGGACGACCTGACGAGCGGCTTCATCGACGGGAGCCTCGACCGCGTCGAGATCATCTACAACGGCTATGTCTCGCCGCTCACCCAGCGCGTCACGCGCGAGATCCTGCTGCCGATCGCGGAGGCGACGATCCTCGGCGAGGACGAACCGGCGAGCGAGGACACCGAAGGTCCGCGCGCGCTCGTCGACTACGAGCCGGAGGCGGAGGAGATCCTGCGCGTGCTGCTGCCCGACTACATCGAGATATCGATCTACCGGGCGCTGCTGGAGTCCACGGCCTCCGAGCATGGAGCACGGATGACGGCGATGCGCAGCGCCTCGGAGAACGCCGGAGAGCTGATCGAGGACCTGGCGCTCGAGATGAACCGAGCCCGCCAGGCCGAGATCACGCAGGAGATAATGGAAGTCGTCGCCGGCGCCGAGTCGCTGGTCTAGGACTCGACCAAAGGAGCCAGCACCGATGGAAGCATCCACCTCCCCGAAGCGCTCAGCGTCAGCCGGCAAGGCGCCGGCCGACGCCAAGCCCGCGCCCAACGTCGGCTACATCGAGGAGATCCAGGGGGTCGTGATCGAGGCCGTCTTCCACGAGCGGCTGCCCGAGATCAACCACGCGATCACCGTCGTGCGCGCGAGCGGGGCCGAGGAGGTCGCGGGAGTCTCCACCGACGCCGACCAGCTGCTCGTCTGCGAGGTCCAGCAGCACCTCGGCGACAACCGCGTCCGCGCCGTCGCGATGGACTCCACCGACGGCCTCGCCCGCGGGGCACAGATGACCGACACCGGCGGGCCAATCTCGGTGCCGGTCGGGACCGCCACGCTGGGGCGCATCTTCAACGTGCTCGGCGAGACGATCGACCTTGGCGACCCGCTGCCGGCCGACACCGAGCGGCGCAGCATCCATCAGCCGGCGCCGCGCGTGGAGGATCTCACGCCGACGACCGAGATGTTCGAGACCGGCATCAAGGTTGTCGACCTGCTCGCTCCCTACGCGAAGGGCGGCAAGGTTGGCCTGTTCGGCGGCGCCGGCGTCGGCAAGACGGTCCTGATCCAGGAGCTGATCCACAACCTCGCGAAGGAGCACGGCGGGCTGTCGGCCTTCTGCGGCGTTGGCGAGCGCTCGCGCGAGGGCAACGACCTGTGGCTCGAGATGAAGGAATCGGGCGTGCTGGAGAAGACGATGCTCGTGTTCGGCCAGATGAACGAGCCGCCGGGCGCTCGCATGCGGGTCGCGCTCTCGGGCCTGACGATGGCCGAGTACTTCCGCGACCAGGGCCAGGACGTGCTGCTGTTCATCGACAACATCTTCCGCTTCGTGCAGGCCGGCTCCGAGGTCTCGGCGCTGCTGGGGAGAATGCCGTCGCAGGTCGGCTACCAGCCGACGCTCGAGACCGAGATGGGCCAGTTGCAGGAACGGATCGCCTCCACCCGCGCCGGTTCGGTCACCTCGATCCAGGCCATCTACGTCCCGGCGGACGACCTCACCGACCCGGCGCCCGCGTCCGTCTTCGCTCACCTGAACGCGACGACCACGCTCAGCCGTGCGATCTCGGAAAAGGGCATCTATCCCGCCGTCGATCCGCTCGACTCGACGTCAACGATCCTCAAGCCAGACATCCTCGGCGAGGAGCACTTCCGCGTCGCCAATCGCGTCAAGGAGATCCTCCAGCGCTACAAGGAGCTGCAGGACATCATCGCGATCCTCGGCATCGACGAGCTCTCCGACGAGGACAAGGTCACCGTCCAGCGGGCGCGCCGGATCGAGCGCTTCCTCTCCCAGCCCTTCTCGGTCGCCGAGCAGTTCACCGGGACGCCCGGGGAATACGTGCCGATCGCCGAGACGATCAGGGGCTTCGCGGAGCTGATCGAGGGCAAGCACGACGACCTCCCCGAGAGCGCGTTCTTCCTCAAGGGCACGATCGAGCAGGTCGTGCAGGCGGCCAAGAAGAGCAGCTGATGGCGCGCAACCGCTTTGTCGTCGAGGTCCTGACGCCCGACGGCGAGGTCTTCAACGAGGAGGTCGAGATGGTCTCGACCATGACCACGGTCGGCTCCATCGGACTGCTTGCCAACCACGAGCCGCTGCTCGCCCGGCTGGAGCCGACGGAGCTGCGCCTGTATCGCTCGGAGACCGACATCGTCCGCTACGCCCAGGCAGAGGGTTATGTGCAGATGTCCGACAACCACGCCCTGCTGCTGGTCGAAGAGGCGCTCGAGCCGGCGCGGCTGAACGTCGCTGAGCTGTCCGAGCGCGTCGAGGCGGCGCGGCGCGCGCACGAGGCGGCGCCGGCGGGCAGCGAGGAGGCGGCGCGCGCCGATCGCGACCGCCGCCGTGCCGAGGCGTTCCTCGCGATCGCCTCAGGCGCCCATTAGGCACGTTTCGCGCACACCGCTCCCCTCAGCGCAGGTCCGTCAAGGGCGCCGGTCGGCTCCCGCCGCTCGGCGGGTGCGCTGACCGCCTGACCCGCTCGTTAAGCTTGTCTGTGATGACGCCAAGATCACCGCGTGTGCGCTGCCTGCTGGCGCTTGCAGTTGGCGTGCTCGCGCTCGCCGCCGCCGGCGGCGGTGCCGCGCTGGCCGGCACGATCCACCGCCAGTCGAGTCCGAACTGGGCGGGCTGGGTGGCGCTGCCGGTCGCGCGCTCGCAGCGCCTCGCAAACCACTTCATCACGATCAAGGGCTCCTGGACGCAACCGTCCGCAACCTGCACGCCGGGTCACACGACGTTTGCCGCGTTCTGGGTCGGTCTCGGCGGCTACTCCGCGCGCTCTCAGGCGCTCGAGCAGATCGGTACCGAGGCCGACTGCAGCCGCTTCGGCCAGATCTTCTACTACGCCTGGTATGAGCTGCTGCCGGGACCGCCGATCACGATCACCGCGGTCAAGGTGATCCCCGGCGACTCGATCAGCGCCTACGTGCATGTCAGCTCCGACACCGTCACGGTCGGGCTGACCGACGTGACCAGCGGCGCCAAGCCGTTCAAGAAGCTCTCCGTGATGCGCCGGCCGCCGCCGGACACCAGCGCCGCCGAGTGGATCGCCGAGGCGCCGTCCAACTGCAACGGCGACAACCACTGCCGCCCGCTGCTCCTCACCGACTTCGGCCAGATCGGCTTCACCTCGGCGTCTGTCACAGCGATCGGCAGCGGCGGCCGCCACACCGGCCCGATCGACGATCCCAACTGGGACAACGGCGCGATCGTGCTCAGCAGCAACGGCAGTCTCACCTACACGCCCAATGACGAGAGCTTCGCGCTGCCGAGCCTGCTGAGCGGCGCGGGCACGGCGTTCACCGTCGACTACGGCGCGACCGGGCCGACCGGGCCGACCGGCTCGACCGGGCCGACCGGGCTGACCGGCCCGACCGGCTCCACCGGCGCGACCGGCGCGAGCGGCTGACGCCCGCACGATGGCGCCGCAACGGCCACAGCGGCCGGGGCGGCCGATCACCCGCGGCGGTGTATAGCCTCCAGTACGGATGACTGCGGCTCGCGAACCGATCGGTGTGATCGGCACCGGTTACGTAGGGCTCGTCACCGCCGTCGGCTTCGCGGAGCTCGGCAGCGAGGTCTACTGCGTCGACATCGACCACGCGAAGATCGAGTTGCTCTCGCGCGGTGAGGTCCCGATCTATGAGCCGGGGCTCGCCGAGCTGATCGCCCGCAACGGCGAGCGCCTGCACTTCTCCACCTCACTGGACGAGGCGGTCGCGGGCGCGCGGCTGCTGTTCGTGTCGGTCGGCACCCCGCCGACCTATGCCGGCGACGCTGACCTCTCGGCGGTGCTCGCCGTCGTCGAGGCGATGCCGGCCTCCGCCGAGCACGCGCTGGTGATGAAGTCGACCGTGCCCTGCGGGACCGGACGCTCGATCGTGCGGATGCTCGTCGAGGCGGGCAAGGGCGATCTGGCCTACGTCTCGTGCCCCGAGTTCCTCAAGGAGGGCTCCGCGCTCGCGGACTTCACCCACCCCGACCGCGTCGTCGTCGGCGACGATGGCGACGGCTGGGCCGCCGACGCGGTGAGCGAGCTGTACGCGCCACTCGGCGCGCCGCTGGTGCGCACGGACGTCGCCAGCGCCGAGATGATCAAGCTCGCCTCGAACGCGTTCCTGGCGACCAAGATCTCCTTCATCAACGAGATCGCCAACGTCTGCGAGGAGACCGGGGCCAACGTGCTCGAGGTCGCCAGGGGGGTGGGCCTCGATCAGCGGATCGGTCCGAAGTTCCTCTCCGCTGGGATCGGCTACGGCGGATCGTGCTTTTCGAAGGACGTCAGCGCGCTAAAGCTTCTCGCCGCCAACTCCGGCTACCACTTTCAACTGCTGAGCGCCGTGACCGAGGTCAACGAGCTGCAGAAGCGTCGCGTGCTTTCCAAGCTGACGAAGCGCTTCGACGCCCTCGCCGGCCGCCGGATCGGGCTGCTCGGCCTGGCCTTCAAGCCGAACACCGACGACATGCGCGGCGCCTCCTCGCTGGTGCTGGCCGCGCGCCTGAGCGCCGAGGGCGCGCAGGTGCGGGCCTTTGACCCGATCGCCACCGACGAGGCGCGCAAGATCATGCCCGAGCTCGACTGCGCCGACAGCGTCGAGGGCGCGATCGCCGGCGCCGATGCGATCGTGCTGGTCACCGAATGGCCGCAGTTCCTCGCGCTTGACTGGGCGGCCGTGGCCGTTGCGATGAGTGGGAACGTCGTGATCGACGGGCGCAACGCGCTTGACGGCAGGGCCGTCGCGGCGGCCGGGCTGGACTACGAGGGCATCGGGATCGGATGAGCATCGGGGACCGTCGATGCAGGCCGTGATCCTCGCCGGCGGAAGCGGCACGCGGCTGCGCCCGCTGACCTCGCGCGTCGCCAAGCCCGTCGTCACGCTCGTCAACCGGCCGTTCATCGTCTACATGCTCGACTGGCTGCGCCGCCACGGCTGCACCGATGTGATCCTCTGCTGCGGCTTTCAGGCCGAGGGGGTGCAGGCGGTGCTCGGCGACGGCTCGGAGCATGGCGTGTCGCTTCGCTACGTCGCGGAGTCGGAGCCGCTCGGCACCGGAGGGCCGCTGTTGCTCGCGCGCGAGCTGCTCGAGGAGCGTTTCGTGGTCTGCAACGGCGACATCCTCACCGATATCGACCTCGGCGCGCAGCTGGCCGCACACGAGCGCAGCGGCGCCGCGGTGACCCTGGCGCTGGTCGGGGTCGAGGATGCGAGCGCCTACGGAATGGTGCGCTGCGCGCCAGACGGCGCGGTACTCGAGTTCGTCGAGAAGCCGAGCGGACCGCCGCCCACCGACGTCCTGATCAGCGCAGGCGTCTACGTGCTCGAGCGCAGCGTGCTCGAGCTGATTGCGCCGGGAAGGCAGGTTTCGATCGAGCGTGAGGTCTGGCCGGCGCTGATCGGCGCCGGGCTCTACGGCCACGTCGCGGAGGGATACTGGCTGGACATCGGCACGCCGGAGCGCTACCTGCAGGGCAGCTTCGACATCATCACCGGCGCCGTGAACGTCGACGGGCCGGTCCCGCGCGAGCGCGCGGCGATCGGCGTCGGCTGCGAGATTCCCGCCGACGCCAGGATCGGCGAACTCGTGGTGCTGGGGGACGGTGTGCAGGTCGGAGCCGGGGCGTCGATCGAGCGCTCGGTCGTGCTCGCCGGCGCGCAGATCGGCGCGGGCGCCGTGCTGCGCGACAGCATCGTCGGCGAGCGTGCGAAGATCGGCCCCTATGTCGAACTGGAGGAGGGCGTCGTGGTCGGAGAAGACGCGCAGATCGCCGCGAAGGCGCTGATCGCGGCGGGAACCAGGGTGGCGGCCGGGGAGCGCGTGTGAGCGCCCTGGACCGCGCGAGCATCGACGCGCTGGACTCCGGCCACATGCTGATCGACATCCTTGGGATGCCCGAGCAGCTCGGTGACGCGCTCTGGCGCGTGGAGTCCGCGGCGATCGAGCCGATCGACACACCGGGCGGCCTGATCGTCGCCGGCATGGGCGGCTCAGGGATGGGCGGCGCGCTTGCTCGCGCCGCGCTCGCTGACCAGGCCTCACGCCCGATCATCGCGGCGACCGGCTACGGGCTGCCCGCGTGGACAACGCCCGACACGACGGTGTTGTGCGCCAGCTACTCGGGGAACACGGAGGAGACACTCGCCTGCTTCGAGTCGGCGGGAGCGCTCGGGGCGCGGCGGATCGTGGTGACCTCCGGCGGGGTCCTGGCCGAGCAGGCTCGGGCCGACTCGGTACCGGTGATCCCGATCCCGGGCGGCTTCGAGCCCCGCGCCGCGATCGCCTACCTGCTCGTGAGCGCGCTCGAGGTCGCGGCGCTGTGCGGCGCCGGCCCGCGTCTGGCGGCGGAGCTCGACGTGACCGCATCGCATCTGGAGGCGCTGGTCGCTCAGTGGGGGCCTGACGCCGGCGACGAGGCAGAGCCGAAGGTGCTCGCGCGCCGCCTCCAGGGCAGCGTGCCGGTGGTGGCCGGGGCCGGCCTCACCGCCCCGATCGCCTATCGCTGGAAGACGCAGATCAATGAGAACGCGAGCCTGCCGGCCTTCGCCGGTGAGATCCCCGAGCTCGATCACAACGAGATCGCGGGCTGGATGGGCGCCGACTCACTTGGGCCCTTCAGCGCCGTCTTCCTCGACGACTGCGACAGCCACCCCCGACTGCGCAAGCGCATCGAGCTGACCGAACGCTTCGTCGCGCCGCACGCGCGGTGCACCGCCGTCGTCGCGACGCGCGGCGAGAGCGCGCTCGAGCGGGTCTGCTCGCTCGTGCTGTTCGGCGACCTGCTCTCGTGCTACTTGGCGGCGCTGAACGGGGTGGATCCCACAGCCGCTCCTCCGCTGGAGGAGCTCAAGGCACAGCTCGCCGCCGTCGGCGACTAGCCAGTGGGTCGCCGGGCGGTCGCATGAGCCGACATCTCGCCATCGTCCCGGCTCTGAACGAGGCTGGCGCGATCGCCGCGATCGTGGCCGAGATCCGCGAGTACGCCCCCGGCTTCGACGTGCTCGTCGTCGATGACGGATCGCTCGACGACACGGCCGCGATCGCGGCCGCCGCGGGCGCGCGGGTGATCTCGATGCCGTTCAACGTCGGCATCGGGGGGGCGGTGCAGTGCGGCTACCTCTACGCTCGCGACAACGGCTACGCCATCGCGGTGCAGGTCGACGGCGACGGGCAGCACGACCCGCGCGACATCCCGCGCCTGCTGGCGGCGCTGCACGAGGAGCCGGTGGTGGAGATGGCCACCGGCTCGCGCTTTCTCGGCGAGCCCAGCGGCTACCGTCCCTCGCGGGCGCGCCGCGCGGGGATTGGGGTGTTCGCCATGCTGGTCTCGCTGATCACCGGCCAGCGGGTCACCGACGCCACGTCTGGGTTCCGCATGAGCGCGCGCCGTGGGATCGAGCTGTTCGCCCGCGACTACCCGCACGACTACCCCGAGGTCGAGGCGATCCTGCTGCTGCACGCCCACCGGCTGCGCGTGCGGGAGGTCGCGGTGGGCATGCGTCCGCGTGCGAGTGGGCGCTCGACGATCGGCCGCGGCCTGCAGGCCTACTACATGGCGAAGGTCCTGTTCGCGGTGGCCGTCGGTCTGCTGCGGGCGCGCCCGAGCGTCGAGCGCGGCAAGCCGTGAGCATGTTCGCGCTCGCCAAGTCGCCGCCGACCTACCAGCGCGTCGCGGTGATCGCGATCGCCGTGCTCGTGCTCGTGCTCGTCGTCGAGCTGGTCCGCCGGCGCCGCCTGCTGGAGCGCTACGCGCTGGTCTGGCTGCTCGCCGCCGCGGGACTGTTCGTGCTCGGCGTCTGGCAGGGGCTCCTGACGACGCTCGCCACCGACGTCGGCATCCGCTCGGCTCCGAACGCGCTGTTCGCGCTCGGCTTCGCCTTCGTCGTCGCGCTGCTCCTGAGCATGACGCTGGTGATCTCGCGCCTGAGCGACCAGAGCAAACAGCTCGCGCAGCGCCTGGCCCTGCTCACCGATCGCCTGAGCGAGCTGGAGCGCGAGCGCCGGCGCGAGCCCGAGCCGCCCGGCGAGCAGGGGTGCTCGCCGCAGTGAACGACGCCGTCGCGGTCGTAGTCGTCACGTACGACAGCGCCGCTGCGCTCGCAAAGCTCGCGGCGTCGCTGAGCGGCCAGCTGCGAGCCGGCGATGAGCTCGTGATCGTCGACAACGCCTCGACCGACGGGACCGCGGCGCTCGCGCGCGGCCTGGGGGCTGGTGCGCGCGTGATCGAGGCACGCTCAAACGGCGGCTACGCGGCCGGTGCCCGACTGGGCGTCAACGCGACCTCGGCTCCGCTGATCCTCCTGCTGAACGCGGATACCGTGCTGGGCGACGGCGCGCTGGCGCGGCTGCGGGCGGCCGCCGGCGAGCACCCCGAGTGGGCGGCGTGGCAGCCCGCCGTGCTGCTCCCGGACGGGCGCATCAACACCTCTGGCGGTGTCGTGCACTTCCTCGGCATCGGCTGGGCCGGGCAGTGCGGCGCCGACGCGAGTGAGCTCGACGAGCTCCCCCACGAGACGGCCTTTGCGTCGGGCGCGGCGCTGGTGGTGCGACGCGAGGACTGGCAGGCGCTCGACGGCCTGCGCGACGATTACTTCCTCTACGGCGAGGATCTCGACTTCGGCCTGCGCCTGTGGCTCGCGGGGAGGCGCGTCGGCGTCGAGCCGCGCGCCCGCGTGATCCACGACTACGCCTTTGAGCGGGGCGCCCGCAAGTGGTACCTGCTCGAGCGAAACCGCTGGCGCACGCTGCTCGCGATCTATCCGCCCGGATTGCTGCTGGCGCTCGCGCCGGCGCTGGCGGCCGCCGAGCTGGGGATCCTCGTGCTCGCCGCGCGCGACCACTGGCTGGGCGCGAAGCTTCGAGCGCAGCTCGCGACGCTGCTCGGTCTGCGGCGTTCGCTGGCGCGCCGGCGCGGCGTGCAGGCGATGCGCACGATCGCCGCCGCGGAGTTCGCCGAACAACTGAACGGCGAGCTGGAGCACCCGAACATCTCGCTGCCGCGCCCGCTGCGGATCGCCTCCGCCGCCTATTGGCGCTTGACGTCGCTGCTGCTGCGTTAGGATCGCGACCGGTGGCGCGCGAGTGTCGATGATCCTGTCGTGGGTCGCGTTCCCGCTGGTGCTCGCCGCGGTCGGGCTCGGCTGGGGCGCGCTCGTCGCTTGGGCGGCTGGGGAGCGCTCGCTTGGCGCGCTGGCGATCCCGCTCGGGCTCGCCGCCGCGATCGTCGTTGCGGGGATCTTCACGATGTTCTCCTTCAGCGCGCCGGCGGCGGCGCCGGTCGTGGCGTTCGGGGCGCTCGGCGGCCTGGCGCGCGCGCGCGGGCGGACCGCGATCGCGACCCCGGCGCTCGTTGCCGCGGTTGGCGTCCTGCTCGTCTACGGCGCGCCGGTGATCCTCAGCGGCGAGGCGACCTTCCTCGGCTACGTCCGCCTCGATGACACGGCGACCTGGCTGGGCTTCGTCGACCAGTTCTTCGCCCACGGCCGCTCGCTCTCGACGCTGCCGAGCTCGACCTACGAGCTGCTGCTCTACACCAACCTGACGAGCTCCGGCTACCCGTCGGGCGCGTTCATGCTGCCCGGAGTCGGTCATTGGATCACCGGCATCGACTCCGCCTGGATCTTCCAGCCCTACCTCGCGGTCTGCGCCGCTGCGCTCGCGCTCTGCTGCTGGGAGCTGGTCGCGCCCGTCGTCAAGGGCGGCTGGCTGCGCGCGTTCGTGGCCTTCATCGCCGCCCAGTCGGCGCTGCTATTCGGGTACGCGGCATGGGGCGGGATCAAGGAGCTGACCGCCGCGTTCCTGTTCGGGCTGGGGATGGCCGCGGCGGCGCGGCTCGTCGCGGAGGAGAGACCCAGGGCACGCTCGATGGTGCCGCTGGCGGTCGCCGGTGCCGCGCTGATCGTGACGCTCGGGCCCGGCGTCGTCGTGTACGTCGGTCCCGTCGGGCTCGCCGTCGTTGGCGTGCTGTTGTGGCGCTGGCGGGCGGCCGGCGGGAGCTTCACACCCTGGGTCGTGGGGGCCGTGCTCGTGGTCGTGGCCGGGGCGCTGCTGGTCGCACTCCTGGGTGTCCACTCCGCGATCTACGTGGCGCCCGTGGCCGGGGCCGCGGGCGCGGCGATGGTCGCCTGGTGGCTGCTCCACGGCGGGCGCCCCGCCGACGGTGGCGCCCTCGCCGCGATCGTCGCGGTGCCGTTGACGGCCCTGCTCGCGCTGCCGTCGTGGCCGACGCTGACGTCCTACCTTCGGGCCAACAGCGCGTTCGCGGCGGTGACGAGCGGCGGCGGCGCCTCCGGGGCGTTGGCCACCAATCACGCCACGGCCTACGGCAACCTGACATCCGCGCTGCGCGCGATCCAGCTCGGCGGGATCTGGCTCGACGGCGACTTCCGCACATGGCCGACGCCGCCGCCATCGTTCGTCAACCACCTGCTGATCTACGTCGTCTTCGCGGGCGCCCTGTTCGCGCTCGGCTGGACGCTGTGGCGTCGCAACCTCGGGCTGGCGCTCTACGTCGGCGTGGCGCTGATCTCGATCGTCGTGCTCTCGCTGCTCGGCAGCGTGCCGTGGGTGATGGGCAAGTCGCTCGCGATCTCCTCGCCCGCCGTGTTGCTGGCCGGGATGACCGGCGGCGCGATCCTCTTCAACGCGCGTCAGGTGCTCGGCGTGGTCGCCGGCGTGCTGGCGCTCGGAGCGATCGCCGGCGGCGTGCTGTGGTCGAACTACCTTCAGTACCACAACGTCACGCTCGCGCCGCGCGCGCGCCTGTCGGAGTTCCAGACGATCAGCAAGCTGATCGCCAACAGGGGCCCGACGTTCATCAACGACTACGAGATCTACGCCGATCGCCACTTCCTGCGCGACGGCGCGCCGGTCGAACCGGCGGAGTACCGGCCGGTCTATCTGCCGACGCTCGGCAACGCGTTCTTGACCGACTCGGCGTGGGCCAACATCGACTCCTTCGGCGTCTCCACGCTCGCGCCCTACCGATCGCTGGTGATCCGCCTGGGGCCGACCGAGGGGCGTCCGCCGTCGATCTACGGCCGCGCGCCGGTCTGGACCGGAACCTACTACCAGCTCTGGCAGGAGCCGGCGAAGCCGAGGGTGCGTGTGCTCACCCAGGTGCCCTTCGGCGACATCACCAGCGACGCCTATTGCGGAATGGCCTCCAACGTCACTCCGCCCGACCAGCCGCTGTGCCCGATCGCGCCGGCCGGCGTGCCGGCCTGCAGCAAGGTCCGCTCGCTCGCCTCGGCCGCGGCCACGGCCGGCGGTTACCTGCTCGCCTACGAGCGCCCCAACCCGATCGTCGTGCGCGGCACCGACACGCAGTGGAGCGGCGGCTGGGACGCCGACCCCTCCAGCGGCACGCTGACGCCGACCGCCGCCGGCGCCACTGCGACCGCCACTATCGTGACGGCGCACGTCGCGCGCGACTACCAGTTGTGGCTGGGGGGGAGCTTCATCCGTGGCTTCGTGGTCAGCGTCGACGGTCGCCCGCTCGGCTCGGTCTCCAACCAGCTGAACCCGCCCGGGGACTACAACAGGATCGGCGGGCCGCTCACGCTCCAGCCCGGGCGGCATACGATCACCGTCACCTACCCGGACGACAACCTCTCGCCGGGCAGCGCCGACAGCGAGCTCTACACCTCGCTGTTCGCGATCGCCCTGGCGCCGCCCACCACGCAGATGCACTACGTGGCGGTGTCGGCCGCCCACGCGCAGTCGCTGTGCGGGCACCTGATGGACTGGATCGAGGTCGTGGCTCCCGCCTGAGCAGGTGTTTTTCCGGCTGGTGCACCCCATGCCCATGCGGGGCGCAGGCACCCCATGCGGGGCGCGCAGGCACCCCATGCGGGGCGCAGGCATGCACCAGCCAGGGGAATGGCGCACCCCATGCGGGGCACAGGCATGCGCCGATCCGTAATCCAAACCTTGACATAGATATGGTAGGGTTGGCGCGCGATGGACGGACTGACGATCACCGAGGCCGCGCAGACCAGCGGCTGGTCGCCGCGGATGCTCCGCTACATCGAGGGGGCGGGGCTGCTCGAGTTGCGCCGCTCGCCCGGTGGATACCGGCTCTACGGGCCCGCGCAACTGCAGCGCCTGCGCACTCTGCGCGAACTGCTCGCGCGATTTGACTTCGGACTCGCCGAGCTCGTCTTCGCACGACGACTTCGCACCGAAGGGACGCTGCGTGACGCCGTGGCGGAGTGGTTCCAAACCGAGCCGGCGCGACCGGAGCACGTCGCCGCGGAGCACTGGCTGCGCTGGGAGCAGGAGAAGCACCAGGCGCTGATCGCCGGCGCGCAAACCCGACCACAGGAGGCCGCATGACCGCAACCGCCACACGCACCGCCGAGGACTTCAAGGTCGCGGACCTCACGCTTGCGCCGTTCGGCCGCAACGAGATCCGCCTCGCCGAGCACGAGATGCCCGGCCTGATGTCGATCCGCCACGAGTTCCAGGACGCCCAGCCGCTCCGGGGGGCGAGGATCACCGGCTCGCTGCACATGACGATCCAGACCGCCGTGCTGATCGAGACGCTCGCCGCGCTCGGTGCCGACGTGCGCTGGTGCTCGTGCAACATCTTCTCGACGCAGGACCACGCTGCGGCGGCGATCGCTGTCACCGGCGTGCCCGTGTTCGCCTGGAAGGGGGAGACGCTCGAGGAGTACTGGTGGTGCACCGAGCAGGCGCTGCGCTTCCCCGACGGCGGTGGCCCGAACATGATCCTCGACGACGGCGGCGACGCAACCCTGCTGGTCCACAAGGGAGCGCAGTTCGAGCGCGAGGGCGCCGTCCCCGACCCGGCCGGCGCGGAGAACGAGGAGTTCGGCCTGATCCTCGCCCTGCTGACGCGCTCGCTCGCCGAGGATCCAAAGCGCTGGAGCAACATCGCGGCCGCCGTGTTGGGCGTGACGGAGGAAACGACGACCGGCGTCCATCGCCTCTACCAGCTGGCGGCGGCCGGGGAGCTGCTGTTCCCGGCGATCAACGTCAACGACTCCGTCACCAAGTCGAAGTTCGACAATCTCTACGGCTGCCGTCATTCGCTGGTCGACGGCATCAACCGCGCGGTGGATGTGATGCTCGCAGGCAAGACGACCGTCGTCTGCGGCTTCGGCGACGTCGGCAAGGGCTGCGCCGAGTCGCTGCGCGCCCAGGGTGCGAAGGTCGTCGTGACCGAGATCGACCCGATCTGCGCTCTGCAGGCCTCGATGCAGGGCTACCCGGTGCTGACGCTAGCTGACGTGATCGAGCGCGGCGACGTGTTCATCACCGCCACCGGGAACAAGGGAATCATCACGGTCGCGGATATGGCGGCGATGAAGCACCAGGCGATCGTCGGCAACATCGGGCACTTCGACAACGAGATCGACATCGCCGGGCTCGAGCGCTTCCCGGGCATCGAGCGGATCAACATCAAGCCGCAGGTCGACGAGTGGCGCTTCCCCGACGGGCACTCGGTGATCGTGCTCTCGGAGGGGCGGCTGCTGAACCTCGGCAACGCCACCGGCCACCCGTCGTTTGTGATGTCGAACTCGTTCTCGAACCAGACGATCGCGCAGATCGAGCTGTTCAGCCACAACGACGACTACGAGAAGCGCGTTTACGTGCTGCCCAAGCACCTCGACGAGAAGGTCGCCCGGCTGCACCTGGACGCGCTCGGGGTCAAGCTGACGCGGCTGAGCGACGAGCAGGCGGCCTACATCGGCGTTGCGATCGATGGCCCCTACAAGCCCGACCACTACCGCTATTAGGGCCCTTCGGGCCCTCGGGATCGCGTCGTGTCCGGACGCCGCTCGCCCGCTGCCACGCGCCGCACCGCGCTGGCGCGCGCCGGGGCGGCGCGGATCGCCTGGGCCGGCGGCCAGATGCCGGTGCTCGGCGCGATCGGGGAGCGCTTCGCCCGTGAGCGCCCGCTGGCCGCCCGGCGCGTCGCGGCGTGCCTGCACATCACCGCCGAGACGGCGAACCTCGTGCGCGCGCTGGCCGCGGGCGGCGCCGAGGTCTCGCTGTGCGCGGCCAACCCGCTCTCGACGCAGGACGACGTCGCAGCGGCGCTCGTGGCGGAGCACGCCGCCACGGTGTACGGCGTGCGCGGCGAGGACCGCGCGGCCTACGAGCGCGCGCTGCGCGAGCTGGTCGACTCGGCGCCCCAGATCCTGATCGACGACGGGGCGGAGCTGATCGTCTGCGCGCACCGCGACGGCGGCGCGGTCGCGATGGGGCTCCTCGGAGCCACAGAGGAGACCGCGACCGGGCTCGTGGCGCTGCGGGCGCTCGAGGCGCAGGACGCTCTCTGCTGCCCGGTGCTCGCGATCAACGAGACGCTGACCGAGCGCGTCTTCAACGACCGCTATGGCACCGGCCAGTCGACGCTCGACGGCATCCTGCGGGCGACCGACCTGCTGCTGGCGGGCCGCGCGGTGGTCGTGCTCGGCTACGGCTCGGCGGGACGCGGGGTCGCCGCGCGCGCGAAGGGGGCCGGCGCCGCGGTGATCGTCTGCGAGGTCGACGCGGTCGCGGCGCTGGAGGCGCGGATGGAGGGCTTCGACGTGATGAGCGCGCTGGCCGCGGCGCCGCTCGGCGAGGTCTTCATCACGGTGACCGGCGCCCCGGACGTGCTGCGACGCGAGCACTTCGAGCTGATGCGCGACGGCGCCGTGCTCGCCAACGCCGGCCATTTCGATGTCGAGATCAACCTCGACGAGCTGGCCGCGCTCGCCGGGCGCCCGCCGCGCGAGGTGCTGCCGCTGGTGGACGAGTACGAGGTCGCGGGGCGCCGGCTGCACCTGATCGCCAAGGGCCGCGTCGTCAACCTCGCCGCGGCCGCCGGGCATCCCGCCTCGGTGATGGATCTCTCCTTCGCGATGCAGGCGCTGGCGGTCGCCGGCCTGGCGAGCGAAGCGGGCGAGCGGCGGCCCGGGGTGCATGCCGTCGCGCCGGCGCTCGACCAGGAGGTCGCGCGGCTGAAGCTCGCGACGCTCGGGATCGAGATCGACGCGCTCAGCGAGCACCAGGAGCGCTACCTGCGGCCGCTGCGCGCAATGCACTAGCGTCCCTCCTGCGATGCGCGCGATGGTCCTTGCCGCCGGTCTCGGCACACGCCTGCGGCCGATCACCTACGAGATCGCCAAGCCGATGGTGCCCGTCCTCGATCGCCCCGTGATGGCGCACATCGTCGACCTCCTGGACCGCCACGGGGTCGATCAGATCGTCGCGAACCTCCACCACTTTCCCGACCCGATCCGCGATTACTTCGGCGAGCGCATCGCCTACCGCTACGAGCCCGAGCTGTTGGGGACCGCCGGCGGCGTGCGCAACTGCGCCGACCTGCTCGGCGACGACACCTTCCTCGTGATCTCCGGCGACGCGCTGACCGACATCGACCTCGGCGCGCTGCTCGCCAGCCACCGCGAGCGGGGCGCGATCGCGACGCTCGCGGCTCGGCGGGTCGCCGACACGCGTGAGTACGGCGTCGTTCTGCACGACGCGGAGGGGCGGATCACCGGCTTCCAGGAGAAGCCGGACCCGGCGGACGCGCTGTCGGATCTCGGCAACTGCGGCATCTACTGCCTCGAGCCCGCGATCTTCGAGCACTTTCCCCCGCAGCCGTTCGTCGACTGGGCGCAGGACGTCTTCCCGGCCCTGCTCGCGAGCGGAGCGCCGTTCTACGTCCACGTCGTGCAGGAGTACTGGAACGACATCGGCTCGCTCGCCGAGCTGCGCCAGGGCACCTTCGACGCGCTCGCAGGCGATCTTGCGATCGAGGTCGCCGGCCGCGAGCTGGCGCCCGGGCTGATCGTCGGCGAGGGCTCGAGAATCGACCACCTCCAGTCGCTCGAAGGATCGATCTGGATCGGGCGCGACGTGAGCATCGGCGACGGTGTGCGGCTGCGCGGGCCGCTCGTGATCGGCGACGGCTCAACGATCGGCGAGGGCGCCGCGCTGCGCGATGCGATCCTCTTTCCCGGCACCGTGGTGGCGCCCGGCACGATCCTGATCGGCGCGATCGCCGGTCATTTCGGGATCGCCGCAAGCCTGCGCCCGCGCGGGGTCTGAGGGCGGTTGGCGCATTGGTAGGCTGAGGGTATGGGGATTCTCGATCGTGCTCTCAACGTCGGTGAGGGCAAGCAGTTCCGCCGCTACGAGCAACGCGTCGCCGAGATCAACGCGTTCGAGGCCGAGCTCGCGCTCGACAGCGACGAGGAGCTTCGCGTACGCCTGGACGCCCTGCGTGAGCGCGCCCGCGAGGGCGAGTCACTCGACGCGCTGCTCCCGGAGTGCTTCGCGATCGTCCGCGAGACCGGCAAGCGATGCATGGAGATGCGCCATTTCGACGTCCAGCTGATCGGCGGGATGGTGCTGCACGGCGGCTCGATCGCCGAAATGCGCACCGGCGAGGGCAAGACGCTGACCGCCACGCTCGCGGTCGTGCTGAACACGCTCGCCGGGGCCGGCGTGCACGTCGTGACCGTCAACGACTACCTTGCGCGACGCGACGCGGAATGGATGACGCCGATCTACGAGGCGCTCGGCGTCACCGTCGGCATCCTGCAGTCCCAGCAGCCGCTGGAGGAGAAGATCGGGGCCTATGCCTGTGATGTGACCTACGGCACCAACTCCGAGTTCGGCTTCGACTATCTGCGCGACAACATGGCTTCGAGCCTGGAGGAGAAGGTGCAGAACGGCGGCCGCCGCGACGAGGACGGCAGGCCGGTCACCGCTCACACCTTCGCGATCGTCGACGAGGTCGACAACATCCTGATCGACGAGGCGCGCACGCCGCTGATCATCAGCGGCGCGCCCGAGCAGGCCGCCGACCTCTACGTCAAGTTCGCGCGGCTGGCGCCGACGATGGTGCCGGGCAAGACGCCGGAGGGACTCGATCCGCGCAGCAAGAAGGAGTTCGTCGCCGATTTCGACTACGAATTCGACGAGAAGTACAAGACCGTCGCGGTGACCGAGCTCGGCGTTGCCAAGGCCGAGCGCTTCCTCGACATCGACCATCTCTACCGCGCCGAGAACGGCACGCTGGTCAACCACCTGCACCAGGCGCTGAAGGCCGAGTCGCTGTACAAGCGCGACGTCGACTACCAGGTCGTCGATGGCGAGGTGAAGATCATCGACGAGTTCACCGGCCGAACGCTCGAGGGGCGCCGCTGGTCGGAGGGCCTGCACCAGGCGATCGAGGCCAAGGAGGGCGTGCGCGTCCAGGAGGAGAACCAGACGCTCGCGACGATCACGCTGCAGAACTACTTCCGCCTCTACGACAAGCTCTCCGGCATGACGGGCACCGCGCTGACCGAGGCGACCGAGTTCATGAAGATTTACAAGCTCCCGGTCGTGCAGATCCCGACCAACCGCGCGATGGTCCGCGACGACCGCAACGATCAGGTTTACAAGACCAAGGAGGGGAAGTGGTCGGCGGTCGAACGCGAGATCGCGGCGCGCCACGCGGCCGGCCAGCCCGTGCTCGTCGGCACGATCTCCGTCGAGGTCTCCGAGCTGCTCTCCGCGCGCCTTCGCCGGCGGGGCATCGAGCATGCAGTGCTCAACGCCAAGCCGGAGTACGCGGAGCGCGAGGGATCCACGATCGCCGAGGCCGGCCGCGTCGGCGCGGTCACGATCGCGACCAACATGGCCGGGCGCGGCGTCGACATCAAGCTGGGCGGCAACGCCGAGCACCAGGCACGTCTGGAGTGCGCGAAGCTCGGCCTGCGCCCCGGCGACGAAGGCTTTGACGAGCAGTTCACCGAGCTTCTGCCGACGCTCGAGGCCCGTCTGGAGGCCGACCGCCAGCGCGTGATCGAAGCCGGCGGCCTCTACATCGTCGGCACCGAGCGCCATGAGTCGCGACGCATCGACAACCAGCTGCGCGGGCGCTCGGGGCGCCAGGGGGACCCGGGGGAGACCCGCTTCTTCCTATCGGCTGAGGACGACCTGATCCGCCTCTTCGCGGGCGACCGGATCTACCGGATCCTCGACCGTCTCGGCGGCGTGGACGTCGAGGGCAACGAGGAGCCGATCGAGGCCGGCCTGCTCTCCAAGCAGATCGAGAAGGCTCAGCGCAAGGTCGAGGAGCAGCACTTCCTCGCCCGTAAGCACACGCTCGAATACGACGACGTGATGAACGAGCAGCGCCGCGTGATCTACGAGCTGCGCGACCAGGTGCTAGAGGGAGCCAACCTCTCGCAGGCGCGCGGCGAGGTCGCCGCCGTGCTGGAGCGCGCGATCGAGCAGTACACCGCCGGCGACTACGTCGAGGACTGGGACCTCGACGCGCTGCTGAGCGCGCTCTCTGCGATCTACCCGGTCAGCATCTCGGAGCAGCTGTTCGAGCGCTCGCGAGTCGATCAGAGCGAGCTGATCGAGCTGGTGACCGCGGACGCGATCCGCCAGTACGACGTCCGCGAGGCCGAGTTCGGCGAGGAGCTGATGCGCGCGCTGGAGCGCTTCCTGCTGCTGCAGATCATCGACGAGCGCTGGCGCGAGCACCTGCACGATATGGACTACCTGCGCGAGGGCATCCATCTGCGCGGCTTCGCCCAGATCGAGCCCCTCGTGGCCTACAAGAACGAGGCCTTCACGCTGTTCGAGGACCTGATGAACAGTGTCTGGACCGACTTCGCCCGCCTGGTCTTCCACGTCCAGGTGGCGCAGGAGGGCCCGAATGGCGCCGAGGGCGTCGCCCCGACGCTGCGGCGCGGCCCCGACGGCGGCGGTGCCGCGCGCCCGGTGCCGCGCGCCTACCAGCCTGCCGGCAGCTCCACCGGCGGCGCCTCGCGTGTCAGCTACTCCTCGGGCATCGCGGCGGGAGCCGGAGCGCTCGCGGCAGCCGCCGCCGAGGCGGTGGCCGAGAACGACGAGGCCGGCTACATCGAGCCCGACGCGCCAGCCTTCGTGGAGCAGCGCCGTGTGTCGACCGACGAGCAGCTGGGACGCAACGATCCCTGCTGGTGCGGCTCGGGCAAGAAGTTCAAGCGCTGCCACGGCGCATGACCAGCGGCGACTCATCAGAGCCGACGCCGGCGCGTCTCGCCGCGATCCGCGACCAGCTCTCGCTGCTCGCGGACTATCTTTGACCCCGCTGCACTCGCGGAGCGCATCGCCGCGCTCGAGACACAGATGGGGGAGCCCGGTTTCTGGGACGACGCCGAGCGCGCCGCAAAGGTCGGCTCCGAGCACGCGCGGCTGACACGCCGGCTCGAGCGATTCCGCCAGGTCGCCGCTGACGTCGAGGACCTCGAGGCGCTCGCCGAGCTCGCGCTGGAGGATGAGGAGCTGGCCCGCGAGCTCGAGCCGGCGCTCCAATCTGTCGAGCGGCGCCTGCTGGAGCTGGAGGAGGAACGCCTCTTCTCGGGCCCCTACGATGCGGGCGACGCGATCGTCACCGTCAACGCCGGCGCCGGCGGCACCGACGCCCAGGACTGGGCGGAGATGGTCCTGCGGATGGAGATGCGCTGGGCCGAGAAGCGCGGCTTCACGGTCGAGCTGCTCGAGGTGAGCCCCGGCGAGGAGGCCGGGATCAAGTCGGCCTCGTTCCGTGTCGGCGGCGAGAACGCCTACGGCCTGTACGGCTCCGAGAAGGGCGTTCACCGCCTCGTGCGCATCTCGCCGTTCGACTCCGCCAGCCGTCGCCAGACGAGCTTCGCCGGCGTCGAGGTCGCACCGGTCGTTGAGGACGAAGGCGAGATCGTGATCAGCGACGACGACCTGCAGGTCGACACCTACCGCGCCAGCGGCGCCGGCGGCCAGCACGTCAACAAGACCGACTCGGCCGTGCGGATCACCCATCGCCCGAGCGGGATCGTCGTCCAATGCCAGAACGAGCGCTCGCAGTCCTCCAACCGCGCGACGGCAATGGCGATGCTGCGCGCCAAGCTCGCCGAGCGCGAGGAGCGCGCCCGCCAGGAGGAGATCGCACGCGCCAAGGGCGAGGCGCAGGACGTCAACTTCGGCTCGCAGATCCGCAACTACGTTGTGCACCCCTACACGATCGTCAAGGACCTGCGAACGAACTACGAGACGGGCGACGTCCAGCGGGTGCTCGACGGCGACCTCGACCCGTTCGTCCGCGCGTACCTCCTGTGGGCATCGGGTTCGTAAGCGAGCAGGATGGACTCGGGCTCGGTGCGCTGGTGGCGCGCGCGCTGGCCGAGGACGTCGGCTCGGGCGACCTCACGACGGCGGCCACGGTGCCCGAGCCCGCGCGCGCCCGCGCGGCGATCGTCCAAAAGGAGGCGGGGGTGATCTACGGCATCGAGGCTGCCGTGCTCGCCTTCACGCTCCTCGACGCCTCCGTGGCGGTCGAGTTGGCTGCACCGGAGGGGGAGTGGCGGCAGGCGGGCGCGCCGGTGCTGGTCGTTGCGGGTCCTGCGCGGGCGCTGCTGACCGGCGAGCGCACGGCGCTGAACTTCCTCGGCCGGCTCTCGGGAATCGCGACGGCGACCGCGCTCGCGGTGCGCGAGCTGAAGGGAACGAACACGCGTGTGCTCGATACCCGCAAGACGACGCCGGGGCTGCGCGCGCTGGAGAAGGCCGCGGTCGCGGCTGGAGGCGGCACCAACCACCGCGCTGGCCTCTACGACGCGCTCCTGATCAAGGACAACCACATCGCCGCGGCGGGCGGCATCGGCGCGGCGCTCGCCGCAGCGCGCGCGCACGCCGGCGGTCTTGAGGTCGAGGTCGAGGTGGCAGACGCGGCGCAGATCGACGAGGCGCTCGCGGCCGGAGCTGGGCACCTGCTGCTTGACAACATGAGTTTGCAGGAGCTGCGGGCGGCGGTCGCGCTGGTGGCCGGGCGGGCGCAGCTCGAGGCGAGCGGCGGGATCACGCTCGAGACGCTGCGGGCGGTCGCCGACACCGGCGTAGACTTTGTCTCGATGGGCTCGCTGACGCACTCGGCCCCGGCGCTCGACGTCTCGCTGAGCCTGGAGCTCCTGTGATGAACGCGTTGCCGATGGCCGTCGCAGAGGGGCCGGCGCTTCGCCCGGAGGAGATCGCCGAGCTCTCGGCGGAGATCCGCGCGCTGGCCCGCGCGCGCGACGCCGTGATCCTGGCTCACAACTACCAGCTTCCGGAGATCCAGGACGTGGCGGACTTCGTCGGTGACTCGCTCGGGCTCTCCCAGCAGGCGGCCCGCACGCCGGCGTCGACGATCGCCTTCTGCGGGGTGCACTTCATGGCCGAGACGGCGTCGATCCTCTCGCCGCACAAGACCGTCCTGATACCCGATCGCGACGCCGGCTGCTCGCTGTCTGACTCCATCACCGCCGAGCAGCTCGCGGCGTGGAAGGCGGAGCACCCGGGTGCGCTCGTCGTGATGTACGTCAACACCAGCGCCTCGGTCAAGGCGCTGACCGACTACTGCTGCACCTCCTCCAACGCCGTCGCCGTCGTCAGCCACATCTACGCGACACACGGCGCGGACACCGAGATCCTGTTCGGCCCGGACATGTTTCTGGGCGCCTATGTCGAGCGGCGCCTCGGCGTGCGTATGCACGTCTGGGACGGCGAGTGCCACGTCCACGCCGGGATCCGCCCCGCGGACGTCGCGGCGGCGCGCGCCGCGAATCCCGCCGCGGAGTTCCTGATCCACCCCGAGTGCGGCTGCTCGACAGCGGTGATGGAGTTCGTCGCGGCCGGCGACATCGAGTCCGAGGGGGTTCACATGCTCTCGACCAGCGGCATGCTCCGCTGGGCGGCGCACGCGACCCCCGGATCCAGCGCGATCGTGGCGACCGAGGTCGGCATGCTCTACCCGCTGCGCGAGGCGGCGCCGGAGGTGAGCTTCATCGCCGCCAACGAGCACGCCAGCTGCCGCTTCATGAAGATGATCACGCTGCCCAAGCTGCGCGACAGCCTGCGTGACGGAACACATGAGGTGCGCGTGCCCGAGGCGGTCGCAGCCGCCGCGCGCACGGCGATCGAGCGCATGGTCGCGATCGACGCCTGAGCGCGCGGTCTAGAAATCCGCGGCGGCGTGCGGGCCGACGCAGGCAACCGCCAGCTGCTCGCTGATCCCGCGTGCGACCTCCACGACCTCCTCGAAGGTGACGCTGTCGAGGGCCTCGATCGCCGCGTCGGGGTTGATCTCGCCGCCGTGGACGATCGCCTGCTGTGCGGCATGGCGCGCAACGGCGCCCGAGTTCTCGAACGCCAGCACCAGACGTCCGCCCGCGTAGGCGCGGGCACGCTGTACCTCCTCTTCGCGTGGCCCTTCGCGGCGCAGCTCGTCGACGATCTCGCGCATTCGCGCGTAGGCCTCGGGGCACTTGCTCGAGTCAAGGCCGGACCCGAGCGCCAGCGCCGGCGTGTCGGCGAAGCTGTGGTCGTGCGACCAGACCGAGTAGCAGAGGCCGCGCTGCTCGCGGATCTCGTCGAACAGGCGCGACCCCATCGATCCGCCGAGCAGCGTCGAGTAGATCCCCAGCGCGGCGCGCTGGCGCACGTCGCGCGGGTCGATCGCCGGGCGGTAGACCATCCGCAGGTGCGACTGGTTGGTCTCGCGCGCCTCGACCAGCGTACCCGGCGCGAACGGCGGCGCGGCCTCGTAGGACTCGGGCTCGGGCAGGTTCGGGAAGCGGTCGAACAGCTCATGCAGCGCGGCCTCGTCCGGCAGGTGATCGGTGTTGCCGACCAGGAACGCGCCGCCGCGCCGAGGAGACCAGCGACGTTCGCGAAACGCGACGATCGCCTCGCGGCTGAAGTCCCGCAAATGCTCCTGCGGGCCGAGCACGGGCCGTCCCAGCGGGTGGTCGCCGAATGCCGCACGGTCGATCAGATGTCCGGCCACCATCGCCGGCTGGTCGTTCGCGCGGGCGATCTCCTGGATCACCACGCCGCGCTCCCGCTCGAGCTCGGCGGCGTCGATGCGCGGCCGTCCTGCGATGTCGCTGAGCAGGTCGACCGCTGCCGGTGCCGCCTCCGCGCGCGCGGTGATGTGAAACGCGACCAGGTCGTGGCTCGTGTAGGCGTTGATCGTCGCTCCCATCCGCTCGGCGGTCTCGTTGACGTCGCGATAGGTGGGGTAGCTCTCGCCGCCCTTGAAGACGAGGTGCTCGAGGAAGTGTGCGACGCCGTTCTCCGCAGGGCGCTCGGAGCGCGCGCCGGCGTCAAAGGCGACCAGTGCCGTCAGGGCGCGCGTGCCTGGGATCGATATTCGATGAATCGGCAGGCCGTTGGGGGCCACGCTGGTTGTGATCTCGGGCATCGGCTGCGAAGCCTACCGGCGGCGGGCCGCTGCATCGACCGATAGGCTGAGGCGTGCTGAGGATGAAAGCGCACTCGACGATCAAGGTGCTCGGCGTGCTCGTCGTGCTCGCCGTCGGCATCTGGTGGGGCGGACACCCGTCCGACCTTCCGAGCGTCCTGCGCAGCGCTTTCGTTGCCAACCCGCACGACGCCGTGATCAGCGAGGCGCTCAGCGACATCCAGCACGACTACTTTCACCCGGTCTCGCGTTCGGGGTTGATCAACGGCTCGATCGCCGGCGCCGTCGCCAGCCTGGACGACCCATACGCCGCCTACGACACCCCGTCGGAGTTCAATGCCTTCAACAATCCCAAGCCCGACCGCTTCTCTGGCGTGGGCGTCGACGTCAACAGGGCTCACGCCGGCCTGCTCGTCGAGGGCGTGCTGCCCGACACACCGGCCGCGGCCGCGGGGATCCGCGCGGGCGACGTGATCAGCTCCGTCGACGGCCGCTCGCTCGTGGGCCTCAGCGACGCCGCGTCCACGAACCTGATCCAGGGCCGCGCCGGTACGAGCGTCACGCTCGGGGTCAGGCGCGGCGCGCGCCTGCTGACCTTCAGGCTCAAGCGCGAGCAGATCACCACAGCCGAGCCGATCGTCTCTGACTTCATCGCCGGCCACGACGGCGTGAAGATCGGGGTGATCGAGCTGCCGACGTTCGACGTTCCCGGGATCCACACGCAGGTCGCACAGGCACTGCAGTCGCTGATCGCCCAGCACATCAAGGCGGTCGTGCTCGACCTGCGCGACAACGGCGGCGGCCTGGTGACCGAGGCGCAGCTTGTCGCGAGCATGTTCATCGCACGCGGCGTGATAGTCACGACCCGCGGGCGCGCCCAGCCGACGCAGACGCTCGACGCGACCGGGGACGTGATCGCGCCGACCCTGCCGATGGCGGTGCTCGTCAACGGCGACACGGCCTCGGCGGCCGAGATCGTTACGGGCGCGCTGCAGGATCACCACCGGGCCGTGGTCGTCGGAACGGACACCTACGGCAAGGGCGTCTTCCAGGAGCTGCGCGAGCTCTCCAACGGCGGTGCGATCGACGTCACCGTCGGCCAGTACTACCTGCCCGACGGTGAGAACCTGGGCGCCGGCGGGCTGCGCCGTGGCGGCGGCATCAAGCCCAACGTCGTGGTCACGGCCGCTCCGAGCGCCAAGGGCGATCCGCAGTTGCAGGCCGCGCTTGCGCTGCTCGCCGCGAAGGTGCGTTGAAGCGCGGCGCGCCGGCGTTCCCGGCTGTGCTCGAACGGCGCGGGCGCTTCCTCGTCGCGCGGGAGCTGTTCGCCGGCTCGGCGCCGAGCCCCGGCCAGCTGACGGTCGGGCTGGGGCGCTCAGGCGCAAAGGCGGGCGATCTGGTGCTGGTCGCGCTCACCCCGACCCGCCACGGCGGGCGCGCCGAGATCGTCCGTCGCCTCGGGTCGCCCGACAACGCGCGCGATGTGATCGAGGCTCTGATGCTCGACCGTGGCCTGGCGCGGCGATTCGAGCCGCCGGTCCTGCGCGAGGCAGCCGAGGCGAGCGGCCGGGGCGAGCTTGCGCGCCTGGATCTGCGGACGCTCGCGACCTTCACGATCGACCCGATCTCGGCCCGCGACTTCGACGACGCGATCTCCGCGCAGCGGACCGCCGCCGGCACGATCCGCGTCTGGGTCCACATCGCCGACGTCTGCGCTTTTCTTGCGCCGGGATCGCTTGTCGACCGCGAGGCGCGGCGCCGGGCGACCAGCGTTTACGTGCCCGGTGCGGTCGAGCCGATGCTGCCGCCGGCGCTATGCGAGGAGAAGTGCTCGCTGGTGCCGGGCGAGGATCGCCTGGCCGTCAGCGTCGAGCTCGAGCTGGCTGGCGCGCGAGTCGTGCGGGCAGCCTTCGCGCGTTCGCTGATCCGCTCCGACGAGCGCCTGGACTACGAACGCGTCGACCGGATCTTCGCCGGCGCGCAGGAGGCCGCCGAGCCGTGGGGAGCCGCACTCGCGGCGGCTCGGGAAGCGGCCTGGGCGCTCGGTGAGGAGCGCCGTCGCCGCGGCGCGCTCGAGGTCGAGGGCAGCGAGCCGGAGTTCGTCTTCGATCGCTCCGGCCGCGTTGCATCGGTGCGGGTCCCCGCACAGACGGAGTCCCATCGGCTGATCGAGCACCTGATGATCGCCGCCAACGAACAGGTCGCGAAGCTCCTGTCCGAGCGGAGCCAGCCGACCCTCTACCGCGTCCACGAGGAGCCAGAGCCGGCTGCCGTGGAGCGCCTGGTGGAAAAGCTCGCCTCACTCGGGGTTCCCACGCCGCCGGTCGGCGAACATCTCGGGCCGTCGCAGGCCGGCGAGCTGGTCGGTCTGATCTCACAGGCCGTCGAGCGCTACGTGCGCTCCAGCGGTCGCGGCAGAAGGGCGTTCGGCTCGCTGATCCTGCGCACGCTCAAGCAGGCCTACTACTCGCCGCGCAACATCGGCCACGCCGGCCTGCGCTCGCCGCGCTACTGCCATTTCACATCGCCGATCCGCCGCTACCCCGACGTGATCTGCCATCGCGCCCTGCTGAGCGCGATCGGCGCCGGCGAGCAGGCGCCGGCCGCCGCCGAGCTGGGCGAGCTGGGTCAGTGGACCTCGCTGCGCGAGCGCGAGGCGGTGGACATCGAGCGCGCAGCGGACGACATCGCGCGCTGCTTCCTGCTCGAGCGCGAGAATCGCGAGCGCGCCTGGGAGGGCGAGGTCGTCGGCCTGATCGGCGCGGGCGCGTTCGTCGCCTTCGGCGAAGGTTACGAGGGCATGGTGGCCGTGCGCCGGCTGCGCGGAGATTGGTGGGAGCTCAACGAGCAGGGCACCATCCTGGTCGGCAGCCGTGCCGGCGCCACGATCCGCCTGGGCGATCCGATCGCGGTGGCGGTGCGCAGCATCGACGCCGTGCGCGGACGCGTCGAGCTGGAGGTGGCCTGAGCGCGCAGGCGCGTGCGCGTGGCCGAGCGGTGGGCAGGGGTCGCCGAGCCGCTACTGTCGGTGCATCATGGCCAAGGCCAAGAAGAAGGTCGGCGCCGGCGACGTCGCCTCCAACCGCTACGCGGCACACCGCTACAACCTGCTCGAGCGCATCGAGTGCGGCATCGTGCTGCAGGGCACCGAGGTCAAGTCGCTGCGCGGCGGCAGCGCGCAGCTGAAGGACGGCTTCGCGACGATCCGCGGCGGCGAACTGTGGCTGCGCAACGTGCACATCCCGCCCTACGCGCCGGCGAGCCGGGAGAACCACGACCCGGAGCGTGAGCGCAAGCTGCTGCTGCACCGTCGCGAGATCAACCGCCTCGGCGCGCGCGCGGCCGAGCGGGGCCTCACGCTCGTGCCGACCCGGATCTACTTCTCGGGCTCACACGCGAAGGTCGAGATCGCGCTGGCCGCAGGCAAGAACGTGCACGACAAGCGCGAGACGCTGCGCCGGCGCGACTCCCAGCGCGAGATCGAGCGCGGCCTGCGCGAGGCGCGCCGCTAGCTGGGCGCCCCGGCGCCGGCCGCGGTCGCGCTCAGGAGATCCAGCGCGGCGTGCGCGAGGCGTGCGCCGCTAGGCGGGCGCGCGGCGTCGGCAGCGGTTGCGCTCAGGAGATCGCGCGGTGCACGTAGGTGAAGTGCATGCCGATCGCCAGCGCGACGATCAGCCCGATGTAGGCCGCACCGATCATCATCCGGTTGCGCGGTGAGACCTGGTAGTAGGCGGTCTGGGCGGGCGTCGGGGAACGACGCCTCTGCCAGCGGTGGTAGAGGTCGTAACCGGCCACCAGGCAGATGATCAGCAGGATCGGGTTGGGGGCGATGAATTCGAGCAGCACGAGGCCCCCGAAGCCGGCGAACCACATCCACGGCGCCATCGCCGCCATCGCCCGCCCGCCGTCCAGCGGCACGACCGGCATCAGGTTGAACAGGTTGAGCAGGAAGCCGATGTAGCCGAGCGCCTCGAGCAGCCCGGTGTGCGTGGCCAGGCCGACGATCGCGACCACCGCGGAGGCGGCGGCGCCGAAATACGGTCCGGCCAGTCCGACGCGCGCCTCCGTGAGCGCGTCGTCGCCGAGCGAGCGAGCCCAGATCACCGCGCCCATGAAGGGGACGAACATCGGCGCGCTGGCCTTGATCCCGTGGCGGCGCAACGCGAACACATGACCCATCTCGTGGATGAAGATCAGGACCACGAAACCGGCCGCGAATTGCCAGCCCCACAGCAGGCTGTAGGCCGCAACCGACACCAGCGCGCTGGCGGCCGTCGCCAGGATCTTGATCTTGGGCGCGAGCAGCAGCAGCGCCTTGAGCTTCGCGAACAGCGCGACGATCGCCGCCCCGGCCGCGCCCAGCTTCTCGCGGATCCAGGAGCGTCGCGGCTTGCCGAAGGCGTCGCCCGAGGGCGGGGTGCCCGCGGGAGCCTGCGGAGGGGATATGGGCGGCGGCTCGAGCGTCCAGCCGGGAGGGTTATCCATCGTTGACAACAGTGTGGCAGGCGCGCCTAACGGGACGGTGAACGCAATTTTTGCGGAGGATGCGGGATGCGCGGCGGAACCCCTCTTGCATCGCCCGGGGCCCTCTCGTATGTTCTCCGAGACGCGGATTTGAGTCGCAAAGAGCGAGGCCACCGAGGTGTGAGGCCGCGCCACCCAGATACCGACGGCCCCCCGGGGCAGGCGGAGGAGGGTTCCTCAAGCGGCTCGGTCCGCGTCGCTTTCGTTAACCGCCGCGGATCTGCGCGCTACGATCTGTGGGCAGCAACCCCGGGGACGACAGGCTTCGACGTGGTCGGTTCGTGGGGGTGGTCGCGAGTCGAGGTTCCGGGCGGCCTCGTTAATCACCCGGAAAAACCATACGTGCGGACTCTCACGAGTACGCCCTCGTCGCCTAGCAAACACTAGGACGATGAGGTCTCGGCCCTCGCAGCCTGCGGCGGGGATCACCGGGATCAGATAGCAGGCTCACCCGGCGCGGCCCGCCTGCGCCAAGCCGGGGAATCAACAGCAGGCTGGTCCCGCGCAACCCCGCCGGCGAGGCGAGCGAGGGATGAGACCAGAGCGCCGGCTACGCTCGTAGACGCCACCTTCACGCGGTCGCGGACGTGGGTTCGATTCCCACCGTCTCCATTTCCGGGCCGCAAATGCGCTGGCGTTCGGCGGCGCGATTCTGGGTTCTCAGCCACGGTCGACCTTGAGGATCTCCTCGAGGAACAGACGCGTCTTCAGCGGCGGGTCGCGGTCCGGGTACATCAGCGCCAGCAGGTCGAGCGCCTCATCCGCAGTTGTGATCCCAGTCTGGCGGAGCAGCACCTGGATATCGTCGTCGTCCTCGCCGAAACGCATGGCCAGCAGCTTCATCGCCAGCAGGTACCGAGCCGAGCCGGATGTGACCTCTATTCCGCGTATCCCGGGTAGCGGCCGCGCGTCCCTGTCAACGCCCGGCAGAAAGCCCTTGACGCCATCGTTCAGCCAGTCCTCGGGTAGTCCGAGTCGCTCGGCCACGCGCTCCGCGGCCTGATAGATCAAGGCCTTCGGCTCGAACACGGCGTCGATGTCCTTGGTCACCCGCCTGGTGGAGAAGGCGAGCGCCATGGCCGCGCCACCGACGATGAAGACCTGGCCCTGGACGCCCTGGCCTGCGAGCTCTTCACCGAGAGCTTCCAGTGCGGTGATGATCCGAGCTCGCGTGAACTGCTTCTCAGACACGCGCGAAGGCTTCCCGCGCGATGAAGATACCGTGACGCGCGAAGACGGCCGGCGTGTTCGCGAGCGTGTAGGCGTGGAACGCCGGGCGGCTCGCAACGAACCACCAGGGCTCAACGAAGCGATCGGGTCCATCGACCCAGGCCGGTCGCCCAATGCCGCTCTCGCTGGCAAAGAACTCGGCGGTCGCGGCCAGCGCAGCGTCAAAACGCGGATCACCTGTCGACGCGGGCTCGGACGCGAGCAGCGCGATACGTCCTGGGCGGCTCGAGCCCCGGAAGTCGTCGGCGAAGCCGAACAGCAGTCGGATGGCGTTCTGCTCGGCACCGACCGCCAGGTCCTCGGTGATCGTGGGGGAGAGCTCTGCCAGGGAAGCAGCGCCGCGACGCATGCGCGGCGAAGCGAGGATTTCGAGCTCGTGGTCGCAGGCTTCGAGAAGCCGTTCGAGGGTGCCCAGGTTCGGCGCGCGTGCTCCCGTCTCGTATGCCGCAACCGCCGACTGTGCGGTGCGTGCCCGGCGAGCGACGTCCGCTTGCGTCAAGGCGGCCTTGTGCCGAGCGTCGCGCAGCAGGGTCGCCGTGTCAGCGTCCATCGGACAATTATATACGTTTCGATATGTGAGGTGTCTGCGTGGGCGCTGGGCACGGAAACCGGCGAGCGTCTGGCCGGCGATCGACACAGCAGCGATCTGCGCGGCGTCGGTTCCCGCTCCGACGCCCAGGCTGACGAGGTCCAAGGACGCGAAAACGCCTGCGCCCCTGCGCGCAGGGGCGCGGATGCCCGACGCGATTCTCGCTGTCGCGTCACGCGAAAACTACGTAGCGCCTCTGTGGAGTCGCGCGGTTGGTGTCCACGCCCCAGTGCTCGATGCTGGCCAGATACACGAGTGCATCGGCCTCGAGCCGGCGCGCACCAAGACAAAGCCGCCTGCCCCCCGAACGGGGGGCTTCCCGAACAGGAGTGAGGACGATGCGTCGCAAAGCGTTTGACATAGTGGCCAGCGGTGTTGGCCTCGTCGTTGTTGTGGTCTTGATCGTCGCCGGGGCGCTGATGCTCTGGGGTAACAGCTACGTCGACTCCAACGTCCACAATCAGTTGGCGCAGCAGCAGATCTTCTTTCCGCCGAAGGCGGCGTTCGCACACCCCGTGGCCGGCAGCGAGATCACGGCCTCGATGATTCCGTCCGTTTCGCAGTACGCGGGTCAGCAGCTGCTCACCGGGTCTCAGGCTGAGGTCTGGGCCGATGACTTCATCGCCGTTCACCTCTCCGAGATGCCATACCACGGCGTGTACGCGGCGATCAGCACCGCGGCACGTGCGAACCCGAAGAGCACGCAACTGGCTGCACTCGAGCAGACGTCCTTCCAGGGAACGACGCTGCGCGGGCTGCTGCTCGAGGCCTACGGGTTCTCGCAGATGGGTCTCGTTCTCCTCTGGGGGGCGATCGCGGCCTTCATCCTGGCGTTCGTCATGTTGCTCCTCGTCGCGCTCGGCTTCCGGCACGCACGCCGTACTCCGGCTGACGCGGAGCTCCTGAGCGCCGCCGACCTGGAACTGCTGGTCGCCACGACCGTGTAGTCCGATCCGACTGGGCGCGGCGGTCGCGGCCTTCGCGCCTCCGCGTTCCAGGGTACCGCGCAGGATGCTTTACGTCCGTTGCGCGAGCGGGGCGGCCCAATCGGCCGCCCCGCAGCGTGTCCGCGGTGGGTGAGCGCGACACCGGAACAAATGACGTCTGGCACGTTGTGATCTAGTCTTCGCTGATCCGAGTCAGAGAGGGGACGCGATGTTCCGCCATGTGATCGTGGGAGTTGACGGTGGCCCGACAGGGCGAGATGCCATTGCCGCCGCCCAGCTGCTGATAGGGACGGACACACGCGTCGAGCTCGCCCACGTCTATGAGCTCAGCCCGGTTCGCGGCGCGAGCGGCGCCTACGGCGTTGCCGAGAACGAAGAGTCTCTGCGGCTCCTCCAGCAGGAGCGTGACGCGACCGGCGTCAGCGCCGAGCTGCTCACGGTGACGGCCTCCTCGGCCGGGCGCGGATTGCACTATCTCGCCGACGCGGGCGACGCCGACCTGCTGGTCGTCGGCTCGAGTATTCGCAGCTTCGCGGGGCGCGTTCTGCTGGGCGACGTCACGCGCGCGTCGCTGGTCGGCGCTCCCTGCGCCGTCGCCGTGGCGCCCCGGGAATACGCGGAGGAGGACGCCGCGATCGCGCACATCGGCGTCGGGTACGACGGCACGCCCGAGAGCGAGGCCGCTCTCGCGTTCGCTCGCGAACTCGCTGGCGTTCGCGGCGCGTCGGTGCGTGCCATGACCGTCGTTGAGCCCTCCTATGCCGGACTCCTGCGCGGCATCGCTCGGCGCGAGGCCTCAGACCACGAGCTGGCAGAGGCGAAGGCCGACCTGGCCGCGCTGGAGGGCGTGGAGGGCGAGGTCGCGCTCGGTCTTGCCGGCGAGGAGCTCGCCACATTCGGCGCCGGCGTGGATCTGCTCGTCGTCGGCTCTCGCGGTTACGGCCCGATCCGGAGCCTGATGCTCGGGAGCACCGCCGGTTACCTGGCGAGCAACGCGCGCTGCCCGCTGCTCGTCCTGCCGCGCCTGGCCGCGCAGGCCGCCGACGGCGACGCCGCCGCTGCCGCGTCTGCCTGACCCCGCCGCGCTTGCTCGCCCGCCGCGCCGGCGGCCGCAGCGCGCGCTGAGCGATAGTCTGGCGCGCATGGGCGCGAGCCTGCTCGAGGAGCTGGTTGACTGGCTGGCGATACCGTCGGTCTCGACGGGCGGGGGCGACCCCGCGGCGATCGAGCGTGCCGCCGCCTGGGTGCTGGAGCGTGTGCGGGCGGCCGGGGGAGAGGGCGAGCTGGTGCGCATCGGCAGCGGCAACCCGCTGGCCGTCGGCGAGCTGCGCGCCGCCGACGCGGCTGCGCCGACCGTGCTGATCTACGGCCATTACGACGTCCAGGGGACCGGGCCGGACGAGCTGTGGTCATCGCGGCCGTTTGAGCCCGAAGTTCGCGACGGGCGGCTCTACGCGCGGGGCGCCTGCGACGACAAGGGCAACTTCCTGCCGCTGCTGCACGTCGCCTGCGCGATGGCGGCGGCGGGCGAGCTGCCGGTTCACGTGCGGGTGCTGGTCGAAGGGGAGGAGGAGGTGGCCGGCACGAGCGTCGCTGAATGGGTGCGCGAGGATCCGCGCGGCGCCGACGTTGCGATCGTCTTCGACAGCCTGATGCCGGACCCTGAGACCCCGGCGATCACGGTCGGGCTGCGCGGCGTCGTGATGGTCTGGATCGAGGTGCGAACCGCCGAGCGAAACCTTCACTCGGGCCTCTACGGCGGCAGCGTGCTGAACGCGCTGCACGTCCTTCACGGCATGCTCGCGGCGGTCCTGCCCGGTCCCGACGGGCGCCTGCGCGAGGAGCTGCGCGCCGGGATCATTCCGCCCAGCGCGGCCGAACTGCAGTCATGGGAGCGACTCGAGCCGGGGGAGCGGGTGCTCGCGGCGGCCGGCGGGCGCCCGGTGCACCCGGGGGCCGGCGGCGAGTACTACGAGCGAAACGGCGCCGACGCCTCGCTTGACGTGAACGAGATCGCCGGCGGCGAGCCGCGCACCGTCGTTCCGGCCACCGCCCGGGCGACGCTGTCGCTGCGTCTGGCGCCCGGCCAGGATCCGCAGCGGATGGCGGCGACGCTCTGCGACCTGCTGCGCGCCGCGTTGGCGGAGGGCGCCGAGCTACAGCTGCGCACCCAGCTCGCGCCGCCGGCGCTGTTTGACCCCGACCAGCCCGCGCTGGCCCTGGCGGCGGAGGCTCTGCGGCGCGCCTGCGGCGGGCGCGAGCCGGCGTTCATCCGCTGCGGCGGCAGCATTCCGATCGTGGCCGAGATGGCGGCCCGCGGCTATCCGGTCGTCGTGGGCGGCTTCGCCCTGCCGCAGGACAACATGCACGCGCCCGACGAGTCCTACGCCCTGAGGAGCCTCCAGTGGGGCGAGGCGGCGGCGCGCGAGCTCTACCTCGCCCTCGCCGCCTTGCCGGCGCGCGCCGGCCGCGGCTGAGAACGCGGCGGCGCGGCCTCGACCGGGGCGGAGCGCTCGGCTGGCGGGTCGTCCGGGAATGTTCGGCCTGAAACGCAGCTTGTGGCGAGGTCCTGGGGTCGGCTGTCACGGACGCAGGGAGCGAGCAAGCCTGGAAGGCTTGCCGCGACTGAGGACACAGCCAGGCGGCGGCCAGGAGCCGCCATTTCAGGTCGAACATTTCTGGGCGGCCCGCTAGGCTTCCGCCATGTGTCGAAACATCCGCACGCTCTACAACTTCGAGCCCTCGGCGACCAGCGACGAGGTCCGCGCGGCGGCGCTGCAGTACGTCCGCAAGCTGAGCGGCTTCACGAAGCCCTCGCAGGCCAACGCGGCGGCGTTCGAGCGCGCCGTCGAGGCCGTGGCGCACGCATCGCAGCACCTCCTCGATGAGCTGGTCACCGCGGCGCCGGCCCGCGACCGCGAGGTCGAGGCCGCCAGGGCGCGCGCCCGGGCAGCCGAGCGCTTCGCAGCCTGACGGCGCCCGTCGCGGCGGCCAGCTGGCTACGGTGCGACGGCGTCAGCCGGCGGCGGCTCGCCGACCGGCGACGTCGCGATCGCGCCGCAGCCGGCGCACGTCCACGCGACCGAGCGGGGATCGAGCTTCATCACGACCGGGCAGCCCCAGGCGTGCGGCGGGCAGCCGCGGGGCGAGGAGCCCGCGTCGTGGCGCATCGCCATGACGGTCGTGCCGTTGGGAAGCGGTGTCTGGAAGCTCTCGGCGTTCATGTCGTCAACGTCGCGATCATTGTTGCAAATGATCGCGGATTATTGTTGCAAATGAAACTTGTTACAGGGCCGGCGGGAGTCAGGGCGTGCGGATGAGGCGCCAGATGTGCTCCATCGGCCAGCGCAGAGCCCACGCCCGGTCGGTCTCGTCGCGGTAGCTGCTGGTGGCGTCCGGCGGTGGGCGCAGCTCGAGCAGATCCTCGACGCGGAGCCCGTTCGAGCGGAACAGGCGGATCCAGCTGCCGTAGGGGAGCTGGAAGTAGGTCGCCTCCCCGGCCTCCTCGAGCGTGTGCAGGTCCCAGTAGTCCTGGGTCAGCCGCGCGTCGGGGTGGTCGGCGCCGGTCGCCCAGGCGATGTCGATGATCGGCGTGTGCATCGAGAACGCCAGCAGGCCGCCCGGGCGCAGCAGGCGCGCCGCCTCGGGCACGGTCGCGTGGGGGTCGGCGAAGGTCATCGCTCCGTGGTCGCAGAAGACGATGTCGAACGAGGCGTCCGCGAACGGGGTGGACTCGGCGCTCGCGTGCACCAGCGCGAAGTCCACACCCGCCTTCGCCATCAGCGTTCGGGCGTGCTCGAGCTGGCGCGCCGAGTTGTCCAGGGCGCTGACGTTGGCGCCGAGCGCCGCCAGCGCGATCGACCACTGCGCGCCGCCGCAGCCGAACTCG
>Ga0182015_10000754_pt1 | contig 45089 bp, 45 predicted proteins | sample 712P3MmetaG_FD_120478 | JGI IMG/M metagenome (GOLD analysis project Ga0182015, IMG submission 120478) | Permafrost microbial communities from Stordalen Mire, Sweden - 712P3M metaG | ecosystem: Environmental > Terrestrial > Soil > Wetlands > Permafrost | place: Sweden: Stordalen | collected...
CAACCGGACAACCCTTGAAGCGTTCTTACAATACGCTTACGAGCAAGGCGTCTGTCACCGCCTTATGAAACCGGAAGAAATATTCGCTCAGCAAGTGCAGCAGCACTTCAGGGTGTGACGAGACTTGTCAGCGAAGCGACCCAGTTATCAGTCAAAGCACCTTGGAATCAAGATCCGGGAAGGCTCACGGCTGCCTGACCCCCGATAACGGACATTCGTTGGTGGCACCGGCACCGCTGAACGCCCAACCGACCTTGATTCCCGGATAAAGAACGCGCGCGCTCCGACACGGTTCCAATCTCAAGCGGTCGATCTAGTTAGATCCACATGCGCATCGCCCGACGGACTCGGATTGCAACTCCGATCACAAATAGATCACTACACCTGTTTCAAGGTTGGTGGCCAACTCAGCCGTGTCAACTAACAGGGAGAACGGGTCATGAGAACGCTTAAATTCGGAATTATCTTAGCAACAGCCGCGATGATTCTCGCCCCAATCGCGGGACCAGCCCGCGCACAAATGGGCGGCAGCACGAATGGCGGTGGTACAACCGGTGCAACGACCGGCGGTTCGAGTTATCCAAGCGGCGGGGTGGGCACAAGCGGCACCAACAACATGGGAACCAGTAACGGGGGAAGTGTGGGTGCGAACGGCACTAATACGGGAACTAACCCCACCGGAACGATGGGCGGTAATGGCACCGCCCCTTCACAGAATAATCCGAACGGCAAAGGCGCGACAACAGAGTAACCGAGCGCTTAGAACTGAGACTAAAGGGACGTGCGAACGCGCGTCCTTTTTTTATTCAACCACGAATCCGTATAACCGCCGCATGGGCGGGTTTCTCCGCTTCGTTTCCGGCCGCCATATTGGTTGGTAATTTTTACCTCTGCCTGACGCTGTGAAAGTCCTATGGAAGCAAAGTTAGTCACCTTGCGGAAATTTCGCCGATCGCGTGATTGAGCAGGGCGCCCACGATGTTTGTGTAGCCGTCAGTCCATGCGCGCACGCCCCCGTCGCGTGCTGGCCGCCATCTGGGGTCGTGTGCGAAACCCGCCAACGCAGCGGTAGAATTCGACATTAGCATGACCTCCGACGGCGCGGCGGCGATGGCCGAAGTACCCGGTGGCGGCACGAATTCCTGCATTAGCGCCGTGGCGCCGACCGCCTTAGCGGCCGCTGCGGCCGGCGGCTCCAGCGACAGGTTGCGGTTGGACAGGTGCAGCATAAGGATTCCGTCCGGCTTCAGCGCGCGGAAATAGATCTCCAGCGCCTGCGTCGTCAAAAGATGCGTCGGAATGTTGTCAGCGGTAAACGCGTCGATCTGGATGAGATCGTAGGAATGCGGCGGCTCCTGCGCCACGGTCAGCCTGCCATCGCCCAATACGACATCAACCTGGCCCTTGGCGCATTCACTCAGATAAGTGAAATAACGCGGATCGCGCGCGATGCGCTCGACCTCCGGATCGATCTCGAAAAAACGCATGCGGCTGGCGGGCCCGGTGAAGACGGCCAGCGTTCCGGCCCCCAGCCCGACAACGCCGACATTCGCCTGCGGATTCGCCGCCATCAGCGATGCGTAAACTTGCCCCAAGGGGCTCGCCGTGGCGTAGTAGGTCGTGGGCTGGCAGCGGAAAGCATCCGCCTGCGGCTGCGCGCCGTGGATCGTCGTGCCGTTGAACAGCAAATGCAGCGTTCCGCCCAGCTCGGGCTCGGTATCGAGCGTCACGCGATGTACGCCGAAAAAGCTGCGCGCGGTCATCAACGTTACGTGCTTGTCCGCCGGCACGAGCACGGCCTGTGCGCTGAGAGCGCCCACGACTAGCATGAACAGTATTATGCGGCCGCTGACCAGCACCGCCGCCAGTCCGCCCATCATTGCGAGTACGACCGGAAGAAAGACGAAGCGCGGTTCGGCCGGCACAAGAACACCGGCAATAGCGGCGGCGATTCCCATCGCCGCTAGCGCGATCGTCCGCCGGTTGAGGGCCGTGGGGGTCCAGGGTCGCGCCAGACAACACAGCGCCAGCACCAGAGGGAATTCCAGCACCGTGTGAAACAGCACCGGCGCCAGGAACGCGTTGAACATCCCGCCTACCACGCCGCCCAAGGCAATCAGCAGATAGAATTCGGTAAGGTGCTGCGGATGCGGCCGGCCGATCGCCAACCCTTGATGACAGACCAGCGCGCTGAAAAAGAATGCACCGAGATAGGTCACCAAATGTGCGGCAAGGCTGGTCGTATTGAGGCAGAGCAGCGCGGCCGTCAGGGCGACGCACACCGCCTGCCATAAAAGCGCGCGCTCGCGATTGATGATCGGCCGCGCCTGGAACGCAATGACGAAAGTGAGCAGGTACAGCGCGAGCGGGACCAACCAGAAAAGCGGAACCGAGGCGACGTCGTTGGAGATGTAGGTGGTGGCGCCCAGCATCAGGCTCGACGGCGCCGCCGCCAGCAGCACCCAGACCGCACGCTGGCGCCAGGTGATGGCACGGCCGCTATCGGCATCGGCGATATCGATCCGCGCCACGGCGTCTTGGCGCGTTTGCCACAGGAAGGCTCCGGCGGTCGCAATCAGCACGCAGAAGACGGCGTAGACGCCGGCCCACAGAAGCGTCTGCTCGGGCAACACCAGCAGCGGCTCGACCACCACCGGATAGGCAAGGAGCGCCAGGAGGCTGCCCAAATTGCTGGCGCCATAGAGGATGTAAGGGTTCCCCGCCTCGGGCTCCCCGTATAGCGCCTTGGCGTACCAGGCTTGCAGAAGCGGCGCGGTCGCGGACAGCGCCGCGAAAGGCGGGCCGACCGAGAGCAACAGCACGCCCAGCAACCACCAGACTGGCGCGCCTACCGTCGGGGCTCCGAAGAGACCCGTCACATCGACCGGAAGGAACAGCGCCGCTGCCGCGAGCACGCCCAGATGCACCATGATCTGTATTCTCGCCGGCAGAAGGCGCTGCAACAGATGCGCATAACCATAGCCCGCAAGCAGTGCTGCCTGGAAAAACGCCATGCAGACATTCCACACCGCCGGCGATCCGCCCAGCAGCGGCAGGATCATCTTTGCGACCATAGGCTCGACCGTAAAGACCAGCGCTGCGCTGATGAAGATGGCGGCCGCGAAAGCCGTTGGCAACAGACGCGAGCGCGCGGGCAAACGAAGGGCGGTGTCAGTCATGAAAGACTTCCAGAATATCTTAGGAAGTCTCGATGATCGGCGTTTACATTTTGTTAACGCCGTTGGTGCGTCCCTTCAGTCCGGGACGCCGTCTTTGTTGGGCACGTCCGGCATCGATACCGAGGCCCTCAGTGAGGGCGCCCACCAGTCGAAGAAACTTGGCAAGGATTAGCCCCCAGATTTTCGGCAGCAGAGCAAAAAAATGCGAGCCGAAATTCCCGGCTCGCATTTCTCATGAGCCCGAACCGAGCTGAGCCCGGTCCGGGACTAACGACCTCGCAAGGTTACGGCGCCAGCTTTAGGCTGATCTCGCCGATGCCCGCCGCGACGTTGATGGCCGGAGGGCCTATTGGACCGTATCCTGCCTGAGACAGCGAATGCCGCGCAATTGCTCCCGACCAGGACCACAAGAACTACGCCGCCCAACAAGTGGTGCGGCTCAGCCTGCCAACGATTTCCTAGCTAATTGCGCTGGAGATACCGGTCATAGCCGAGATCGGTCGCCCAGGCACGCCGATAGATCTCGGCGAAAGCGGGCAGCACCTTTTCCGACTCTGCGCGCAGCCGTGCCAGCTCGCGCGTCACTGCCGGCATTGCAGTCATCAGGTCGGCGGCAAGCGTTTTCTCGTCGACCAACGCAGCGTGACCGTCCCGCACGACGCGCCGGCCATCGACCCAGACCTGGCGAATCGACCGACCGCTATCGGCGTAGACGACTTGGCGCGCGACGCTGTTGAGCGGGCGATAGGCGGGATCCGACAGGTCGAGCGCGATCAGGTCTACGCGTAAGCCCGGCTTGATTGTACCGAGTCGGTCCGCGCGACCCCACGGAGCGCGCGCCGCCGACGGTCGCAAGTTGGAGCGCCTCGGCCGCCATTAGACCAAGACTTCCACCGCCAATAGGCCTGGAATCCCTTGCGATGCCATCCGAGCAATGTTTCCGGCCGGAGGAGCGTGACGGCATCAATAACCGCGGGACTAGGCCGATACAGCCAAACGAAGGCGAGATGATCGAGGTTCGTTAGGCGTAGCCGCTTTGGCGCCTTGCGCCTGAGAACATTGATCTGCTGACGGAGAACCAGGATCTCCAGTTCAAGTCGTGCTCTCGACTTGAACAGCGACGCCACAACGCCCCGAACCATAACCAGGAATTCGATCATGAGGCCGAAGCATCAACCGATTCGTCGCGCCAGGCGAGTCCGGATTGAGTTTACGGTAGGGACACCCGATGATCTCTGTCGGCGAGATCGTAGGTTGACAGACGCATTTCGATTCAGTTGGCTATGTTTTCTAAAAACAGAACCATTGAATGCCGATTGAATCACGCATCATCATCAAGCCTAAGGATTTAATCCGATGATCGACACTAAAGACGTACAGATCACGGTCCGGGACGGAATTAAGCTCGGGGTCAGACTTTACCGACCTGATGTCAGCGGAAAATATCCGACACTATTTGCCGCTTCTCCCTATCGCTATGACAACAACGAACTTCCCGCGCAACCTTCCTTCTTATGGCGCGAGACCGGACCGATCGATTGGTACGTCGAGCAGGGTTATGCCTATGTCCATGCCGATGTGCGCGGCACCGGAATTTCAGAAGGTGAATTCCACTTTCTTGACCGCAAGGAGCAGACCGACCTCTATGACGTTATCGAATGGATTGCCGAGCAGAGCTGGTCCAACGGCAAGGTTGGCGGCATCGGCCAGTCCTATTACGCGATGCTGCAATGGTTCATGGGCATCCAGAACCCGCCGCATCTGACTTGCCTCGGCATCTATGACGGCCTGAATGATCCCTATCGTTACATGGGCTACCCGGGAGGAATCGAAGGTAATTTTCTGCCCTATTGGTTCAACTCCAGCGCGCGTGTTGCCAATCTCTATCCCGCCAATGGCGACCATCCGCGCGAACTGATCCACGACATGCTCCTCGACGTTCAACGCCATCCGTTCTACGACGATTACTGGAAAGAGCGATCGGCCATAGAGCATCTGCACAAGATCACCGTGCCCGTATTTTCGATCGGCGTCTGGGCCAAGCAGGATCTTCACCTCGATGGCAATATTCGAGGCTATCAGCAGATCAAAGGCCCAAAAAAACTTGCCATCACCGGAACGGCAACCGCCTTCTCCTCGGCGGTAGATTTCGCCGACATCGAGTTTCACAAGAAATACTTGCTGCCCTTCTACGACATGTATCTGAAAGGTAAAAAGACCAGCTATGCGACGCGGCCAAACGTCGAATATGTATTGCGTCATACCGGTGTAACCCGTGCATCCGACACCTGGCCACCGCCGGGCATTCACCTGGTGCCCTTCTATCTCGCCGCCGGACCTAGCGGCAGCCTTAGCTCGCTCAATGACGGTAGGCTTAATTCCGATGCGCCGAATAAGAGCGGTGATAGTACCCCCTACTCTTATCCCAATCCAAAATGGGTGCTGGGCGTCGCCACCATGGGGCCGTCCGGCCCCGACCCGGTGCGTGCAGTGCTGACATTCACCGGCGTGCAGCTGGCGGACGATCTCGAAATCGCGGGCAACGGCAAGCTGATCGTACACGCTTCGTCGACGCGCAATGACATGGATTTCCTAATCAAAGTATCGGAGCAATTCGCGCAGCCAGCAGAGGACCGTGCTAAGGGCTTGCAGCCGCGCTCCACCATTGTCACCAAGGGCTGGTTGCGCGCCTCACATGGTGAACGCGACTCAGCCCGCGGCACCGAGCAATCCCCCTATTACACTCATGCGCGTGCAACGCCGCTGACGCCTGGCAAGATTTATAAGATCGAGATTCCGCTGCAGCCGATCGCGCATATCTTCAAAAAGGGCAGTCGGATCCGGCTTGAACTCGCATGCGGGGATTCACCGGTAACGGACGGCTTATTTTCGCACATCTACCGTCCTGACAAGATCGGCACAGATACGGTGCATCACGATGCGGAACACCCGTCGCAACTCATCCTACCGGTATTGACGACCGGTTGAGGCCGGGCAGGAAAGTTCCTTGACCGGTTCGATCGTAAGCGATGTAGTTTGGGAATGACCGGTTCGCGCGCCTTTGGCGATGTGAAGAAAATCGGCATCTCATAGGGGAGGCGATAAAAATGGCTCAAGCCCAAACGGTGGATGTCTCGCGCATCATCGACGAGCGTGGCGTCACCTGGTTCAACATCCGGCTGGTGATCTTCGGATTCTTCATCGTGCTGGTGGATGGTTACGACATCACCGCGATGGGCTTTGCCGCGCCGTCGCTGATCCGTGTTTGGGGCATTACCGATCAATCGACGCTCGGCCCCGTACTCGGAGCCAGCTTGATCGGGATGCTGTTCGGCGCACCCATTCTGGGCATGGTCGGCGATCGCTTCGGCCGCAAGAAGGCGATCGTCAGCTCCTGCCTGATCTTCGGTGTCTTCACCTGGCTCGCCGTTCTGGCGAATTCTCTGCCACAGCTTTTTGTTCTGCGCTTGATAGCTGGCATTGGCATTGGCGGCCTCATGCCCAACATCATCGCGCTAACTGCCGAATTCGCGCCGCGGCGTTACCGGGCGACCATGGTCATCGTCATGTTCACCGGCGTCTCCTTCGGCGGTGCCATTCCGGGTGTGGTTTCAGCGTTGCTAGTGCCGAATTACGGCTGGCCAATCTTATTTACAATCGGTGGCATCATCCCGGTCGTAACAGCATTCGCATGCGTGATTGGGCTACCGGAATCCATCAAATATCTCGTCGTACGTAAGGAACAACGGCGGGTGGCGCGGTTAATGATTGCGTTGGAGCCGACCCGAGCATTCCCGCCCAACTCCGAATTTATTATCCGGGACGAGAAACAGCATCCTGGGATCTCGCCCAAATATCTTTTCCGAGATGGGCTCGGGCTAATTACGCCGTTGCTCTGGGTGCTCTTCGTACTCAACCTGATGGGCTATTTCTTCCTAGTAAGCTGGACGCCGGTATTGCTGAGTAGCGCCAACATCCCACTCGGCAAGGCAGCGCTCGCCCAATCGCTGTTTCAATTTGGTGGTGCGATCGGCGGCTGGATTTTGTGCCGGCCGATGGACACCAAAGGACTTACCCCCATCGCAATCCTATTCGTCATCGCGATTCCGGCAGTGGCGCTAATCGGCTATCTCGGCACTATTTCCGAGCCCCTCTTGATGATCGCCGAGTTCTTTGCTGGTTTCTGTGTCCTCGGTGGCCAATTTGGGCTCAACGCGGTTTCGGCGCTGATCTACCCCACATCTTTCCGCTCCAAAGGAGCCGGTTGGGCGCTCGGCATCGGTCGAATCGGCTCGATCGTTGGCCCAATTTTGGGCGGCGTGCTCATCGCCACGCACCTACCCGTACAACTGCTCTACGTACTCGCGGCAATTCCGTTCGCGATCGGCGCGGTCGCCTGCTTCGTGCTCGCGCGGCTTTATTTTCGCCGTTTCGCGGGCGCAGGTATGGGGCAGCGGGAAACTTTCGAACGGGGATGACCCAGGGTGGCTAATGCTTGGGGAAAAAGTGGTTGCGTCTAGTAGAACCCCTGTCCCTACCGCAAACTCAAATTCGGACATAGTGGTTGATGCAGCCCTCCGAGAACGGGTAGAGAGACAATACGGCCGATCCCCTGGGTGGGACGAGGAATTGGTGCATCTTTAGTCAATGACAGGTGTGTTCGGACCTCGTTGTAGTAGGTCGCATAGGATTTGAGAATGCGGCGCAGAGGACTCTCAACCCCCGCGCAGATAGCTCATATCTAAGCCGATTTCCTTTTGGGCTGCCTACGCTGGATCGCAGGCAAAGCCGCCGAGGATTGGTCGTGCACCTGTTCCAAAACCTCCGCCCTGCTCAAACACTATGTCTGGAATAAACCAGTCGATATCCAGCGAGATTGCCGCCAGCACCGTGAAATCATCGAAACACTCAAAAGCGGCAATGCCGTTTGGGCCGGCGCCTGCATGGAATCCCATATTTCGTCGACGCGGCCCAGTCGCTGATTATCACGCAGTCGTTTTTCCGTTCTGCGCATAGCGCCGCTCGAAGTCCCACACAGCAGGGAATCCCATCAGGCGCGACATTTCCGGAAATGGAAAAAGCGACGTCAACATTCCAACTGTTGATCCGCTCTGCTTAATGTACCGGTAGACCTGATCCATTGCCGAGGTGGCCGCGAGCAGTGCAGCCACCGGAAATATCGCGATCGCGAAGCCAGCCTTGGATAGATCGGCCGCGGACATAATCGGCGTTTTGCCACCCTCGACCATATTCACCATCAGCGGTCGATCGACGTGTTTGCAGACCTCCATCATTTCCGCTGACGATTCCAACGCCTCAACGAAAAGCATGTCGGCACCGGCGGCAGCATAGGCCTGAGCTCGCCGAATGGCTTCATCGAGGCCATATTCAGTTCGCGCATCGGTGCGGGCGACGATCAGCAGATCCGGGTCCTTTCGGGCGTCGATCGCCACTCGGATCTTCATCACCATATCGTCAACTGGGATGCAGCGACGGTCGGGCGTATGCCCACATTTCTTGGGAAATTCTTGATCTTCGAGTTGTAGGCCAGCGGCACCGGCTTGCTCGTAACCGCGCACAGTGTGCGCGACGTTGAGGAGTCCGCCATATCCCGTATCGGCATCGGCAATTAGGGGCGTGGTAGTTCGGCCGGCGATCATCGCGACTCGTGCGATCATATCGCTGTAAGTGGCAAGACCAGCGTCCGGCAAGCCCAATGAGGACGCCACGACGCCATATCCGGTCATATAAATCGCGTCGAAGCCAAGATGGTCGGCTAAGAGAGCCGACACCATATCATAGACGCCCGGCGCACTAATCATCCGACCGGAAGTCAGCGCCGATCTCAATCGTTTGCGGCGATCGTCAGTCATCGGTTGGCTCCTTTTGGAATCGCATTACGCACCGTAAACAGACGTTCTGCGAGCGTCAGTTCAAAAAGGGCCTCCAGAACAGAATGGCCCGTGTCGCCCGAAATCGCCCGACACATCGTTGAAGGACTGACGCTCAGGACCTCCGTATCGGTCCTATCGGTTTGAGATGTCGGACAGTCTTAGCGCCAGCGGAGACCGGTCGGGCCAGAGCATATAGAGTGGCTGGGGGACTAGGATTCGAATCTAGACTAGCAGAGTTAGAGTCTGACAATAGACCAGCTTCTCCGCGGGTTGTAGTCAGTCGTGTTGCAACAGTGTTGCCATGTGAGATAACTCTGAAACGGCGTCGTTCGCTCATCAGCAATCCCCAAACGTCAACCAACTCGCACCCATTGGAACGTTCCACTCAAATTCTGAAAGTGCTCAGTACTTGCTTAGGGAATAGCTCCTCGACCTTCAGATGGCGGTGACAAACGCCTTGTTCATACGCAAAACCCAGAAAAGCTTCGAGAGTCCTACGGTTTGATTCGATGCCATAGGGCCAGTAATCCTCTCCAAACATCTCTTTTGCCCTGCGCGCGTATTCGAAACACCAGGGAATTGGAAATTGGGGGTGGGTATCGTCAAGTGCTCGCTCGATGCTGCGACGTCTGGCTTCCTCGAACGCTTTCATCAAATTTCCAGCGATCCAGGGATGGCGGTCGACGAGCTCGCGCCGGATCGCAACCACATGCATGATCGGAAAGATCGAAGTCTGTTGATAATACGCGGCCTCGACTTCCATAAAGTTTTCGAACAGCCGCCGAATGTTGGGGTGCCTATCCGAAAAGCACGCAGGCGGACGAGCTGATAGAACAGCATCGATCTCACCTGACACCAGCATCGCGCTCAGCGTAGCGTCTGGCCTGCGTGTGACGGTGACGCCCTTGGGTAGTTGTAATTTTACCTTCTCAACCCGGCCAGCTTTGTTAACGCCGGCTTGAATCCATTGGATCGACGCAAGATCGAGCCCAAACTGATGCCTCAGAAAGCCGCGTGAATAGATAGATGCGGTCTGGGCCCATTCAGGTATCCCCACCGGTCGTCCAACCAAATCTGCCGGCTCCTTAATCGGACCATCTCGGCGTACAAACAACGAGGCATGCCGAAAGATGCGTGACGGAAATACCGGAATCGCCGCGAAGGTCATATCGCCCTGCGATATCATCGAGACGTACTTGCCCATCGATATTTCGGAAACGTCCCACTCGCGATTGACGATAAATCTATAGAAAATCTCCTCGACCGGCATGCCGACGAGACGAGTCAGTTTTATACCCTCGGCAGTGACCCGACCGTTTATCAGGTCGCTGACGATATCGTATTGGCTAATGGCGAGAGTGAGCTCAACTTCCTCAGTCAAATCTTTTCTCCTAAGTCCCCGGAACAATTAAGCGCTGGGTTCAATTTTTGATCTTTGCTAGCGCCTTCGTACGGATCTCGGCATCGATCATCTTTGCAAGATCAAATTTCGTCCTCAGACTTCCTGTTTGGAGAAACAGATCCTGCATCCATTGGATCTTGTCCGTAGGGATAGAGATTTCCGGATCGATCATTTTATTATCAACGACCTGATCGAACATGAACTCTGGTCGCGGGTCGTCCGGCTTGCTATCGACGACTTCACGCGTCAGTTTCACCGTTTCGTCACGATGGGACACGGCGTAGCGTAACGCATCGATCTCGGCGGCCATAAAGGAGACGGCTTCAGCATGCCGCTCTTCCAGACGCTTCCCGGTCGATGCAAAGCACCACCGCATATAATTGGGCATGATATCGCGAGCCGACACCAACAGATGCACCCCTTTTGGTGCAACGGGGAGGTATTCGGACGAAACAACCGCCGCATCGACGACGCCACTGATGAGTGCCTTGTAGCGGTCGTTATCGCCACCGAGACCCGCGAATTGGACGTCGCTTGACGTCATTCCGTATTTTTCGAGAATTGCGTGCGCAAGCAGATCGGGGAACGAGCCCGGCGCAGATGTCGCAATGGTTTTGCCTTTTAGGTCCTGTGGGACAGCGATAGCGATCTTGGCCAACACGCCTTGCGGTGGACTTGGCCACGAACAGCCGAAGATCTTGACGTCCGCGCCGGCACCGGCAGCTACAATCTCCTCGCCGACACCGCTCTCGATACTATCGACTGCGCCGGAAATAAGAGCCCGAACCTGCAGTTGGCCGTCGTTGAACTCGAGGGTTTCAATCTTCAGCCCGTACTTCTGGTCGAAGCCATGACGGTTTGCCATCATCACAAAGCCTGAGTCGCTCTTCGCCTTGACCACGCCGTGCCGCCAAACAGGCAGCTGTTGTGCCATAACTAGGCCGGTGTTGCCGAAAAACGCCAGAAAAACGGCGACGATGCCAGCGGTGCGAAGGATTTTTTCCGTCTGCCTCATCGAAACTCGTCCCGTCCTTTCATGGCGTCTCATCAAAAGATACTTGCTGCCGAGTACTTGTCAGCCGATGGCCTTCTGGAAAGCTGGGCGCTTCGCCATTTCGCCATGCCAGCGCCGTACATTGGTAAGCGCAGGCAGATTGATATCGAACGCGAGGCAACGGTGAACCACGGGTCCCAAGGCAATATCAGCAATTGTAAAATTTTTGCCGGCAACCCACGAAAACCCATTAATGCCGCGCTCTAAAATGGATAGCGTCTGACCCAATGCAGCGGCGTTCGTCACAAATTGTGCACTTCGCTCCTGCGGTGGCGTTTTCGCTTCGCGGAAGATCGGCAGGTAGGCAGGATCCAGCGTGCCAAGCTGCCAATCCATCCAGCGCTCAACCACACTCCGCCCAGCTGGGTCGGCTGCGGATAGCTTTCCGGACGTTGCGGCGAGATAGCGCAGGATGCTGTTCGACTCCCAGATCACCACATCGCCGTCTACGAACGTCGGCACTTTGCCATTGGGGTTAAGCTGCAGATATTTCTCGTCGGCGGTATTGTTGAATTGTCGCCCATAATCCTCGCGCTCATAGGAAAGTCCGAGCTCCTCGAGAGTACAAACCACCTTTTGTACATTTCCCGATGTCTTGCGGCCCAATACCTTGATCATTTCAGTGTCCTTTAGCGGTTCGTGTTTTCGGCGAGCGGCTTGTAAGCGATCGCATCCATCTCGATCTTGCAGTCGATCACGGCACGAGCCTCGACGGTCGTCCGAGCGAGGCATCCATCGGCGAAATATTCGGCAAAAACCTTATTGTAGCGGCCGAAATCCCGCGGATCGTCGAGATAGGTTGTAACGCGAACGATGTCAGACAGGGCAGCGCCCGCTTCCGAAAGAATCCGCTTAATGCATTCGATCGTCCAACGAGTCTGTTCTTCAATGTTACCAACGCACATATTTCCGTCGGCATCCTTGGCCACCTGGCCGGAAACGAATATGAAATCCCCGGCACGCACCGCGGGATGGAACGGCAAGTTAGGATTCTTCTTCCCGATCGGATAAACGTCGCGCCGCTTCTTGTCGGTCATGGATGCCCCTAAAGCACGCTCGATTCAATAATATCGACGCCACGCTGCCGATCGATGAGGTAGATCAGCCCGCGATCGTCGATGGTGACGTCGTTCGACGAGGCGCGCTCGCAGCCCGGCGGTGGATCGGGCCGGTAATACCCGACCTCCTTGGGCGCGAAGGGATCGGCGATGTCGACCAGACGCAGGCCCTGTGCGAACCAGGCGAAGGGGATCACCGTGCCGGCGAGCCGCTCCGAGGGTTGGTGGCAGCCCGTCATGGCCGGTTGCGGCGCGCCGTCGGGGTCGAGCCCGGCGACCTGGAAGGTGCTGATCGGCACCGGCGCGCGCTCCTGCGTGATGTCGTAGATCCAGGTGAAGGAGGGCGGCGCCGGCCAGAGCTTCGCCACGTCCTCATCGGCCACCACCATGACACGGCGTCCCTTGAGCGGCGTGGGATAGACGAGACAGGTATGCGTCGGATGGGGAAAGGTCGGGCTGGTGTTGGCGGCGGAGACCAGCTTTGGTTTCGCCATGTCGGCAATGTCGAGGATGAAGAAGCCGTGATGCCAGTAGCTGACATAGAGGCGGTCGCCTACGCGCAGCGGATGATGGCAGCGCGGCTCGACCCAATCCGTCCAGGGATACTCCTCGCCGCCGGCCTGCCATTGCCCCGGTATCCACCAGCGCCCGACCTCGACCGGACGCGCCGGATCCACGAGATCGAGGATCATGACGATATTGCCGATATAACCTTCCACGGTCGGCGAGATATAGGCGTAACGACCGTCGAAGGAATAGCGATGCACGCCCTTCCCCGCCGTCTTCCATTTCGTAATCAGCCGCGGGTTGGCGGGCTTCGACACATCGTAGATGCCGAGCCCGCCGCCGAACTCGGCCGGACCGCCTTTGCCGAGACGCTCGTGGTTGACGACCATGATGCCGTTGGCGGCATGGACCTTGTGCGAGTGCCAGCCTTCCGGCATCTCGATCGTCGCCAGGATCTTCGGCGCGCGCGGATCGGAGACATCGACGATGCTGGTGCCGCTGGGATGGCGCATATGGCCGACATAGAGGATGTGGCCGTCGATCCAGACCTGGCCGCCGCCCGGGCAATCGACCGCGCCGATGCGTTTCGCGTTATGCGCGTCAGCCATGCTGCGACCCTCGATCCCGTCAGACGATGCGGACGGTGTCGCCGGCCGGGGTGCGGCCCCATTTCTTATAGAAATCGAAAGCCTTCAGCGCCGGCTCGTCGCTGGCGACGAAAAGAATCGCGGGCTCGGTCGCCGAGCCGTTGACGTGCTCGCACCATTCGCCGCCGGGAACCGCCAGCGTGTCGAACGGCTCCCAATCGAAGCGCTTGCCGCCGATGAGGCTATGGCCGCGGCCCTGGAAGGGCGCCACCAGCAGGCTCGCGGTCTGCTGCAGCGGCAGGGTGCGCTCTCCCGGCCGCAGCATCTGCGCGAAGAAGGTCATGGTCTTGAAGATGGCGCCACCCGTCGTCGGATCGACATATTCCACCATCAGCGCCTCGTAGGGATCGCCGTCATGGTCCTTGTTGCGCTCCAACACCTCGCGCATCGCCGCCCAGGGATACATATACATCGGCGAGGCGGCGCCGGTGCCGCGGTTGTGGCCGACGAAGCGCGGCAGGAACCCGCCGGCGCCGTAGATACGGGCGGAATAGTCATTCGGCACGCGGGCGCTCTGCACCTTCTTCGCCACCAGCTTGCCGTCCTCGATCTCCTTGTAGTCGTGCTCGAAATAGATCGCGTTGAGCGTCTCCACGAGAGGCAGATCGAGCACTGAGAGGTTGATCGCCGGCTCGTCGCCGGTGTTGCCGTGATTGTGCCAGGTGTCGTGCGGCGTCAGGACCATGTCGCCGGGGCCGAAGCTCATGTCCTCGCCCTCGACGCCAGTGAAATTCTGCTTGCCGGTGAGACCGAAGCGGATCGCGTTGGGTGAATGGCGATGCGGCGGCATCACCTCGTTCGGGTCGTTGAGGCGATAAGCCGTGTACATCGTGCTGACCGAGGCGCGCTGCGGCGCCAAGCCCGGGTTCACCAGGATCAGCGAGCGGCGCTCGCTGTCGCTCATGCTGACCAGCTCGGCGGCGCGCTTCAGCAGCGGCTCAATATCGGCAGCAAAGCGCCATTGATAGGGCACCGCCTTCTTCGAGCTCATGAGCTGGCGGACCTCGTCATGCTCGACGGCGGTGGTCGTCGCCCAGAACGGAAACATCTTCTTTTCCGCCACCGAATCATAGAGCGCCTTGAGCGCCGCTTCGTGGTTGTCGCCGCGATTGGCGATGCGGGTCTGGATCGTCATGCTGCCTCCTTGCTCCAGTGCGGCATCGCTTAAATCGCTTCCTTCAAGGGCGTAAGATATTCCAATACGCGCTTTTGAACCGCAACCATATGGACCCGCATCGCGCGCTCGGCAGCGTCAGGATCACGCGTCGCAATGGCTTCTGCGATCGCTCGATGTTCGCTATCGCGCTGCGTGATGCGTTTCGGACAGCTCGGCGCGGTGCGAACAAGTCGCAGGCGCGCGTCGCTGCCGACCTGACGAAGCAACCCGTAGAAGGTGGCGGCGAGCTTATTGCCGGTGCTGGTGGCAATTGCCTTGTGAAAGGCGAGGTCCGCGGCGCCAGAATTGGTCGCATCCGCGGTCTTCGCCGCACGCCGAATCCGCGCGATGTCGAATGACGATGCGCGAATCGCCGCCAAGCGCACCAGATAGGGTTCGAGCGCGATGCGCATTTCGACGACTTCCATCGGATTGGTGTCGCGCGCGATGGCCTTGCTGCGGCGCAAGAGCGCAGCCGCGGTCCTTGCTACGGTCGGGCTGAGTTCGCCGCTCGCGCGGAGCATCGCTAGCGCGCGGCGAAGCTGGTGCCGCTTCAGGTCGAGCCGCTTCGCCAAAATACGCTCCGAGGGCAAAGCCCCGGCAACGGCAATGCCGCGGATCGCCTCGACGATCGTGGCCAATTTCGCGTTCGGAAGGGGCCCAGCAATCATGTCGTGCACTGGCATGGTATTGACCTCAAAACCAACCATAACGAAACTGGTTGACGCAAACCATCCTAATTCGCCCGGGACAAATCAAAAAAAGTAAAAAACCAAATTCAACCAGAGGATAATTGGTTGACTCGGTTAGGTTGCTATGTTCCGCTTCCAGCAACCGATCTGGGGGAGATTGAGATGGCCATTCAAACGCGACGGGGATTTTTGGGTCTGATTTTCGGAGCGATGGCACTCGCTGCGCTTCTTCTGCCGGCGTCCGCGCAGGAGAGGGTGACGATCCTTCTCGACTATGCCTTTCCCGAAGGCATCCATGCCCCACTGCATCTCGCGACGGTGAAGGGTTGGTACAAGGACGCCGGACTCGACGTCGAGATCAAGGACGGCAAGGGCTCGGTGGTCACCGTGCAGCAGATCGCCGCCGGCCAAGCCGATATCGGCCTTTCGCAGCTGCCGACGGTGGCGACCGCGATTTCCAACGGTCTTCCGGTCATCTCGATCATGGCATACAACCGGACCAGCGATAATGGCTTGGTCGTCGGCCGTGATTCCGGAATCAGCACGCTCGCAGACTTCAAGGGGAAGAAATTGGGGGCCGTCGCAGGCGGCGCCACCGTACCGTTCATCGAACCGTTTCTGAAAGCCGGCGGTCTCGCGCTCAGCGATGTGCAGATGGTGGTCGTGGATGGGTCAGCCTTGACCAGCACTTATACGTCCGGCGGAGTGGACGGCATCATCACGATCGCGGGCTATTTCATACCGACGGTCGAGAAGACACTGCCGTCCAAGGCGATTCTGTTCTCGGATGTGGGGATTAAACTGCCGGGCTATGGCCTGCTGGTGAACAAGGACACCCTAAGCAAGCGGCCGGATGTGCTGCGCAAAATCGTCGAGATCAACCAACGCGCCTGGGCCTATATCGCCGCCGGTCACGAGGTCGAAGGCGCCGACGCGATCGTGAGCCAGCGGGCCAGTCTTCAGCCCGATCGCGAATCCTTAATCGCGCAGGTCAAATTCTATTCAAAACTTCTCGAGTCGCCGGCGACCAAAGGAAAGCCACTCGGCTGGCAATCGGATTCGGATTGGAAAGATGCACTGCGCGTCATGGCCAACGCCGGGGTGGTCAAACCGGATTTGAATACGGCGGACATGTTCACCAATCAGTTCATTAAATAAGTCCGAATGGGGGCCGTGGCTTTCGACTCGGCGGCCTCTATACAAGGCAGTCACCTTGTCGAGTTCGAGAACGTCGAGAAAATCTATCGCTCCAAGCGCGGCGACGTCGCCGCGCTTCAGGGCATCACCATGCATATCGGCGAGGCCGAGTTTCTAAGCGTTCTCGGACCGAGCGGATGCGGCAAAAGCACCCTCCTTCGCTGCCTCGCAGGATTAGAGAAGCCTTCCGGCGGAGATATCCGGGTGGGCGGAAAATCCGTGTCGGGACCGCCGCATAATCTCGGCGTGGTCTTTCAGCGCGACATCCTAATGGAATGGCGAAACGTCATCCAGAATGTCCTGCTGCCGGTGGAAGCGCGGCGGCTGCGCGTCGCGGATTGGCGCGAACGAGCGCTTCAGTTGCTTGAGCTGCTGGGCCTTCGCGGCTTTGAAAACCGCTATCCCTACGAGCTGTCCGGCGGCATGCGACAGCGTGTTTCGATCTGCCGCGCCTTGTTGCTGAACCCCAACCTTCTGCTGATGGATGAGCCGTTCGGCGCTCTCGACGCGATGACACGTGACGAGCTCAACATCGAGTTGCAGCGTGTCTGGATCGAGGACGCCAAGACTGTGTTCTTCGTGACGCATTCGATTCCGGAAGCAGTTTTCCTGGGAAATCGTGTTGTCGTGATGTCGCCTTCGCCCGGCCGCATCCTCCGGACGATAACGGTGGATCTACCGCGGCCGCGCGATCTCTCGGTCAGGGAGACACCGGAATTTGGCGCCTATGTGCGTGAAATCCGGACTCTCTTTCAAGAAATGGGAATGCTGCGCGCGCGCTGACCGCGCCTCAAGAATGGGAAGCCATGATTTATCGTAGCCTCAAGGTCATTCCGGTCTTCGTCGGCTTTCTTCTGATATGGGAAATCCTCGTGCGAAGCTTAAACACGCCGAGCTGGTTCCTGCCGGCACCCAGCGTGATCTTCGCCGAACTGGGTAACCACCCGCGGCTTTATCTTGCGCAGTCCTTCTATACGTTGATGACAACGATGCTCGGTTTCACCGCAGCATTCGTGGCGGGCGTGATCTTGGCGATTGCGATCGTCTATTCGCGCATCCTGGAAAACACGCTTTACACGCTGCTTGTATCCTTCAATAGCGTCCCGAAGATCGCTCTCGCGCCGCTTTTCATCATCTGGCTCGGCACCGGGCTGCAGTCGAAAGTGGCGGTGTCCTTCTTGATCGCGTTCTTCCCGATCGTGATCGACATGGTTCTGGGATTACGCTCGACTGATCCGGACGCGCTGAATTTGTTCAAGACCATGCACGGGTCGCCGCTGCAGGCCCTAATCAAAATAAGGCTGCCCAATGCCCTGCCCTACATGTTCTCGGGAATGAAGGTGGCGATTTCGCTCGCGCTTGTCGGCGCCGTGGCGGGCGAATTCATCGCATCGCAGAGCGGGCTCGGATATGTGATCCTGACGGCACAGGGCATGTTCTTTACGGCACGCGTGTTCGCGGCGATCCTGGTATTGGGCTTGATGGGAACGATCTTGTTTTATCTTGTCGACCTTGCCGAGCATCTGGTCTGCCCATGGCACGTTTCCCATCGCGAGGAAGAAGCCGCAGTCGCGGCGCGCGGCTAACAACCCCAGAACAAAGATCATGAAAGACGGACGCCTAAAAGTTGCGGCAGTGCAGATGCTCTCCTTCGAGGGAAAGGAGGAGAAGAATTTGGAACGCATGCTTGCGCGCATCGGCGAAGCGGCGGCAGCGGGGGCGCGACTCATTGTTTTTCCTGAAGCCAGCAACAACGGCTATTTTTTTGAGGACCGGGCCGACGCGCACCGTAAGGCGACGCCGATCCCGGGGCCCTTCACGAAGGCGATCGGCACCCGCGCCCGTGAATTGGGCGTATGGGTCGTCGCCGGGATGTTCGAGCAGGGCGACAATGACGAGGTGTTCAACTGCGCGGTCCTGATCGGGCCCGATGGCGAGATCGCCGGCAAGTATCAGAAGAACTTCTTTATCAAGGCCGATAAGCGATGGTTCGTGCCGGGACGGACCGGCTTCAAGGTGTTCGACACCCAGCTCGGACAGCTCGGTTTCTTCGTCTGCGCCGACGGCCGGCTGCCCGAATCGGCGCGCTGTCTCGCCCTTGAAGGGGCTGACATCCTGGTCAACCCCACCAATTGGGGCGCGCCCGACCAATATCTCTATCATGTGCCGACGCGCGCAGTTGAAAACCGCTGCTGGGTGATCGGCGCGACCAAGCCGCGTCGTCCGCTCGATCAGCCGCAGGAAATGCTGGCGTATAACCGCTTCACCGGCTGCTCATTCATCATGGGCCCGACCGGCAAGGTTCTGGTCCAGGCCGGCCCCGACGAGGAAACCATCATTTACGCGGAGATCGAACCGGCCCAGGCGCGCGATAAATCCTTCGGCGCCGCCAACGACCTTTTCGCCGACCGCCGACCGGAGCTCTACAGCCTGGTGACGGAGCCGTACGAGAATACGCCGCTCGCGAAGGTCTTGATCGAGGCCATCGTGCCCGATCAAATGGTGCGACAGATCGCGGCGGTTCAGGTCTCGCCGCCGGGCGAACCATCGGAGATCCTGGAAGCAGCTTTGGCGCAATGCATCGAAGCGCAGCTGAATCACGGGGTTGATCTGGCGGTGTTGCCCGAGCATTTCTTGTTCGATCCGCAACGGATCGCGAACGACCCGCAATGGGCGGCCGATATCTCAGCCGCCGCGCTTCCACGCCTGATCCAGCTTTGCGCACGTATCAAGCTTTGGCTATTCGCCCATCTCGTCGAGCAGGATCTCGGTCGCTTCTACAGCACGGTTTATTGTATTTCGCCCGAGGGCGTGGCGGGCAAATACCGCGTAACGCATCTGTGGGACAAGGAGCGGGAGTGGGCGACGCCGGGCGACAATATCCCGGTTTTCCGGACTCCTTTCGGCAATGTCGGCATCATGGTCGGCTATGAAGGCATGGTTCCCGAGGTCGCCCGCATCCTTGCTTTACGCGGGGCCGACCTGATCGCTTGGCCGACCTCGTGGCGAATAGATTCGGAATTCCGCTATCTCGCGCACGAACGAGCGATGGAAAACCGCATCGTGTTGATCGCAGCAAACCGCCAGGATTCGGCGGTAGCCGGCCCGAGCCTTTTAATCCAGCCAGCAGGCTATCCACAGAACACCCTTGCATCCGAATTGCCGCATGGCGTTCGCGGATTTGTTACGCGATTTGCGCAACTATCCTCGTCACGTGTTAAGCGTGAAACGAACAATACCGATCTACTCATCCATCGGCGGCCAGAGTTATACGGTAAGATCACCGCACCGCTGGCTACCAATCGATAACTCACAATTATCAATCAAGCACGCGGTTCCAAGGATATATCCCTGCTTCGAGGACTGGCTGGCGGTGGATGCAGTCTGCCGCGAACCCCTCTCCGTCCCCAATTCCCTGTTAAGCAGGAAATTAACAGGGAATTTTCTCGATTTTGGGCTCTGTGGCGCCGAATTGGGATCCAAAAGCCCAGGATTTGTAAGCGTTTCTGCGTAAATTCCCTACTCAGAGGAACAGGAGTTACTGCTATCCCTCGCATGAGCTGCACTTGTGGCCTGTTGTTGGCCGCAGAGTTGGGCGCGGTCGGGCGTTCAGTGGTGGCGGTGCCGCCTATCAATGTCCGTTATCGAGGGTAAACCGGACATTCCAATGTCGTGCCGCCATGTCCGCTTCTGACCCAAAGCGGACATTCGGTAGTGGCGCAGTTTGAATAACCTAGAGCTTGTTCCGAAGATATTGGATAACGATGGTGCCGATCAGCGCGGAGATGACAGCAATAACAATATTGGTGGGTGTGAAAATGTCTCCCAGGGCAAAAAGCAAGCTCCTGCCCTGGGCGCTATTCGAGCGTTCAAATTCTCCCATCAGGAGATTCGAATAAAACAGAAATATTATAAATCCGGCTTCAATAACTACTTGCCAGAATGGAGTCAGTCGTTTCATGACATCCTCATACCGTCAATATGGCATGATGTGGCCGCAAGCCAAAGGGGAACTGGACCTCAACGCTGCTCGTCCGCACTGACGGGGTGATCGAATGAATGGCAGAATGTCCTCTATTGGCACAAAGCGGACTTGTCTCTCGTGTCGAGTAATGTCCGGTATTCCTCTTCGCGGCTTTGGCCGAGCAATGTTTGGAAATGACCGTGCGTCGATTTCAGTAGGTGCGGGGAAAGCGCATTCCTTTCAGCGCCGCCGGGCCACGAAGAGCAGGTGCGCGGCGCGGTCGATGAAATCCGGATCGGCGGCATAGATTTCCTCGAGCCGCGCCAGCTCGTGCGGCAGTCGCTGGTTGCGCGCAGCCGAATCGGGATTCCACCGGCGATCGAGCGCGAACCGGCTATGAAAAAGATCGAGTCCGCGCAGATCCTCGATCTCGAAGTGCCCGGCGATAAGACGCCGAAGCTCGGCCGCGGTGAAAAGATGGCAGTCGAATGCGATGCGGCGACCGTCGCGGAGCTCGACCTCGCACCAGTCGCGGCCGTGATCCTGCTTGAAGTTCCGCGCCTTTTCGAGCGCATCCACGAAGATCGTCGGCATGCTTCCGGCCGCGCGGACCGTGCTGACGAAATGACCCGCGGTGACGCGACTCAGTTCGGCCAGGATGGCGGGCAGGCGCCCCACCGGGAGATGGTTGAGGACGCCATAGAGGCAAAGGCAGAGGTCGACGGTGGCATCGGCCTCCGGCAACCGGCCGAGCAAATCCCCGACCTCGAAGGTTAAATTGACGCCTGGCAGCATGGCGACGTCGCGCGACAGCAACCGGGCGCGCCGGATTTGCGCCTCGGCGATGTCGAAGCCGCGCGCCTCGATTCGATCGAAGCCCAGGGCGTGGGCGCGCGCGACCAGCCGGCGCAGCCACGTGCCGGGGCCACACCCGGCATCGAGGATGACGATCGATCGCGCGCTGGTGGAGCGGCGTCGGGCGAGCTTGCTCTCCAGAAGATTCCAAACCAGCCGGTCGCCATAGGCATAAGCACTATCGAAGGCATAGAGACTTCGCAGATTTCCGTCGGCATAGGCCAAGTAGCCCTCGCCGGCCTGGTCATAGGCGGCGGCGGTGGTGGTGACGGCGTCCGCGGCAAGGAGAAAACGCGAATCGCGACGGATGACTCGAGCATGCATGGTGCTAACCGATCAGTTTGAGGTTTGGAGGAAGCTGGCGGCGATATGGCTCAGCACGCCGATGCCCGAGAAGGCGTTGCCTTCGTCCCAATAGGTCAGGGTCGAGGCATCGAAACGCTGGCGCAGCGAGAGCGCGAGCACGATCGAAAATCCGGCGCCGATGGCGCATTGGGATTGCAGGAATACCCCGGCCAGGACCAGCCCGTGCGTTTTCAGAACCGACACGAAAGCGGCCAAGGCCGCAAAAACCATCAGCTTGCTACAAAAGCGCTGCAGCATTTTCTGCGAGACCAGGTCGAAGCGGGCAAGGAGTCCCACCATCACTGGCGGCGCTCGATGTCCGGAACGCGTATCCGGATTTTCGGGATTGGCGGGGACATGTCGCCGGCGAGGCTCCTCGCGAATGGATCGCGCGCCGGGCATAGGACAGCGGTCGCCCGTTAAGGATCTATAGGGATCGGTGGCCGCCGGCATAGCGGGCGCATAAAGCCGCAGCCGACAGCGTCCGGTTTGACGCGCCCGTTTATACGAATATCCGGATTTTTTACGCGGCGCTTATTTCGCCCGGACGCAATCCGCCTCGATCCTTGATGCGTAACCGCCCTTCTATGGAGCGGCGGCAGCGGCCGCGCATCCGAAGATCGGGACATGGCGATGGCGATAAGAAACGAATCCGACGATTACTATTGGGCTGTCCCGCGGACGCCGCCGTCGCGCGACTGCGCGAGCGATTCCGACCCGGCCACCACACCGGGTCCGGCCATGAAGGAAACCCTCGTCGGGTTGGCTCTGACCCTTGGCGGCATCCTCGCGATCATCGTGATGATCTTGGTTTTCTTGCGCCTGTCGGGTTACGGTTGAGGCGCCGCCATGTCCGTCATCCAACCGCGCGATGCGGCCGATTTCCACATTTTTCGCGACCGAAGCGGCCATTGGTGCAGCTGCAGGGCCGATGGGCTGATTGCTGGCACGTTTTTCACCCACGACGCCGCGATTCGTTTTGCCAAGAACGAATGCCTCGACAGGCCCGACTTGGGGCAAATGGACAGGCTTGGAGAGTAAATGACCGACCAGACACCGATTCCCTGCACATGCGGACATGCGACGCCGATTCTAGATGCCCACGACAAGACCAACGCAGTGGCGCTCGAATGCGACAGATGCGGCCGGTGCGTCTGCGGTTACGGCAAGGAAGAAGCCTTGCGGATGTGGAACGCCGCCATGTCCGCCTTCCCGCCGAGCCGGAACCAGCGCGCCGTGTAATCGGTCGAGCGATGACCTCGTTCCGATGCATCGGCGTGTCGGCCTGAGCCAACGCCAGCATGCGCTGTCTTTATCCGACCGATTACGGACCGCCCGATCCGGGGTTCGATCCGTCCTTGGGCGGTGGGCGCCTGATGACGGGCTTCGAGAGTCACCATAGCGAACTCGCGCGCGCCCAGAATCTCGGCCAGCTCCAAGCCATGGAACGCAAGCTTGCCAAGGGCGAGACCGTCACTTGGTGCGATAACGGCTATGGCTGGGTCTATGACGAGAAGATCGGCGACCTCTTCGGCGGGATCATCGCCTTCGTCATCCTGCCCTGGCTGTTGCTGCGCATCGCGCCGGCGCTGGCCGAGCGCCTGCGCGCGGTTGCCCGCCCGCCTAAGGCAGGAGCGTCCTGATGCTGCGGCCGCTTCTTAAGCTGCCCGCCGACAGCTCGATCCGCTTCATGCGCGGCCGGTTTGCCGGGCTGATCGTCTCCGCCGTGCTCAGCACGGCTTCGTTGGTGCTGTTTGTTTATCCCGGGCTTAATTACAGCATCGATTTTCGCGGCGGCACGGTGATCGAGCTCCGCCTCGCGCCGCCCGCCGATCCGGCTCAAATCCGCGCCGTGTTCGACACGCTGAATTTCGGCACGCCGACCGTCCAGCAATTCGGCTCGGCGGAGGATGTCCTGGTCAAGCTCGACCAACAGGCCTCCGGCGCAGGCGCGCGCCAATCAATCGACGGCTTGCTTGCCGCGAAGCTGCCGGGCGCGGAGATCCGCCGCATGGAAACGGTCGGCGCCAAGGTCAGCGGCGAGCTGTTCCGGACCGGCCTGCTCGCTGTCGGCCTGTCCTTCGCAGGCGTGCTAGCCTACATCTGGTTCCGATTCAATTGGCAGTTCGGTGTCGGCGTGGTCGGGACCCTCCTCCTCGACATCACCAAGACCGTCGGGTTTTTTGCGGTGACGCGGCTACAGTTCGATCTGACCTCGGTCGCCGCGATCATGCTGCTGATCGGCTATTCGGTGACCGACAAGATCGTCGTCTACGACCGGATACGCGAAAATCTGCGTAAGTACAAGATGATGCCGCTGCGCGCGTTGATTGATCTTAGTATCAATCAGACCCTGGGGCGGACGGTGGCGACCTCCAGCACCGTGCTGTTGTCGATCCTGCCGCTCGCCATCATCGGCGGCGAGGCGATCCGTGGATTTGCGCTTGCCGTCATCTTCGGTATCGTAGTCGGCACGTCCTCGTCGATCTTCATCGCTTCGCCCATCCTGCTTTTCCTGGGACAACGGCGCCTGCGGCCGGCGTTGTTCAAGGACAGCGGCGCCGCTCCCGCCGCGGCGGGCTGATTTCACCGGGGAGACACCTTCCGGCCAACCGGTCCTTCCGCCCGCATAAAGCAGAACCCCCGCGGGATCACTGCCGCGAGGGTTCTGTCATCGTCTCACCGACGCGCCGGATTAGTTCGATGGCGCGAACCAGATTGAAAAGTGAGCCATCGGATATTCGCTGCCTCGCACGAAGCATCTTGATTGTGTGATGTGAAACATGCACCTGTTTACAGAGATCACGATTACTTATCCCGAATTTCTTCTGCGTGCTCAACACGAACGTCCGCAGTTTGGATAGATTGTTACCAGCTAACGGGTGCTCAATAACATCGTCTTCATCGTCGCCGATGAATTCCCGCTCCTCGAAATTGTCGGCCTCCTTCCCGATGAGCTGGAAAGCCAATGCATAGACGTGGCGGCGGCGCAGCGTTCCGCGCTGGTCGTCTTCGCCATCTAAGAATTTTCTCTCCGAATGCAGATGATAACGGATCAGGCTCCGTCCATGCGATTTCAGCCACGAAACAGGTATTCGCGAATTAGGCTGCTCGCGGTCGAATGCATGCTCTCCGGCTTTTATTGGGTTCTTGAAATATGGAGCCGCTGGTCTCGGCGTTCGGAGTTTCCACAGTGGATCGCGTAGAGCCGTCATATCAGTAGCGGCCATTTCGATGCGAGACTTAGATTGGAGGGAGAGCATAAAATTGAATGGCTTGACCTGATCGGCATAGGGCTTGCCCGCATTGTAAGCCTTGAACCAGTCGAGCAAGCTTGTTGTGGTCGCCGCGTATCGACTGGCAGCCGGTACATCGAAATTCGACAATGTGTCGAACGCCACGGTATCTGGATTTCCTGATTCCGCCGCTCGGATGATCTCCCGCCAGAAGTCTTCCTGCCATAATGGGACACCAATCCGCTTAATTCGTTCGCGTCGGAGATCGGGAGGCTCGTCATATGGTTCCAATAGATGGCCAAGCCCATGCCCCGATGCCTTGCGGATAATAGGTTTCCCAGTGTCATCGTGATTGAACAGCACATACCTCTTTGCCGATAAAGCGAGGAATTGAGGTGGGACCAGGTAATCAAGCTCACCGTCATGATCTATCGGGAAATCGACCTTTTCCAATTGGAGGATCGGACCCTTTTCAGCATAGGGGTTGAGATCGGTAAACCAATCCCGCGCAGTCAGTGCCCGACTCTTGAACTCTTCCGGAGGAAGCATCTCCACATTTGCAATAGCAATGCTGTCGGTGTCACAGAGTGCCCAATCGAGTCCTTGATTTAGAACCTGACGTTCGGCGAGTGCGAGCATAAGCCGCGCGCCGCCGGTAATCAGCGTTGCCAGCAGCGGATGGAAGTACCGGCCTCGCTTTTCGAATTTCTTCCACTTGAAGGCCGCCGCATGATCTCGGGCACTGTATGCGAGCATGCATTCGCGCGCGATGCCGTCACTTGCCGTGGTCCTGGGTGCCGACCAGCCCTTGCGCGAGATGTCGAAGATGATCCCCTCCGGATCCTTGAACTTCCGTTCGAAATTCTCCTTCTCCTGATCGTCGCCGAGATCGAAGAAGAAGGTGCCGCCGGCGAGATGGTCGGAATCGGCGACATGGGCGCCCAGATCCGGCAGGTCGGCGAGAATCTGCAGGCGGCGCTGGCGGCGGCCGGCGCGTCGCTGAAGGATCTCGTCCGCACCCAGACCTTCACCACCGACATCGATACATTCTTCAAGCATATGGATGTTCGGATGAAATATTTCGGTGTCGCTCTGCCGACCAGCACCACTGTCGAGGTACGCCGGCTGTCGCATCCCGATTTCCTCGTCGAGGTCGAGGCGATCGCCGTCATCTAGCCCGGTTTGTTTCGGCCTGCGGGGTGGGTTACCATCCATGAATCAGATCGCGGATGTCCCTACGAACCCGGGGCCGGCCGCCATTAGACCGAGACTTCCACCGCCAATAGGCCGAAGCATCAACCGATTCTCTGCACCTGGCGAGTCCGGATTGAGTTTACGGTAGGGACAGGTTATCACGCTAAATTGGCACCATGAATGACTGGTAATTATCTATCGATCAGGTGCACCAATAATTAGCAGTTACATGTCTTCGCAAGCACGCGTTGCCGCAGATAACTGGCAAGATGCAAAGGCTCTGCCGAGGAGCAAAAACGGTTTAAGGAATGATCGATGATGCCGAATCTTCTCTTCGGTTCCCCCGAGGAGAGGTCGGCGCGCGCCGCCGACGGTCGCAAGTTGGAGCGCCTCGGCCGCCAGGGGAACCTCGGGCCCGGGATCTGAGAGGCCGCCGAGCAGGCAATAGGTCTTCATCACCTGAAATATGCTCTGCACGTCCGAGCAACTGCAATTGTCGCAGCCGAGTGCCAGCCGCACACCGTGCCTTCGATAGCCGGCGATTGGCGAGGCGGCGCTGATTCTCACGCCACAGCCAATGGCCGTCCTCGGCGCCGAGCTGGTCGCCATCAATCTGTTCGGGCTGCGGCTTCCGCTCGGCTTTACCTACAGGGCCTTCTACAAGAACAAGAAAATGGGTAAGAGCGGGGGCTTCTCGATCTATCGTGGGATCACATATATCGCGAGTTATCTCCTTGGTATTGCCGGAGGGGCGGCCCTGAGCGAACACGCGAATTGGGGCCTGTATCTAGTGACCGCTGCCTACGTCACTTTTCTCGTTTCTGGCATATTGAATGCCTGGGCGATCATGCTGGGGGTCGGACAAACGGAAAAGACGAAGAGAACAAAGTGAGACGCCACCATCACGATCAATGAGCGCACTACTTCCGCTATGGGTCACAAGCGGAGGTAACGCTCACTCATCACTATGTCCGCTCTTATTCCGAAAGCAGACATTGATGTGCGGCTCTTGCAAGTCCGCTTTGTGCCATAAACAGACGTCCGGCAATTGGTCAGTTTGAAATATTGGTCAAAAAAACAAAAAATCTCAACTCACTCTGGGGCTTTCTTGCCTAAAGCCTATCTCGAATAATCAATCACGACCGTCGTAACCAACTACATCAGTAACGGAGACAACAGACCGATGCCGGAGCAACACACTAAGGTTGACAGACGCAACCTTACTGAAGGCGTGGCGATCGACTCAGACGCTCAGGCCATGGCCGTCCATAAGTTGCCTCAGAAGTGGGACCGAGAGGCAGACGTTATTATCGTCGGCTACGGTTTCGCTGGCGTCGCTGCCGCCATTGTCGCGCACGATGCGGGAGCGCGGGTTCTGATTCTGGAGAAAGCACCCGAGAAATACAAAGGCGGCAACAGCCGGGTGTCCGGAAACGGCATTTTCTGGCCGGACGACATTGAAAAAGCGAAAATATATTTCAGGGCGATGTCAGGCGCGCATATGGATCACATCTCCGACGAGATGCTCCATGTATGGGCGGTGGAAATGCACGCCAACCGTGCTTGGCTGGAAAAGCTCGGTTGGGAGCCGTTTCGCTATGGCGGCGCGGAATTTCCCGACCTGCCCGGCGCCGATTGCGTCTACCGTTTCCTGCATCGTTCTGGGCCGGTAGGCGAAGCTAGGCTTTGGTACGACGTGACAGAACCGGCCATGGCCGCGCGCAACATCCAAACGCTTTATGAAACACCCGTGTTCACCCTGCTCCGGCGTGAGGCGGAAATCGCCGGTGTCGTGGCGGAGCGGAACGGCAAGCGGATCAACGTAAGGGCGAACCGCGCCATCATCCTGGCTTGTGGCGGCTTCGAGAACAACGAGACCATGATCCGCGATTACGTGAACCACATACCGCGGGCCGCCACCATGGGCACTCCGTACAACACCGGCGACGGCATCCGCATGGCGGTCGAGGTCGGCGCCGATCTGTGGCACATGGACAACGTCGCCGGCCCCGCTTTTTTATTTAAGGCGCCGGATCAGCCGGTCGCTACCATGATCCGCATGCCGGCGCCGAACTTCATCCTGGTCGGCAAGGATGGAACGCGCTTCGTCGCCGAGGGCGATCCACTCGGCATGTCGAATCACGGCAAAATCCTGCGCAACGGCCGGTGGGTGCCGATGCCCTGCCCGCTGCCGGTCTTCCTGGTGTTTGATGAGACGTTCCGCGCCGGCGGCGGAATCGGCGGCAAGCCTGCCGGCTGGACGATGGGATGGGACTTCGCCTTCGGCTTGTATGACTGGAGCGGTGACAACGGCCGGGAGATACAAAAGGGCTGGATCAAGAAGGCCAGCACGATCCGCGAACTCGCCGCCGCGATGAACCTGTCACCCGATGCGCTGGACGGAACGGTGGGGCGCTACAACGGCTTCGCGCGGGAAAGCGAAGATCGGGATTTCGCCCGGGCGCCGCGCTCCTTGGGCATGATCCAGACGCCGCCTTTCTATGCCATGGAGCTGACGCCGACCTTCCTGAACACGCAAGGCGGGCCGCGCCGGAATAAAGACGCGCAAATCGTCGACGCGGATAGCAAACCGATACCGCGACTCTATTCGGCGGGCGAGCTCGGCTCGATATACGGCTTTCGATACAATGGCGGCGGCAATCTCGGCGAGTGCATCGCGTTCGGGCGGATCGCCGGCGGCAACGCCGCCCGGCTAGAGCCGTGGACCGCCGCGCCCGGATAATCCCGCCGCGTCACACGCCACAACCGGCACCGTCAGGCTTTCGGGGCATTGCCCCCGGTCTTGACAAGGTCGCCGCGCCACCACCGCGCCGTGAAGACGATGAATGCCACCGCCAGCCAGCCGACCGCATACATCCATTGCCCGCCCCAATTGATCACCGCGGAATGCAGTAACCCCACCCAGGAAAAGGCGGCGGCGATCAGACACCAGATCGTCGCGTGTCCAAAGCGGCGATCGATCATCTCGACGATGACCGCAGACACGACCAGCACAAGGAACAAGAATCCGTCACCCAATCCCTGAAGAGACGACCAGTAGATGCTCTTGTTGAGCGCCGCCAGCACCGCGGGATCCGCAACCGAGATATGGAGGGCCGGCAACGCGGAAGATACAGCCGAAGAGACGATGGCGCCCGTGGGCAATACGAAGCCCAGCAGCACGGCGCTGTAATACTTGCTGTCGACCCGCCGCAGGGTCGCGGTACCGACGCCGATGGCGACGAACGCGATCATGGCGGAAAGGATCGGCCACGGAAACAATTGGGTGATCGACGCGGTCAGCCCGCTCACCACCACCAGGAAGAAGATGATGCCGGTCCAGAACGAGAAGCCGATGCGGGCGCCATCCGCTTTGTAGGGCGGGTGCAACGCGTAAATGACCGGTGTCACTACGCACCCAGCGAGACCACAAATAAGAGTCCCAACGCCATCGACGGCCAAAACCTTTCCCGCGTGATAATTATCGCCGGCGCTCTTACCGCCTTCGACCGCAGCGATGTCCTGCATCACCAGATAGATCGAAATCGGCACGATAACGGACAAGTAATCCAACGCCTTCACGACGCCGTTGACCGGCCCCCAGGACGGCACGAAGGGCAAGGTGAAGGCGAAGCCCTGCCAAACCGGATGCACGTATCCGATGCCGATGGCGATCGCCAATGGCACGAGCCAAACGACCAGAAGCGGTGGAATCCGCCATTTGGTGATCGGGAGTCTCGCGAACTCGGTCGAGGCCACGATCATGAGCGCGACGAGCCCGACCAGGGGCTGGTCGAAAATGCGCTGCAGCAGAACCAGCGCCAGATAGCTGTACATGGCCGCGCCGAATACCGTCATCAAAGCCGGAACCGGGACAAAGCGTTCGATGGCCGCCGCGAATGGCGCCGCCGCCAGCTTGATCAGCCCCGTGATGATCACCGCCCCCGCGCCTACCTCCCAGGCGCTGATCGCGTCGTGAGTCTGCAGATACACGGGCAGCATGATGGTCAGGGTATAGGCGATAATGGCGGGCACGTTGTTGCCGTAAACATGAGCCGTCACGTCGGTCCGCTTCTCCTTGCGGGCAAGACCGATGGCCAAGCCGGTCAATCCCAAGGAACCGACCAGAAATCCGAGGGCATAGCCGGGAACCAGGTTCGTCATGCCGAACGACATGGAAATGCCGACCGGCAGCAGCAGAAATATCGGGATCAACATCTGCGCGAAGTTGAATCCCAACTGGGCGACCGTGGCATCGATATCGCCCCTGTCCATCGTCCACCAGCGCAGCTGCAGCTGGCCTGCTTCACGCATGCTCATGGCCCGATAATCCCCGGTTCGGTTATATGACGAAGGCTTCGAAGGTTTCCGGCGCGAACAGCTCCTCGGGTTTATACAACCGCGTCGCCAAGCCTTGCTGTTGCGAATAATTCAGGAAGGTCTTCAGGACGTGCAGGTTGTTCTGGAATCCGTAGGGCCAAAAATCCTTACCGAGAACCCGTTCCGCTTGCTCGACGTGATCGGTGAGCCAGGGCAGCATGGTCTTCAATGCCGCGGTCTGATGCAAATCCTCATAGGTCACTTTCTGCGCGGCGACGAAGGCCTTGTACAAAGACTGCGCGACCCAGCGATTCTTCTCATAAACCTCGCGGCGGATGACGACCGTGTGCATGATCGGGAAAATCTTCGTCTTTTCATAATACTCCCGCTCGACTTCGGCGTAATTTTCGAACAGGCGGCGTACTTTTCCGCTCCCGTCCTTGTACGAAGACGGCATCCGCGCTGTGTGAAGCGCATCGATCTCGCCGCTTATCAGCATCTGCGAAAGCGTCTGCGTCGGCCCGATGGGCTGTACCTTGATGCTGGCGGGAAGGTGGAGCGGCAATTTCTCGGGCCGGCCGGGCGATTCCTCGCCGCCGGTGATGTAGGTTACGCTATCCACCGGAACGCCGTATTCCTCGGCCAGGATACCGCGAATCCACACCGGCGCCGTCATTTGGTATTCCGGCGTGCCGATGCGCTTGCCGATCAGATCCTTCGGTTTCTTGATGCCGCTGCGTTCGGTGACGTAAATGCAGGAATGCCGGAAGAACCGGGACGGGAAAATGGGAATGGCGATGAACGGCGGATTCTTATCGTTGAGCGAGAGCACATAGGAGGAAAGCGACATCTCCGAAAGGTCGAATTCATGATGCCGCAACATACGGAAGAAGGTTTCCTCGACCGGCATGTTGAGATAGGTGAGATCGATCCCGTCCGGCCGCACCGTTTCTTCCAGCAGCGCGCGGGTGCGATCGTAATCCCAGCATCCGAGGGTCAATTTAAGGTTTGACATGGTAGACTCCGTGAATGGTTGGATTGTTCAGGCGGCGGTTTTCTCTTTCACCCGGAGCGCCCACAAATCCCAAGCGCGGCCGCTTTGCGAATTGTTGGTCACTGCCGAATGGGCTGCTTCCTGCTCGTTTAGGAATGTTGCCTTGCCTTGACCGAGCAGAAGCGCCTGGGCGGCGACTCTGGCATTGACCTCCGTATAGACCGCGCGGAAAACCACCTGTTTTAGCGAATCGCCAATCACCACGTTGCCGTGCCCGCGCATCAGGACGACCGGAGATTTTCCGAGCTTGCGGGCAAGGGCTGCGCCCAACTCGTTGTTGGTGATCAGCATGTCGGTGGCGGGGCCTCCGGCGTCGCGGATTTCGAACACCGGCGCTCCCGTGCCCAGGAACGATCCCATGTGATAGATCGGCTTCAAGATCAACGCCGTGGTTCCGAAGGGAAGGATGGACGGCGAATGGCTATGCACCACGGCTTTGACGTCCGGATACATCTTGTAGATTGAAGCGTGGATGAACCGCTCTAGATAGGACCGTCGGTCGCGCGGATCTATGGCTGCGCCTTCCAAATCGTAAGCCATGATGTCTTCTGGCGTTACGAGGCCAGGCGCCATGTTGCGCGCGAGCAGGAAATGGTTTTTGTCCACATCATCACGAACGCTGACATGACCGAAGGCATCTAGAACGCCTTGGTCGAACAAAATCCGGTTAGCGGTAGTGAGTTCGATCGCGAGATCGGCGTTGAAGTTGTCCTTGGGCATGACTTGTTCCCTTTGGCTGTGATTGCGTCACGGGGTATAAAATCATCGTCCCTGGACGAGCCTGGGTCATTGATCTGGATCAACTAATTTTTTCCGAATGTCCGCGTCACGTCCAGTTTACTCCATCCATTTAGATCAATTCCAATGTCTGGCATCCGACATGGTTGATCTGGATCAATGTGACTTGGCTGTCTCCCTCGCAGAATTCATTTGTTGCGTTTCTCCGAGTGGCGGATTTCGAGGTTTGGGGGGCCGACAGCATGACCGTTTTGCATTTGACGAGAAACGCGGATTCGCTTCCGAAAGCCATGTTTGGAAGTTCCAAGCTCCATGCGGTTACGAGCCATAAAGGCGACCTGATTAAAACCCGGTTGCGCGAGGCTCTTTTCCGAGAGGATGCCCTGATTTATCAAATGGTCGAGTTGATCCATCAACAGGAGGCTTTGACCAAACTGTTAGGCTCGGGAAGCGACGCCGTGGATCGCATCAGGAGTCTCACGCCGCGAGAACAACAGATCATGGGGCTCATCCTTGCTGGCCAGCCCAATAAGAATATTGCAGTGGATATAGGCATCAGCCAACGCACCGTTGAGAACCATCCCGCCGCGGTGATGAGGAAAACAGGCTCAAAGTCAGTTCCGGCGTTAGTCAGGTTCGCGCTTGCTGCTGTCTGGTATCGCGTTTGCAAACATGAGCCCGAAATTGAGTTTATCGTGCCCATGACGCAAATCGAAAAACCACGAGACAATGACAACTCCCGATTTCGGCGTTGCGGCACGCGATCCACGTAGAGGAGGCTATAGATGAAAAACATGGCCCACTACCGATGCTACTTTCTCGGCTCCGCCGGCGGAAGCGGTTCCAACGACACCATCGAATGCATTGGCGATGAGGCGGCAATCGATATCGCCCGCAACATGCTGCAGCAACGACCTCATCATCACGGAATCGAACTGTGGAAAGGTTTGCGACGCGTCCACCAGGAGTTCCGCATACCGGTTCCGGCTTTCGTCATCCGGTCCTTACGGAAGACGGGGTAGCTGGTCGCGTTCTCCAGCACCCCTTACATGGAAGGAAAACATATGCGCACCCATGTCGAACCACCGCCCTCGCTGCACTGCAACGACTGTCATGGCGAGTTACGACTCAAGGAGTTGATTGAGCCAGTCAACGGTACCCTTGAATTGGACGAAGAGGTATTCGTCTGCGAAAAGTGCGGTCGAGAGCAGGTGTGTATCGTGAGTCATGACAAATATCAGCCGCATCTCAAGACCCCCTAAGCGTCGATGGCTTCCTAGCAAGCCACCGCGGTCTGGGAGCCTGAGCAATGACAGGCCACAGGTCAGGAGGCGGGAATAGAAACGTGGAAGACCGTCTTCTCGCCATTGGTTACGACATCGACGTGATAGGGCCCGGATGGCAGCATCACGTTGTTGCCGTAATGCCAGTCCGCCACGCCTTCCTCCACGTCATACATGACTACAATCGGTACTGCTTCATGATGTTTGGTCGCGGTGTTCGTCACCGTGATCTTGATCTTTGCATTCTGCACGGGCTTGTCAGTCGCCATCGAGATAACGTGCACCTCAAGGTGCCGCCATCCCGTATCCGCCGCGGTTGTCGGTGATGCGGGCATCGGCATCGTGGTACCGGATTTGGCGTCACCCATTAGGGCCATCGGATTCCCGCCATCACTGGGCATACCCGCCATCGTGCCGCTAACCATGATCTCGCCATCGGTGGGATGAAGCTTGGCGACCTCCGCTTTCGTGTACATCCGTTCCATCCTGCCGATATCGAGTTCGAGGCGATAGTGCTTCGTCTCGGCCTTGGCAACGATGGGCGTCGGCTCGACTGCCAGCGCAGCTTCCGACATAGCTAGTGCGAGCCCCAGGACAAGAGTGGAATACCCGATGAGCTTGAGCATTGGATGTTCCCCTAAATTGGACTGACATTCCTGGACCATCAGGGATTCGACGGGATGGTGAACCAATTCGTCCTTACCGACAAGGCCGTCTGTGGGCGCTGACTGCCTCAAGGGCGGCGAAGCAGTGACTGTGGGGATCATCCGATCTCCGGAGAATGATTTTTCCATCGTCACGGCGCACTGCGCAGTGCTCCCGGCGTTTCAGCCTTAGGCACCCGTGGAATGTCCACTTTGCCCCCAACAGCAGACATTACGTGCCGATCACCGGATGTCCGCTTTGTGCCAAATGCGGACATCACACATGTAAGTCGAATGACATGTGGTGTCCCTGACGGGGGCCCGAATTGGACGCGGCATGCTTCAGGCATAGCCCTTAATGCTGTCCGCGACTGAATCGGCGACATGCTCCTTCGAGATGATGCCCCTCACTTCGGCGCCGGTCGGAACGCCCTTGCCGGCGACGACGACCGCCATCGCACCACCTTTGCGCCACATCCGGTCAATCACGTCGAAGGCGATATCGTCCTCGCGGGCGATGGTGAAGTCGCGCTGCGCCACGTCGCCGAGCGTTACGCCGGTATAGGCGGCCTCGAGGCCGCGCCGCAGCCCGGTATTGACGCGCAACACGCCATAGATGCGATTGTTGCGAATCACCACGACATGCTTCAGCGCGCCTTGATGCTCGGGTTGGCGAAGAAAGGAGTCGAAATCCATCGCCGCCGGCAACACTAGGACGTCCTTATCCATGATCTCATTGGCGTGCCGCACCAGGAACATGTTCGCGTGCAGCGCCTTGGGAATCATGTGCCCCCGTTCCACCAGCTTGATGGTGTAGATATTTTCCCGCGACAGAACGCGCCGCACGCCGACGCTTAGCGCAACCGCGACGATCATCGGCATGACCAACCCGTAATCGCGGGTCATTTCAAAGATCATCGTGACGGCCGTCATTGCCGCGCCGGTTCCCCCACCGACCATGGCCGCCATGCCGACGATAGCGTAAGTCGGAATACTGGCATCGGCCATCGGGTGGACCGTATTGACCAGGAAGCCGAACGCGCCACCGAGGGTTGCTCCCATATAGAGCGACGGCGAGAAGATGCCACCCGACGCGCCGGAGCCGAGACTTACGGATGTCGCGGCGAGTTTAGCGATAAAGAGCAGTGGAAGGATGGCAAGCGGCGCGAGCTGCCCCGTGAGCAGCGCCTGGATCGTCGAATAGCCGACGCCCTCAACGTAATAGTGCCCGTAATACCGAAACAACGCGTACATCAGCAGGCCCACGAGCAGCATGCCGATGGCATGCCGTAGATAGCCGTTCGAAATCCGGTCGAACAGCTTATCTGCAGCGGGAAGCGCGCGCACAAAGGCGGTCGCCGCAACCCCCATGACGGCGCCGAGCAGCGCGTAGAGGCCGAGCGCGATCACCGACGCCGGATGTTCGCCCAGCACTGGCAAGGGCGGAACCGAGAAGGCCGGTTGCGGGCCGAGGAACCAATTGCCGACGAAGGTTGCGGTGCCGGTAGCAAGCGCCACGGGAAGAAAGGTGCGGACGCTCACCTCGGGCAGCATGAGTTCGATCGCGAACATCACGCCGCCGATCGGTGTGTTGAAGGTCGCCGCGATACCGGCTCCGGCGCCCGCGGCCACCAACGTAATGCGTTGCCACGGCGCCATGGAAATAAGCTGACCGATGCTCGAACCCAGGGAAGCGCCGATCTGAATGATTGGTCCCTCGCGTCCAACCGCGGCGCCACTGCCGATCGAAAGGGCCGAGGCAAGCGACTTCACCGCCGCGACGACGGGCCGTATGACGCCCTCGCGATAGAAGATCGCGTCCATCACCTCGGGAACGCCGTGGCCCTTGGCCTCGGGCGCGAAATTCGTCACCAGCGCCGTGACCACGATGCCGCCGATCACGGGCGCGAGAATAATCCAGGCTCCCCACAGCCCGGGCGGGGTGAAGAAGTTCGCGTCATAGGAAAAGGAAAAGATGCCCAGAAAAAAGAGATTGTGGATCGCCGCGATCAGCATGCGAAATAGAACGGCTCCCAGGCCGGTGATGAGCCCTGTCGCGACCGCAAGGAGTGAGAGCCGGACAAGGCCAAGCTTTGTGACTACTGAGGCGTCAGGTGTGGTGGGCATTGTGATACAGTTCTTTAGCGTCCGTGATCGGGCATGTCCACAGGGCAAAGATCGAAGATCACAGAAAAAGAGTGCTGAGTCGCGCGAGCATGGCCGCCAGTGCTTCCGCATTGCTCACGACGACGAGGCGCATCTTGTCGCAAGCCAGCGACACTTCCTCTTTGGGTCAAAAGCGGAATTGGAAGCGCTGTTGTGAGATGTCAGCTCATACTCTCAAAGCAGACATTACGCTTTGATCACCGAATGTCAGCTTTGTGCCATAAGCAGACCTCTCAGGCTTTGTACGGGTTATCACAACCCAGCGAATTGCGACCAAAAATAGCCAAGACAGCCCTCATGTCCGTCGATTGATAACGCTCAAGGCTTCCCGTGCTGGACGACTTCCACCGGCATGCGGCTCAACTTTGCATAGATTTTTTCCCTCCGGCGCAAGGGCCACCAATCGTAGAGAAAGATCTGCATCGGTCGCCACATCGCGACCCAGCCCGCGATTGTCAGGCTTTCGCGCGGCACACTGGCCCAGGTACCCGTCTTGTTATCGGGCAGCAATGTGCTGATGACGACAAGGCAGGCGGCCAGAAATACCAAGCCTATAAAAAGACTGGTACGGCCCTGTTTTATCAGGCGCCTAAACTCCAAGTGAGTAAGTTGGGCGCGGTGGGAAAAGTAATTATGAACGGCCTGCCCGATCAACTCCTTGGGATCCTCGGCCGGCCATTGTTCCAGGCTTATGCGCAGCTTCACCGCTGCGTCGGGTGGAAATTCCTGCGCCCAGTCTACGATAAATTCTTCCGCGCCATCGTCGAGGTCCTTTTCGATGAAAGGGGAAGGGTCCATCGTGTTGAAGAGTTGGTTTATGTCATGCAGCTTCAGATTGATGCTGTGCGCGTGTTTCGGATCCACGGCAACCTTGCCCGGCGAGAAAAAGCGCATGATTACGAAAAAATCGGCATGGGACCATCAGAGCCGGTTTCGATATTTACGAAGCCCGCGTGAGCCGAAACACCAAGAGCGTGAGGGAGACTGGGTAAAGGAAAGCGTGCCAGCCGGGAATTTCCGTAGCGTGGGTCGAATGTGACTTCTTCACCGACCCAGGATGGCTGCTCGACCTGCTGGTCCGGGTGGGTAAGCTCGACCTCGGCGAGAACCAGCCCGTTATTGGGATCCTGGAAACGATCGACCGACCATACGAGGCCATCATGATGATGGATCTCGTACCGGATCTTGCGAATGATCCGTGCTGACGGTAGCGTGATCAAGGCGCGCCGCGCGCGATCAAGCTCCAGCGGATACTCATATTCCAGCCGGCATAATCCGCGCCGCATCCCCTTGAAGGTCAGCAACGCCGCGCAATCGCCGCCCGCATCCGAGACGACGCGGACGCGAATACGCAGCCCGTCGACGCCGCCGAAATAACCCTGCGTGAAGTGGTGACAGCTTGTCGCCGCGGCGAACGCGGCGCGCGGCTCATGCACCAGGAAACGCCTCTCAATCTCGATGGCCATGGCTACCCTGATGGATAAACAAGGATGACGGCCGATTGCGTGGATCGTCTTGCAGCCAATCAACACCGGCGTAACTTTGCGGTGGGCGGGGCAACGCTCCATCGCCGTAATCGGTTTGAGCAATCATTTTAAATTGCCCCGCGCCGCCAACGTGCCGGCGGCGGTCGGTTTGCCCTTGAGGATCCATTCAAAGCCTACAGCGATGATTGCGCCCAATATCGGACCTACGACATAGATCCAGGTGGTGCTGATATCACCGCGGATCAGGTCGGGGGCGAATGAGCGCACCGGGTTCATCGAAGCGCCGCTGATCGGCGCCGCCCAAAGTCCCGCCAAGGCGATATAGCCGCCGACCGCGAGAGCGCCGTTGGAACCGATATTACGGGCGCCCGAAGCGGTGCCAAGAATCGTGCTGACCAAGCCGGTCGTCAACAATACTTCGAAGGCGAGCGCCGTGAAATCACTCACTCCCGGACCGGGCGTCGTGGCGCCGAGTAATCCTTTCGTGCCCAACATCGCCCGGAGGAAAGACGCCGCGGCGATGCCGCCGACGATCTGCGCCGTGATATACCCCGGCACCCGAGACCAGGGAAAATTGCGCCGCGCCGCGAACGCCAAAGTGACCGCTGGATTCAAATGGGCGCCACTGACCGCGCCCATGAAATAGATGATCGCCATGACCATCATGCCAGGTGCGATGACCTTCATACCCAGGGAGATCGCTCCGCCACTCTGGGCACCGACGACCGCGGCGCCTGCCGCGACGATGACGAGGAGGAAGGTGCCCCAGCTTTCCGCGAACAGGCGCCGCCATTCATGCGCGGATTCCAAGAAATTGGGCGCCGCCGATCCGTGCAACATACGCTGCTGCGTTGTCGATTCGGTTCGGCCAGAATGCTTTGATGCCATATTTCGCTCGCGTAAGAGTTAGGTGATCTCAATCAGGTCAGACAATCTTGCAGGGAATCATGGCATCCTCATCAAATGTGTAGACCGCGCATAAGCGGTGATAGCCGTCGGCATCAGCCGGGATTGCCGGTTGGCCCTACCGATGACTGTGATGCAAAATACCGAGCGATGATTCCTTCACGGTAGCCTCGGAAACTACCTAATGGCCAATCACCGCGTACCTAAACTGGGGATCATCTTAGACCATCGGCTCGTCGGCACCATTCCGGCTCGCTACAAGCGCCAATCGGGAAAACGCCTGAAAGTGCATGTTCGGACGAAACCGTAAAGGGTAGTTGCAGAGTCGCGATCGGCGAAGCGGCATAATTTGTTGCATGGGATCTCTCATCTAGAAAGAAATAAGGCATCCCGATTAAACGCCAAGATCGGTGTGGATGATATCGACGCCATAGCAGCAAAACCGGAAAGCAGGCGAGTTAAGTAGTTTCTGAACCTAGCGCGTCACGCCACCGTGCAATATGGTTTGGCTTCAGAATAAGCGGCAGAAGTGCCGCATGCTGCGTCGCCTATTCTATGTATTCCATAGAGGCGGCCCAATCCGGTGGTTGAAATGACCCATTCTTCTACGGTTTCTAGCCTTGGATCCGAGTTCGACGACTTTCTGTTCGCGCCGGTCGGTGAGGAGAGAAACGGAATGCTGCTCAGTGTCCTTTCGGCGCTGGCGCGATTGGACATCGACCCTTGGCAGGAGGCTGCCAAATTGGCTGATTTGCCGGGAGAGACCGCGACTCAGAGATTGACCTCGTTGATCGCGGCACTACCGGACGAGCCATCTGCGCATCGAGATTCCGGAAGGGTTGCCACGCGTTTGATTGCGCTTCTGCCGAGCCGGTCTCGTTCCGATATTCCGTCACGTGAGACGTCACTAGGTGCTGGTGCGCTGCCCAAATCCTGGCCCGTCCTATATGTAATCACTTATGCGATCTTTATGATGGCCCTCTGGGGCGGCCAATACGTCATAGCAAACCGCCAACCACCAACGAAGATCGACAACGCTCGTGCATCGGCATCCAGCATGGTTTCCTCACAGGCGCCAATGGCGGACTCTGGTCAGTGACGATGACGCGGGTTGCAGCAACAGGAGACACTATATCCGATGACAAGACGCTGCCGAATGTGAACGACCGAACCAAACAGTCGAAGTCAGATCAAGTCAATCAGCAAGCACAGCAGAGTGAAGCAAGTGCGGTGAGACAGCCGGATCAGCACACTACGCCAGGACGGAGGCCGCTCTTCCGCAGTTGATTGGGCCCGACACCGTATCTAGCTGCGCCGTTTCCCCAACTTTTCTGATCTTCTTGCTTCGCGCTAATCAGAGTTGAAATCATGAGAACCAAACGGCCAATCAGTGAAGCGGAATTAGAAACGCTTCAGCGCGAAACCTTCAACTATTTCATACACGAGGCGAACCCAGCCAACGGGCTGATTATGGACAAGACCGAGACGAACTGGCCCGCCAGCATTGCCGCTACCGGGCTTGCGCTCGCCGCCTATCCGGTTGGTGTCGAGCGCGGATTTTGGGAGCGGAGTATCGCTGTAGAGCGCACTCTCACGACCCTGCGCTTCTTCTGGAACAGCCCGCAGGGCCCTGAGCCAGACGCCACCGGATATCAGGGGTTCTACTATCATTTTCTCGATATGCAGACAGGCCGGCGCGTCTGGGACTGTGAATTGTCGACAATCGATAGCACCTTCCTACTGGCCGGCGCTCTCACGGCTGGCGCCTATTTTGACGCCGAGACTGCAGAGGAACGAGAAATTCGCGCTCTCGCCGATGCGCTCTATCGCCGATGTAATTGGGCTTGGGCGCAGAACGGCAAAGCCACAGTGACTCATGGGTGGCGACCTGAAAGCGGGTTCATCAGCTATCGGTGGGACGGCTATGACGAGGCCCTGTTGCTCTATGTTCTAGGGTTAGCCTCGCCCACGCATTCCCTGTCCCAAGACAGCTATGACGCGTGGCTGTCCACCTATCGGTGGGAACAATGCTATGGCTATGATTATCTCTATGCGGGATCGCTGTTCACCCATCAGCTCTCTCACGTCTGGATCGACTTTCGCGGGATCCAAGACGCGTTCATGCGGAGCAAGGGTATTGATTACTTCGAGAACAGCCGGCGCGCTACCTACGTGCAGCAGCGCTATGCTATCGAGAATCCGCGCAAGTTTGTGGGTTATGGGGAGTATTGCTGGGGGATTACGGCTAGTGACGGGCCCGGGCTAGCAACGTTGAAGCTTCAGGGTATTGAGCGCACCTTTTTCGATTATCTCGGACGCGGCGTTCCCTATGGACCTGATGATGGTACGTTAGCGCCCTGGGCTGCCGTTGCCTCCTTGCCGTTTGCGCCTGACATTGTTCTGCCCGCGATCGATTTCTATATTCACCAAGTGAAGCTGAAAGAGTCCAACGTCTATGGCTTCAAGGCTTCGTTCAATCCGACACATCCGGGCGAACCCGGCAACCCATTCGGCTGGTGGGTTTCGCCATGGCATTTCGGGCTAAACCAGGGTCCGATCGTGTTAATGATCGAGAACTTCCGCAGCGGCATGGTATGGCGATTGATGCGCGACTGTTCCTATATCCAAAAGGGGCTACGTCGAGCGGGTTTCACCGGAGGATGGTTGGCTGAAGACGGCAAAGCCGGGGGGTGATTTGAACATTCCACGGAGAGGAAATGACCCCTCTGGGCGTTCTGCCTTAAAGCGCGGCATAGAACCAGAAGTCAGTATTGAGTGCACCGCCTGTCGAACGCTATGTTGCTCTCTATCGCATTGCAATCGTTCCTAGTGGATGTCCGCTTGGGGTCAAAAGCGGAAGTAACGCACGTTCATCGTGATGTCCGCTCTTACTCCGAAAGCAGACATTGATTGGTGGCTTCTGAACGTCCGCTTTGTGCCATAAGCAGACATCCGCAGAAAATCAGTGCCTTTTCGGTATCAAACCCAGCATTCGCAAGAGTGGTGACATTGTGAGGCCTTGTACCAACACTGAGAATGCGACGACACCAAACGCGGCGATTACAATTTCGTTCCGCATTGCTAGTGCTGGCGGAAGCGCCAATGCCAATGCTAGAGCCAACGCACCACGCAGCCCTCCCCACCACAGAAGATGTTGCCCCCGAATTGGAATCGCCCATCGCGACCATGCGAACAGTAGGCAAAGCGGATATACGGCGAACGCCCGCCCGATGAGTACAAGCACGATGATGACAAGAAGAGCGGCAGCGCCAGTTCCGGTAAGGGGAATCCCGGCTACCGTCACGCCTATGAGGAGAAATATGAAAGAGTTGGCGATGAAAGCGGCGAACTCCCAGAATGCGACGACGAATTCCCGCCCGCGCAAAGATAATGTATTGTCATCGCGCAAATTAAGCACCCCGAGATTTCCCATCAGCAATCCGGCAGCGACAGTCGCAAGTACCCCGGAGAGTTGAAAATGATCGGCCAGCAGAAACGAACCATACGCAGCAACCATTGTCACGGCTGTCTCGACCAGATGATCTGAGGTTCGCCCAGAAACCGCAATTGCTGCTAGGCCGCAAATGAGTCCAACGATGATGCCTCCGCCAGCGGTCAGTGCCACAGCTTTACCAACCTCCAATGGCGTCGTTAATTCTCCCCCTGTCGCCTGTGCCCAAGAGACAACGAGCGCGAATAAGACCGCCGCAACGCCGTCGTTGAGAAGGCTTTCGCCTTCCACCAACAGGCGCAGTCGCCCTTTAACGCCGGTCTCTTTGAACATTGCGATGACAGCGACCGGATCGGTCGCAGCGATCAGAACACCGAAGACGAGGGCGGAAGAAAACGGCCAGTGCAAAGCGACTGCGGCACCTACTGCCAAGACCAAGGCCGAGATAATCACGCCCAATGTCGCGAGCACCAGTACGGGCAAGGCGTCTCGCCGCAGCTCCTTCCAATGGATGCAAAGCGCCGCCTCGAACAGCAAGGGTGGAAGAATTATGTCGAATATGAAATCGTGCGTGAGTACGGCTCCGGTTTCGATCCGGGCCAAGGCAAGAGCGATGCCTGTGATGACGAGTCCGACCGTGTAGGGAAGACGAATGCGTCGGGCGATCATTGCGACAAATATCGCCACGACAAGCAAGCCTAAAGTGCGGAAAAGGATCACATCCATGAGACGAGCATAGGCAAATTCTTTACAACAGTCCGGTGGAGTTAATATCTAATGTTATCACACTTAATCAGCTGTCGCCGACTTAGCCGTCAACTGGAATGCTGATCGGTCTGCGGTAGAAAATCTCGCTCTAGAATACACCGGAACATCCTTGGAGGTCCGCTATGGGTCAAAAGCGGACATGGCGGCATGACATTGGAATGTCCGGTTTACCCTCAAAAGCAGACATTGATTGACACGAGTGGAATGTCTGCTTTTGACCCAAAGCGGACATTGGCAAGCTGCCTCGAGGCGCACGTTTTCGCGTTCACGCCCCAGCCGCGAAGACTCAGCGATGGATCAGCACTGGGATTTTGGAATGGGTGAGCACCTTGACTGTCTCGCTGCCGAGGACGATCGCAGAGATACCGTGGCGGCCATGCGAGGCTATGACTATGAGATCGCAGCCTTTCGACTTCGCGGTATTGATGATCGCCTCATAGGGATGCTCATGCTCGGCCTGGACCGCGTCGCATGCGACTCCCGCCGCTTTCGCCGCCGATGCCACGGCGCCCAGGATTTTCTTGGCATTGTCCTGCATGCGGATTTTGTATTGAGGCGCAGTGTCCTCGAGCATAGCCGTGTCGGTCGTCAGCACATGAAAAGGCGGCAAGACCGTCAGCGCGGTGACCTTGGCGCCGATCCGCTTGGCGAGCTCGATGCCGTGCTTGACGGCCTTTCCGGCGAGTTCCGACCCGTCCGTCGGTATCAGGATGTGGGTATACATCGTGCTCTCCCTGATTCCGTGCCTGTTGTGCCGGCGCGGTCAATGTCTCATTTCGTGAGTCGCTTACGAATCGCCTGCAATTCCCGCCGGCGTTTCGCGTCCGTTTTGGGATAAGCCATTTTCAGTCCTTCGAGCGTGTCGAGGACGATATGGGACACGATCAGCCAGGCGTTCTCCTTGTCGTCGGCGGGAACGATATATCAGGGGGAGTCGCTTGTGCTGGTCGCGCCGAGACATTCCCCGAAGGCTTTCATGTACTGCTTCCAGAATTTCCGCTCGGTGACGTCCGCCAGGCTGAATTTCCAGTTCTTGTCCGGCTGGTCGATGCGCGCCAGAAAACGCTTTCGCTGTTCCTCTTTCGACAAATGGAGGAAGAACTTGACGATGCGGGTTCCGTTGCCGTGGAGGTGTCTCTCCATATCGACGATCGAACGATAGCGGTCGTGCCAGACTCTCTTGTCGCGATGCAGCGCGTCCGGGAGCCCTTCGCTGCGAAGAATCTGGGGATGAACGCGGACGATCAGGACTTCCTCGTAATAGGATCGGTTGAAGATGCCGATCCGTCCGCGTCCCGGCAGATCGCGCGTGGTGCGCCAGAGAAAATCGTGTTCCAATTCGGCGGGGCTGGGATGCTTGAAGCTGAACACCTGGCAGCCTTGCGGATTGACCCCGGACATCACATGCCGGATGGCGCCGTCCTTGCCCGCGGCGTCCATGGCTTGAAAGATCAGCAGGATCGCATGGCGGTTGTCGGCATAGAGAAGCTGTTGCTGCGCGCTCAGCTTCTCGACGTGTTCCTCCAGAAGCTTTTTGTACTGATGCTTCGATTTGTAAACGACGTCTACCTTCGTGGGCCACCTCTTCAGATTGACCTCGGCGCCTTCGGCGACGCGAAAGTCTTTTGTGTGTATTTTCATGGTCGTCCTTTCGATGGCCGAGCCGCACCTATTTTGATTGATTCATTCGGCAGCCTTTGGCGTTGAAGCCGGCGGCTTCTGGGCCCCGTCTTCGGGCTCAGACTTGGGTTCGCCTTCTTGCTCGGGGTTGGCTTTGGCCTCGGGCGCCTTCGCGACCGCGATGGGCGCTTCGGCTTTAGCGATAGCCGCGGCGATGACGCGCCCCGCATCCTCGGGATCTTTGGCGATGCCGGCCAGAAGAACCTCACCGA
>Ga0182015_10000755_pt1 | contig 45077 bp, 45 predicted proteins | sample 712P3MmetaG_FD_120478 | JGI IMG/M metagenome (GOLD analysis project Ga0182015, IMG submission 120478) | Permafrost microbial communities from Stordalen Mire, Sweden - 712P3M metaG | ecosystem: Environmental > Terrestrial > Soil > Wetlands > Permafrost | place: Sweden: Stordalen | collected...
CGTGATCAACCACGAGATCGACCCGGCCTGGCTCAACGATCGCAGCGAGTTCCAGCAGAACTGGGTGCACGGACTGCGCAACCCATCCGGGCTGCATCTGCAGTACGAGCTGGACGGTTCGCTCGTCTTCACGCACTGGACACCGGGGGACGATCACGCCGGCTTTCCCGGCTTCGCACACGGAGGGATCATCAGTGCGGTGCTCGATGACGTGATGGGTCGATGCTCAGCGTTGCACCGCCACTGGGTGGTCACGGGGCGGCTCGAGGTGCGCTTCCGGCGTGCCGCTCCAATCGGAACCCGGCTACGAGTTGAGGGGCGCATCACCCGGCTGATGCGACGCGCGCTCCACACCGAAGGTCGTGTGCTCCTCCCCGATGGTGGTGTCGTCGCCGAGGCGACCGGGACCTATCTGCCGCTGTCCGACGAACTGCGCGATCATATGGTGGCGGCGTGGCCCGGATTCGAAGAGTTTCTTTGACGCCCCCGGCGGATCGCTTGAGGCCGAGGGCGGGCAGATGGGACCCCGGCTCCGGCCTCAAACCCGGACTATTCGGCCTCCGCCGGGGTCCCCTCCCCCCTCACGCAGAGTCTCGGCGGGACGTCGCCTGTGGCGTCAACACGAAACCCTGCGCTGCGAGCTAACGGGGAGTGGCGGTAACAAGATCGTCCGGCCCCGAGAGTCGTTCTCTCCCGCTGATAGGGTCGATGCATGCGATCGTGGCGAGTGTTTGCGGCTGTTGGCGTAGTCATTGCCATCGCGGCCACGTTGTTCCTGGGTAATGCGCTCGGGTTCTGTGTCAGTGACAGCGCCCCCTCCACCTATGTGTGTCCCGGCGGAGGCGGGAGTTGTCTCCAAAGCTGCTACATGTGGACGCCCGCCTTCCTCGTGGGTCCACTGGTTGGACTCCTGGTCGTCCTCATCGCCGGGTTCGTCGCGCATCCGGTCAGCCACCGGCCGGCCTGAGCTCTTACTGTGCGTTGGCCTGAATGAAGGCCTGCCAGATGTCCTCGTCTTCCGCCTAGAGTGGTGCGATGCCCGAGGAACGCGAGATCAAGATCCCGGTCGGCGAGGACTTCGTCCTTCCCGACCTCGACGGTGTCGTCGAGACGACCCACGCGGTGGACCGCGGCACCGTGGAGCTCTCGGCGACGTATTGGGATACCGACTCGCTGACCCTGCTCCACGCGAAGCTGGGCCTCCGCTACCGGAGCGCTCCCGGCGAGCAGGGAAAGTGGACGCTCAAAGCCGGTGATCGCATGGTCGGGGACGCCGTGTCACGCGAGGAGACCAACTTCCCGGGACCTCCCGATGAGCCCCCCCAGGAGGCGATCGATGTGATCAACAGGGAAGTCGGCGCGGTGGTGCTCCATCCCGTCGCCCAGTTGGTCACCGACCGGCACACCGTCGACCTCGTCGCCGCCGAGACGCGCCGCGCCGAGGTGGCCGACGACCGTGTCTCGGTCCGGTCGGGCGACGCGACGGTACTGGCCTTTCGCGAGGTGGAGGTGGAGCTCTTCGACGCCGATGCCGCGCTGATCGACGCGGTCATGACGCGGCTGCGCGCCGCTGGAGCCGGCGACCCGGAAAGCACCCCCAAATACGTTCGCGCGCTACGCGCTCTGGGACATCAGATCCCCGAGAAGGCGTCTGCCTGAGCAGGCGGCGCGAGCCAGCCAGGCTCTCCGGAAGGCGGAGCGAGGCGGAGCCCGCTTTGCGCGGGCTGCGCTCCCGTCCGGTAGGCCCCCATTCCCCCTGGCTGGCAACCCCGCTGAATGTGGCCCCTGGGCAGAATGCTGACAACGCCCACCTGAGGAGATCGAACTGGCTCACGGCGGCTTCACGAGTTTTTACCGTATGCAAACAAACATTTCCCACGGATCGCCCCGACGCCCCCAGTTGCCCCTCCGGCACCCTGTAAAGTCGGCAGCGTGACGCTAGCGGCCAAAGCAGAGTCCGAAGTCCGGACCAACGACTTCTTCCAGGACGCCACAATCGACGATCTGCGCCTGGCGGCGATGTTCCGGCGTGGCTTCCGGCAGGCGATGATCCAGATCAATCGTTCCCTCGCCCACCATGATCTGAGCCCGCTCCAGTATCACCTCCTTCTCGAGGCAGGGGCTGCGGGTACCGAGGGATGCGTGCAGGGCGATCTCGCCGAGCTCATCCAGGCGCCCGAGGCACGAGTCTCGCTCATGGTCCACGAGCTGAATGCTCGCGGACTGGTCCGGACGCTGCGCTGCGCTCCCGACCGGCGCATGGTCCGGGTCGGCCTGACCGAAGCCGGGTGCCGCATCGTCGAGGCAGCGCTCCACGCCCAGCGGGCGGCGCTGCACCAGATGGCGCTCGACTTCGACGTCCCCGGGGTGGCGCAGATGCTCCGCGGAGCGGTGCAGCTATACCTCGGGGTCGATATTGCCGAGGAAGGCCGCTTCTAGGATCGCGCCGACACGGAGCGCGTAGCGGGGTGCGTTGACACCGAGCCAGATCGCCTCGCTCCAGTTCGAAGGCTGCCGGATCGCTCGCGCCGGCTCCGCCCACGCGGATGAGAGTTCGCGCGATGGCGTGTCGAGGATGACCCGGAGCACGCCGAAGCGCTGCGCCGATTCCGCGGCTGCGGCGGACTCCATATCAACGGCGACGTGGCCGCGGCCCGCCCACCGCCCACGCTCGGGCCCGGTCACCATCCCCGATGTCGAGATCAGCGACCCGCCCGTGAGCGCGAGGCGGAGGTAGCGCGCTGCCTTGCTGAGCGCCGCGACGACACTGGGATCACAGGCGTGCGTCACCCCCCGCTCATCGACAACCTCCGTTGGGATGACCACCGTGCCCGGGGTCTGCTCGGGGAGGAGGCCACCGCAGAGCCCGGCGCTGATCACGATTCCGGGCAGCTCCCTCGGCGGCCGCCCACCGATGCCCACGCGGACGACGCGGACATGCGGCGCCCGGCGGCGCACACCCCAGGCCTCCACGCCCATCGCGCAGACCGCGTTGACTGGCGCGTCAGGCGGCATAGCCGTGCTCGCGATACCAGCGCACCGCGCGTCCGACAGCTTCGTCGGCGCTGGAAGGACGGTATCCGAGCTCGCGGGTGGCCTTTTCGCTCGTCGAGTACATCTCGAGCCTGCCCATGCGCGCTCCCTCGATCGGGATCGCCGGGATGCCTCCGGTGACCCGCACTCGGACGGCGTCCACGCGCGCCGCCGTCGCGGCGATGGCGTAGGGGAGGCGGAACGCCCGCTCGGGCCTGCCCGCAGCTCGTGAGATCAAGCGCCACATCTCAGCGAGTGTGAGGTTCACCCCTCCCGCGATGTAGCGCTCGCCCGAGCGGCCGCGTTCGAGGGCGAGCACGTGCGCGGTTGCGACGTCCTCGACCGCGACGATGTTCATGCCGCCACCAAGGGTCGCGGGCATGCGACCTCGCATCAGGTCGACGATGATCTTGCCGGTCGGCGTCGGGCGGTGATCGCCCGGGCCGACCGGTGCGGTGGGCAGCACCGTGGTCACTGCGATCGGCGCGCGCAGGGCCTCGCGTTCGCCGGCGAGCTTGGACGCGTGGTACGACGAGCCCCGGTGGTCGGCGCTCGCCCAAGCGGTCTCATCCGCCGGGTGCGCGGCGGTTGCCGGCGCCAGCGCAGCCGAGCTCGACGTCACCACGCAGCGTTCGATCCCGGCGATGCGCGCCGCCTCGAGGATCCCCGCGGTCCCGCGAATGTTCACCGCCGCGATCGCTTCGCGGTCGCGAGGTGAAAACGAGTACAGCGCTGCGGTGTGGACGAGGTAACGGCACTCCCGAAGTGCAGGGGTCAATGCGCCGGGTGCGAGGAGATCACCCTTGACGACTTCGACTCCCGACGGCGCATCCCACGGCCCGCGAGCCAGCGCGCGCACGCGGTAGCCGCGGGCAAGCAGAGCCTCGAGCACGTGCGACCCCACGAACCCCGACGCACCGGTGAGAAAGACATCACCGCCGCCGGGCGCTGCCTGCGCCGAGTTCACGTCAGTTCAGATGTGGCTTGGTGCCGCGAGGACGGAAGCTGTCGCTCGCCGCGCGGATCGATTCGCGCAATGAGGCCGACGTCGCAACCACCGCGGTTGGTTCGTAGCCGCAGTGCGCCATGCAATTGCCGCAGCGCTCGTCGCGTCCACGTCCGTACTTCTCCCATTCGGTGGTCTCGATGAGCTCGTGATACGACGACGCATAACCGTCGGACATCAGATAGCAGGGGCGTTGCCAGCCGAGCACCGAGTAGCTCGGGATGCCCCACGCGGTGCAGCTGAAGTCCACCTTGCCCTCGAGGAAGTCGAGGAAGAGCGGGGAGTGGTTGAGCCGCCACTTCTTGCGCCGGCCGTCCGCGAAAGCGTCGCGGAAGATCGCATGGGTACGCTCGACGTTGAGCCAGTGGTCCTGGTCCGGCGCCTTCTCGTAGGCGTAGCCGGGCGATATCTGCATGCTGTCGACCTGCACCTCGTCGTTGAGGAAGTCGAGCACGCCGCGAATCGAGCGTGCGTCGTCCTGGTCGAAGAACGTCGTGTTGGTGGTGACGCGAAAGCCGCGCGCCTTTGCGGTCGCGATGGCGGCGATCGCCTTGTCGAACACGCCGGTGCGACAGACCGACTCGTCGTGACGCTCGCGCAGCCCGTCGATGTGGATCGAGAACGAGAAATACGGCGATGGCGTGAAGAGATGCAGCTTCTTCTCGAGCAGGAGCGCGTTGGTGCACAGGTAGACGTAGCGCTTGCGCGCGACGAGCGCGGCGACGATCTGGTCGATCTCCTTGTGGACCAGCGGTTCGCCGCCGGCGATCGACACCATCGGGGCCTCGCATTCCTCGACCGCGTCGATGCACTGCTGCACCGAGAGCCGTCGCTGCAGGATGTGGTCCTCGTGCTGGATCTTTCCGCAGCCCGCGCAGGCGAGGTTGCACTGATACAGCGGCTCGAGCTGGAGAACCAGCGCAAACTTCTCGTTGCGGCGCAGCCGTTGCCGCGCCACGTAGCTCCCAACTCGCATCGCCTGTCGCAGTGGCACCGCCATGGCTGTCTCCTTTCTCTCGTGGCTTATCGGTTGGCGACGAGCTCTCGCTCGATGACACGCTGTCCGGCGTCCTGAGGCTCGCCGCCCGCGAGCGCCAGGGTCGGAAAGACGTGCCGGTAGAGGTGGTAGTTGATGTAGAAGTCACCCGGGAACCCGGTGCCGGTGTGCTCGGGCTCATCCCAGGTGCCGTCGTGCTGCCGCTCCATGAGGAACGCGCGGCCGCGTGCGCACGCGGGATCGTCACCCTGGCCCGCGAGCTGCAGGGTGAGCATCGCCCACGCGGTTTGTGACGGAGTGCTTGTGCCGACGCCCGCGAACGACTCGTCGACGTAGGAGTGGCATGTCTCACCCCACCCGCCGTCAGGATTCTGAACCCGGCGCATCCACTCCGCGGCGTTGCGCACCATGTCGTCGCCGACGTGCAGCGCGACCAGCGCGCTCACCACACACCACGTGCCGTAGATGTGGTTCACACCCCAGCGGCCGTACCACGACCCCCACGGACGCTGTTCCGCGCGCAGATACTCCAGCGCACGCGGGACATCGGGATCATCAGTTCCGCATCCCACCGCCGCAAGCATCTCGAGCACGTGCGCGGTCACGTCCTCCGACGGCGGATCGAGCATGGCACCGAAATCAGCGAAGGGCAGCTTGTACACGAGCGCCCGCGTGTTGTCCTTGTCGAAGGCAGCCCACGCGCCGTTGCGAGATCGCATCGCCCTGCACCAGCGCACCGCCCCGTCAACGGATTTCGCCACGTGGTCGCGGTCTGCCGACTCGAGCAGCGCGAGGACAACGACGGCGGTGTCGTCGACGTCCGGGTAGATGTCGTTGTCGAACTCGAATGCCCACCCGCCGCATTCGCCGAGCGACACCTTGACCTGCCAGTCGCCGCCGCCCGAGATCTGCTCCACGAGCAGCCAGTCCACCGCGCGGCGCAGCGCCGGATGCTCACGCGGTATCCCGGCCTTGCGCAGCGCGAGCATCGCCCACGCTGTGTCCCACACCGGCGACATGCACGCCAGGAGACGGAACCCGTCGGCGTCGTCGATGCTGAAACGGCGGAAACCCTCGAGGCCGCGGCGCATCACCGGGTCATCCACCGACATGCCCTCGAGGTTGAGCGCGATCAGTGAGTACACCCACGGAGGCTGGATCCCGCCCCAGCCGCCGTCGGCCTCCTGACGATCGGTGATCCACTCAACGAGCTTCGCGCGCGACGCGGCGCGCCCCGGCTGTCGCGGGAGCCGGTCGTAGAGCTTGAGCACGTGGTCGAGCCACAGGAACATCCCGGAACCGGCGACGCGATGCAGGCGGCGCGCGCTTCCCGGAGCGATCACCTCGCTGACGTCGACGCCGAGGTCGCGCACCGGACGGCGCGAGATGACGATGAGCAGCGGCGCGATGGTGCCTCTCGCCCAGCACGCGAAGTCGTAGAGGTTGAGCGGTGCCCACGGGGGGAGTCGGACCAGTTCCGGTGGCATGCTCGGCACGCCGTCCCAAGGGTAGATGCCGAACAGCGCGAGCCAGATCTTGGTGAAGACTCGCGCTTCGACGACGCCACCCTGGTCGAGGATCATGCGCAGCGCCGCGCGGAGCTGCGGCTCGGTGGCGTCGACGCCGAGCACGCGCAACGCGACGTACGCCTCGATGGTCGTGCTCAGATCACCGGGGCCGTCGTGGTAAAGCGCCCACGTTCCGTCCTTGCGCTGCGTGCCGAGAATGTGGCACACGGCGCTGTCGCGAATGTCGTCGTGCGAGATGCCGAGAAAGCGCAGCAGCAGCACGTGCTCCGCGGTCATGGTCACGTTGGTCTCGAGCTCGCCACTCCACCAGCCCGCATCGTCCTGGTGCTCGAGCAACCAGTCAACAGCGGAACGCAGCGCCTCAGACTGCATGGGCCACCTCCATCGGCGCACCGGTGCCGCTCGAGGTCTGCGCGTTCTGCCACCCGACCGCGTTGCTGAACAGCGTGAGTGCCGCGGTTCTGCCGCTGCGTACCGCGGACTCGATCGTCGCCGGCCACCCGGTGTCGGTCCAGGCCCCTGCGATCACGAGGTTGGAGAGCGCGGTGGATGCTCCGGGGCGGCGAACGCCCGCAGTGGGGATGAACGTCGCGTCAGGATCGCGGGTTGTCGCACCCGCAAGCAGCTGCGCGCGTGCGGCCTGGGGCAACACACTGGCGAGCTCGCTGCGACCGAGCTCGACGAGCTCGCGCTCCGGGCGCTGGACGAGGTCGTCAGCGGCGCTCATGCTGCAGCACACATATCCCGGCGACTTCTCGAACACCCATTGCACGGGCGAATCGAGCAGCGCCGCGAAGTCGCAGCCGAGAACGGGCCGGTCGTACCAGAGGTGGACGTCGACGATGGGCATCGGCTCGAACGCATCGAGGCCTTCGATGCCCAGTGCGGGGGCGTCGTCGAGAATCGTGCTCAGCCGTCGTGGCGGCACCGCCAGCACGCATGCATCGCACGCCGCGCCGGTTCCACCGCTCAACTTCACGCCCGTGACGCGGTTGCCCTCACGATGCACTCCGACGACGGCCTGGCGGAGGTGGACTCCCTCGAAACGGGCCGCCGCCGCCTCCGCGAGCCTGACGAGCGGGACGCGCAGGTACGCGATCCGGGCGGCGTCGCTGCTGCCGAGAAACGCCGTGCGGATGACGAAGAGCCCCATCTCCGTGGACACGCGGTCGAGCGGTGCATTCAGCGCCGGCACGAGGAACGGCTCCCAGAACGCCCGCATCGCACGGGTGCCCTGGTGATGGCGACGCAGCCACGCAGCCATGTCGCCCTTCGGCGTCTTCTCCCCGCGTGCGGCAAGGAGCGCGCGCCCCACCTGGATGCGATCGAGCGTCGTCAGAAACGGATAGCGCGCGAACCCGGCCATCAGGTGGAACGGGGCCGGCAGCGACGATGCGCGCAGGTGTGCAGGGGGGCGCTTGCGCGAGAGGACGGTGGCCTCGAATCGCGGTTGCACGTAGAGGGAGTCAGTGAGGCCGAGCTCGTCGATCAGGTCGAGCGTCGCGGTGCAGCAGGCAAGCACGACGTGCTGTCCGCAGTCGACCTCATGTCCCTCGACCTCGAAGGACGTCGTCTTGCCGCCGAGCAGGCGCGAACGCTCATACAGGTCGACGCGCCAGCCGCGCCTGGCGAGGGCGAGCCCCGCCGTGAGGCCCGCCAGCCCCGCTCCGACCACTGCAACGCGTGGCTGCCGTGTTGTCATACCGCCGCCAGCCATGAGCGCGCCATCACCCCGAGCTTCGCCGCCTTCGAGAGGTGCGCTCGGCCGCGCAACGGGAGCTCGGGTGCGGCCTCGATCTGGTCGAGGATCCCGAGGTAGATTCCCGCCATGGTGCGCACGCACACGCCCGGCTGCTTGGGGATCGACTCGGTGACGCGGATGCCCGACGCATGCAGCCCGCGCGCACGGGCGATCTGCATGCCCATGAAGGTATTCCATCCGGGCGCGACGCGACCGTTGAGAATGTCGCGCTCGGTGATGCCGAACTCCTTGAGCTCATCACGCGGCAGGTAGATGCGCCCACGGCTCGCGTCCTCCTGCACGTCACGCAGGATGTTGATCAACTGCAGTGCGACGCCCAGCTCATCGGCGCGTTCCAGCGCGATCGGATCGCGGAAGCCGAAGATGCGCACGCACATGCGCCCGACGACCGAGGCGACGAGGTTGGCATAGGCCCGGAGCTCCTCCCACGTCTCGTAGCGAGTGGTGGTCAGGTCCATGGCCACACCGTCGATGAGCATGTCCAGCTCGGCGAGCGGAATCGCGTGACGCCGCATCGCGATCGCGAGCAATCCCATGACCGGGTCGGTGCTGTCGCCGGGGCGCGTGTCGCGCAGGCGGCGTCTATGGTGCTCGAGACGCTGCTCCCGCGACGCGCGGCCGTCGAGATCGGCATCATCGTCGACCTGGCGCGCAAAGTCGTAGAGCGCGTAGATCGACGTGCGCTGGCGGCGGGGCAGGGCGATGAATCCCCAGTAGAAGTTGGCGGCTTCGCGTCGCGCCATGTCCTCGCAGTAGCGCTCCAGGGCGCGAACGTCGGGCAGCGTGGAAGTGTCAAGCACGCCGTTCTCCCGCCGCCTGCGCTGTGACCGTCGCGACCTGCCTGTGTTTGCGGCGAACCCCCGCGGAGAGCGCTGCCGTGACGATGCGCAGGCGGGCTGCCCCATCGACACTGGGGCGCAGGGTCGCGGTGCGATAGCCGGCTGCGGCGATGGCGTCAAGGATCGCCTCACCGCCAAGGCGGTAGAGCGCGAGCTGAACGCGCAGCCGCGGCGGAGCGAGCGCCTCCAGCGCAACGCCCGATGCAAGCAGGCCACGGGAGCGCTTGCACATGGCGCGAGTCGCTCCGTCAACGCCGTGCTCGCGAATGTCGTTTTGCAGGAGGTACGTACGCCCGAGTCGCCTGTCGACTGACACGTCCTGGGCGAAGTTGGCGAGCTGGAGTCCGATGCAGACGTCGTCACTCAGCGCAACCGCGGCCGGATCGCGGATGTCGAAGAGCCGGAGCACGATCCGGCCCACCGGCGCCGCGGAGTGGGTGCAGTACCCGCGCAGCGCCGCCCAGTCCTCATACGTGTCGACGCGCTGGTCCTGCAGGTTCGCATCGATCAGGTCGATGAACGGTTGCGCGTCCAGCTGGAAACGCCGGACCGTGTCGGCCAGGGCTACCAGGACAGGATGCGTACGCTCGTCGTACGCGAAGCTCTCGTGTGTCTCGTCGCGCCAGCGCCGCAGGCGTCGCATGGCCACCGCGCGGTCGCCGCTCTCGTCGCCGAGGTCGTCGGTGAACCTACAGAACGCGTACACCCTGGTCAGGTCGCGACGCAATCCGCGGGGTGACAGCCGCGAAGCGACGGTGAAGTTCTCGTAGTGCTTGACCAGCTGGCGGCAGTACGCGTCTGCCGCCCCAAGCGAGATCGTCGGCTGTGCCATCAGAGTGCACGCCCGTCGCGATGCACCAGGTGCGCGTCGCGCTGGAGATCGGCCACTCGCGATGCGCCGACACAGAACATGGCGAGACGCAGCTCCTCGAGAATCACCGTCACGGTCTCGTCGAGTGCCTCGTCACCTGCGGCAGCGGCGCGGACCAGCGGCCCGGCGATTCCCACCGAATCTGCCCCGAGTGTCAACGCCTTGGCGACATCGATGCCGTCGCGCACACCACCGCTGGCGATCAGCACGCTGCCGGGAGCAGCGCTGCGGGCGCGGATCAGCGCCTCCGCGGTCGGGATCCCCCACCCGGCGAACGACCCGGCGACGCGCGCGCGGACCGGATCGGTCATGCGATGGCGTTCCACCTCGCTCCATGACGTTCCACCCGCGCCGGCGACATCGACAGCCGCCACACCGGCGTCGAAGAGCCGGACCACGATGTCGTCGGCGATGCCCCAGCCGACCTCCTTCACGATCACCGGCGCACCCAGGCCTGCGCAGAGCGTCGCGATCCGCGCCAGCAATCCGCCGAACGCCGTATTGCCAGAGGTCTGCAGCGCCTCCTGCAGTGGGTTGAGGTGCAGCACGAGCGCGTCGGCTCGCAACGCGCGGAGCAGATGACGGCACTCGTCGATTCCGACCCCGAGGTTGAGCTGCACCGCCCCGAGGTTGGCGAGGAGCGGCACGTCGGGCGCGAGCGCGCGCACGTCGAACGTCGGCAGGACGTCGGGCTGTTCGAGCAGGACGCGGCACGAACCGAGACCCATCGCGAGACCGTGAGCCTGCGCGGCACGGGCGAGCCGCTCATTGATGGTCTGCGCCTGCTCGGTACCCCCGGTCATGCAGGAGATCAGCAGCGGCGCATCGACGTGCCCACCGAGCAGGTGGCTGCGCAGCTGCACGTCGTCGAGGTCGATCTCGGGGAGCGCGCGGTGCACGAAACGCCAGTCGTCGAAGCCGCTCTCGACTCCCTTGGCGGCAACGTCCTCCTCGATGTTGATGCGCAGGTGCTCATCCTTGCGCGAGGCGGTGCGCGATCCGGTCTTCGTGTCGGTCCTCGTCTTAACGGTTGCGTTCAGCAACATGGATCGCCAGGTCCGCGAAGTCGGTGAGGGCCTCATCGGGAAGACCGGTGAGCGCGGCGATAGCGTCTCGCGCCAGCACCATCGGCACACCTGCGGTCAGTGCCGGTCCGCCCAGATCGTCGAGCAGCGCGCGCAAGCGAAACTCGCCACCAGGCTCGCGTTCGCGGAACAGCCGGCGCAGCTCGCGACGTCGGGGCGAAGTCGCCACCTCGTACGCCGCAACCACGGGGTAGGTGAGCTTCCGCCGGCGCAGATCGCCGCTGCGACCCTTGCCGGTGACCTGGGGATCCCCCCACGTGCCCAGCCAGTCGTCGCGCACCTGGAACGCCAGGCCGAGCAACCTGCCCGCGGCATCGAAGCGCCGCACCACCGCGCGAGGCGCCCCGGCGAGCACCGCGCCCGCGGCCATCGCCGCGCCGATCAGGGCGCCGGTCTTCATCGTGACCAGGCGGAGGTACGTCGACTGAGCTGCGCCGGCACGGCCCTCGAGCGAGAGGTCGAGGCACTGACCCTCGACCACCTGGACCACCGCCGAGCTCAGCAGGTGCGCCGCGCGCATCCTGCGTCCCGGACGAGGCCCCGGCGCGAGCAGCCCGCTCAGGGCGTTGGCGAACATGCCGTCGCCGGCATTGATGCCCTGCTCGGCGCCCCAGACGGTCCAGACCGTGGGGCGATGGCGGCGGAGCTGGTCGCCGTCCTGGATGTCGTCATGGATGAGCGTGAAGTTGTGGATCAGCTCGACGGCGACGGCCGCAGGGAGCGCCCATTCCGGTTCCCCTCCGAGCGACTCGCACGCCCAGAGCGCCAGTGCCGGGCGGATCCGCTTCCCGGCAGGATCGTTTGCCGGGCGCCCCTGGGCATCCGTCCACCCGAGGTGGTATGCGGACATCTGGCGGAGCAGGCCCCTCGTTCTGGGCCCGGTCTTCCGAAGACCGTGGTCGAGTAGCTCCGTGTGCCGGTCGAGGAGCGCCGGTGGCGCCTCGATCGGGGGCGACGCATCGAGGTCGAGTACACGTTCCGCCATGGGCCTCCCCCTGCAAGGAAGCTTTCTACGTCGTAACTATCGCTGAATGGTAACCAACGGAGTTCGGCGGCGGCAAGCCGCCCAAACGCCGCTCAGTCAGCCGGCGTCGGCAGCCGGCAGCACCACCTGAAACTCGGTCCCATGGCGAGGCTCGGAAGTGACCGTCACAGTGCCCCCGTGCGCCTCCACGACGTGGCGGACGATGGCCAGGCCGAGGCCCGAACCCTCGCCGTCGCGCTGTCTCGAGCTGTCTGCCTTCCAGAAGCGCTCGTAGATCCTCGGCAGGTCCGCGGGGGTGATGCCCACCCCGGTGTCCCGGCAGCGCAGCACCACCTGCCCGTCAGCCCCGGGAGCCGCGCTGATCGAGATGACCCCACCGGAGGGTGTGAACTTGATCGCGTTGTGGGCGAGGTTGCGGAGCACCTGGCCGAGATGCGACGCATCGCCGGTCAGATCCGGGGTGCCGGGAGCCACGCTGATGTCGAGCGAGACACCTTTGCTTTCGGCGAGAGGGCGGAGGCGGTCGAGGCTGCCCATCAGCTCGGTGATCGGGACGCGCTCGCTCGCCATTGGTCGGAGCCCCGACTCGATGGTGCTGAGCTCGAGCAGCTCCTCGACCATCTGGGCCATGTGCGACGCCTCCTGCCCGATCCGGCGGACGAAGTCGGCGGCGGCATCGGAGTCCTCCAGCCCACCATTCGACAGCGTCTCGGCGATGAGCTGCACCGCGGTGATCGGAGTGCGCAACTCGTGCGACACGTTACTGACAAAGTCGCGCCGAACTCGTTCGAGATGATGCACGCGAGTCTCGTCACGCACCATGAGCAGCGTGGAGATCTCGCCGTTGAGCGCAATCGCGCGAGCGTTGAAGTCGCGATCGTGCAGGGTGATGGCGCGCTCCTCGACGCGCCCGCTCTGGCGCGCGGCATCGAGCAGGCGGATGAGGCGGTAATCCACCTCGCCGGCCACGAAGTCCGAACCCTCGACCAGCGCAAGTCCGAGCAACCGTCGAGCGGGCTCGTTGGCGAGCAACACCTTCCCCTGGTCGTCGAGACCCACGATCCCAGGGTCGAGCAGCAGCCCGACGGCCCGAAGCACATCGATGCTTCCTGAGCCGGAAAGGAGCTCGACGACGTCCAACGCCTCCACCAAGGCGAGTATAGGCTCGTCGTTCGGGCGGCCCTCGAGGGGAACCGCTAAGCTCGATCGATGGCGTCAACCGTCGCCAAACGTATCCTCGTGGTCGAGGACGAGGATGCCATCCGCGAGACGCTTCGCTACAACCTCGCCCGCGAGGGCTATGTCGTCGTTGAAGCGGCGACCGGTCCGGATGCGCTCACCATGGCGCGGAGCGAGCGACCCGACCTGATCCTGCTCGACGTGATGCTTCCGGGGCTCAGTGGGCTCGAGGTCTGCCGCGTGCTCCGTCAGGAATCGTCGACGCCGATCCTCATGCTCACTGCCAAGGGCACCGAGGTCGACAAGGTGGTCGGGCTGCAGCTCGGTGCCGACGATTACGTCACCAAGCCCTTTTCGTTCAACGAGCTCCTCGCCCGGATCACCGCGCTGCTGCGACGGTCGGACATGAGCGCCCGGCCCGCCGGAGGCCCCGAGGTCGAGGAGTTCGAAGGATTCAGGATCGACCGAGCCGCACGGACGATCCACGTCGAGGATGCCGAGGTGCGGCTGGCACCCAAGGAATTCGACCTCCTCTCCTTGCTGCTCCGCAATGCCGGCCGGGTGCTCTCCCGGCAGGCGATCATCGCGGCCGTGTGGGGCAACCGCTTCTACGGCGATCCCAAGACCGTCGACGTCCACATCCGGTGGCTGCGCGAGAAATTCGAGCCTTTCGAGCAGGTCCCGTTTCGGATCACCACCGTGTTCGGGGTCGGGTACCGCCTCGACCGAATCGGCGCGATCGAGCTGTCCCCGTAAACTCGACCACGCATTTGAGGAGACGCGTGGACGCAGCGGTCATCGGCGGCGGTGTCATCGGTCTGTCGGTGGCCTGGCGAGCCGCCCGGGCTGGGCTGCGCGTTGCCGTCATCGATCCCGACCCGGGATCGGGCGCATCCCATTTCGCCGCGGGAATGATCGCTCCGGTGGGGGAGGCTGAATTCGGCGAGGAGGCGGTGGTGGCGCTCAACTGCGATTCCGCGGCGCGCTACCCGTCGTTCATCGCCGAGCTCGAGCTCGATGCGGGCCGTTCGGCCGGCTACCGCCAGACGGGGACGCTGCACGTTGCGGTGGACGGCGACGAGCAGGCCGCGCTCGAGCGGCAGTTCCGCTTCCGTCAGCATCTGGGGCTTGCTGTGGAGCGGCTGACCTCGAGCCAGACGCGCGAGCTCGAGCCTGCGCTTGCCCCGTCGATACGCGGCGGCATGCTCGTCGAATCCGACCACCAGATCGATCCACGCGCCATGGTGCCGACCTTGCTCCAGGCATGCAGCCGGCTCGGCGTTCAGATCCACCGCAGCCGCGCGTCGCTGCTCGTTGACCGCGGACGGGTCACCGGCGTGGGACTCGCGAGCGGGGAACGGCTCGACACATCGAAGGTCGTGCTCGCGGCGGGATGCTGGGCCGGCGTCGTCTCTGGCGTTCCTGCCGAGGACGTCCCACCGGTGCGACCGGTGAAGGGGCAGATCCTGCGTCTGCGCGGGGCTCCCGAGATGATCGCCCGCACCATTCGAGGTGAGTCCGTCTACATCCTGCCGAGAGGGGACGGTCGCGTGGTTATCGGAGGAACCGTCGAGGAGCGAGGGTTCGACACGTCCGTGATCGCCGGCGCGGTCTACGGGCTGCTCCGCGAGGCGCGAGCGTTGCTGCCCGACGTTGCGGAGCTCGAGCTGGTCGAGGCGTCCGCCGGTCTGCGGCCGGGGTCGCCGGACAATATGCCGATGGTCGGTGACTCGACGACCGAGGGCCTGATCGTGGCGACCGGCCATTTCCGGAACGGCTACCTGCTTGCGCCTGCCACCGCCGATGCCGTGGCGGGGGTCCTGGCCGGAGGCCGGTGGCCCGAGGCGACACAGCCCTGGTCACCCGCACGATTCCGCCGGACCGCCGAGGTGAGCGCGTGATCATCGTGGTCAACGGCGAGAGCCGCGAGGTGGCGGACGGCCTGGGATTGACCGACCTGCTCCGCGAGATGGAGCTTCCCCCCGAACAGCGCGGCATCGCCGTGGCGAGAAACGGTGACGTGGTGCTGCGCGCCAGCTGGGCCGACACGACGCTTGCCGCAGGTGACCGGCTCGAGATCCTGCATGCCGTCCAGGGGGGTTGAACCGCGATGGCTGAGCTGCAATGGCTGACCTGCAATGGCTGAGATGCAAATGGCTGACATGAATGACTTCCTGGTGATCGCCGGGGAGCGTTTCAGCTCGCGGCTGATCATGGGAACCGGTGGTACCCCGAGCCTCGACATCCTGGAGCGGGCGCTCGAGGCCTCAGGCACTCAGATCGTGACTGTCGCCCTGCGGCGCCTGGATCCTTCCGGAGCGAGCGCATTCCTGGACGTCGTGGCGAAGTCAGGGCGGCGCATCCTGCCCAACACCGCCGGCTGTTACACCGCGCACGACGCGGTCACCACCGCCCGGCTCGCCCGCGAGGCGTTCGAGACGAACTGGATCAAGCTCGAGGTGATCGCCGACGAGGACACCCTGCTGCCCGACGGCGCCGAGCTCCTGGTCGCCGCCGAGGAGCTCATCGACGACGGCTTCGTGGTGCTCCCGTACGCCAACGACGACCCGGTGCTCTCGCGCCGCCTGGAGGACCTGGGCTGTGCGGCAGTGATGCCGCTCGGTGCCCCGATCGGCAGCGGCTCGGGAATCCGCAACCCGTACAACCTGCGCATTATCCGCGAGCGCGCCGGTGTGCCGGTCGTGCTCGACGCCGGTGTCGGGACCGCCTCGGACGCCGCCATCGCCATGGAGCTCGGATGCGACGCCGTGCTGGTCGCGTCGGCGATCACGCGCGCCGCCGAACCGGTGCTCATGGCACGTGCGATCGGCGGCGCCGTCGAAGCCGGGCGGCTCGCGTTCAGGGCCGGGCGGATTCCGCAGCGCCTCTACGCAGAGGCATCGACGTCCTGGGAAGGAATCCCGGACCTCGGCAACCGTCCCAAGGTGGTGCCGGCGGCGGGTGATGCCGGGTCGAGGTGACGCCCGGCGGGAGCGCCTGTCGCGAGCCCGCCTGTACGTGGTCACCGGGGCGCGCCAGGACGATGGCGATCTTGCAGGGTTCCTCGACGCCGTGCTGGGGGCCGGCGCCGACATCATCCAGCTGCGCGAGAAGGACGCTGAGGCGGGCGACATCCTCCGCTGGAGTGAGGTCTTCCGGGCCGCCTCGGACCGGCACGGCGCCCTGTTTGTGATCAACGACCGCGCCGACCTCGCCGTCGCCGCCGGCGCCGACGGGGTCCACGTCGGTCAGAACGACCTCCCGCCCGCCTGGGCACGACGGGTGGTCGGGCCCGAGATGATCATCGGGCTGTCGACGCACGCCGACGCCGAGTTCGACGCCGGAGATCCCGAGGCGGATTACCTGTGTGTCGGCCCGCTCTACGCCACGCCCACCAAGCCGGGGCGGCCGGTGACCGGCCTCGAGATCGTGGGTCACGCCGCGAGGCGCACCCGGGCGGGGACGGAGCGGCGTCCGTGGTTCGCAATCGGAGGCGTCGATACCGCTTCGCTGCCCAAGGTTTTCGCCGCCGGCGCGGAGCGGATCGCTGTCGTCCGGGCGGCCGCCGGTCCCGATCCGGGTGCCGCTGTCAAGGCGCTGGTGGCAGGTCTCGCAAGCGCTCCCCGTTTCTTAACCATCACCTAACACCTGCACAAACTTCCCGCCGCTAGGCTGCGACTCATGGTGGCTGGAGCGGGGTTTTTGAGCGCATCTACGTCGACCGCCGCCCCGGAGAACGGGACGGCAACGGCGACGGCTGTCTCCGTGAGTGATCTCACCGTGCGGCTGATCCAGCGCAAGCTCCTCGACGGCATCAGTGTCGGTTTCGGCGAGAAGCGCATCACCGCGATTGTGGGACCGACCGGCTGCGGGAAGACGACACTGCTGCGGTCCGTCAACCGGATGCACGACCACACACTGAACATGTCGGTCGACGGATCGATTGTGGTCAATGGCATGGACGTGTATGGGCGCGATGTCAACGTGCGCGACCTTCGCCGTCACGTGGGCATGCTGTTCCAGCGAGCGAACCCGTTTCCGCAGAGCATCGAGGACAACATCTCGATCGCCCCTCGCGCCCACGGAATGATCGCCCGTGGCGGCGATAGCAGGGTGGTGGAACAGCGGCTCACGGAGGTCGGACTCTGGGACGCGGTGAAGGACCGGCTGCATGCATCGCCGTTCACACTCTCCGGTGGTCAGCAGCAATTGCTCTGTCTTGCCCGCGCACTCGCTCTCGAGCCGGACGTATTGCTGCTCGATGAGCCCACTTCGGCGCTCGACCCGGCGACGACCGAGCACATCGAGGACCTGCTGCGCAGCTTGCGCAGCACGATGACGATTCTCATCGTCACCCACAACCTGGGGCAGGCGATGCGCCTGAGCGAGGACGTTGTCTTCCTGATGGCGGGGAAGCTCGTCGAAACCGCGCCGACCGACAAGTTCTTTCACGCGGCCGAGGATGAACGCAGCCGGCAATATGTCAGCGGCCGCATCGGGTAACAACCGTTGTCCCACCGATAACAACCGGTGGTAATCATTGGCACGACAGAGGAGAGGTGATACATGCGCACGGGCTTGATGGGGGGTATCGCAGTATTCGGAGCGCTGGCGGTCGTCGCCTGCGGAGGCAGTTCCACACCGGCAGCGACGTCATCGAGTAGTGGGACGCCCGCACCGGCGGCGACCGGCAATCCCACAACTGCGGTCTCGCTGACCGAGAGCGGATCCACCCTGCTGCTGCCGTTTTTGCAGGAACTGGTGACACCGCTGACGACGCAGTACTCGAACATCACACTTGCTCCTTCCGGCGGCGGGTCGGGAAAGGGCATCACTGATGCAATCGCGGGCAACTCGTTGATGGGCGGCACCGACGCGTACATGAGCCCGGCGCAGTTCACCGCGAACCAGACGCTCGCCAACATTCCGATTGCGGTGTCGGCGCAGGGCGTGTGGTTCAACCTTCCCGGGATCACGAGCCTCAAGCTCGACGGCGACGTGCTCGCCAAGATCTACTCGGGCACCATCACCAAGTGGAACGACCCGGCGATCGCGGCACTCAACTCGGGCGTCACGCTACCTGCGACAACCATCATCCCGCTGGTCCGCCAGGGCAGCGCGGGTGACACCTTTCTGTTCACCTCATTCCTGAGCGCGACCAGCAGCACCTGGTCGAACGGCCCTGGATTCGGGACCACGGTGTCGTGGCCGAAGGTTTCCGGTGAAGGCAGCGCGTCGAGCAACCCGGGCATGGTCGCTGCCTGCAAGACGGGATGCATCGCCTACATCGGTGTGAGCGCGTCGGCAGCGGCACAAACCGCGGGGCTCGGCGAGGCGATGCTGGAGAACAAGTCGGGCGCCTTCCTCACCCCGACACCCACGACGGTTGCCGCGGCCGTCACCGCCGGCGCAGCCTCGATTCCGTCCAACCTGGCGCTCTCGTTGATCTACCAGGACGGCGCTCAGTCGTACCCGATCGTCAACTTCGAGTACCTCGTGGTCAACACGACGCAGTCGTCGACCGATGACGCCCTCGCGATTCGGACGTTCCTCGAATGGACCATCGATCCGAACGGCGGATCGCAGTCAACCTACCTCGCGAAGGACAACTTCGTCGGGCTGCAGGCATCGGTCCCCGCATCGGTGCTGTCAGCGATCCAGGCGAAGATCGCCTCCATCACCGGATAACCAACCCACCCCGATGTCGATGATCAGTGCGCGTGCCGGCAAGGTCGATGCCGGCCGCGCACGACATCGACTGAGCAGCAGCGAGCTGACGTTCGGCGACCGCGTGCTGCGGGCCATCAGCGGCGTCGCGTCCGTGGTGCCCACCGCAATCCTCGTGGTCATCGCAGTGGTGATGTTCATCACCGCGCTGCCATCGATCATCTTCAGTGGGCTGTCATTCTTCACTGGATCGGTCTTCAGCTTCGGCAACCTCTACGCGACCACCACGGTCACGCACAACGGCGTGGCGGCTCCCCCGCACGCGGTGTATGGGGTGCTGCCGCTGATCGTCGGCACGCTCTCCACGTCGATCATCGCGCTCGTCCTCGCGGTGCCGATCTCGGTCGGGGGCGTGCTCATGCTCAGCGAGATCATCCCGCGCAAGATCTCCGACTCGCTGGGAGTCTTCCTTGAGTTGCTTGCCGGAATTCCGAGCGTTGTGTTCGGGCTGTGGGGTGTGGCCGTGTTCGGCCCGTTCCTCGCCGCCCATATATTCCCCCCGCTGAGCGCGCTCGGCCATGTGATCCCATTCTTCAAAGGACCGGTCGGCCAGGGACAGGGTTTGCTCACCGCGAGCCTCGTGCTCGCCGTGATGATCATTCCGATCGTCGCCTCGACGACACGAGAGCTGGTTCGACGTGTCCCGATCCTGGCGAAGGAAGGCGCATTGGCACTCGGCATGACTCGCTACGAGACGGTCCGCGTGGTGACGATTCCATACATCCGCACCGGGATCGTGGCCGCATCGCTGCTCGGCTGGGCGCGTGCGCTCGGCGAGACCATCGCTGTGCTCCTGATCATCGGTGACATCTATTCGGTGCCGAGCAACGCTTACGGCAACACCAGCACGATCGCCGCGTGGATCGCATCCACGCTCGACGGCGCGTTCGGCGACACCACCGGAGCCGGCATCCACGCGCTCGCCGAGCTCGGCCTGCTCCTGCTTGCGATCAGCCTGTTGACCAACTTTGCCGGCCGTCTTGTGGTGCGCAAGGTGTCGGGCGGCGTTCTCCCGGTGGGGCGTGGTGTCTAGGCCGCGTCAGAGTCACATCCGCGCGGGCATCTTCTGGACCCTCTGCGGCATCGCACTGGTGCTCATCATCGCGCCGGCGCTCGACATCATCGTGAGCATCCTCGCCCACGCGCTGCCCGTGCTCAAGCCCAGCCTGATCACCGAGACGACGTCAGGCACCCAACTGGGCTTGCAGAACGCCATCCTCGGCACGCTGGCGCTGAGCCTCGGTGTGCTCGTGGTCGCTGGATCCATCGGTGTCCTGGCGGGGCTGTATCTCTCGGAGTTCGCGCCGCGCAGGGTCGCGTCGGTCGCTCGGTTCTTCTCCGAAGTCCTCGCTGGTGTCCCCTCGATCGTGGTCGGTTACGTGGGCTACCTGGTCCTGGTGAACAAGGGCGGGCTCGGCCTCCACTACTCCCTGCTCGCCGGCGTGATCGCGCTGAGCGCGCTCATCCTGCCGTACATCGTGAAGACGACCGAGCTTGCATTCAGCAGCGTGCCGCGCGCGCTGCGCGAAGGCGCAATCGCGCTCGGCATGTCGCGCGGCAAGACGATTCGCAAGGTGCTGCTGCCCCCCGCGCTCCCGGGGATCGTGTCGGGCTTGGTGCTCGCCCTGGCGATCTCCACCGGCGAAACCGCGCCGCTGCTGTTCACGGCGGGCTTCAGCGACAAGAATCCCTCGGGCCTGCTCCAACCCGTGGGCTACCTCACGAACGTCACCTACACCGACATCCAGCTTCCGGGGGCGTCGACCCAGGCAGTCGCGTACGCGGCCGCCGGGGTCACCGTCCTGCTGGTGCTGCTGCTGATCTTCCTGGGACGTCGAGTGACGATGAGCTCCCGGCGCATGATTGCGCGGATGGACGTCTAGCTCTCTTTCGAGCACCATCCACGGGACGCGGGAGGTTCGCATGAGTCGCGATGCGCGTGAGGCTGCGCGCGGTTTCGATCCGGTCGCACTGGCGCGGCTGGAGAGCGCCGCGTGGATCGGCTACTACCGTCGGGAATGGTTCCGGGTGCTGGCGGCATCGGTGGGCCTGGTTCGTTGCGGGTTTGCGCTGCCGTGGCCGAAGACGCTGTGGGGAGCCTGGCTCGTCCTCCGCGCCAACCAACGATGGGCTCCCTACCCGGACAACGATCCCGACGAGGCGCGGCGGCTCATGACCAGGTTCTACGCGCTCGCCGGCGGAACAGCAGCCGACTTCGACGCGCGCGAGGCCGCGCGACTCGAGGTGGAGTGGTGGCGCATTCACCGCAAGCTGCAGCACGCAGAGAAAGGCGAGACGGCAGCGCTCGGCCGTGCGGTCGCCGAGCTGTACGCGTACACGTATGACCGGCCCATCGATAGCCTCTGGGAGAGCGGCGAGTTGCGCGCCGAGGCAATGCGGATCTGCGACGCGTGGGTCGCAGCCGGGTGTGACCTGACGGACCCACGCGTCGCCGCGCTGCGCACCTGCCTCCTGCGCAGCTATCGCAGCCTCAAGGCCGCAGTCGCCTGAGCCTTCTTCCGCGCGCTCAGACGGTCAGGGTTTGCTCGAGACCCACTTGTCCGTGAAGCCCTCACCGTTGGATGTGAGCGCGGACGGCACGGCACGCTTGGGTTGTGCGCCGGTCATCGTGATCGAGACATGCGTAAAAGAGGAGATGCTGACCGGATTCGCACCATTGACTGCGTCGCTGGCGAAGCCACTCGTGAACTTGATCGGCGCGAACTTCGGGAGGTAGGCAGTCCCAGTGCTGAAGCTTGGCGATTCAACGATCCACTCCGCCGAATTGTTGAGGCATCCAGCCAGACATGCCTCGAGCTTGTTCAGAGACTTCCCGCTCGTCAAGTCCTTGACCACGATGTCGTACGGCTGGCTTTTGCCGGCGCTGTAGGTGACTGAGGCGAACATCTTGTCGCCGACCTTGATGGCAAAGACCTCCTGAACGTTGTTGGTCGGGTACATCTCCCACCAAGCCTCGTGCGCGCCCTGGTTCTTCCCGCTGCAGATTGCGATCGTGCCGCCCTGCTCGACGGTGCTGGAGCTGTACCCGTCGATGCCGACCCAGATGGCCGAGGACTCGGGCGAGTTCCCATCGCATGTGTAGGAAGGCTCTGTCCAGTTCGCCTCGACGAAGGTGTATCCAACCTTCTGCGTGTCGGCGTATCCCGACCAGTTCCCGCTACTTGCGCCGTGAACCTGAAGTGCCACGCCTCCGGAACCCAACTCCGACGCGGCGGACGCGAACGGCGCCGCGGCCACTGACATCACTCCGGCCGCGGCAAGTACTCCCGCCGCCGGAACCGCAAACCATCGTGCGTGCTTCACGAAGGACCCCTCTTCTTGCTGGCTGGCGCGTCGGCCCAAAGACTCCCTCCGGGATCCGACATCTGACCGCGAATGATACGCCTAACGAGCCAATCCCACCACGTCCGAACGAGGGTGCGGCGCGGGATTGCAGGGTAGGATGGGTGCTTCGTGGAGTTCCGTCGATGACCAGCCTCTTCCGGCGCCGGCGCTCGGAAGATCCGAAACCGACCCCCGAGCCCGCGCCGTCCGGTGTCGATTGCAGCGTGCCCGGGTGCCGCAACGGTGACGCGCTGACCTGCGAGTACCGCGATCGCCGCGGCCGCATGTGCCAGGCGGCCTTTTGCGTACATCACGGTTCGGTGATCGAAGGGGTTCCGTACTGCCGCCGCCACGCCAGCACGGTGCGGGCGATCGGACCGCTCGCATCCGATCCCAACGGCCGGCCCGACATCAACGACCGGACCCCGTCGCTCGTCAACTGGATCTCACGCGAGCTGGACGCGCACATCCGGACGCAGCTCGAGGCGACGGCGCGTGAGGGCGAATCCGTGATCGCAGATGACACCGTTCATCTTTCGCGCGACACCAACCGAAACCTCCGCTGGGAGCGGAGCTGGCGGCTGGTGGAGAACACCGGCCTGGTGCTCAAGATCAGCATCAACGTCTCCGAGGAGAACGACGCGCTGGTGCGCATCAACGTGGGCAGCGAGATGGTCGCCGACGGGATCCCGCCGTGGATCGCCCGGCGCAGGATGGGTGAGGACGTCGATGTCGCGATCGACGTCGCCCAGCGCCAGCTCTTCTATCAGTACCTGCAGGAGAGCGTGGCCAGAGCCGTCGCGGAATTCCGGGGCAGCAGCAACCGTCCCCACGGTCACTGAACCGACCGCTCAGTTGGCTACGCTGTGGCACTGCGGCAGAGGTCCGCAGGCGCCCCACAGGAGAGCCGATGAACGCTGAGACATACCTCGACAACACCGGTCGGGGCGACATCCTCGGCGGCGGTGCGCGAAGAATCCCGATCAGCACCCCGAAGGGTGACTTCCACGTCTGGACCAAGCGCTTCGGCAACAACCCCACCGCGAAGCTCCTCTTCCTGCACGGGGGACCGGCGGCCACTCATGAGTACTTCGAAGCCGCCGACGCGTACCTCCCTGCGGCCAACATCGAGTACTACTACTACGACCAGCTCGGGTCGGGCTTCAGCGACCAACCCGACGACCCGGATCTCTGGCAGATCGACCGGTTCGTCGACGAGGTCGAGCAGGTGCGTCTCGCGCTCGGGCTCGACGCAGGGAACTTCTTTCTCCTCGGCCACTCGTGGGGAGGAGTGCTGGCCACCGAGTACGCGCTGAAGTATCAGCAGCACCTCAAGGGGCTGGTGATCTCCAACATGATGATGAGCATCCCTGCGTACAACGAATACGCGCGCTCGGTGCTCATGCCCGCGATGGACCAGGAGGTGCTGGCGGAGATCAAGCGGCTGGAGGCGGCGGGGGACACCGAGACGCCGCGATACATGGAGCTGCTCAGCGACCATTACCACCAGCACGTCCTCCGCCTGCCCGCCGATCAGTGGCCGGATCCGGTGCACCGATCGTTCGCTCATATCAACCGATCGATCTACGTGCCGATGCAAGGGCCGAGTGAGCTCGGTGCAAGCGGCCTCCTCACCAACTGGGACCGCACCAACGACATCGACAGCATCGAGGTGCCGACGCTGGTGATCGGCGCGACGTACGACACCATGGATCCGGCCCACATGGAGATGGTGGCCGGGCGCATCCCGCATGGCCGCTTCCTGCTCTGTCACAACGGCAGTCACATGAGCATGTACGACGATCAGGTGACCTACTTCCGTGGGCTCATCGACTTCATCGTCGACATCGATCAATGGAGTACTGCCGATCACGGACGCTGACGCGCCGTATCCTGTCGCCGTGCGGGCTCCCCAGGATCCGTACGGTGACGCTGCGCCGGGGCCGCATCGCTCGCTCTGGCGGAACTGCGTCGAGGGATTGCTGCTTGCCATTGCGCCGGCGGCCGCATTCTTCGGGCTGAGGCTGACCCTGATGGCACCGCCGGATCTGAACGACCCTGCGATGCACACCACGTTCATCATCGATCCGCAGGAGATCTTCTATCGCTACGCGGCAGTCTTCCAGCCCACCGAGCGGCTCCGCGAGGGAGCGCGTGTCGGGTTCCTGATTCCCGGTCGGATCTCCTACCTCCTCTTCGGAGGCCTTCCGGGGTTCGTCGTCTTCCGGTACGTCCTCGCGCTGATCGCGATCGTGCCGGCGTACATCCTGTTGCGACGGATGTACAGCCGGGTGGCGGGTGTGATCGGGGTCATCGTGATTCTCAGCTGCCCGGTGATCATCCTGGCCTGGGGAACCGACTTTCCCGACTCGGCGGCGGTCTCGTACCTCCTCGGCGGACTGGCCTGTCTCGCGATGCCGTCGGCACGGCACCGCATCGGCTGGCTGATCGGCTCGGCACTGCTGTTGACCCTCTCGGTCTGGGCGTTGGCGTCCTCAGGGCCAGTGGTCGTCGTGACGGTGCTTGCATACTGGCTCGTCCGGCGCAAGCGCGACCGGGCGAAATTGTGGCGGGACATCTCCGTGATGGCCGGCGTCGCCGTCGGAGTCACCGGGCTCCTCGCCATCGGTTCTGCCGTGCTGATCGGGCCGTGGGACTACGTCCTCACGACCATTCAGTCGCTGATCTACCTCGCCGAGCCGTCGCAAACCCTCGCCAACCATTCGCGGAGCCCGCTGTGGGCTCCATACATCACCTATCTCCTCGTTCCGCCCGCCGTCGGACTCGCGTGCTATGCGGCATTCGGCGGAAGGCTGAAGGATTTCCTTGCCAGGGATCGGTTTTCGCGCATCGGCCGTCGCCTGGGGCGCATCCCGACGGCGCAACTCATCGTCAGCGTTGGGTGCGCATTTCAGATCGTGATCTCGGCAATCCTGCAGTTCATCGGCAGCACCCAGGTACTCGAGGTGCACTACTTCTCATCGCTGCTGTGGGCGTCGGTGACGCTCACGCTGGCGATCACCATCGCCGAGCTTGGTCTTCCCCTCCTCGAGCACGTGCGCTACCGCTGGCTCATCCCGGTGGTGCTCGTAGCGGTGCCGCTCGTGTTCGAGTTCTATCCCAAGGTGCCGCAGTTCGGGTGGATGCCATTCGGGCTGCTCATCGTCGTCGTGATCGTGCTGCTCGCATGGATCGCAAGGCGGGAAGCAGGGTCACACGACATCACGCGTTCGCGGTTCATGATCGGCGCCGCCATCGCGGCGATCACCGCGGGTCTGCTCGTGTTGACGGTGACGCCCACTCAGCACAAGCACGAACGCGGCACGGTGGACGACACGTTCCCCGACTATGCATACACGCTGGGGGGAAGTTCGTCATATTGGGGTGACGACTCCACGTGGGTCAACCTGTACGCGGTCACCACCGAGATGCCGTCATTCGTCGGTCCCGCGGCGTACCCCGGTGAGCAACTCCTCATGTGGTGGAGCAATGACCAGCTGAAGGAACTGCGCGAGCCCATCGGCATCTATCACGCGTTCTTCGATTCGCTCCCAAGCAATCTCGGTAATCTGACGCCGCTCGACAAATACTTCTTCAGCCAGCGTCATCCCGCGCAGATACTCCTGATGAGCCTCACCGGCCAGGGCTTCCAGGCGTCGCTCAACCAGCTCCAGCCGTTCGGTGCGCAGCTCGTTCGGACCGGCGTGCTGCGATCCGGATCGGTCGCCCTGCATCTCTGGCTGATCGACCTGCACGAGTATCTGAAAACGCCCTAGGCGCTTTCGGACTTCCTGATACCGTCGTCCGGTCGTGGACCCGGTCAGCGCCGCTTCGCCGTCGCCGATCCGCCGGGGCCCGTGGTGGTCACGAAACGGAGCGGACCTCCCGCGCTCCTTCTGGGTCATCTGGATCGGCACGGTCATCAACCGGCTCGGATACGTCGTCGAGCCCTTTCTCGCCCTCTACCTTGTGCGCGGGCGCGGCCTCTCGGTCGGAACAGCCGGCGTCCTGATCGCGTGCTTTGGTGCGGGCGCGTTCGTCTCGCAACCGATCGGCGGCATGCTCGCCGACCACATCGGACGCCGCGTCACCATCATCGTGGGCATGACCGGCTCGGCAGTCGGATTCATCGCGCTCGGTTTGGCACCGTCGCTGCTCGCGATCGGCGCTGCCGCAGCGCTGTCGGGCCTCGCGATCGATCTCTATCGCCCCGCGGTCGCGGCAATCGTCGCCGACATCGTCCCGTCGGAGCACCGTGCCCGCGCATTCGGTCTCATCTATTGGGGTCTGAACATCGGCGTCGGCGTGGCGGCCGTCGCGGGCGGATTTCTTGCCCAGCACTCGTACTGGTTTCTCTTTGTGCTCGATGCGGCCACCTGCCTCGGATTCGCGGTCGTCGTCGCCGTCGGTCTCCCGGAGACGCGACCCGCCGGCCACGATCAGGAGCACGGGGGATACCGGACTGCTCTCTCCGACGGTCTCCTGGTCGCGCTCGCGGCGTCTGCGTTCGTCAGCGGCCTGGTCTATCTCCAGTCGTTCGTGACGCTGCCCCTGGTGATGAGCATCCACGGACTCGGACCGTCCGCATACGGGCTCGCATACGTGATCAACCCGATCGCGGTCATCGTGCTGCAACCGGTGACGATTCGATGGCTGGCGAAGCAGCGCCTCGTGCTCGTGTTCGGCGGCGGTTCCGTGCTGCTCGGCCTGGGCTTCTTCCTCACGCTCTTCGCCCGCTCGATTCCCGCGTACGCAGCCACGGTGCTCGTGTGGACACTCGGTGAGATCGCCTTCAACGCGGTTGGCCCGGCGCTGGTCGCTGATCTTGCGCCGATCCATCTGCGCGGGCGCTACAACGGCGTCTTCGGCACCTCATTCGGCGCTGCTGCGCTGGTGGCACCGATCATCGGGACTCTCACGCTCGAACACCTGGGGGAAGGGTATCTCTGGTCCGGATGCCTGGTCGCATCCGTTGTCGCCGGCGGAGCGGTCGTGCTCCTCGGCGCACGGATCGATGCGCGACGTGCAGTGATGGTCGCTGCTGCCAGGGCTTCGTAGCGGACCCCGAACGCGCTACTGCGGCGGAAGCGGGAGGAGCGGAGGGGGAGCGGGTGGTGGCGGCGGTGGCGGTGGCGGTGGTGGCGGAGCAGCCGCCACCGGTATCACCTGAGCCCCGCCGGTACCGAGCGGCGCGTGGTGGGGCCGCGAAACGAAGGACATGACCAGCACGTACGCATAGCCCGCGTCGCAGAGCAGGAGAACGATCGTCCCGCCGACAGCGGCGGACGTTTCCGCACCGAGGCGCGATAGGGCGCCGATGGCGGAGAGGACCACAACCGCCAGGACGATCCCGCGTGCGATCCCGTACTTCGTGAGCCACACGATGATCGCGTAGAAGATGATGGCCACAAACGCGACGAGCGCGAGAAACGGACGGATGTTGAAGGTCTGGTCGACGATCTGACCGGTGTTCGGATCCTGCACCGGCACTGTGATGGTGGGCAGGAGCAGCCCGACCGCGAAGATGCCGAGGATCTGCAGCGATGCGTATGCGATGGTGATCCAGCGCGCGATCGCGATCCAGTCGGTCCCCACCATGAGCGGTGCGAGTGACACCGTGGGTGCATTCATGGTGACCGCGGTCGGGGCCGTGCCGTCCCGAGCCTGATCGACGCGACGGCCGTAAGCCAGCACCAGAGGAGAACCACACCGCTTGCAGTTGGTCGAGCTCGTCAGCTCCCACCACTTCCAGCAGGTGGGGCAGCAGACGGCGAGAGGCGCGGTGGCGGCCACGCTTCATTCTCTGCAGAGAGCGTCAGGAGTTAGGCGGCTGTGCTCGGACGGTGCCACGTCCGTGACGTGGTCGCGGCATCGGATCAGCGGGCGCGAACGGACCAGCCGACGGGTGCGACTTCCACAGGCGGGGGCTCAGGCGGTGCGATCACCTCACTGACCGGAGGCGCAGCGGCAACTTCGTCAGCGCGACGACCGTCTTGCAGGATCAGCGGTGTGCCGCAACGCTTGCACGACATGACCGTCCCTAATTCCTTCCATTTCCAGCAAGTCGGGCAGCACACCTTTATGACCACCGCTCATTCTCAGCAGCCCCGCGCCGCATGACGCCAGCCGTTCGTGGACGGTGCCGAGACCGTGACCGGTTCAGCGCAGACCGACATATCTCCCGCGCCGGTGCTACCGGCTGACCCGCTCGACGATTCGTTTGAATTGCTTGAGGTGGGTCCGCTCATGGCGAGCCAGGTGCTCGGCGAACGACATCATGGTTCGCTGGCAGGGAACGTTCCAGGCCATCACCGTTGCAGTGCGCGACCAGGCTTTGGCGGGCAACGGCTCGATGACCGCGAGCAGCTCGGCACGCTGCTTCGTGAACGCGCGCAACGACGGCTGAAACTTCTGATTCGGATAGTTGGTCTTGTTGATCCAGGTTCGCGGATTGACACCCTGCCGCGTGGGCTTGTCCTCGGCCAGGATCGCCTCGATGTGGCCACCCCAGACGTCGGCGCATGCGCGAAGGTGGGCCAGCACGTCGTTTGCCGACCACTCCTCGGGACGATACGTCGCGGTGTCTCCGCCAGCCGTTCGAGGATCTGGTCAGTCGTGACCGATGTGCTCGGCGTGATGTCGTCCGTCCTGCTACGAGCGCGCGCGGAACAATGCGTCGAGGAGCCCCGTGCCGTTTGGGGAGCCGAGCCCGGTGCACGGGTCCCACCCAGGGCCGGCCGAGTACGCGCCATTCGATCCCTTCACCACGTCGTGGAGTGCGGCAACGCCGGCTGACGTGTACAGGAAGGGCTGGAGGAAACCGACCGGTCGCCCGAGCCCCTGGTTGAGCAGTGCGATGAGCCCCGCCCACAAAGGCGCGACCGCACTGGTCCCGCCGATGGGAATGGTTTGCCCGTCCACACGAATCGTGTAGCCCGTATCGGGATCGGCGTCACCGCAGACGTCGGGCACCCCTCGACCGACGCGGCCGCCCGGGTTGGCAGATGGAGGAATCGATGCGGAGTCCTGATATGCCGGCACCGGGAACACATCGCTGATCCCGCCTCCGCCGGCTCCCTGCCCTGGACCGTCATTCCAAACGGTCTCCGAAGCGATGCTGCCGCCCTTGATCTCCAGGCGCGTGCCCCCGCATCCGAGGGCGTGCGGGGCCGACGCTGGGAAGTCCACGTGCTGGAGGCCATCCGTCACACCATCGCTCGAGCCATTGTCGCCGGCTGCCACCGTAACCGTGACACCCATGGCGGCCGCGGCGGTGAACGCCTCCTCCATCTGGTTCATCGCCTGCACCGTCCACGTGCTCTCCGCGCTGCCCCAGCTGATCGAGACGACTGACGGCTTGTGGGTCGTGTCATGGACGGCGGTCGTGACCGCGTCGATGAATCCCTGATCGGTGTTCGGTGCGAAATACACCACGATGGTGGCGCCCGGGGCAATGCTCCCCGATACCTCGATGTCCAGCATCACCTCACCATCGGGTCCGTCGGCGGTGCCGGGCGTGTTGCTCCCGCCATCGATGGGCACGGCGACCACAGTGGGCTCGGTCACTCCGAGCTGCGCGAAGTACGCGCTGAGATCCGTCTGCCGAAAGCCGCCGCCCAGCTCGATGAGCGCTATGCACTCGCCGCTTCCAGTCAATTCTGTCGGAAACGTGTAGGCGGTGGCGACCTGCGGCGGCATATAAGCCGATCGTGCATCCGCGCGGGGCCTGAAGAGCGATCGTCCCTGCGGCCGCCCGTCCAGGCCGAACACCCCGGTCACCACGCCGCTCAGCTCGGCCGGCACCGAGAGTGGGCCCTCCCTGCCTCGATACTCGGCGCCGTTCGGATCCCGATACAGCAGCAGCGTGGTGCCGAATGCGGTGGTCAGCGAATCCAGGCGACCGGTCACCTCGACACTTCGGCGCGCCAAGTCGACCGTTCCGGCCGACAGCCCATGCGCCTCGGCAAATTGACGGACCGCGGCGACATCATCCGGGGCGGCGCCGTAGGCCGCCGCGTACTCATCGCGTGACACTTGACCTGCGGCCGCCTCATCGCTGGACCCGCGGATGTACACCGTGACCGTTGCCACCTCGGTCGGGTCGCACGGCCCAATCGCTGCTTGCGCGGGCGCGGTGCGCTCGCTGCCCGGAATTGGGACTCGCGATGGTTGGTCCGCCATCCACCCATTGTCGGCACCGTGCTACGTCCGTGTCCACCCGCAACCCAGCTCGAGAGCCGCACGACCAAGGACCGTTTGGGCTGTGCGCAAGGGCATCGCACATGCGGAGAGAGCGAGTACAGCCCGCTACACTCCTCCCCAATACGAAACACCACCTGCCTTTGAGCACGGCGCTCACCGTCGGCGATCAGCGAGGCCAGGATGCCCCAGTTCCAACCCGTCAAGCCGGTTCGGACACACGAGTCCATCGTGCGGCAGATCGAGGAGGCGATCTACAGCGGCGATGTCGCTCCAGGCCAGCGCTTGCCGTCCGAACGTGAGCTGGTCGTCCAGTTTGGTGTCAGCAGAGCCTCCGTCCGCGAGGCGCTTCGCGATCTGCAGAGTTCAGGATTGCTCCGGTCGCGGCCCGGGGATCCGTCTGGTGGCGCCGAGGTCCAATCGTTTTCCTCGGGCGTGTTGCAGCGCTCATTTACAGCACTGGTGCGTCTGGAACGCCTGCGACTCCATGAGCTGATCGAGTTCCGCATGGTCATCGAGGGGTCGGCGACCTACCTGGCCGCGCTCCACCGGCAGGACGAGCACCTGCGGCGCATCAGGAAGGCGCATGACGTGATGCGCCGGCTGGTGGGAGGTGACCAGGAGGTTTTCTCGCAGGCCGATGTTGAGTTTCATCAGGTCATCGCTGAAGCGAGCGGCAACCAGTTGATTCGGGTCTGCAATGAGGTTGCCCGGGGCCTGGTGCTCGGATTGATCGGTGAAAAGCTGGCCAGGTCATCGGATCTCACAGAGCTGCAAGCCGATTCCTGCAGGCGGCATGGGCGTGTGCTCGCAATGATCAAGAAACGAGATGCGGTCGAGGCAGCGCATCTCGCGCGGTTGGACCTTGCCGAGTACTACGGCCCCTACGTCGATCCGGCAGAAGCCGATGAGTTGCTCGCGTTGGCGAACAGAGATCTGACCGCGATCTGAAAGAGCTCAGCCGTTTGGCTGCGCCGCGCTCGGCACGGCTTCGCGGTCCCAGGTGCGCCCATTCAAGCCCTGCTCTTGCAGCCGGTATTTCTCAAGTTTTCCCGTCGGTGTCTTGGGAAGCGCGTCCATGATCTCGATGTAGCGCGGCACCTGGAAACGCCCCAGCACACGCTGGCAGTGGGCGAGGATCTCCTGCTCGCTCAGGTCTGAGCCCGGGCGAATGACCACACATGCCTTCACATCCTCCTCCGTCAGTTCGGAGGGCACGCCGATGACGGCACACTCGATCACATCGGGGTGGCGAAGGATTCCCTCCTCGACCTCGAACGCGGAGATGTTCTCGCCGCGCCGGCGAATTGCCTCCTTCTTGCGTCCCACGAAATAGACATTGCCGTCCTCATCCATGCGGCCGAGGTCACCGGTGTGGAACCACCAGTTCCGCCCCGCAGCGATGGTGGCCTCGGGCATCCCGTAGTACTCGGTGAATGTCGTGAAGGGGATCTTGGAGCGGGTGAGGATCTCACCCACGCTGCCTCGAGGAAGCTCCTCGTCATGGTCGTCGGCGATGATCAGGTTGAATTCGGGGATGACGCGTCCGCAGGAGCCGGGAACGCGGGCCCGATCGTGGCGAACGGTGACCGGAATGCTCGTCTCCACCGAGCCATAGCACTCCAGGATCTTGAGGCCAAACCGTTGCTCGAAGTCCGGCGCGAAATCCGGAACCGGAACACCCCATGCGACCCGCACCGGGTTGTCAGCATCGTCAGGGAGCGGATCGGCCTTCTGCAGGATCGCCAGGATCGCGCCCATGAAATCGAAGACGGTCGCGCCGGTCTCTCGCACCTCTGCCCAGAAGCGGCTCGCGCTGAAGCGGCGACCAATGGCCGCGCTGCAACCGAGCAGCAGCGCGGGGATCGTGGTCAACGCGGTCGCATCGGCGTGGAAGAGCGGGAAGGGGCAGTAGAGGACGTCGTCTTCGCGCAAACCAAAATCGCGAATCGCGATACCCGCCTGCGAGATGAAGTAGCGATGCGACAGCAGCGTCGCCTTCGACCGACCGGTGGTTCCCGATGTGAAGAGCAGTGCTGCGGGATCGGAGAAGTGCATATCGGACGCTGCAATCGGGTCGTCAGTCAGGCACTGTGAGAGTTGCATCGCAATGGGCACGTCCGGCGTCGAGCCGTTGACCAGGAGTGGAGTCCGCCCATTCGTGGCGAGGTGGTCCACGAAGACAGCGTGGAGGTCGGCGTCGCAGATCAGCAGTTGCGGATCGGCGAGTTCGATGACTCGACGGAGTGCGTCTCCGCGGAAGTCCGTGTTGATTGGCGCCCACACAGCTCCCAGCCGGTTTGCGGCGAACCACGTCTCCACACACGGGAGCGAGTTGTTCATGAAGACGCAGAGGCGATCGCCGCGACGCAATCCCATCCGCTCGAGGCCTCCCGCGAGACGGCCGACGCGGCGTTCGAACTCGATGAAATTGACGCTCTGTCCCGCGATCTTGAGAAAGGTGCGGTCCGGCCAGAGGGTGGCAGCGCGTGTCAACGCGGCGTTGATGCTCAGGTCGAGATGCGGCAACGGTGGTCGTGACGGGACCACGAGCGGACTGTCATCAGTCAGTGCGTGCAGGCTGCGTGCAGCATCCATGGCTAACTGAGGTTTGCCTGGTCCTGGAACCGGCGAAAGGCGTCAGCAGCCTCGGGCGCCGAGAAGCAGAAGAGCGCCGCATCGACCTCCCAGCGGAGCGCCGCCTCCTGGGTGGGTTGAGCGGCGGACTCAAGGGCGAGCTTGGTCGCTCGCATCGACCGCGGGGCGTAGGTGGCGAGTTCCTGGGCGAGCTCGATGGCGCGCACCTGTGGGTCGTCAGCGAGCTCCGCGATCATCCCGATCTGCAGCGCCTCCTCTGCGTCGACCCAGCGTGAGGTCAAGAGCAACTGCTTGGCGCGTGCCAGGCCGATCAGGGCAGGAAGACGGGCGGTGATGCCGCCCGTGAGGGCATGCCCGATGGCAACCTCTGGAAAGCGGAAGCGCGTCCCTGGGCTGCAGATCACGAAGTCGGCGGCGAGTGCGAGCTCGGCACCTCCGCCAATCGCATAGCCATGGACAGCTGCGATCACGGGTCCAGGAAACGCGGTGATGAGACGTGTGATTTCCTGGAGGAGCTCGAGAGCGACCCGGAGCTCCTCGGGCGTTCCGGTCTCCGGAGCGAGCGTCTCCTTCAGATCTTCGCCGGCGCAGAACGCGCGCCCCGCGCCCTGAATGAGAATGGCGCGTTCATCTGCCGCCTCGCGCAGCGCAGCACAGAGGCTGTTGAGCAGGTCGACGTTCATGGCGTTGAGGACGTGGGGGCGGTTGAGGGTGATGACGGCGATGCCATCCTCTGTCGTGATCGTCACGGTGCTCATGTGGCTTCGATCCTCGCTTGCAGGCGGGCGCGGTCCACGACCGCGCGAACGTGATTGACACGAGCCACAACCGCATCGCCGTCCGAGACCTCGACGTGAAAGTAGAGTCGGTTGCGCGTCCGGCGGATGAGCCGAGCCTTGACCGCGAGCGATGTCCCCACGCGACTCGGCATGAGGTGCTCGATGAGCGCGCGCATCCCAACGGTGATCTCCCCATCGTTGAGGCGCGAGGCAATCGCGCTGTGGCAGGCAACTTCGGCGAGGCCGAGCACGAATGGCGTCGACGCCGCGGCGGGGAAGTCCGGGCCGAACGTCGCCGCGGTGTCGTGCGTTGTGACGATACGAGTGAGGGTGGCGGACCGTCCGTCAGCTCCCAATGCGAGCTCGGTCATCAGACCGACCCCACTCGGCGATCGGCCATCGGAGCATGCAACGGCCACGGATGTGCGCGCTCTAGACACAGGGCGAGTTGGAGGAGCAGAACATCCGTCCAGCGACGTCCAACGACCTGCAGCCCAACGGGCAGCCCCGCGGAGGTGAGCCCGGCCGGGATCGAGATTGCCGGAACCCAGGCGAGATTCGCGAACATCGTGAACGCTTCGGCGCCCGTCGCCGAGGCGTCACGACCGTCGACCACCGCGGGGATGGGGCCACGAGCGTCAAATGCGGCGCACGCGACAGTGGGAGTCATCAACAGATCGTGGTCGGTGAAGAAGGCGGCGACCTCCGACTCGACCCGGTCGCGCAGCGCAAGGGCCTCGCCGTATTGCCTCGGCGTCGGTGTTCCATATTGCTCGAGCCACTCTCTGGGAGTCCGGGCCATCTGATCGGCGAACCGGGGCCAGAGGTCGAGATATTCCAGGCGGGCTCGAATGCGATGCGTGACGATCGGCATCCAGGCGTCGTTGGCGTTCGTGAAGGTCAGAGGATCGCTGCTCAGCGTCAGCCCCGCGGCTTCAGCGAGTCGCGTCGCCGCGCGTTCCGCGATCTCTGCCACCTCCGCCTCCACCGGGGCATAGCCGAGGTCTCGCGACCACGCGGCGCGAAGACCAGGGCGAGGCACCGTCGCGAGCCGGCTCTCGATCGTGCCGAGCCAGGGTCGCGTTTGCGACATCTTGTCGATGTCATCGCGCGCTGCCATGACATCGAGCAGGCGAGCCGTGTCGCTCACGTTGCAGGCGAGCACGGACATGGTATTGGTGTCGGAAGAGCCGTCGAGCCGGGCAACAAGGCCGTGCGTTGGCTTGAGCCCGACCAATCCACAGAATGCGGCTGGACTCCGTACTGACCCGCCCTCGTCGGTGCCGGTCGCGAACGGTACCATCCCGGCAGAGACCGCAGCTGCTGACCCACCGCTGCTTCCGCCCGGGGTCTTGGTCAGGTCCCAGGGGTTCCGAGTGGTGCCGAAGGCCGGGGTGTCGGTGAGTGAGTCGAAGGCAAACTCGGGAGTCGCGGTCTTGCCGACGGGAATCGCACCGGCGTTGCGCAACCGGGAGACATTCGGATCGTCGGCAGTTGCCGGAGGCGCGTCCTTGTATGCCATCGATCCGAAGGTGGTCGGCATCCCGGCGCAGTTCTCGATGTCCTTGACGCCGAATGGAACCCCGGCGAGCGGCCCAGGATCCACCCCCGTGGCGACCACGGCGTCGATCGCCTCGGCGGCGCGAAGCGCCGATTCCCAGTCGACGAAGACGAAGGCGTTGATGTCAGGGTTTTCTTGGACGACTGCGGCGCGGCATTCCTCAACAGCAGCAGTTGCCGGCTGCATCGACCCGCGAACCTTGGCGGCGAGGTCGATGACGCTATCCATCAGCGTGCACCGTCAGGGTTGCCTCGTAACGTCGACCCCAGGCGCCGGCCTCGCGTCGGCAGTGAGGTCGATTGGTCGCGAGCGGAAGAAGTCGCTCTTGGAGAACATCGCCGCGATGAATCCGGAGATCAGACAGATCGCAAGCGCGATCCCACCGACGATTGCTGCCGCAGCGGGCTGCGTATGGAAGCCCCATGCGAGGAGGAAGAGCATGGTGGCGCCACCGATGAACGTCGCCACGATGGTCGGAACCTCCGAGCTCCGGCCGCGGAGCGCACGGAAGAAGAAGACCACGCAGGCCAGCGGGATGATCGTGTACATCGCGAGATAGAGCAGTCCGACGGATCCGACGATGTCGCCGATCACGGTGATCGCCTCAGAGCTGATCAGATACGGGATCAGGACGAGCGGTGGAAGGATGCCGAGGATCAGGGCGGCAACCCAGGGGGTGCGGAAGCGGGGGTGCAGCTTGGCGACGAACCGGGGCAGGACGCGGTCCTGCCCCATCGCGAACATCACCCGGCTCGCCTCGGTGAGTTGCATCTGCGTGGCGGCGAATAGAGCAGAGAAAACGGCGAGAGGGAGGAACCGCGCCCACGGGTCGGGGGCGAGGATGGTGCTCGCGTAACCGAGGACATCGGCACCGTGGGCCTCGATGTTGGCCGGTGATGCAACCCCCTGGAAGATCACAAAGAGGAGGAGATACCAGACGAGCGCCGAGAGCACCCCGACGATCGCGGCGCGGCCGGGGCTGAAGTTGGGGTTCTTGGACTCTTCGCTGAACAGCAGCGGCGCTTCCCACCCACCGAAGAGGAAGCCGCCGATCACCAGTGCGGTGGCGAATCCCGTCCATCCGTTCGGTGACGAGCCAATCGAGAAGTACGAGAGTGAGGGAGCGGACACACCGGGAGCGTTCGAGCCAAGCTCATGCAGGAGCGCCAATATCGCAAAGGACAGGACGATCGCGTACTCGGCGATGAGGATCGTCGTCTGCACGCGGATCGAAGGGCGAATCCCGCGGACTGCCAGGAAGATCACGGCTGCCATGTAGAGGCTGGCAACGATCCAGATGATGATACCGGGAAAAACAGTTCCCGGGCTGACGATGCTCAAGAGATAGCTGCCGGCCAGCGTGATATTGCCGATGTTGACAAGAAATCCGATCGCGATTGCGAGCATGCCGACCGCAAAGCCAATCGGCGGTGCGATCGTGCGTCCAACCCAGATGTACGGGGCACCGGCGTCGGCACGCCAACGGTTCAGCCGCGCGTAGCCGACGGCGACGAGGAGGACGACGATCCCGCCGGTGAGCACGACCAGCGGCGACGCCAGGCCAGAGATCGCCAGCAACGTCGCGAGGGTGTACGCCACGCCGGTGGTCGGCCCGGAGCATGCCAGCGACGCGATGAAGTCACCGCCGAATCCGATGGCCCCGGCCAGCAGACCCCGTCGGCTCTCTTGGTGAGTTGCCTCAATCACTAAGGGATGCCCTCCTTCTACTGGTCAGGCCAGCAGGCCGCGCGGCCATCCTATGTTCAGACGAGGTGAGGTGTCAACTCCGCGGTCAGTTCGCGTGCTCGGTGCGAGCGGATGGGGCACGCGCGGGTTGCCTTCGGAGCGTCGCCGCCGGTACGGGCCGCGCTCCCATCGCCTCTGCGTTCGCGCGGAGCTTCGCAAGCGTCTGGATGAGGTGCTCACGATCGACTTCGCTGATCCCCGCCATCACGTCCATCGAGGTTGCGTGCACTTGCGCGAGCATGAGGTCGACGAGCTTCCGCGCCTCGTCCGTGATATTGACGAGAAGCTTTCGCCGGTCGTCCGGGTGCGGTTCACGGCGCACGAATCCGCGGCGTTCCAACGTGTCGAGGAGTGACGTGATGCTCCCGCTCGTCAGCAGCAGGCGCTCACCGATCATCTTCGGCGGCAGCGGCTCGCCGGCACCTTCGATGACTGCGAGTGCCTGCCAGCCGCTCGAGGAGAGATTGCCGATCGCCGACTTGTGGCGTCGATCCAACTCGGCGAGACAGACGGACGACGTGCGAGCGAGGTTCAACAGAACCTCGCTCGCAGACCTGCTCGCACCCGGAAACTCCGCCTCGAAATGCGCCGCCTGGCGCAGCGGTTCCGGGGTAGGCCGCGCGGTCTCAGGCCGGCTGCGCTGCGAGGATCTCACCGATGACCACTGTGGGCTCGCTGATCACTCCGATATTGTCCATCGTCGTCTTCAGCGAAGGATCCGCGATAAAGCCCAGAACAGCCTCGCGAGACCGGGCATCGAGCACGACGAGGATGTTGTTCGGATCATCGGCGCCGCGGTACACCTCGGCGTTCGTGAGCCCGTGCTGCTTCCTGACGGCCGCATGGTCGTCGAAGCCGGGGCGCCAGACGTCGTAGTCGCGAACCTTGTGCGCTACGGAGACTTTGGTTGCCATGGTGGCAGGGGGCATGCGCGAGTGAGCATGTAACTTGAAGCCAAGTTACTTGATATCAAGGGGCATTGTCAAGCCCGGAACCTACGAAGAGGTTCCCAGCGTCGCGCCCCACGAGACGAGCAGCTCACGCCCATGAGCCTCTGTCCCGGAAGCTTCGGAGCAAAACCGCTTATTTACTCAAGGGATTTGGCGGAGGGAGAGGGATTCGAACCCCCGGGGGCTTGGCGGCCCCTGCGGTTTTCAAGACCGCTCCGATCAACCGCTCCGGCATCCCTCCGCGGGATGGTCCAAGTCTAATGACACGTTGATCTGACCGGCGAACGATTGGCTCGCTGGATACTTCCCCATATCGCGTCGCAAGAGTGCATACTCCGCCCAGATTTGGGAAGGGCATCACCGTTGCAGCTCGAATTGTGGTGAGCGCGTGTCTCGCCTAAGCCGGCTCTTGCCGGTCGCAGCGATGGTGACAATCGTCTTGGCAACCGTTGCGCTCTCAGGGCCGCCGGCTCATGCGGCGGTGAGAACGGCCCCGACGATCACTCTGCAGCCAGTTTCCGTAGACATCTATCAAGGCCAGAACGCTGTGTTCACATCGGCCGCGTCGGGATCACCGACACCGTCGGTGGCATGGCAGGTCAGCCGCGCCAACGGCCCATGGAAGGCTATCGGCGGTGCCACGACGGGACTCCTGACTGTGTCGCACGTGACAGTCGCATTGAGTGGAAACCGCTACCGTGCCGTTTTCAGCAACAGCGCCGGCCGGGTTGACAGCCAGGCGGCCCTGCTGACGGTCGCTGTCTCCAGACTCGCGAAGGTGGTGCTGTCGCCGGCGGCCGCCTCCATAGCCCCGGGCGGAAGCGCGACCTATCAGGCTGAAGGCTTCGACCCGAAAGGCATCGATCTCGGCGACGTGACGTCGACCACCACCTTCTCGGTTGCGCCGGCCGGTTCGTGCATCGGCGCGATCTGCACCGCATCGATTCCCGGCGCGTACACCGTCACAGGCGCCAACGGGCTGGCACGGGGCACCGCGTCGCTCACGGTGATGACCGCGATTCCCGACTACCTGCTCCTCTCACCGGCAGCGGCGTGGATCGCGCCCGACGGATCCGCAACGTTCGCCGCGGAAGCCTACGACTCCGCCGGCGATGACCTCGGCAACGTCACGGCCTCAACCACCTTCACCATCGACGGCAGTCCCTGCGACGGCGACACATGCGCATCGAGCATCGGAGGAGCGCACGCGATCAGCGGCGCCTACGACGGTGTCAGCGGGACGGCAACTCTGAACGTCGTGACGAGCAGGTTCGTCGAGCTGCTCTTCTCGCGTACCGAGGAGACTGCAGCCGACAACTGCGTCCGCGACGACACCGACATCGCGCTTCTGGACACCACGGTCGCACCGTATCTGCAGTCCCTCGGCTTCTCGGCGACGGGCACGATCGAGACCGGGCCCACCCAGCAGAGCAGCCTGTTTTGCACCCATTATCAGTCGACGTTGGCGACCTCCTGGGACCTCGCGCAGGAGCTCGCAACGACGTACGGTTGGACGTTCATCTCTCATTCGGCAACCTACCCGACCACCTGGCCGACGGACCCGGGCCAGCAGTGGGACCAGACCTGCGGCTCGGCTCAGGTGATCGATGCGCACGGATTGCCAGGCGCGGACGCCATGTTTGCGTGGCCCCACAGCTACCTCAACAGCACCGCGCTGACGGAGTTCGTCGAGCCGTGCTTCGGCACCAGCCGCGTCTTCCGCAACGACCCGACCGATGTCGGGACCCTCAGCACGCCGCCGTATTACCAGTACGCATGGCAACTGCTCGGAGGGTGTCTGAGCGCAGCCACAGGAGCCAACCAATGCGGGCCCGTGACCATCGACGGGGGCACGTTGACCTACCAGGATCCGCAGGCGGTCATCGACGCCATCGAGGCGCTGCCGCCGGGGCGGGTGGTCACCCTACAGGCCTACCTCCTCGTCACCGGGAAGAGTCCGCCATACGCCGCCAGCAAAGACCAGTGGGACTGCACATCGTCTGATCCGGCGGACCACTGGAGCAATGACGCCGAGCGCTACTGCTATAGCGATTTCCAGGAGGTGATGCAGGGTCTATACGACAGCGGCATCACCATCACGCAGCCGCTCGCCGTGGACGCGGCGTTCGGGCGTACCGGATTCTCCGACACGGCCGTCCCGCGCCCATCCAGTTAGGCTGACTCCGGGATCATTCCCTCGAGTTGGTCGGCGTGCTCTTCGAGGTGACCGGCGAGGAAGCGCTCGGTCAGTGCGTCAACCGTCATGGTCCCGAGTGTCGGATGGAGCCCGCGCATCTCCCATTGCTCCGGCTCGATCGTGCCAAGGAAGGTGCGGAGCGCTGCGATGTCGGAGCGCGTGTCGCCCCAGAGCGCGGAGACGGGTTCGCGTCGATCGCGTTCGATCGCGCCGATGCGCTCGGGATCACGCTTGGTCCGCCCAAACGGCACAGGCTCACCGGAGGGCTGACCGCAGAGCACCGGTCCCGCCTGGGCGATCCAGTACGGGATGAACTCGGCGAGGTGCGCCCATACCTGGCCGCGGTCCCACCGCTCGCCGCTGTCCGGATCAGCGCCGGTGAGTGCTCCCGGTGCGGGCTCACTCGATGCGGCGGCCGCAAGCCGGGCTTCAACTGCGTCGAGACGCGCGATGTAGTCGCTCCCGGTGGTCATCGCAACGGGCGCACCGCTGACCCCGCGCTCACGCGGTTGCGCAGCGTCCCCAAGCGTTCAACGCTCAGTTCGACGACGTCGCCGGGTTGCAGCCACGGATATCGCTCGACGCCATGCACCAGCGAAAGCTCGAGGATGCACCCCGTCCCGCAGGTACCGGAACCGACGACATCGCCCGTCTCGACGCGTGTGCCGCGCGACGCGTACGCGATCATCTCGCCGAAGCTCCAGTAGATGTCGGCGAGCGATGCGCGCGAATACTCGACGCCGTTGACGCTCGCCGTCATCTCGAGATTGAAGCTCTTGTCGCGTCGCGTGTCGTCGAGCTCGTCCGGCGTCACGAATACCGGTCCGAGGGAGGTCGCGAAATCCTTGCCCTTAACAGGCCCCATGCTCAGCTTCATCTCGCGGCGCTGGATGTCACGAGCACTCCAGTCATTCATGACGCAGTAGCCAGCGATGCTGCGCTCCGCGGCATCAGGGTCGAGGTCGGCGCCGCTCCTACCGACAACAGCCGCGACCTCCAGCTCGTAATCCATCTCCGCGGAGCCTGATGGGGTCGCGACGTCGACCTCCGTGCCACAGACCGCGTAGGGGTTGCTGAAATAGAAGACCGGCAGCTCGTACCAGTCAGGGTCCATCTCGAGCCCGCGTCGCTGGCGCGCGGTGCGCACGTGCTGCTCGAACGCGTAGAAGTCGCGGACGGTGGGAGGCCGCGGTATCGGCGCGAGCACCTGGACGGCGTCGAGCTCGAACACGTCGCGTGGATCGCGGCCGACCACATCTCCTTCTGCAGCGAGCCGCGTGCCGTCATCGCCGAGGAGGCCCAGTAACGTGGCGCCGGGGGTGGACGCGTGGATCCGACCGTCGACGAGCATCCCTATTCGCTCGCCGGCGTCCTTCGAGGTGATGAACGTCACCCAGCGCATTGACGCCGTCGCCTTCGCATGAGCACAGCCAGCAGTGTGCCAGCTGCGAGCACGACCACACCGGCTGCAACCAAGGGTGGCACCGCACCCAGACCCTGCGTCGGTGTCGCGGCCACGCCTCTGACGAGTCCAACGCTGTCGTCGCTGCCGAAGGCACTCGACACGCGCAGGTGGTGAATCGGCATCCAGGGAACCGGCGTCGCGATCGGTTGGACGACCGTTGGTGCATGGTGGGCGACTGTCGCCACATGTTTTACGGTCACGGGCGTTGCGGCTTGCGCGGTCCGCTCGATGACGATTGCCATGCTGCCGTAGATGGTGAAGGTTCGAGCGAACTGCGCCATGGTCGTGCCGTTGTACGAGCCGGTGAGCGGGTCGCTGAACTCGAGCGTCCCCGCGGATGTGTTGACACCCATGAGCACCACGACGTGGCCGGCCTCGGTCCACGGCACCGTCCGGCCGTCCCAGGCGGTCCAGGTTCGCGCGGTCTGGGACGAGTAGTCCACCGTCGTCCAGACGAGCACCGGGTGACCCGTCTCGACCGCCGCGTACAGGCTCGCGGGGTTCCAGCCCGTGAGCTGGGCCGCCACCGGCACACCGAGCGATTCCGCGACGCGTGCGACCACCGGCGCATAGGCGCCCCAACCGGCGTATTCGGTCCAGTGCGGGTTGCTGCCGGGTTCCGAGCCCATGACGTGGCCGACGAAGTCGGTGTAGGGGTCGCCCCACTCCGCAGGCAGGCCGTCGGCGCCGAGTATCGGGGCACGCGTGTCCGTCGGGAAGTGGTCCTGGACGTACTGCTGCGTGGTGTGGACGCCGATCGACGCGAGTGCGATGGTCAGCGAGGTTGCCTCGCAGTCGAGCGGCATCTGCATTCGCTGTGTCCCGACCGGGAGACGGAAGGCCGCGGCCTCGGCCGAAAGCGGGGTCGAAGCCAGCGCAAAGGTGCCGATTCCGACGGCCACAATCGCGGCGGCCCCCCTCCAAATCTGGACCACGGGGCTACTGTACGAGGAGGCACATTTCTGATGGTCGCGAGCCGGACACGACATATACTGGCCCCGGCCTGGGGAGGTGGCTGAGAGGCTGAAAGCGCCCGCCTGCTAAGCGGGTGAGGGATCTTAAGTCCCTCCGGGGGTTCGAATCCCCCCCTTCCCGCCAGGCCCGTTGCAGGGGGAGGGCTACGAGGCTTCGACGACCCTGGAGACGACCCAGCGGTGCTTGCCGATTTTTCGGTCACGGGCGAAGCCGAGCTGCTCGTACGTCGATAGCGCGCCGTGGAAGAGAAAGCCGGCGGCCACCAAAGCGGCGTCTTCGGGATAGCCCTCGACACGACCACCGCCGGAGTCAGCGATGAGGTCGAGGGCGCCGGAGAGAGCCGCTGCGAAGACACCCTGGCGCCGGTGACCCTTGCCGACAAAGCAACAGGCGATTCGCCAATCCGGCAGCGCGACGAGTTCCTTCTCGTAGGCGGCTCGGTTCTTGATCCATGGCAATTCGTCGGGTTTTCCGAACTGGCACCAGCCGACGCAGTCCGCTCCGTCAAAGACAAGCGCCGAATGTGTGGATCCTCCGCGGACGCGGCCGTGCTTGCGCTCTCGGTTGAGAGCCGCGTTGCCCCTGGCAACGCCCTCGGGATGGAAGCCGATGCACCAGCATCCGCCGAAGACTCCGTTGTTGCGTTCGACGAGCGCCGCGAAGGCTGGCCAGGTCGACTCGTCCAGAGCTGTGGTCGTGTAGGTATGGCGCACCAACCGGAGTCTTCCATCGGGCTCGCGCGATGGTCAAGTCCAAGGCGGCAGCTCTACGTGCCGGCTACGTACTCGCACGGATTCGCCCGTGACGCGCCTTCCCTAGCCTGCGAGTACCCAAACGCCAGCCGTCACCGATAAGGAGATTCGATGCAGCAAGCTATCTCGACCACCAGGTCAGACGTCGACGGGCCCACTCATGACGGGCGTCGCCGCTTCAGCGTAGCGGCTTCCCGGATGACATACTCGAGACTTATCGGAGCCCTCTTTTTGTCGGGATTCCTCGTCTATGGAGTTGGCTCGGCACTTGCCACATCCGCGACCGGTGCGCCGCATTTTCTCGCATCCATTGCCGCACACCCAACGGTCCTCATCATCGGTGCAATCCTGATGTTGCTGAACACGTTGGTGGACCTCGGCAAGGGCATCCTCTTCTTTCCGATTCTTGGGCGGCACAGCAGGAGCACTGCGCTCGGCTACCTGGCAACAATGATTGTCGAGGTGACCCTGCTCGACGTCGGAGCGATTGCCCTGCTGATGATCGTTCCCCTGAGCGGCCAGCATGGCCTCGATGCGGCGACGGCGATGGGTCGTGGATCAGCCCTGGTTCACACGAACGCGATGTTCTACCAGTTCGGCGAAATAACACTGGCAGCAGGATGCGTGGCCCTGTGTGCACTCCTCTTCCGGACCCGTCTGATTCCCCGGTTCCTCTCGACCTCGGGCTTGATCGGCTATCCGATCCTCATGGTTGGAGCCGTTGCTGAAGTCTTCGGGATCCACATCGGCCTCATGCTCACGATCCCTGGCATGTTCTTTGAGCTGGTGTTGCCCTTCTGGCTCTTCATCAAAGGTTTCCAGTCCGATGCGTACGTGGGCGGTGCTGCGCGAAGGGTGAACCCGACGGTAGGCGCGTAGGTTGTGTCGTCCAGGCCGGTCGGGCGCAATCCCGCCCGGTTCACACGCTCTCCTGGTCTGCTTGTGAGCGTCACGCATGGGCGTCCGCTCAGCTCCGGCAACCACAACCAAAAACATCAATGCCAACGAAAGGGTGACGCTCATGTCTCTCGACTCGAACCCCTCAGGCGACCCGAGTGCCTCTTCGGGACACGACGAGACGTCCACGATAGATATCGAGGTCGTCGCCTCCGGTTCCGACGGAACCGTGCTGGGAGCGCCGCGGCGCTGGCTGCGCCTCGAGGGAGCAACACTCGTCGTGGGTGCGATCATCGCCTTCTCGACAACCCATCAGGCGTGGTGGTTGGTACCACTCACAGTGCTGGTCCCCGACGTCCTTGCGGCCGGCTATCTGGGTGGTACGCGCATCGGGGCACGCGTCTACAACCTGGCCCACAGCACCCCACTGCCTGCGCTCATGGTTGGGCTGGGATGGTGGCGAGCCGCACCGATTGTGTTGGCACTTGGCCTCGTCTGGCTTGCGCACATCGGCGTGGATCGCCTTCTCGGATATGGACTGAAGTACAACGACCGCTTTCAACACACGCATCTCGGTTGGATCGGTGGCGCCGGCGGCTC
>Ga0182015_10000756_pt1 | contig 45072 bp, 47 predicted proteins | sample 712P3MmetaG_FD_120478 | JGI IMG/M metagenome (GOLD analysis project Ga0182015, IMG submission 120478) | Permafrost microbial communities from Stordalen Mire, Sweden - 712P3M metaG | ecosystem: Environmental > Terrestrial > Soil > Wetlands > Permafrost | place: Sweden: Stordalen | collected...
CAGCCGCAAACGCGAAGGGTTCGTCCGTGGACGAACCCACGAGTTTTTGGTTTTGGGACCGCTTCGCTAGGCGGCTTGCGGCGCAGCCGCAAACGCGAAGGGTTCGTCCGTGGACGAACCCACTAGTTTTCGGTTTTGGGACCGCTTCGCGGGAGCGAGAATTGGATCAATGAGCCGACGGGGGCGAGTCCGCGTGCGATGACGGCGTAGGGCGTTACCTTCAAGTTCAACTCTTCGAGGCGCGCGCGGGCGGCCAGCAGCTCGCGACCGCTGGTCACAACGTCTTCGAGCAGCAGGACGTGCTGGCCGGCGGTGAACGGACCTTCGACGTACTCTTCGGCGAACGCGCCGTACCCTTTGGGCTGCTTGCGCACGACGATCATCGGCAGTCCGGTCATCTGCGAGACCGCGGTCGCGATGATCACGCCGCCCAGCTCCGTTCCGCCGATCACGTTGGGCGAAATCTCCGAAACCACCGGCGCGAAGAGCCGGGCGATCCGGCGCAGCACGTGCGGATCGCTGAACAGCCGAAACTTGTCGATGTAGTAATCGCTGCGGGCGCCTCCCGAGAGCAGGTATTCGCCGCGCGTCAGCGCGCGCTCGACGATGATGTTCCGCAGCCAGCGCAGTTCCGGGACTCGCGCGATCGGGCTCAGCGGCTCCTCGAACAACGCTCCATCACTCCTGTCCCTGTGCGCCCACGGCGGATCCACTCAGATCGACCATGCGTAGGCGTTCCATGACTCGTTGATCGGGTTCGGCGCAAAGCCCTTGAACTTGGGCGAAATCGGCTGAATCTGGCGCGGGTACCACAGGTAGACGAGCGGCACGTCGCGGGCCAGGATCTGCTGGATCTTGGTATAGGCTTTCTTGCGCGCAGCCTGATCGTATGTGCCCAATGCCTCGCGTTGGGCCGCGTCCATCTCGGCGCTCTTGTAGCGAGCGTAGTTCACGCCGTCGGGGTGCTCGGGTCGCGGGATCTCGTTGGACGAGAACTCCGAATGATCGTCCGGATCCTGACCGGCGATCCAACCCGAGATGTTGAGGTCGTATTTGCCGTTGGTCAGGATGCCGCCCTGGCCGTAGGTCGCGAAGAGCATATTGGCCGGATAGGTCTTGATTTGGGCGTCGATGCCGACGGCGCGGAGCATCGACTGCACCTGCACGGCGACCAGCTGCCGCGTCTTGTTTTCGACATTGTAGCTGAGGCCCAGCGCCAGCGGCTGTCCGTTCTTGCGCATGATGCCGTCGGGACCCGGCGCATATCCGGCCTGGGCAAGCAGTGCGCGCGCTTTCTCGGGGCTGGGCGGGTACTTCATGACGTCGTCCGTGTAGGACCACTGAAAGGGCGGCTGATCGGCCCACGCGACTTGCGCGGTTCCGCCGGTGTTCTTGTCGACCAGCGCCTGTTTGTCGATCGCATAGGCCAGTGCCCGGCGAATCCGCAGGTCCGACAGCGGCGAGTGCTCGTTGTTGATCAGCAGCTGGAGCGTCTGCGGCTGCTGGTTGAGGACGACCTTGACGTTTGGAATGCCTTTGACTTGACGGTAGAACTCCGGCGACAGCTCGAAGATCCAGTCGACGTCGCCCGCGCGCAGCGCGTTGACCGACGTGTTTTCATCCGGAATCTCCCGAACGATGATGCGGGCAAGCTTTGGTTTGCCGCGGAAGTAGTCGTCGTTTGCGACGAGTTCGATGTGGTCGCCGCGCACCCAGCGCACGACCTTGAAGGGTCCGGTGCCGATCGGGGCGCTGTTGAACGGGATCTGGTTGAGGTTCGCATACCTGGCGAGCAAGTGTTCCGGAACGATGCCGACCGGGCTGTCGCTCTCGGCGAAGACCGTGTTCACGAACGGCGCGAACGGCCGCTTGAGATGGAACACGACGGTCGCGGCATCAGGTGTATCGACCGAGGCAACCTCGTCGTAGCCGACCCGCTCGTTGACGTTGTTCGCATTGTTCATCATGGCTTGCCATGAGAACCTGACGTCCTTGCTCGAGAACGCCACACCGTCTTGCCAGCGCACGCCGCGATGCAAGTGATAGGTAATCGTTAAGCCGTTCTTACTGATGCCGCCGTTTTGCAGCGTGGGAACGACCGTCGCGAGGATGGGTATCGTCGTTTTTCCGTTGCCGTCGACGCTGACGAGCGTGTCGAAGGTCAGACGGTTGATGAAGCCTTCGGTCGTGTTAGCGGAGAGCAGCGGATTCAGCGTGTTGGGCGACCGCTGGGTGGCGACGCGCAGTTCGCCCCGCACCGGTTCACCGGCGCCGGACGTCTCCGAACTGTTCTTCGCGCACCCGGTGAGGGACAGCGCGCATGCCAGCGCACCGATCGCGAGTTTTCGCAAACGGAACACTCCTAGCGACGCTTGGGCGGCGCCTTCTTCACCGATTTCTTGGCCGCGGAGGTTTTGCGCGCGGGTGCGCTGCGGACGCTCGTCACGCGACCTGATTTCTTGACCGCTCCCCGAGCGGAGCTCGTCCGCCTCGGCGCGCTTTTCTTGGCGCTGGCTTTGGCCCGGCTCGGAGCGCGCTTCGCCGGCGCCGCTTTCTTGACGGTCTTCTTGACGGCCGGCGCTTTCTTCGCGGTTTTCTTCGCCGGGGCAGCCTTCTTGGCGGCCGGCTTGATGGGAGTTCCTTTGCGGTCGGGCTTACGCGCCGCCGGCTTCGGTTTGCCAACCGGCTTGGCGGGTTTCTTGGCCGCCGTTTTCGCGACGCCGGCTTTCTTGGCGGCAGCTGCCTTCGGGAACGCCTTGGCGGCGGCTGGCGGCTTGGACGGAGCTGCCGCTGTTTTCGCGGCTGCCTTTGCGGCGGCGGGGGCTGCTACGGCCGCTTTGGCTGCTACGGCCGCTTTGGCTGCTACGGCCGCTTTGGCTGCTACGGCCGCTTTGGCTGCGAGCGGCTTCGCGGTGATGGCGGCCTTGGCGGCGGCCGGGCGCGCCGGCTTGGCGACGGCGACTGCCGCGCTCGCGGCCGCACCGTTCGCCGAGGACGCGGCTTTCGGCCGCTTCGTCGCGGGACGTTCGGCGGCGGCACGCGGCGGCTTCGCTTTGGGCGCTTCGGGAGCCGACGGCACCGGCGTGGGTTCAGGAACCGGTTCCGGCTCCGGCTCGCGCACGACGCGCAGCGCGACCCGGCGGAGCGATCCGCCCATCGGGAACACCAGTTCGTTGATGTCCAGCGAGTCGAGAATCTGCAGCACGATATCGAAGCTGTTGCCTTGATCGCGCGGCGAGTGCGCGTCGGACCCGATCGCAATCTGGACGCCGCGCTCCTTTGCCTTTTTGAGCAGTCGGCGGTTTGCCCGCAGATAGCGGTCCTTTTCCTCATCGGGATGATCGCGATAAACGAAGCGAGTGTTGAATTCGATCGCCATCCCGCGTGCGCCGGCCGCGGCGAGGACGCGGTCCTCGTAGACCGACAGTTTCGCGTCGTCGGGCCAGTGACCGAACAAGGCGGGGACGTAGAAGTGCCCGACGATGTGGCCCGGCAGCCGCTCGATCGCGTCGACGAGGATCGTGACGTACGAGTCCCAGAGCTGATCGGTGCCGACCACCTCGAACAGCTCGGCGAACTCGGGGTTGTCGAACGGCCAGTTCCAGTTCTCGCCGTGCACCGGATGGGTGATCGGGACGAAGTGGACCGAACGGATGATCGCATCGGGCCGCATTGCGTCGACGATGTTCTGCGCGTCCGGCCGCGAGCGCGGGTCGTTGTCGACCTCGGCCCCGATCGAAAAGCGCATGCCGCGCCGGAGACCTTCGCTGACGACGGCCGCGTGGGCCACGTCGACGTTCGCCGTCTCGGCGGCGCCGTACAGGTCGCCGGCCTGGGCGAGCTTGAGCGCGCGCCGGACCAGATTGACGGCCGCCGGATCCTCGAACGTCAGGTAGTTCATGTGGTCTGCGACCATGAGGAACCGGGGGTACCCGCGCCGGCAGGCGTGGTAGAACCACAGGAACAGCATCCGTGCGGTGAGCGGCAGCGGCCGCTCCTCGGTGTACGGCTTATGCTCACCTTTGGCGTGCCCGTGGGTGTCCGGGATCGCGAAGAGTCGGGGGTCGTGCTCGGTAGTATCGTTCAACGTGGTGATGGTCCGCCTGGGGTTCTCATCTGGCTGCCGCGCGCGTTGCGTCGGAGCCGCGAGGGAACGGCGCGAAACCGGTCAGCAGAACGTGCCGTGACACGAACGGCCGATTTTCGGCGGTTGGGACGCGGGACCTGCGCCGGCGCGTTCTGTCGCCGCCGAGAAAAAAAAGCCGCCCCCTCGGGGCGGCGGACAAGAATCTCGGGTTCGCGGGGGCTCCGGACTTACGTCCGCAGACCTCCGATCATCGTGAAACTGTACGTAGGACTGTCGCTAGAAACGATGACCACCTCCTCTTGTCCGCCTGTTAACCTTCGTTTGTCTAGATCTGAAGGGGCCGCGGACGTATTGTATCGACGCCCTTCGCGCGCCGTTTTCATCGATTCCTGCCGCGCACGACGTCTTGAGGAGCTAGCGTGTCGCGCGGCCGGCCGGCACCGCGAGGGCGCCGGCGGGATAGCCTTCCATCTCGAGCAGACGAGCCTTGACCTCGATACCGTAGGCATACTGATGAAGCGCGCCGTTCGCGTCGACGACGCGGTGACACGGGTAGAGAAGCACCACCGGATTGCGTGCCATCGCCCGTCCCACCGCGCGCACGGCGGTCGGTTGGCCCATCGCCTGCGCGACCCACCCGTACGATCGCACTTCGCCGGGCGGGATGGTGGCCGCCGTGCGCAGGGCAGACTGTTCGAACGGCGTCAGGTCGCTGATATCGACCCGCTCGAGGTCGGTCTTGTGCGTGCGGAAGAACGCCGACACGGTGTCGCCGACCCACTGCGGCGTCTGCGAGAAGATCAGTCCGCGTCCTAGCCGGCGCTGCAGCCGGCTGACGACTGCCTCGTCGCCTTCGCCGCGATCCAGCGCAACTGCCGTGATTCCGGTGTGGCGGAACGCCACGTACAGTCGGCCGATCGGCGAGTCGACCGCGGTGAGCGAGTCCGGGATGACGATCTTCACCGAGGTCGTGATGTGTTCGAGGATCTTCGGGAACAGACTCTCCGGCGGCTCGACCGGCGGCAGACAGGTCAAACAGTACGCGATGCCTTCGTTCTCGCGGTAGATCTCCTGGCACTCCGGGCAGCCGCGCAGATGCGCCAGCACGTGCTCGCGGCGCGGTTCGATCCCGTCGCGCATTTCGTCCCACAGACGTTCGACGTCACTGCAGCGCATCAGGTCTACTCCTCTTCCTCGGCGGAAGGACGGTCGACGGTTGCGATCCGTCCGACTTGCGGTCCGAGGATCCGGCGAAGGATCCGCACGGCTCGGTGGACATGTGATTTGACGGTTCCGATGGGCTGATTGAGGATTTCCGCGATCTCGGGGTGGCTGCGGCCTTCGATGAAGCGCAGCGTGGCTGCCGCACGCAGATGCATCGGAAGCTGCAGCAGCGCTTGCTCGACCAGCACCATATCGGCGGCGCGATCGACGATCGCTTCCGGCTGGTCAGGACCTTCTTGGGTGTCGTTGAGCAGGGCGTCGGGGTCGGCGAGCGAGTCGAGTGCGACGTTCGTCGGTCGCTTCGAGCGCAGACGGTTTCGGGTGACGTTGAGGGTGATCGTGTACAGCCATGGCTGGAGCCGCAGCTCCGCGCGCTGCGGCGGATCCATCTTTGCGAGCGCCCGGTATGCGCGGACGAACGCATCCTGCACGATCTCTTCGGCGTCCTCACGGTTGCCGGTCATACGCAAAGCGAACCCATAGAGCCGCCGCTGGTAATCGTCGACGATCGACTCGAAGGTCTCGGGTCCGGGAACGGAGGGGGTCACCGTTGCCGGTGCGCTCACGCGGTAGTGGTCTCCGATGATCGGTGCTGCGAACGCACTCATCTCGGTACCTAGACCGGAACCGGGAGAGTGCCGGTTGCGGCCTTCCGTGCGCAGGTGGCATCGCCTTCGGGTGGTCGCCTCGCCTCCGGCGAGGCCGTCGCGCTTGGTCGCTGTGCGTCCACGCCGCCCTCGATTACGAGGGAAAGAGCTCGTTGCTAGGGGGTGGCGCGGGCGAGCGGGACGCCGCGCAGGGATCGAATCGAGCGGGTGTAGACGATGGAAACCGGGGCGTGCTGCGCGCTGCCGGCCAGCGCCCCGTCGATCGCCAGGCTGGCGTTCAGTGAGACGAGCAGCGCCGTATCGTACGCGTAGTACGCCGTCCCTCGCATGCGAATCGAGCCCGCGAGTGCCATCCCCGGACGCTCCGGGAGCGAACCCGCAAGGGGTCCGGTGGCCTCGAAAGCGATCCCCATCGCCCGCGTTCCGGCCACGATGGCGTCGGGCAGGCGGCGCAGCGTACCGCGCAGCGGAGCACCGGTCATCGGCGAAGGAAAATCGAACGGCACCGGCCGCTTCACGCGCGCCAGATCGCGCATCGTCGGCGCGTCGAGCTGGACTGCAAAAGGCTGGTTAAGAACGGTGAGGTAGTCGGGATCGTGCGAGGGTCCGTCACGAAGCTCGCCCGAAAGAAGCAGGGTGGACGTGTACGACGCCGTCGCGCGCTGCTTCCCGCCGTCACCGTCCTTGTCGTATGACACCTGCGCGGTGTACGTCGTCCCCTTCGGCGAGCGCCGGATGGCGAGCCGTTCGACGCCGCGGTACGACGTCTGATTGTGGACGTCGCCATTGCCGACCACGAACACGTCGCGCCCGTCGACCGCATAAGCTTCCTCAGCCTGGGCGACCGCAACGCAAACCGCCATGCCTGCCAAGAGTGCAAGCGTGCCGGCGACGACGGCGCGTCGGATGGTCATCGAGGTCCTCGGCTGGCGGCGGTGCGGTTCACGTCTGCGTTTACGTTCCCAGAATATGGTACTACGGAAACGCGCCGCATCAGATGAAGCAATGCTGAATCCTAACCGGAGCCGGCTTGCCGCGCTGATCGTTGCGTTGGCCGTCGTCGTGACGGCGATCCCGGCGCAGGCCGGTGACGGCCTGACGCTGAGCCCGGCGCTGAACGCCAAGCTCGACCGGATCTACCTCACTGCTTACGACGAAACGATCGCGCGGCATGTGGTTGCGCAGCGCGACGGCACGTCGTACGTGTCGACCGGTGACATCGACTCCGAGTGGCTGCGCGACGCCAGCGCCATCGTCCGCCCCTACATCGGACTCTCAGCGCACGACGGCGACGTCCAGCACACGCTTCGCGGCGTCGTCGCTCGCCAGGCAAAGTACATCCTGATCGACCCTTACGCCAACGCATTCTCGCGCGACTACCGGGTCGTGGAGCGGAAATTCGAGGTGGATTCCCTGCTCTACCCGATCTGGTTCGCCTCCGATTACTACCGGCAAACCGGCGACCGCAGCATCTTCACGCCTACCCTGCGGCGCGCGTTCGAACGCGTCGTGGCGACGCTCCGCAACGAACAGCACCATCCGCGCCGCTCCAGCTACCGCCACCCGCAACTGGCCAACGGCGGCCGAGGCAGCGCCGTGCGGTATACGGGGATGGTCTGGACGGGCTTTCGTCCCTCAGACGATCCGGTGCGCTATCACTACAACATCCCCGACAACATGTTCGCCGCGGTCGTCATGCGCGATCTCTCCTCGCTCGCGCGCGACGTCTGGCACGACCGGAAGCTGTCGGTCAATGCTTGGGGACTGGGGGTCGAGATCCAGCGCGGGATCGAGCAATACGGAACGCTCGAGTTGGCGCCGTTCGGCCGCATCTACGCGTACGAAGTGGACGGACTCGGCCACGCCAACGTGATGGATGACGCCAACGTCCCCTCGCTGCTGTCGATTCCCTATTTCGGCTACTTGCCGAAGGACAATTCGCTCTACCTCGCCACCCGGCGCTTCGCGCTCTCCGACCGCAACCCGTATTTCTACGCCGGAAAATATGCCCAGGGGATCGGGAGCCCGCACACGCCGCGCGGCTACGTCTGGCCGCTCGCGCTGTGCGTCCAGGCGCTGACCGCAACGGACGACAAGGAAGTCGACCAGGTCTTCGGCTGGATCGCGGCGTCCGACGTGGGCGACCATCGTCTGCACGAGTCGTTCAACGCCGATAGGCCCGAAACGTACACGCGTGAAGACTTCGCTTGGCCCAACGCCCTCTATGCCGAACTCGTGCTGACGCGGCGCGGCCAGCTCTACGCCCAGAAGTGAACGCGGCGGCTCAGCGCCGCGGTGTTTCGAGCTTCCCGACGCGGCGCGCGAAATCGAGCGCGAAAATGCTCTGAACCGCTGCTAGCGGGCCAACGACGAGGGAATCGATCGGAGAGTTTGCCAAGAAAAATATGTGCCCGACGCCGCGTCGCTGCAGTTCGTTGATCAGCATGAACTCGAGCATGTAGGGCACGACGGTCGCGAAGCTCAGCACCGCCAGCCGCCCGATGTTGGCGAAGCGCAGCGAGAGCAGCAATGCGCGGCCGAATCCCGTAAAGGCCGCGAGCAGCGGCAGGTCGGGGCTCAATGCCGCGAGCGGGCCGGCCAAGCCGAGCGCTCCCAAGAGCAGCCACGCGACCGGTGCCAACACGAGATAGCCCGAATCGTCCGGCGTTCCGAAGCCGCCGGCCGGAAGAACGTAGTCGGTGACGATCTGCGCAAGCAGCGAGGCCCCGACGACGCCGGGCCAACGATAGAGCGTCCCGCGCAGCAGCGTCCTGGGCGTCAGGTGTGCGCCCGCGACCTGCGTCCCGACACCGAGCGCCACCGCGGTCACGACGAACGCATCGCAGAAGACGGACGCGAGCTGGATGATCTGCTCGTGCGTGGCCTCGTCGACGTGCGCCGGGACGGCGAACTCGAGGATCGCGGCAATGGCGAATCCCGCCGCCGCGAGGACGAGGTAGAGCCCGATGTGCTCGCGGTACGCGCGCAGCGCGAGATCGACGAGCGGTCCGATCGAGGAGGGAAGACGCTCGCTGTCGTCGCCGCCGTTCACGCAGCGCGGAGTGCGCGGCGGAGGAAGAAGCGCAGGGTCGCGGTTCCCGAGCAGACGACGATGTCGTCGGGGTCACCATACCGCTTGCCGTCGATCTCGACGATGAACGAGCCGTCGCGCAGGCCGGCGACGGTGGAGCGCACCGCGCGTTCCCGCTTGTCTTGCGGTGCGCGCGGACCGAGCGCCTCATGCACCGCGGCGCGAACCACGTCGCCGACACGCAGCGGCGTCGCCAGCGCGAAGGCGGCGGAGGCGGTGCGAGCGACCGCGGAAACATCGATCGGGACGGCGACCCGGAGCATACCGACGCTGCTCATTCCCGCAATGGGAGGGGGCCTCCCGGTTGGAGCGCGGAACTCGCCAATCGATGTCCGAGCCCCCTCGCCGCCGACGCTCTGCACCGCCGCCGCGACGCGCGTCGCGTGGGCCGAGCGTCCTGCCGACGATCGCGCTCGGCATCGGTGTCGTCGTCGCGGGCCTCGGCATCGGCGCGTTTCTCTCGGCGCTGCAACGCACGAACGGAACGACGCCCTACGCGGTTCCCTCGCACGGTTTGGCCGTCGTAACGCCGGTCGCGCAGCCGACCCGCGGCCCGGTCGCGCTGGCGACGTTCGTGTCGCATGCCAAACCGTCGCCGTCCCCGTCGCCGAGCACGAGCCCCACTCCGACGCCGAGCTCGAGCGCAAGCACGTCCCCGACGCCGGCCGCCACGACGAAACCAACCGCGACCGGAAAACCGTCACCGAAGGCAACGGCGTCGCCGAAAGCACCGACCTTCCCGCCGACCGCCGTCGCGAAGCCGACACCGGCTGCGGCGCTCGGGGTGGTGGTGCGAAATACCGCCGCTGCGGCACCGACGTTCGCCGTGCCGGCGCATCCTTTCGCCGCGCAGGCCGAGTCGACCGTGCGGCGCTATCTCGATGCGCTGATCGCCGGCAACGAGGGCGGGGCATACGCCGCGTTCGGCGCGGCGCCGGGCGATCCCAACGTTCGGCTGTTGGAAGAAGGCTTCATCGACCGCGGGACGCGCATCGTTTCGCTGCGCACGACGCACGCTGATGCCGCCGGCGCGACGGTTGAGGCCGAACTGACCTCGTCGCGCGGCTCGTACCTTGCGACCTATCACCTCAGCGGCGGCCCCTCCGGCGCCGTGATCGATCAGCACGACTACATCCGCGAGTGAGGGCATGAACACCGGGTACATCGAAGGATTGCTCTCGACGGGTGAGGTGATTCCGCCGCCGCCCGGCGTCGACCGATGGTTCCCGATCCCCGATCAGGACGCATTCGTGGCGGCATCACTGCGCGACGCGGAAGGTTTCTGGCGCGAACGCGCGACGCGCATCGCGTGGGAGACCGTCCCGCGCACGATCTTCCGCGGCACGCTCGAGCAGCCGCATTGGTTCGAAGACGGGCGGCTCAACGCGACCGTCTCCTGTCTCGACCGGCACGCCGCATCGCAGCCCGAGGCGACGGCGTACGACTACGTGTGCGAAAACGGTGCCGAAGAGCGCGTCACGTACGGCGAATTGCTGGCCCGCGTCAGCCGGCTTGCCAACGCCTTGCGCGCGGACGGCGTCCGCTCCGGCGCCCGGGTCGTCATCTACATGCCGCTGACGGTCGAAGGCATCGTCGCGATGCTGGCCTGCGCGCGCATCGGTGCCATCCATTCGGTCGTCTACGCCGGGCTTGGCTCGACGGCGCTGCGCGACCGCATCGTCGACGCCGGTGCCGACCTCATCTTCGTCGGCGACGTCACCTATCGGCGCGGGAAGCCGACCGACCTCAAGGCGATCGTCGAACGCGCGGTCAGCGAACTCGATCAGGTCCGCCGAATCGTCGTCCATCGCCGGGAAAACGCGCCCTTGAACGATCCGCGCGAAGTCGATTGGGCCGACTACTGCGCAGGACATGGCACGGCCGCCGCGCCGGAGATCGTCGGCGCGGAGCATCCGTTGTTCATCCTCTACACGAGCGGAACGACCGGCAAGCCGAAGGGCGTCGTCATGACGCACGGCGGCTATCTCGTCGGCGCTGCGGCGATGCTGGCCGATACGACCGGGATCACGCCGGACGACGCCTACTGGTGCACCAGTGACATCGGCTGGATCGTCGGGCACACGATGATGGTGTACGGTGCCCTCGCCAACCGCTACCGCTGCATCCTGCGCGAAGGCTCACCCGACTTCCCGGCGGGTGACGCAGTGTACGCGACGATCGCGCGCTTCCGCGTCAGCGTCTTCTACACGGCGCCGACGCTGGCTCGCATGCTGCTGCGCTTGGGCGACGACCTTCCCGCTCGCCACGACCTCTCGTCGCTGCGGGCGGTCTTCTGTGCCGGCGAACCCCTGAATCCCGAAGCGTGGCGGTTTCTCTTTCACGCGCTCGGCAAGGACCGCATCGCGGTCTGCAATCAATGGTGGCAGACGGAACTCGCCGCCCCCACGATGGGGTTTTTCCCGAGCGCGCCCATCCATCCCGACCGCAGCGGGAAAGCGCTTGGGCCGATCGTGTTCGGAGTCCGCGATGCCGGCGGCCACCCGGTTCCGACCGGGCGCGGCGGACTGCTGACCGTCGAGAACCCGTTGCCCTATATGTTCGCCTCGGTGTGGAACGATTCCGAACGCTACGCCCAGTATTTTCGCTGGGGCGTCTACGTCGCCGGTGACGTCGCGACGTGCGACGAGCACGGGTTCATCACCGTTCTCGGCCGGGCGGACGACGTGCTGAGCGTCGCCGGACATCGCATCGCGACCGCCGACGTCGAGAGCGCGCTCGTCTCGCACCCGGCCTGCGGCGAAGCCGGCGTGTGCGGCATCCCCGACGAGCTCAAAGGTGAGGCGATCGTCGCCTACGTCGTGCTGCGCGCGGGTCACGAGCAATCGGACGAACTCGCCGCCGCCCTGATCGCGCACGTCCGCGCCGAACTCGGACCAATCGCAACACCGGCCGCAATTCGCTTCGCACCGAAACTCCCCAAGACGCGCTCCGGCAAGATCATGCGCCGTCTCCTCAAGGCCCAAGAAACCGGCCAAGACCTCGGCGACGTGACAACCCTCGAAGAGTAACGTGAACCGATTCGCTGCTGTTTTTCTCGCCGTGGTGGTCTGCTGTGTCATGGACGCGCCACCCGTCGCAGCGGCACAATTGGTAGCGCCCGTCAATGCGAAAGTTGTCCCTGCGAGTATGCGCGCCGCGATCAGTTCGCTGCGGCATCGCACCCGGCTCCCAATCCTCGTACCCTCGGTGATCGACCTCAGCGAGCTCACGACCCATCGAGTGTACGCGGAAATTGAAACCGCGAATGCGAGTGCGTACACGCTCGACGTCGATCTTGCTCCGGGATGTTATGGCGTACACGCTTGTGGGTATTTTGCGCTCTCCGCCGCGGTCGCGGGTCCACATGACGGATATTTGTATCATCGGCGCGTCAATCTTGGTCGCGGCGTCGACGGTGATCTCCAGGCTTCCGTGATTTACGCCTACCCGACGAACACCGTCATATCGTGGCGACTCGGGGCAACCGCCTTCAGTCTGTCCGTCAACTCACATGGCCCGGACGCACTCCCACTCGCGCGCTCAATCGTGGCGAATCTCATTTCGGTACCGCGGCCGAGGAACTTACGACCGCAAACGCCCGCGCTCCGCTGAGGGCGCGATCGATGCCGCAATCAATCGCGGCCGGAGTCGCCGAACTGCGTCGTTTAGTTCCGCTGCCGGTCTATGTCCCAGCTGCACTGCCGCCATCGTGGGATGCCGCTGAATTATGCGTGTTCAACTTTGATCCAGGCTCCGCTGTGAGAAGGGAACCTTCTTCGTACACGTACCTACTCGGATGTGGCCGAATGAGCGGACCCTACGACGCGTTTATCGGTTTCTCAGCGGGCGCCTACCAGCGAACCCTCTATGGTCCGACGTTTCGGCTCGGACGCGGAGTGAGCGCGCGAAGCGAGCGTTCTCCGTTTTGGTCCCGAGCGCTCGTGTGGACGATGGACGGCGTTCGCGTCGAACTTGCCACAGACCGTCCGAGCATCGGGTCCCCGACCTGATCGCGCTCGCACGTTCGATCGTTGCTAATCGGCCGTAGGCATCGCCTACACGCGTAACGTCTGCGGCCCAGGTTCTTAGCAGCGGGGCTCGGGAAGAATCGGATCGTGGCTACCGCGGGGCAGGCTCTCTTTCCGTCTTCCATCTGTACTCCCCGACATGCCGTTCCATGCGCCAGGCGCACTCGGCTCCGGTCGGCGTCCGGCCGAGATTCACCCAGTAATCGACGGACACTCGTGCCGACGCAAACCTCGGATTCGAAATGTGCATGAGCCAGAGTGCATTCTTTGAACCGGGCGTTTGAGGTTCACCGGAAAGCCGATACGGTGCGCTCACGGTCAGACGTTGGCTTTGCGATGATGGCGGATCATCGGGTGTCGCGGTCGCTTCAAATTTGAAGAGCCCGTTCGCGACGTCCGTTTCCGAACTCAGAATGGAGAAGACGATCCAGGTGCCGCGAGGATCCGCCACAACCGGACCATCCGGTTCGACTAAGGCGATGCCTTGTTCAAGCCACGGGATCGGGACGCAGCTCGGAGCTTGTGCACTTGTCGGCGCATCGATTGCTGAAAGAAGTGCGACGGTCGCTAAGGAGCATGCTATCAGCTTAAACCGCATACATCACCGTACCGTGGTTGAGGCGCTATGCGGCTCGTGCCTCCATTATGGCCTAAACGTGTAAATAGCGGCGGCGGAGTTCTTCGTCGCCGCGGACTTGCTCGGGCGTGCCTTCGAATTTGATCTCGCCCTGATCGATGATGTAGCAGCGGTCGGCGACGGCCAGCGCGCTGTAGAGATTCTGCTCGACCAGCAGGGTGGTGATCCCGGCCGCCTTGATCTCTCGAATGACGCTCTCGACCTCGCGCACGATCAGCGGCGCGAGCCCTTCGGTCGGTTCGTCGAGCAGCAGCACTTTGACGTCCTGCACCAGGGCGCGCGCGATGGCGAGCATCTGCTTCTCGCCGCCGGAGATCTCGTCGCCCTTGTTGCCGAGCCGCTCGCGGAGCCGCGGGAATTTCTCGTAGACGTGATCGAGTGTCCAGCCCGGCGAGCGAGCCGTGACCTGCGCCAGCTTGAGGTTCTCCGCGACCGTGAGGTTGGTGAAGATGCGGCGCTCTTCCGGCACCAGCGCAACGCCGGAGCGCGCGATCGTCATCATGTCGCGTCCGACGAGCTCGCGGCCGTCGAGCGTCACGCTGCCGCTGCGCGGGCGCTGCCAGCCGACGATCGACTTAAGGGTCGTCGTCTTGCCGACCCCGTTGCGTCCGAGCAGGGCGACGGTCTCGCCGGCGCCGATCTCCAGCGAGACGTCGCGCAGGATGTGGCTGTCGCCGTAGTAGGTGTTGATCGACTCGACCCGGAGTCGCGGCGCAGATGCGAGGGCGGCCGTCATCCGCTTGCGAGCTCGGCCTCGGTGTGGCCGCCCAGGTAGGCTTCCTGCACGCTCTGGTTGTCGCGGATCTCGGCCGGCGTCCCGGTCGCAAGGACGGTCCCTTGGTGCAGCACGGTGATGCTGTCGGAGATCCCCATCACCATCTCCATGTCGTGCTCGATCACGAGCACCGTCATCTCGGTCGAGAGCTTGCGGATCAGGCTCTCGGTCTTGCGCGCTTCGTCCTTCGACATCCCGGCGACCGGCTCGTCGAGCAGCAAAATCTGCGGCTGGGTCGCCAGCGCGATCGCGATGTCGAGCCGCTTCTTGTCGCCGTGCGAGAGGTCACCGGCGCGCACTTCCGCGACGCCGGTCAGCTCGAGCCGGTCCATCGCGCGCTCGGCGAGCGCGTCGACGTCGTCCAAGCGGGTCGAGCGGCGCAGCACCTGCAGCGCGAAGGGGCCCTGCACGCGTGCCAGCGCGGCGAGCCGGCAGTTCTGGCGGACCGTCTGATCCGGGTAGAGGCTCGCGGTTTGGAAGGCCTTGGCGATGCCGAGATGGACGCGCGACGTCCCGCTGACGCGGCTCACGTCGCGCCCCTTGTAGTTGATCGACCCGGTCGTCGGCGCGATCGTCCCGGATAGCAAGTTGAAGAAGGTCGTTTTGCCGGCGCCGTTGGGCCCGATGACGGCCCGCAATTCGCCCGGATCGACCCGGAAATCGATGTCGTTGTTGGCCGCAAAGTGACCGAACAGCTTGCCGAGCTTGAACGTTTCGATGATGCTCATCGGCCCGGCCCGGTGGCCTTCCGGGCCCGGTTTCAGCAGTGGATCCGGTTCCTCCGTGCGCGGCCGCAGCGCGCGCACGAAGATCGAGCGCGGGTTCTTCTCGCGCTGCTTGAGGAGCGTGCCGAGTACGCCGCGCGGCAAAAACACGATCACGGCGACGAAGATGAGCCCTTCGATGAGCCGCCAGGCCGTCGTGCGGCCGGAGAGGACGTTCTCGAGATACATGATGAGCGCCGTTCCGACCACCGGGCTCACCAGCGTCTGCACGCCTCCGACCACCGTGTACACGACGAATTGCCCGCTGCGCTCGATCGAGAGTGACTCGACGGCGACCGTGCCGTCGTAGCAGGCGCGCAGCGCTCCGGCGAGTCCGGTCAGGGCGCCCGCGATCCCGAACGCCGCCAGCCGATAGAGCGGCGCGCTGAAGCCGACCATCACGCTGCGCTCCTCGTTTTCACGAATCGCGGTAAGAACTTCACCGAATTGCGAGCGGGTGAGCAGTCGCGTGAACAGCAGCGCCGCGATCAGCACGAGCGCCGCGAAGACGTACCAGAGCTTGATGTCGCCGAGGTTGCCGAAGATGCCGAGATCGATGTTCGGCAGCGCCTGCTCGAGGTCGACGTTCCAGGGGCCCAGCGGCAGCAGCGCGTTCGGGATCGACTGCAGCCCGTCATCGCCGTTCGTCCAGTCCTTCGCCTGCTCGACGATGAAGAACACCATCTGCGCGAACGCGAGCGTGAGCAGCGCGAAGTAGATGCCATACAAGCGTACCGTCACCGCGCCGACCAGCAGCGCCATGATCGCGGTCACCAGCGTCGCCCCGAGCACCGCCAGCCACAAGTTGGGATGCTGCGGCATCGCGCGCAGCAGCAGGATTGCGGCGACGTAGCCGCCTGCGCCGTAGAACATCGCCTGCCCGTACGACAGCATCCCCGCATAGCCCAGAAGGAGGTTGAACGCGATCGAGGCGACGCTCACGATCAGGATCTGCGTCGCCAAGCCGGCGTAGCCGCCGATCGGGTGCAGCAGCAGCGGGAAGAGCGCCAGGCCGAGCGCGGCCAGCAGCACGAACCGCAGGTCGCTCGCGATCAAGCTGCGGCGAGCCGCGCCCGCGGTCTGGGCGGGAACGGGAGCGGTCGTCATGACTGCCGGATGACCTCGCTCTCGCCGAGCAGCCCTTGCGGCCGGAAGAGCAGCACCAGCGCCATGCAGACGTAGATGATCACGTTGGCAGCCGGCGCGTAGACCAGCGTGGTGAGGCTATACAACTCGCCGATCAGCAGCCCGCCGAGGACCGCTCCCCAAAAACTTCCTAGCCCTCCGACCACAACGACGACGAACGACGGCACCAGGAACTCAAAACCGGTACCCGGGTCGATCGAATAGATCGGTGACGCGGCCGCCCCCACCAAGCCCGCGACGGCTGCACCGAGCGCGAACACGATCGTCGACGCCTGGCGGATGTTTCCGCCCAAGAGCTGCACCATGGTGCGGTCGCGCGTCCCAGCGCGGACGATCAAGCCGTAATCGGTACGCACCAAGAACAGCCACACCAATCCGATCAGGATCAGGACGCCCGCCGCGAACAGCAAACGGTACGCCGGATAGGCGATCGGTCCGAGCTGCACGGCGCCCTGCAGAAACCCGGGCGTCGGATACTGCTGCGTCGTTCCGCCGAAAATCAGCCGCAGCGTTTCCTCGACGACGAGCGCGATCCCGAAGGTGACCAGGATCTGCGCGGTCGGCGTCTTGTCGTAGAAATATCGCAGCACCACTCGATCGAGAACCACGGCGAAGAATGCGACGGCAATCGGTGCGGCGATCAACCCCGTCACGAACCCGTAATGCTGGGCCACGACGAGCCCGGTGTACGCGCCGACGGCATAGAACGCGCCGTGGGCGAAATTGACCAGCCGCAGCGTTCCGAAGACGATCGTCAGACCCACGGCGATCGCGACGTAGATCAAGCCTTGGACCAGACCGTTGAGCAGGGCTTCGATGAGCGCTTCCACAGAAACTCCCCGGGACGATATGAAACGGGCCGGCGTCCCGAAGGGCGCCGACCCGCGGCTGTTTCGACGGGCGGGTGCGTTACACCGTCGCCTCCATCTTGCAACTCAGACCGGCCAACGGCTGCACGCAGCTCGGACCGGGATGGACTTCGAGGACGCGCGCGTATTCGAAGCCGCCCGCGCCGCGTTGGGCGGTCGGGACGCCTTCGACGACCAGACACGAGTTCACGCCCTGGTGATCTTCCTTACGGTACCATTCCTCTTCCTTGGTGAACTGGAACCGCATGTTCTCGAGCTTGTCGACCACCTTCGCGGCATCGGTCGACCCGGCCGCTTCGACGGCCTTCTTATAGACCATGATGTCCACATATGCGCACTCGGCACCGTTCGACGGCGGGAAACCGTAGCGCGCAGTGAAGGCGTCGACGAAGGCTTTCGCGCCCGCGTACTTGCTGGCGTGGTACTTCCAATAGAACGGCGCGGTCGACACGACGTTGTCGAAGTTGTCACCGGCGCCTTTGGCCATGTATTCATCGACCAACGGCACCATGATCTTGGCGGATTTCGTCAAGCCGAACTGCGCTGACTGATTCACGCAGTTCGTCATGTCCTTGCCGAATTCGATGATGCACAGGACGTCGGGTTTGGCTGCCTGCGCTTCGGCCAATGCCGCGGAGAAGTCCGTCGTGCCCAGCTTGAGCAGGACGTTCTTGATGGTCTTTCCGCCCTTGGGCTCGATGATCGACGTGATGTTGTCGAAGTTCGAATGTCCCCACGAGTAGTCGGCCGTGATGAAGAACCATCTGCCCGTGCCGTACTTCGAGAGCATGGTCTTGGCCATGGACTGGGCGCTCATGTACGCGTCGTTGTAACGGCGGAACGTCACCTTGTGACAGTTTTGATTCGTCGTCTCATCGCCGTGCGTTAGCGTCGCCATGAAGATCGTATGCTTCGACTGGCAGAGTGCGGACACGGCTAGTGCGGTACCGGTGGACGACCCTCCAGTGATCATCACCGCGCCGTCGCGTTCGATCATGCGCTGCGCGTTATCGCGCGCAACGTCGGCTTTGGTCTGGTCGTCGCCGACGCTCGAGACGACCTTCATCCCCATGATGCCGCCCTTGCTGTTGACCTGGTCGATTGCAAGATCGTAGGCGCGCTTCTGGTCCGTCCCTTGATCCGAATACGGCCCGGTCTGCGGGATGTTGAGCCCGATGACGAGTTCTTTGGCCGGGGCCGCCATGACGTAGGGGCCGCCGCCGAATGTGAGCGCGGCCGCGCCTGCCGTGCCGGCGACGAAACGACCGCGCGAGAGCGCTTGCTTCAAAAAAATACTCCCAAATTGAGGTGGAGGGAGCGACTTCAGACACTCCCAGGAAACCTTCCTGCGTGTTCGGTGCGAGCGGACGGAAAAAGACTCGACGCCGCCGCGCCGTGCAAACATTCCCGCTTGGTCTAGGAAGCAAAGACGCCTGGCTATGCAACCGCCCCCGAACGGGATCGGCGGCGACGGAGAATGCCTCCCTCGCGATGGCGAACGGTCCGTGCATGGCTAAGACCTTATCGAGCGGTGCGGGCGCAGCCGGAGCCGAGCGCGATGTCGCGCTGCTCCGCACCATGGTCCGCATTCGCGTCCTGGAAGAAGGCATCGAGAAGCACTTCTTGGCCGGCGATATCCCCGGTTTCGCCCACCTCTCGATCGGTCAAGAGGCCGTCGCTGCAGGCACCTGTGCGAACCTTCGCCGCGACGACGCGATCGCGTCGACGCACCGCGGGCACGGGCACACGCTCGCCAAGGGAACCACGATGCGCGCGATGGTCGCCGAACTCTTCGCGCGCGCGACCGGCGTGTGCAAAGGCAAGGGCGGGTCGATGCACATCGCCGACTTCTCGGTCGGCATGCTCGGCGCCAACGGCGTGGTGGCCGGCGGGTTCGGCCTGGTCGCCGGCGCGGCGCTGTCGGCGGTGCTGCGGAAGACCGATCAGGTCGCGGTCTGTTTCTTCGGCGACGGCGCGACGAATCGCGGCCCCTTTCACGAGAACCTGAACCTGTGCGCGATCTGGAACCTGCCGGCGATCTTCGTGCTCGAAAACAATCGGTACGCATCGACGACGTCGACGGCCGAGACGATGAAGATCACCGACGTCGCCCGGCGCGCCGACGGTTACGGCATCCCGGCCGCGATCGTCGACGGCTTCGACGCCTTCGCGGTCTTCGACGCACTCGAGACCGCTGTTGCGCGGGCGCGCTCCGGGGGCGGCCCGACCTTCGTCGAGTGCAAGACCTATCGCGCTCGCGGCCATTACATCGGCGATCCCGAACGCTACCGGCGCAAGGCGGAGGTCGAGGACGTGATGAGCGCCTCCGATCCGATCGTGCGCATGCAGGCGGTGCTCGGCGACGACCTGTCGCCGGATCACTTCGAACGTCTCTGGGCCGAGGCGCGCGCTGAGTTCGCCGACGCGGTCGCCTTTGCGCGCAGTTCGCCGGCGCCCGAAGCGGACGAGGCGTTCTTCGGCGTGTATGCCGGCGACCGCGATCCGGCCGATCCCATCCACCGCATCGCCGCCCGGGAACGCGACGCACTGATGCCGTTCGCGCCCAGCGTCGCAGCCGGATCGCAAGGAAGCGGGCATTAGCGTGCACGCGGCGACCTTCAGTGAAGCGACCCTCGAAGCGATGCGCGAAGAGATGCGGCGCGACGCCACCGTCTTCTTGATGGGCGAAGACATCGCCAAGCAAGGCGGGATCTTCGGTCAGTTCAAGGGTCTGCCCGAAGAGTTCGGGTTCGAGCGCGTGCGCGATACGCCGATTTCGGAAGCGGCGCTCGTCGGCGCGGGGGTCGGCGCAGCCCTGACCGGGTGCCGGCCGGTGGTCGACATGCACTTCGCCGATTTCATCACCTGTTCGATGGACGAACTGGTGAATCAAGCCGCGAAGCTGCGCGCGATGTTCGGCGAGCAGTGCGTCGTACCGATGACACTGCGCGCGCCGGACGGTATCACGAAATCGGCCGGGGCGCAGCACTCGCAGTCGCTGGAAAGCTGGTTCGTCCATACGCCCGGGCTCGAAGTCGTGGTGCCGGCCGATCCCGAGGACGCGAAGGGGCTGCTCAAAGCGGCGATTCGCAGCAACAACCCGACGCTCTACTTCGAGCACAAGGCGCTCTTCCCGGTAAAGGGGATGGTCCCCGACGACGACGATTTCGTGATCCCGATCGGGAAGGCCAAGCCGATGCGCGACGGGGCCGACGTCACGATCGTCACCTACGGCATTACCGTTACGCGTGCGCTCGAGGCCGCTGCGCTGCTCGAGGCGGAAGGGATCGAGGTCGCGGTGCTCAACCTGCGCACGGTTTGGCCGCTCGATTACGACGCGATCGCTGACGCGGCGGCGCGCACGCACCGCATCGTCGTCGCCCACGAGGCGGTCCGCGTCGGCGGCGTCGGTGCCGAGATCGCCGCCTTCCTCGGAGAGCACTGTTTCGACGACCTCGACGGCCCGGTCGTCCGGCTCGGCGCGGCGCACGTGCCGGTTCCGTTCGCGCCGATCCTTCAGGAGGCGATGTATCCCAAGGCACCGGCGATCGCGGACGCCGCGCGCCGTCTTGCGCGGCGCGAACTCTAGTGCCGGTCGAAGTGGTGATGCCCAAACTCGGCCTCACGATGGCCAGCGGCACCATCACGCGCTGGCTGAAGATCGCCGGCGACGAGGTCAGCGCCGGCGAACCGCTGGTCGAGATCTCAACCGATAAGATCACCTACGAGGTGGAAGCACCCGCGAGCGGCTTGCTCGCGCGCACGCTCGGCAGCGACGGCGACGAGTTCGTCTGCGGTGCCGCGATCGCGACGATCGCGCTCGCCGGCGACGAAGCGGCGGCCCTCATCGCCGACCGCGCGCCCGATCTCGCCGCCGCCGCGGGTTTCGTCGAGGCGCCGCGCCGGCCGCCTGCGGCGAACGGGATCAGCGGCCCGCTGCCGCGGCGCGGAACGCGCATCATCGCGTCGCCGGCTGCCCGCCGGCTTGCGCGGGAGCGGAACGTCCGGCTCGGCGACGTGCGCGGAACCGGTCCGCGCGGGCGCATCACCCTCTCCGACGTGCACGGTCACAGCGCAGTGCGCGAGCCCGCACCGGCGGCGGTCGGATTCCCGCCGGAACTCGCGCCCGGCCGGCGGGCGATCTTTCGGAAAATGACGGCCGTCGGTGGGTTGCCGCTGGCCCAGGTCGAGACGAACGTGCGCGTCGATGCCATCAAGGAATTGATGGAGCGGCGCGGCGATTTTCGCTGGACGGCGTTTGCAGTATTCGCGATCGCACGTCTGCTGCGCAGTCACGCCGACCTGCGCACCGATGCTGCAAGCGGCGCACCGTTCGCGCGCATCGGTATCGGCGTCGCCGCGGACACGCCTGGGGGCCTGATCGTGCCGGTCGTGCACGACGCCGACACACGCTCGCTGGCGGAGGTCGAGGCGGAGATCGTTCGGCTCGCCGGTCTGGCCCGCGCCGGCGCACTTGTGGGGGACGAAGTGGCCGGCGCGTGTTTCTCGATCTCGAACGTCGGGCCGCAGGGAATCGAACGCGTCGCCCCGCTGCCAGATCCGCCGCAGACCGCGATCCTCGGGATCGGGGCGGCAACCCCGCGTCCGGCCGTCGTCGACGGCGCACTGGCGATCGCGTGGACGATGACGTGCGTCCTGACCTTCGATCATCGGTTCATCGACGGCGCTCCGGCGGCCCGTTTTCTGGCCGCCTTCGCCGCCGCGTGTTCGGCTCCGGGCAGGCTGCTATGAGCACCGCCCCGCCGGCGACACCCGCAGCGCCACATGCGCGGACGGCGGTCGTCACCGGCGGCGCCAGCGGGATCGGCCGCGCGGTGTGCGAGCTGCTCGCCAAGGGCGGCTACCGCGTCGCGGTCGCCGATCGCGACCTGCCCGGCGCGCAAGCGGTGGCGAACGCGATCGGCGGCGCCGCATACGAGGTCGACGTCGCCGACGAAGCGTCGGTCGCGTCGCTGTTCGCGCGTGCCCTCGACGCGTTCGGCGGCAGCTTGGACGCGCTGGCCACGCCGGCCGGCGTGGCCGACATGACGCCCTTTTTCGAAATCGACGTGGCGACGTTTCGCCGTGTGCACGACATCAACGTTCTGGGCACGTTCCTGTGCATTCGCGAGGCGGCGAAACGGATGCGCAGCGGCGGACGGATCTGCACCGTGGCCAGCGTAGCGGGCAAACGCGGCGGCGGACTGTCGGGCACTGCCGCGTACGCGGCCAGTAAAGGCGCCGTTCTCGCGCTTTCACGCAACGCCGCGCGGGTGCTCGCCGAACGCGGTATCGCGGTTAACTGCGTGGCTCCGGGCGCGACGATCACCCCGATGCTCGACGCTGCGTTCGCCGACGCCGAGCATCGCGCGCGCATCGAAGCCGGAATTCTGATGCGCCGCGCCGGCGAGCCGGGCGAGATCGCCGAGGCGATCGTGTGGCTCCTCTCGCCGCGATCCTCCTATGTCGACGGCGAAACGCTGACCGTCGACGGCGGCTTGATGCTCGACTGATGAGGTACCGCACCCGCCCTCCCGAAAGGATCACCGTATGACGCAACGCACGATCTCCCGCGGCCGCTTCACGGCCGCCGCCTCAGCGACGCTGGCGTCGATCGCGGTGATCAAAGCGCCGGCGCGGGCAGCGCAGTTCGCCTACAAGTACGCGAGCAACGTCTCGGTCGATCACCCGCTCAACGTGCGGATGAAGGAATGCTGGACGGCGGTCAAACGCGAGACGAACGGCCGGCTCGACGTTCAGATCTTCCCGAACAACCAGCTGGGCGGCGACACGCAGGCGCTGCAGCAGCTTCGCTCGGGTGCGCTGGAGTTCTTCACGCTCGACGGCGGCATCTTGCAGTCGGTCGTGCCGGTCGCCGCGATTCAGGCCGTCGGCTTCGCGTTCAAGAACTCGGCCGAAGCGTTCCGCTCGCTCGACGGTCCGCTGGGTGATTACGTGCGTGACGACATCCGCAAAGCCGGGTTGTACGTCCATCCGAAGATGTGGGAAAATGGGATGCGGCAGGTGACGTCGTCGACCCGGCCGATTCGCGGACCGGTCGACCTCGAGGGCTTCAAGATCCGCACGCCGCCCGGTGCGCTGTGGGTGGACCTGTTCAAATCGCTCGGCGCGGCACCCGCCCCGCTCAACTTCAGCGAAGTCTATACGGCGCTGCAGACGCACGTGTTCGACGGCCAGGAGAACCCGTATGCGATCATCGATACGGCCCGGCTCTACGAAGTGCAGAAATATCTGAGCGTCACCAACCACATGTGGTCGGCGTATCATTTCCTCGGCAATGCCGACGCCTGGAAAGCACTGCCGCCCGACGTGCAGGCCGTCGCCGAACGAAACCTGGCCACCTATGCGCTGCTGCAGCGCCGCGACACCCAGCTGCGCAACGACTCGCTGGCCGACAAGCTCGGACGCCGCGGGCTCGCGATCAACGTCGCCGACGGAGCCGGGCTGCGCACGAAACTGGCCGGCTCGGGGTTCTACGGCCGTTGGAAGGACCGTTTCGGGCCGCAAGCCTGGGCGCTGCTCGAGAAGACATCCGGAAAACTCGCGTGAGGTGTTCGGGCGCTCTGCGCCCGAACCGCCGGCGCTGGAGTGGAATGCTGGTGGTCGCGGTCGCGCTGGCGGGATGCATCTCGACCGAGCCGCGCATCGAACTGCCGTACAAGACGGAGGCGAACTGCGAAAACCGAGCCGTCAAGCAAACGGCGATCGAATCGATCGTCGCGTCGACCGACGACGCCCCGCAACCCGACCGGTACCCGGGTGATCCTGCGCTGCGCGAGATCGTGCATCGCAGCGGCGGCGTGTTCGCCTACTGGCACGATCAGCCGCTGAAGCTGCCGCGCACGGCGCGCGCGCTCGGACTGGCGCAGCCCTACGTTTCGGTGGAGCGAGTCGTGATCACGAACGCCGGCCGCACCGATTCGCGCCCGATCTGGATGACGATCCGCGGTCCGCACGGCGACACGATCGTGCTGGAGCGCGCCTACGATCTCCAGGACGTGTGCATCGAAGGCCAGCGCGACATCTGACCGCTACGCGCGCCGCTTTCCAACGACGCCGCGCAGATTGTCGCCGAGCAGCTGCTCGACGATCAGCGCCGCGATCAGCATCCCGGTTTCGAGGATCGTGTAGGCGCGCATCGTCGGTATCGCCGGGCTGGCCACCAAGGCGGCCAGCAGCAGCAGTCCGAAACCGATCCCGAACCGCATCAGCCCAGCCGCCAGGCGGGCGGGAACGCGGATCCCGGCCGCAACGTCGCGGAGCAGCCGCCGCGGCGAGCGCGTTCCGACATCCCAGATTACGAAGGCGAGCGCGTCGAACAGGATCGCGATCGTGAATCGGATGACGACCGCGAGGCTCAGCGTGCCTCGTCCGGCCAGCTCGCCATCTCGCCCAGCGCCGCGCTCTTGAGCACTTTGAGTCCCAGCATCGCGCACTTCATCCGGGTCGGACTGATGCCGATGCCGACGTTTTCCAGCACCGTCTCCCGCGACAGCCGCGCCACGTCCTCGAGCCGCATCCCTTTGATGCTCTCGGTCAGCATCGACGCCGAAGCTTGCGAGATCGCGCAGCCTTTGCCGCTGAATTTGACGTCGCGTACGCGCCCCTCATCGTCAAGCGCGAGCTCCATCTTGATGGTATCGCCGCACAGCGGATTCAAATCCTCGGCACTCGCATCAACTTGCTCCAAGTGGCCGAAATTCCGCGGATTGCGATAGTGATCGAGAATATACTCTTTATAGAAGTCGTCCATTCTAAAGGCGCTCCGCCCCAGGCTGCGCGCCCCCCACGCGTTGCGTGGGGCCCCCTGGCCGACCTCGCCGCATCGTTGTGCGGAGAGCATGATGCTGCTGCGCTCGGCCCATCGCCGTTGCTGCTATCATGCTATACCAAATACTGTGGCGGCTTTTTCGAGGGCTTGGAGCAGGGCGTCGATGTCGTCTTCGGTGTTGTAGAGGTAGAACGACGCGCGGGCCGTCGCGGGCCAGCCCATCTTTTCCATCAGCGGCATCGTGCAGTGGTGGCCGGCGCGGACGCAGACGCCTTCGAGGTCGAGGATCGAGGCCAGATCGTGCGCGTGGATGTCGGCGAAGTTGAACGAGATGACGCCGGCGCGGTCCTCGGCGCGTGCCGGTCCGTACACCGCGAGCCCGCGGCCGCTCAGCGTGCGCAGCGCGTCGAGCGCATAGGACGTCAGCCGCAGCTCGTGGGCGCGGATCCAGTCCATCCCGACCGCTTGGAGATAGTCGACGGCTGCGCCCAGCCCGATCGCGTCGGCGATATTGCTGGTGCCGGCCTCGAACTTCCACGGCACGTCGTTGAACGAGGTGCTCTCGTACGACACGCGCTTGATCATGTCGCCGCCGGTCAAGAAGGGCGGCATGGCCTCGAGCAGCGCGCGCTTTCCGTACAGGAAGCCGATGCCCGTCGGGCCGCACATCTTGTGCCCGCTGGCAGCGAGGAAGTCAACCTCGAGCGCCTGCACGTCGACCGGCATGTGCGGCACGGACTGCGCCGCGTCGATCAGGACCACCGCGCCCGCTGCGTGCGCGCGCGGGACGATATCGGCCAACGGCACGATCGAACCGAGCGTGTTCGAAATGTGCGTTAACGCAAGCAGCTTGACGCCCGTCAGCAGCTCGTCCAGGTTCTCGAGCTGCAGCTCGCCGTTGGCGTCGGCGGGAATGAAACGCAGGCTCGCGCCGGTCTTCGCCGCCAGCAGCTGCCAAGGGACGAGATTGGAATGGTGCTCGAGCTGCGTGGTCAGAATGGCGTCGCCGGGGCCGAGGTTGCCGAGTCCCCACGAGAACGAGACCAGGTTAATCGCTTCGGTCGTGTTGCGCGTCCACACGATCTCGGCGGTGTCGGCGGCGTTGACGAAGCGGGCGACCTTCGCGCGCGCAGCCTCGAAGGCGTCGGTCGCGCGGGCGGCGAGCTCGTAGACACCGCGATGGATGTTCGCGTTGTCGTTCTCATAGTAGTGAACGAGCGCGTCGATCACGGCGCGCGGCTTCTGGGACGATGAGGCCGAGTCGAGATATACCAAGCGGCGTCCGCGCGAGGTCGGTTTCGCCAGGATCGGAAAGTCGGCGAGGATGCGCGCCTGCTTGGGATCACCGGCGACGATCATGCGGTCTCCGTGGCGGCGTCGATCTTGGCATCGAGCGCGGTCCGAATCTCATCGCGCAGCGCTTCGCCGGGAAAGCGCGTGATCACCGGCTCGAAGAAACCGAGTGTGATCATCCGCAGCGCCTCGTTGCGCGCGATCCCGCGGCTCGAGACGTAGAAGAGGGCATCCTCATCGAGCGACCCGACGGTCGCGCCGTGGAAGGCTTTGACGTCGTTGGACGCGATTTCGAGCGCCGGGACCGCATCGATGTGGGCGTGCGCGGAGAGGAGCAGTGCGTCGTCCCGCAGCGTGGCATCGCTGCCGTGCGCGTGCGGTCGGATGACGATGTTGCCGACATAGCGGCCTTGTCCGCGGTCGTTGGCGGCGCTGCGCACGGCTGTGTTCGAGGTCGTCGGGCCGACGACGTGCTCGGTTCCGGTCGTGAGGTCGACGTGGGCGAAGCCGGTGGTGAAGAAGAGCGCGGCCGTTTCGCCCCGTCCACCGACCGCGTGGAGCCGGGTATCGAGGACGGTGCGGGCCAAGGCGCCGCCGAGTTCGGCCAAGTTCCAGCGCACCTGAGCGTCGCGCGCGCAGCGCGCTGCGCGGCGGAAGAACAGGCGCGCGCCCTCGCTCGCCTGCTGAACGGTGACGTAGTCGAGTTGGGCGCGCTCGCCCGCGTGTACTTCGACCAGGCCGCAGACAAACGGATCGCCGCCGCCGACATGCCGTTCGATCACGGTCGCTCGCGCGCCGGCACCGAGCATGACCAGCACGTGCGGGAAGACGGCCTCATCACGCGCAGGCGTGTTGGCCCAGACGAGCTGGATCGGCGCATCGACGACGACGCCGTCCGGTACGTAGACGAAGGCGCCGCAATTCTCAAAGGCGGCCGCCAGCGCGCTGAAACGGTCGGCGCGCCAATCGGCGATCTCGTGCAGCATGCCCGCCAGCAGGTCCGGATGCAAACGGCGCGCGTCGGTGAGCGGCAGCACGACGACCCGCGGATCATCGGCGCCGGAGGAAACGGGAGCCTCGAGCAGCGTCGCTCCGAGGTGGAAGAGTCCGCCGGCGTTGTCGGTTGCCAGGGCCGGAAGGTCGCTGCCGTCGTCCGTGCCGGGCACTCCGGGCGCGGCGGCCATTTGCCGGCGACGTCCGGTCGTCCAGACCAGATCGTCGTACACCAGCTTGCCGTAATCGTAGCGCCAGCCGCGCCGCGGGCGCGCGCCGGGCGGCGGAAGCGCAGCGAACAATTCCAGTCCTTCGCGGCGCAAGGTCGCGTCGGCGAACGAGCCGGATCCTTCCTGCGCGAGGATCGCGAGTGCGCGCTCGAGCGTCGGCGCATCGGGAGCGAACGGAATCAGGGTCGCGAGGTCGGCGGTTCCGCTAGGCACGCGCCGTAGCGACCTCTTCGCGGATCACGTCGTAGCCCTCGCGTTCGATCCGTTCCGCGAGGTCCGGACCGCCGGTCTTCGCGATGCTTCCGTCGATCATGACGTGCACGACATCGGCGGGGAGATAGCGCAGGATGCGCGGGTAGTGCGTGATGACGAGGAAACCCATGTCGCGACCGTCTTCGCTCTCTCGCAGCGACGTCGCAGCCCGGGCGACTGCCTGCAGCGCATCGACGTCGAGACCCGAATCCGTTTCGTCGAGGATCGCGTACTTGGGCGCGATGATCGCCATCTGCAGCATCTCCAAGCGCTTCTTCTCGCCGCCCGAGAAGCCGTCGTTGACGTAGCGGCCGAGAAACGCCGGATCCATGTCCAGTGTGTCGAGTTTCTCGAACACGAGCTGGCGAAACTTGGCGGGACTCAAATCGCCCGAGCGCACCGCTTGCCGCGCCGAACGCAGAAAATTGGCCACCGAGACGCCCGGAATGGCGGCCGGGTACTGGAACGACAGGAAGACGCCGGCCCGCGCGCGCTTGTCGGGCGCCAAGCCGAGCAACTCCTCGCCGTCCAGCGTCACCGAGCCGCCGGTCACTTCGTAGCCGGGATGGCCGGCGATCGTGAAGGCGAGTGTCGATTTGCCGCTGCCGTTGGGCCCCATCAGGGCGTGGACCTGACCCGGTTCGACGGTAAGATTGATCCCCTTGAGGATCTCATTGCCTTGGACGGCGACCCGAAGGTCGCGGGTGACGAGTCCGCGCGCTGACATGCCCCGGTATCGTACCGAGGCCCGGGTAGAAAGTCAAGGAAACTCTGGACTATCTACCGGTTTCCATGGTACCCTCGCGAGGGATGCACGACCGCTTCTTCGAGTCGACGCGAGGGAAGATCGTGGCCGCACTCCGCGAGCGCCGGTCGGCCTCGGCATTCGATCTGGCCCAACTCTTCGGGCTCTCGCCGAACGCGATTCGGCAGCACCTGGTCGTGCTCGAGCGCGACGGGCTGGTAACCGGGCGCAGTTCGCGTCGCGGAAAGACCAAGCCCACCGTCGAGTACGGCCTCACCCCGGAAGCCGAACGGTACTTCCCCCAGCGCTACGACAAGATGCTCAACGCCGTGCTGCGCGAGATCCGGGCTGCCGGCGGCACCGATGCCGTGCAAGCGGTCTTCGACCGCATCGGCCAGCGCTCGGCCGACCGCTTGCTGCCGACGGTGGACGGTCTGACGACCGAAGCCCGCGTGGCCGCGGTCGTTTCGGTGCTCAAGGCGTCGGGGGTGACCGCCGATCTCGAGACGACGCAGACCGGCACGCTCGTCCTGCACGAACACAGCTGCCCCTACGCCTCGGTCGTGGCGGAAAATCCGGAATGCTGCAGCGCGATTCACACGATCCTCGAGCGCGTCGTGCCCGGCAAAGCCGAACAGGTCGAGAGCCTTGCAACCGGCGGCGCCCAATGCCGTTTCGAAATCAGTAACGAAGCCTAGGAGTTTCCGCACCCGTGAATTTTGCGAAGTTTCAAGAATTGGTCGAGCATCGTACGGGGTTTCGTACGATGGAGAGTCCGACCGCTACCGGTGAGTACTTCAGCGACTCGTGCGGCGACCTGTACACCTTCTTTTTGAAGGTCGGACCGGGCGACGTGATCGAGGACGTGTCGTACTTCACGACCGGCTGCGGGTTCGGCACCGCAACCTGTTCGCTGCTGGTCGAACTCGTGCGCGGCAAGACGGTCGATGCGGCGCTGGCGATCACCGACGCCGACATCGAAGCTGCGCTGGACGGTTATCCCGAAAAGAAAAAGGATTACCCCGAGCGTTCGCGCTTCGCGCTCCAGGCTGCGATCGAGGACTACCGCAAGGGCCGCGCCGAGGGGCGAATCACCGATGCCATGCTCGAGCAGGCGCGCGGAATCGCGGCCGCGGCGGCGGCGGCGAATCAACCCGGCAACGGCCAGACCTCGCAGGACGTCAACGCTGCTCCGAAGGTCGTTGAGTCCGCCGGCATGGTCACGATCAAACTCCACTAGCCGTTTCGTGCGCAGGATCGCCTTCGCGTCGATCGCCGGGTTGCTGCTGCTTGCGGCAACGCCGCGACCTGCGCCGGAACCGAGTGCGCAATCGCTCAGCATCGTCTGTCAGCTCGCGCCGTTCTGGCTCTTCCCGCGAAGCGAGAACCGCCCGATCCGGGCGGCCGTGCCGCCCGCGTCCCTCGGTGCCCGCTTCGGCTTGGTCAGCGGACCGCGCACGACGCTGGAGAGCGATCAGTACTACGAGACCGACGTCGTCGCGATCGAGCCGGGATACGCTGGCCAGCACTACTGGATCGCGCGCAGCTGCGCGCTCGTGACGCCCTGAGCGCAGCGGCGGCGGAACCCGCCCCGCGTTGCTGTCGCTACGTCGCGTGCGGCGCGGCAGCGATCGCCTCAACCGAGAGGCGAATGCTGATTTCGAATCCGGCGACGAGTGCACCGCCCGGCACCGTCTTGCCGAAATTCAAACCGAAATCGCGCCGGTCGACGGTCGTCGTCGCGGTGTAGGCGACGTGGCTGCGGCCCCGCGTGTCGACCAGCTTGCCCTCGTACTTCGCCGCCAACGTCACCGGACGGGTGACGCCGTGCATGGTCAAGTTTCCGACGATGGTGAAGTCTTCCGGCCCCTTCCCCTCGACGCGAGTCGAGACGAAGCTCATGGTCGGAAACTTCGCGGTATCGAACCAGTCGGGTCCGCGCAGATCGCTGTCGCGATCGGCGCTCTTCGTGTCCAGCGCGGCCGCATTGAGCGTGACGGTCACCGAAAGCGGCACCGTCCCCTCATCGAGCGTCAGCGTCCCGCTGGTGACCGGGATGAAACCCTCCACGTGCGAGAAGCCGAGATGGACGACGCTGAACCCGGCTTGCGTATGATTCGGATCGAGCGCGTACTCGGCGGCGAAGGCCGGCGCGGCGAGCGCCGCGACGAGCGATGCGACCAAGACAAGACGGCCAGGCATTCGGGTTCCTTCCACGGCTGTTGGCGACCGGCCGATGATGGAACGCAGAGATGAGAAAGGCCTGTGAGGGCGGTCGCTTGCCATCGGCTAGGTCAGATACGGGTTGAACCGGCGCTCGATGCCGATGGTCGTCGCCGGGCCGTGGCCGGGCACGACGGTCGCGGCATCGTCATGCACCAGCAGTTTGGTCCGAATCGAACGCACGATGTCGGCCAGCGACGTGCCGCCCAGATCCCAGCGGCCGACGGCGCCCCGGAAGAGTGTATCGCCGGTGAAGAGCGTCGTGGCTCCCGCGTTCTCCAGCGCGAAGGAGGTCGAGCCGGGCGTGTGCCCCGGCGTATGCAGGACGCGCAGCGTGACGGTGCCGGCGCACAGTTCGTCGCCGTCCACGAGGTCGCCGTCGAGCGCGACGATCTGCGGTGCCTCGGACAGCCCGAGCATGCGCGCCTGCTGCGCCAGCGCGCCGTAGAGCGGAAGGTCACCGGGGTGCAGCAAGGCGGTACCGCCGACGCGTTCGCGCAGCGGTCCCAGCGCGCCGATGTGGTCGACGTGAGCGTGCGTGTGCACCAGGTAGCGCGGGCGCAGACCGTGCGCGTCGAGGTGCTGCGCGATTTGGGACACGTCGTCGCCGCCGTCGATCACGATTGCCTCACCGCTGGCCGGGTCGCCGAGCACGGTGCAGTTACAGCCCAGCATCCCGACCGGAAACGTTTCGACGATCATCGCGGCGGCGCAATTGCGAAGTCGCGGTATTGACGGTCGAAGTAGCCCAGCGGCTTCCCTTCGCGCCACCCCGCGTCGAGTACCGTTCCCAAGAAGATCGTGTGGGTGGACGCGGTCAGCTCTTCGGTCAGAACGCAGTCGACGTGCGCCAGCGTGCCGGCAAGAATCGGCGACCCGCTGGGGCCGATGCGATAGTCGACCCCCTCGAAGCGCGAGCGCGGCTCACCCCCGGCGAAGCGCTCCGCCAGTGCGCGCTGCTCGAGGGCGAGGATGTTCACGCAGAAGCGTTGCGACTTCGCGATGAGCGGATGCGCCGTCGCACCGCGATTGACGCAGATCAGCACGGTCGGCGGCGCGACCGAGACGCTGGCGAAGGCGTTGACGGTGAATCCGTGGATGCGGCCGTCGTGCGCGGTCGTGACGATCGAGACGCCGGTTGCGAAGCGCCGCATGGCGGCGATGAAGTCATCAGTTGACGCGGGCACCGATGCCGATTCCATCCCCGATCGGAACGATCGTCGCATCCAAGTCGGGGTAGTTCAGGAACGTGCGGCTGAAGGCGCGCAGTGCGATGGTGTCCGCATCGTCGGAGCTGCGCGGGCTCGCAGCTGCCCGGCCTCCCCATAGGAGGTTGTCGACCACGACGAGTCCCGAACGTTTGAGCAGCGGAACGACCGCATCGAGGTAGGCGGGATATTCGGTCTTGATCGCGTCGATGAAGACGATGTCGAGGTTGCGTTGCGGGAACCACTCGAGCACCTCGAGCGCGGGCTGGTTGATGATCTCGATCCGTTCCTCCAGGCCGGCCCGCCGGAAGTAGGAGCTGGCGATCTCGGTACGGTGCATGTCCGGATCGATCGTCCAGATGCGGCCGGCCGACGGCAGCGCCTGCGCCATCCAGAGCGTCGAGTAGCCATACGCCGTTCCGAGCTCCAGGACGCGGTTGGCCTGCATGCAGTGGACGAGGACGGAGAGGAACCGTCCGGCCGCCCGGTCGACGATCGGAATCCCTTCGCGCAGGCCGTGCTGCTCCAGTTCCAGGAGCAGCGGCGACGGCTCTTGATGGAGCCGCGTGAGGTAAGCCAGGTCACGCACGATGGTCGATGTTTGCCGCCCGCCGCGGACGGGAACCTGCCGAGTGCGTGGTACCGGCGGCCGGCGCACGGGGGCATCTCGCGCGTCGTCGAAGTTTCCGCGACCATCCGAATACGACACCTAGGAGGCTTCCGTTGGCAACGCTCGCCGAACAACAAACGTACACGCCGAAGAAGTTCGATCTCTCCGGCCTGCAGGGGATCTCGGACAACACGCTCACGGTCCACTTCGGGCTGTACGAGGGGTACGTCAAGAACACGAACCTGCTCAACGAGCAAATCTCCGGGCTCATTCAAAGCGGCAACGCCGCCGGCTCGAACCCCGGTTATGCCGAGCTGAAGCGGCGGCTAGGCTTCGAGTACAACGGCATGGTCCTGCACGAATACTATTTCGGCAACATGACCAAGACCGCAGGCAGCAGCGCGCCCGCAAAGGTGCAGGATTGCGTGGCCGGCACGTTCGGCGATTTCGAGACCTGGAAGAAAGACTTTTCGGCTGTCGGCGCAATGCGCGGCGTCGGCTGGGCGATCGCGTACTTCGACCCCACCACGCAGCGCGTGAACAACCATTGGATCACGCTGCATGAGGACGGAAACGTTGCCGGTTACGTCCCGCTGGTGGTCATGGACGTGTGGGAGCACGCGTTCTTGCTCGACTACAAACCGGCCGAGCGGTCGAAGTATATCGAGTCGTTCTTTCTCAACGTCGATTGGGGCGTCGTGAACCGGCGACTCGAGGCGGCGAAGGCGGGTCGTACTCCCTAGTGGCTCCCGGTTAGTGCCGGCAACGGGACAGTTGCGGCTCTTCCCCCTCAACACGGTGCTCTTCCCGGGCGCCGTGCTGAATCTGCACGTCTTCGAAGAGCGATATCGCCGGATGATCGCCGAGTGCCTCGATGCGAACGAGGCATTCGGCGTCGTCCTGATCCGCGACGGCCGCGAAGCGGGCGATCCCGACGTCACCCCGCACGACGTGGGGACGACCGCCGAGATCTCGGAGGTGACGCCGCTGCCGGCCGGGCGCTACTACATCAGCACGATGGGCCGGCGCCGGTTTCGCATCCGGCGCATCGTCAGCCGCGATCCGTATCTGCTGGCCGACGTCGAATTCATCGAGGACCGCGGCGACGACGACCTCGACGAACGGGCCTCCGAACTGACGCATCGTGTGCTGGGCGAGTTCCGCGAATACGTCAGGCTCCTGGTCGCGTTCTCCGGCAACGACGCAGACGTCGACGTTCCCCACGACCCGGTCGACGCGAGCTACATCGTCGGCGACGCGTTACAGGTCGCGGACACGCTCAAGCAGCGGCTGCTCGAACTGCGCACCGCCGAGGCCCGCCTGGCCGCCGAGCTCGGCTTTCTGCGCCGGCTCATGCCGCAGCTGCGCTCGCTGCTCGAGCGCAAGCAGCTCCAAGAGGAGGTCGTGCGTGATGACGCCCCGGGCGGCGAATTCCGCAGCCATCAGGAGCAGTTCTTCGGTAAGCACTTCTCGATGAATTGAAGCGGGCCGCCGCGTTTAAGGATGGAGCCGTTCCGCTGCCAGGACGACGTTGCGCAGCAGCGCGACGTTGGTGACCGGCCCGACGCCGCCCGGTACCGGCGTGATCTCGCCGGCGACCTCGGCGACCTCCGCGAAGGCGACGTCGCCGACGGACGCGCCAGCGACGAAATTCGTGCCGACGTCGATCACGGTCGCGCCGGACGCAACCATATCGGCACGAATGAGGCCGGCGACACCCGCCGCGGCGATCAGGATCTCGGCCTCCGCGGTGCGGCGTCCCAAGTCGCGCGTCCCGCGGTGGGCGATCGTCACCGTCGCGTCGCGTCCCAGCAGCAGCAGCGCAACGGGAAGGCCGACGACGCTCGAGCGACCGACGACGCAGCAGCGCACCCCGCGCAGCGGCCAACGACGGCTGCGTTCGAGCAGCAGCATCACGGCCATCGGCGTTGCCGGAACGAACGTCGCATCGAGGGCGAACGCAATCCGGGCCAGGTTGACGGGATTCGCGCCGTCGACGTCCTTCTGCAGCGGCATCGCTTCGGCAATCCGCCGGATGCCAAGGTGCGCCGGGAGCGGCTGTTGGAGGATGATCCCGTGGACGTTCGGATCGTCGCCCAGGCCCTGCAAACGCGCGCACAGCGCATCTTCGCCGGCGTCGGCCGGGAGCGCGTCGAGCTCGACGTCGACGTTCATTTTGGCGCCGGCCCGCGCGATGCTGCGCGCGTACGAGTGGCTGGCGCCGTCGCTGCCGATCAGCACGACGGTCAGGCGCGGCGCGATACCACGCGCGCGCAAACGCTCTATGCGGACGAGTGCTTCTTCGCGCAGGTCGGCGGCGAGCGCGCGTCCATCGAGCAGTCGGGCCGGCATCGCCTCGCCCGTTCGGACCGTTAGGAGCCCAGCCCTGGAACGCGTGCGCTGGACCGTCACGCTCGGTACGAATTTCGATGAGACGGCATTCGAAACGGCGCTGGCCGGTTTCCGTCGCCTCTACAACGTCGCGCCGGAGCGGGTCCTGTGTGCGCCGGACGTGCTCGGGCGTTTTGCGGCGTTGATGGGCCGCTCGGCGGACGACGCCCACCAGCGAGCGCTGCGCTACGAGGGTCTGCCCGTCGTCTCCGCGATCCTCGCGCCCGGCACGATCGTGTTCGAAGGCGAAGTCGACGAAGAACGCATGGGCGACTGGTAGCTCCCCGAGGCCGGCAGGCCGGGCTCTGCCAGGTGCGCGCCGGGCGAGCCGTCAATCGAAGCTCGATGAAGCGTGCCGACGTCGAGCCGTACTACGGCGCGACGGTGCTCATCACGGTCGCCATCCCGAGCTTGGACGACGCCGTCTACATCGGGCGGCTTTCGCCGCTGCGAGGCAGTTCCCGCATGAAGCGCTCGGTGCAAGGGTCGACGGGCGAGAAGCGGCCGGACTTGCGGCTCACGCTCGAACCGCTCGCGACGGTACCGCCCGAGTATGCGCGCAGCGCGACGAACGGTCTCATGCTCTGTCCGATCGGCGCCATCACGTCGATCAAGCGGCTCGACGACTAGCCTTCCCCGATTGGCGGGGAGCACGTCGGTCGCGTTACTCCGCCAGGAACGTGCGCAGCGCTTCGCCGAGGGGTGCCGGTTCTTCGATCATCGGCAGATGGCCGCTGCGTTGGAGAATCAGCGTTTGGGCGTGCGGATAGACGCGGACGACGTCGCGCAAACCGCCGGCGGAGATGTAGCGGTCGCGCTGCCCCCAGGCACAGAAAACCGGTCCGCGGTAGTGTGCCCATCGGACGTGCAGACGGGTTCGATGCGCGAACGTGCTGATCGCGCCCACGTAGACGCGCCGGTACGCCTCGCGCGCGCTGGGCTCGCCGAAGATCCGGTACGTGCGTTCGAGCACGGATGCGTCGAGCGCCGCAGGATCGACGACGGCGCGATGCAGGGTCTGCGTCACGAACCGGCGTGACGGTCGTCGCGCAAACAGCGACGGCGCGAACCGCGCCGCCAGACCATAGAAGAGAAAGCGCGGCGTGCGCGCGAAACCGGCCGGCGCGATCAGACCCAGATGCGTGACGCGCTCGACGTTGGCAGCGGCAAATGCAGCGGCGACGCAGCCGCCCAGAGAGTGTCCGACCAGCGCGAAACGATCGAGACCCGCCGCGTCGGCGACCAGGCCGAGTACGCGCACGAAGTACGGAAGATCGTACAGGGCCGCCGGACGGTCGCTGTCGCCGAACCCCGGCCAATCGAACGCGAGATACCGGCAGGACGGATCGAGGTGCGGGATCAGCCGCCCCCACGCCGCTTCGCTCCACTGACCCAGGCCGTGCAGCAGAACCACGACCGGCGCGCTGCCGGCGTCGCTCCCGCGTTCGAACGTCGCAATGCGCGCGCCGGCGGCCTGCAGCGCCGCTTCGCGCCACGCAGGCGGAGCGAAGGTCTCCACCGCAAAGCCCATTCCGTGCGTCAAGCCGTTGTCATTGTGTCGCTCGCGCTGCTTACCGGCGGATGCTACAATGCGCCCGACCCCGGCGCGCTGACCGGCGGCGGTCCGGGCTCACTGACCGGCGCGCCGGCACAGTCGTTCGATGTGCGCCGCACCGATGGGCGCGTCGACTCGCTGGCGCAGCATCGCGGCAGCGTCGTGCTGCTCAACCTGTGGGCGACCTGGTGCCCGCCCTGCCGCGACGAACTCCCCGCGCTCGAACAGTTTGCGCGCAGCTATGCCGGCCGCGTCGTCGTGCTCGGAGTCGATCAGGGCGAGTCCGCGTCGGTCGCCCGGGATTTCGCTCGCGCACGCGGCGTGACGTACCCGATCCTGGTCGACCTCAGCGAGCAGTACGGCCGCGCGTACCAAGGCCTGGGACTGCCGACGACGGTGATCGTCGATCGCGACGGTCACGTCGTACGCGGCATCGATGGCGCGATGACGCTCGCACAGATGCGCGACGCGGTCGCCCCGATTCTCGCCAAGCCGTGAGCCCGCGCGTCGTCGGGCCGGCGGCGGCGTGCGTTGCGCTCGTGCTCGCGCTGGCGCAGGACGTGCTGCCCGGAGCCGCGTTCTATCACAGCTGGCAGTACGCGCTGGTGCTGGCCGGGGCGCTCGCGATCGTGGTGACGTCGATCGTGTCGGCGCTGCGCGCCGGCTTCGCTTGGGGCCGCTGGATCGCGCTCGCACTGACCGGCGCGGCGATCGTCGGCGTCGCCGGGCTGGCGTCCGGGCTGCTCGGGCCCGACACGGCGAGCGTCATCGGGACACCCGGAACGGTCGCCCCGATCCCGGCGCTCGGTGCGGCGGCATTTTTCGGCGCCGCCGACGCGGGCGCGATCGCGCGGGGTGATGCCGCGATCGTCTTACGGCGTCCGGGGAAGTCCGCCCTCGAGGTCGACGGTTTCGGCCACCGCTTGGACGGAGAGTCGATCTTGGGGCTCGATCCGCGGCCGGCCGCGTTCATCGACGCGTGGGACGAACGCGGCGAACACCTCACGATCACGCAGCCGTCGAATGCGTCGTTCCTCTCGCCGGTGCTGCTGTTTCGCCAGCATCAGAAAATCGGTGAATTCGACGTTCCGTTCGACATCTTCGCAACCCCGGGACGCGCACGCGTCTTCCATGCGCTGTTCTTCACGCCGCGCGATCTGGTGAACTTCCGTCACGCGGTTGCCGATCCGACCCATCCGGCGCTGGTCGTGACCGTCAGCGACGAGCGCGGCAAGCCGATCGGAATCGCGCTGGCGCCGTCCGGGAAAACGGTCGAACTCGGCGGCGTGCGCGTCCGGGCGACGCTCGGTACGTTTCCCGCGCTGGCGATCGCATCGGCACCGCCCCCGTTGGCGCTCGCCATCGGACTCGCACTGGTCGTGCTCGGCCTCGCCGGGAGCGTGCTTCCACCGCGCGGGCGTGCAGCTGCAGCGGTTCAGCCCGCGGGGACCTGACTCCCCGGAACCGTCGTCGTGCAGTCGTGCACGCCGAGCGTACCGGCAACGGTGAGCGCCGGGTTCGCCAGCGTGCCGACGACGTAGACCGCGTGCAGCACGATCGGCGGTGCGAGCGACGGCGGCAGGTCGATGCCCAGGCGTCGCGTTGCAGCGAACGTCAGCGCGCGCGTGAACGTCGCGGTCGCGCGTTCGCCGTAGCGGTCGACGAGGGTCGCGCGCACGGCTTCGCCGTTGCCGTCCCCGTCGAACGCACACGACAGCGACCGTGCGCTCGCGAGCGGGACGTCGCCGATTGCGAAGGCCGCGCGGACGCCGCTCGAAAAATCGTATTCGAGCGTTAAACCGCGGTCGTCCATACTCAGCGAGCCCGGGCCGTTTGCCGGGACGGTGACGAGCTTCCACGCCGCTCGCCGGGGGTTACCGAGCGCAAGCGCGACGCTGTGACGGCCGACCGGGATCAGCGCAGCGCCGTGCGCGTTGCCGGCGGTCACGGTGACGCTCGCATCGCGATCCGCGACGGTCAGGCGTCCGCGTTCGTCGATGCGCGCAGCGCCGGAGGCATGCCAATGCGCGAGGCCACCGATCGCCACCGGCCGGTCGCGGTCGTCGAAGGCTTGCACCGCAAGCTGCAGCGTCGCGCCGGGGTCGGGGTTGGCCTGCGGCGGTCCGACGACCAGACGGGCGGCGCCCGCGATGATCTCGAGCGGAAGCACGGTCTGCACGCCGCTGCGCGCAATCCGCAGGGCGTGCGTGCCGAGTTGGGTGCCGACCTGCAGCACGTTCTGCGCGTCGATCGTCGCAATACCGGGTCCCGGCGTCAGCTGCCAGGGTCCTTGCGCGTCTCCGAGCGGATGATCGGCGGCGTCGACGATGTGCGACTCGAGCGGAATGTGCGCACCGGGGAGCGCCAGGATTGCGTCCGGCCGGACGACCAGCTGCGCCGGCGGTCCGACGGCCGCATCGCTGTATGCGAACAGGCCGTCGGCGACGCGGCGCTCGACGCCGTCGGACGGATCGTTGATCACCGTGGCATCGCTGTCCCCGCGGGCCCGCGCAACGAGCGTAGCCGAACCGCCGCTATCGAACAGGATCGCATCGGTGGCACCCAGCCCGAGCAGCAGGGCGCACAATTCGCTGCGCGTCAACCCGATCGACGTCACCGGCCGCCGGCCGTCGACGACGACGAGCACCAGCGTCCCGTCGGCCAGCCGGGCCGCCGCCGCGGCCGGGATGCGTCGATCCCGCTCGGCGTAATTGGGCGAGTTGGGATCATCGACGGGAACCCCGTCGCGCAGCAGCAGCGGTCCGCCGCCGATCGCCGTCCGCACGCCGGCCAATGACGGCGTCGTGTCGTACGCGATGCTCACCACATCGCCGACGTCGGCCGGCGCGGGCGCACCGGCCGGCAGAGCGAGGCGCAGGCCGAGGGCGGGGTAAGGCGGCGCCGCAACGACCGCGTCGACGCGAAAGCGTCCGGCGGCGGGATCGGTCGCGAACGGCGAGAGCGAGAGGACGGTCACACCCGGTGCTGCCGGCGGCAGCCCGAACGCGGAGGTCAGCAGCGTTGCGCCGGTCTGCGGCGGCCAGACGTTGAGCGCGGCGATGGGGACGCTGCCGCGATCCGTGCCCAGCGCGCCGGCGAAGCCGTAGCGTTCGAAGCGCACGGCGCCATCGGCAGCGATCGTCAGCGCAGCGCGTGCGCTCGGCGAACGCAGGAGCGCGCCGTCGCGCACGAGCACGCCCAGCGGAGCGCCGCTGGCGTTGATGTCGAAGTAGTCGCCGTTGATCCCCGCCACCGCGTGCGTGCGGCGCGCCATCGAGGACACGGGCTCATCGGCAGAGAGGATCGTGTCGTGCGCGAGTACCGTCTCCAGGTGCAGGCGCGGATCCTTCGTGTTCACGCTGACGACCGAAACGACCAGCGGTCCGGCAGCGGTCTTCAGCCGGTACGTCGTGCGGGAAATCCCGGGCGCCACGGCCTCGCGTTCGGCGCTCGACGCCAAGACGGTTGGGAACGGCGCCGGAGGCGTGAGCGCGGCCGGTGTGCTCGCCGAAGCGGTGCCCAGTGCGAGCGTACCGGCCAACACCAGCCCGCGGACGCAGACGCTGCGAACCGGCGCGGCGCTACCTCAGCAGACCGAGGGCGAAGGCCAGCGCGCCCACGGCCGAGGCGATACCGGCGGCGATCGGCAGCACGCGCGAGCCGACCAGCGCGGTGACCGAGACCAGCACGATCGAGACTTCGAACAAGGTCGACGCGATCTCGAGCGTCTCGTGCTGCGAAAGCAGGTGTTCCGATTTCGCGTCGAGATCGTCGGCCCGGTGTTCGAACGACTGCGCGAGCGTCATCAACGGCGGCGCCTTCGTCGCTTCGCGGGCCGCGGTCGCGCGCAGCTTCGCCGCATTGCTCGGGGGCGCGGTGCCGGCTTCGAGCGCGGTCTCCACGATCGCGAATTTCAGGCGCTCGGCCTGATATTCGTTGTAGGTATCCGAGGCCCGCGTCGTGGCCACGATGCTGTCGTTCTTCGCGATCAGCGACTGCGTGGCGCGCACGTTCGCCAGGAAGCCGCTGACTGCGGCCAGGACCGCGAGCACGGCGGCGGCGACCGGCACCCAGCGCGAGCCGCCTTCATGGGCCGACTTCGCGCGTTCGGTCGCGTCTTCGAAAGCCTTGCTCATGGGGCGTCGGAGAGTTCGGCGGCTCGCACGAGGCCCTCTCGTACGTCGGTTGCCGGCGCAACCCTCCACGCGTCCGTGCGCGCGCGCTCGAAGGTGAACGCCGCGAGTTCGAATCCCTCGAACGTGCCGCACACGATGCTGCCGTCGGGATCCACGGCGAACGCGCGCCGCCGTGGCGTATCGAGCGCCACCAGGTACGCGCGCAGCTCGGCCGCCCGCGTGCGGGCGAAGCGCTCGATCCAGCCGCCGTCGATCGACGCATTCCAAATGAACAGGCGCACGCCGTCGAGCCGCGGCCCGACCAACGCCCGCGGATCGAGTATCGCTTCGTCGTCGGCCAGCGCGATGTCGGCACTGGCCGGACGGCCGTGCGGATCGATCACGGCGTCCGCATCGGCAGTCGCAGCCCGTTCCTGCAGCGCAGGATCGACGCGTGCCGCGATCGCGATACGCATCACGGGCGGCAGCGCGTCACCCGCGAGCCGCCGCAGCGCGGGGATCTCGGCCCGGCGCGGCGCCGGCGCGCCGATCGCCAGCGTTCCGCGCAGGATCGTTTCGTCGGTTTGCGAGGCCAGCGCCACGATGCTTCCGTCGGCCGCGATCAGCTGACTCTTGCCGCAGTACGCGACGCTGCGCGCCTCGACGCCGACCTTGTTGGCGGCGACGAGCGGAACGCCGTTCTCGCGCGCACGCACCGGGATCATCAGGTCGGCCTGAATGTTCTCCAGCGCGTGCGGATCACGACCGCTTGTCACCCATGCCGTTGGCACGACCAGGATTTCGGCGCCGCGCGCGACGAGTGCGTTCGCGATCGTCGGAATGCGGCCGTCGGCACAGATGAAGACGCCCAACCGTCCGAGCGGCGTGTCGACCGGCGTCAACGCGTCGCCGGCACGGAACCAGCGTCGATCGAAATGCCACAGGAAACACTTGTCGGCGAATCCGGCGATACCGTCGCCGGTGACGACGTAGGCACTGTTGGCGACCTCGCCGCGCTGCGCGCGCGCCCCGCCGTACACGATCGTGGCACCGGTTGCGGCTGCGATGCGGATCACGTCCTGGGCAGCGTCCTCGAGCTGCTGGGGGTCGACCGGCTCCGCGCCGATAACGTAGGCCGGGACCGTTCCTTCGGGCATGACCACCAATCGCGCCCCGGCGGCGGCCGCGCCGATCTGGGCCAGCAGTTCAGGCCAGCGTGTGCTGAAAGCGGCCCGTTCGTGCGCGCGCACCTGCACGGCCGCGACGGGTGTCGGACGAGAACTCACGAAAAGCCTACCCCCATCGAGCGCGTTCGTTGCGAGCGCCGCTCACGACCGGCAGAGGACTCAACGGACCACGATGAGGGACGTCGCGTGAAACGTATGATCGCATGTGTTTCGCTCGTCGCCGCTGCGACCACTGCGGCCCTGTCTGCGACCCCGCCGCCGCACCCGCACGGCCCGGCGGTAAAGACCGTCGCCGGCGCAAAGGTGAAACCGAAACCCAAGTGCCGCATCGCTCCGGCCGACGAGTATTTCGGGCGGCTGAAGATGAGCATTCTCGGTATTCGCAACGTGATCAAGGATCAAGGCCTCAAGGTCGATGTGGCGCCCGACAACGCGACCGGGACGCTGCCGACGATGGCACTCACCGAGGACGCCGTGCACGACTGGCAGCACAAGTACCCCTGCGACAGCTGGCTTCCGGGGACGATCTACGCGCTCGAGCACTTCTACGCCAAGATTCATACCGAAGCCGGCGTCATGCACGTGCATGCGACGTTCGCGTGGCTCCGGCATGATTTCCCGAAAGCCAAAGTGACCCCGCTCGGGCGCAAGGAAGACGGCGAAGCGAGCACCGTGACCCCGAACCCGCTGCTCGATCCGCCGGCACAGTCGTCACCAGTACCGCCGGCGCCGGCAGCCGTTACGTCACCACACTAGGCGAGAAAAGAAAGAAGCCCCCGGCCGAAGCCGGGGGCCTTTTCGTTGAGCCTCTCGGATCCTTAGAACTTGATCCCGAGGCCCACGTACCCGCCCGCGTGCGATGCGTCGCTAGGCGAGAGCTGCTTGCCGCGGATCGTGTCGCCCAGGAACCCGGCGTCGAGGAACAGTCCGGAGTTACCGAGGCTGAAGGTTCCGCCGACCTGGTACTTGAGGAAGCGCTGTTCGAACCTGCGCCCGCTCGCGCCGGCGTCATCCGCCGGTGGCCCGACATCCGGGAAGGTGAAGTCACCCGAGATACTCGGGTAGTACCACACGCTGCCGTAGACCGAGATAGGCTGATCGAGGTCGGGCAGTTTCTCTGCGCCGAAACCGAAGCCGTTCTGTCGCGGATAGCCGTAGTTCTCTGCACGGCTTAGATAGCCGACGCCGATGTAAATGCGCGGGTCGCCGATCTTGAGGGCAAAGCGCCCATCGAAGTCGGTGTCGCGTGCATTGAACGATGGGACGTTGGTCGCCCCGTAGGCGCCGATCACCGTGACGCAGCCCTGACCCGTGATCGGGATGTGCGGCTGACACGCCCCGGCAGCGACCTGCGCCGGCGTGAAGTCGTTGTTGTGCGGATAGGCGTACGAGCGATAATCGCCTTCGAGCATCCACGGCAGGCCGAAGAGCGGGAATTCCACCGCGCCGCGGACCGAGTAGGAGCCGCCCTTCCCGGTGTTGCCGGGAGAGAACTCGTTGTACACCTTCGGTGAGAAGATGTAATCGCCAACGACGAAGTGTTCGTACGGGTTCTTCGCCACCGGCGACGGCGACGGGGACGGAGTCGGGCTCGGTGTCGCAGTCGGAGTCGGCGATGGACTCGGGGTCGGAATCGGAACCGGAGCCGGAGTCGGCGCCGGGATGTAACGGACCACCACGATGCGGCGATCCGGGACCCACTGGACGTACGCGCCCATGCCCTCGGAGATCACGCGGACCGGCACGACGACCGAACCCTTGTAGATCTCGGGAGGAACGTCGAGCGGACGGCTCTCGCCGTTGATGACGACTTCAGGACGTCCGACCGTCACTTTCACGTCCGAACCGGGCTTCGAGACGTCGACCGTCTTCGAAGCGGGATCGTACGAGACGGTCGCGCCCATCTGCTCGAACATCGAGCGCAGCGGAATGAGGATGGTGTTGCCGCGCACCAACGCAGCGAGGACGCGGTTCGCCTTCAGGCGATCCGGCTTCGTGTAGACATGCCGGTCGTTGAAGAGGATCGGGACCTCGCCGGAAGGCGGCGTGCCGAAGTCAGCGGGGGGCGCGCCGGTCTGTGCGATCTGCGTCGGTGCGAAGGTTCCAATGTTTCCATTCGCTGACGAGGTCGCTGCCGAGACCGACGTCGACCCGATTCCAGCCGCGACCAGCGCGGCGAGGAGCCCGGTGCTCAGTCGTTTCACGTAATACTCCCTAGCTAGGTGTTGTGGAATGAAGGGCGGTGGCACCGGCATGAGACCGGCCCGGGGCACGGGGGGCAAGGCAAGTTAACTTGCTTGCTCAGCCGTTTCGGACCTACCCACGTTTCGGAGCCCTGAATCACGGAGGCGGCCCTCCGCCCCGCTTCTGACCCTGACAACGCCGCTCGATTGCCTCGGGTTCCCCCTCTGGCTGGCTCGCGGACGGGCAGGACCTACTCCAGCCCGTTTCTTAGACGAAGGAGCGGTCGGCTCCGCTCGATGGCTACCGCCCGGTCGCCCGGCTCCTTTAGCCTTGGAACTTCTCTTCCAGGCGCTCCCGGAAGGCCTCGCGCGACGTCACGTAGCGCTCGTGCGTTCCCTCGGCGATCTTCTCGCGCTCGTCAAAGGCCGTGAACGCGTACTCAACGCGACGTCCTTCGACCTTGAGCACCTCGACCTCGGTGCGCACAATCAGTCCGACCGGTGTGGCAGAGAGGTGCGCGAGGTCGATGTGCGTCCCCAGCGTCACCTCATCGTCGTCGAGGAGCGGGGCGACACACTGCATGGCGGCTTCTTCGACCAGTTGAACGAGCATCGGTGTCGAAAGCACGTCTACGCCGCGGTTGCCGGCCTTTTCGGCGGTCATCCATTCTTCTACCCGCGTCTGGCTCTGATAGGTCCTCCCGACCTCGATCTTGCCGCGCATCCCGGGGCAACCTTACGACCGGCAACCGTGCGAATCATTTTCACGTTCCAGCCGGTAGTACGGAGGGACGGCGGCGTCGTACGATGCCCCGAGCCTTGATTCATTTGGGGATGTTCGGGACGGACAAAGGAGCAGCATGAGACGGAGTCAGCGCGCGTTGCTGGCCGCGACGGTTGGCATTGCGGTCCTTAGCGCATGCGCGAAGGGCGGCGGATCGCACAGCGGGGGGCCGCCGCCGCTTGCGGTCGACGTTGCGACGGCGCAGCGCCAGGATATCGCGACCTACGTCACGCTCGACGGGCAGATCGCGCCGCTTCAGGATTCGATCCTGAGCTCTCCGCA